>Ga0247727_10001751_pt1 | contig 50659 bp, 49 predicted proteins | sample WisWelCaveWW1625_FD_202498 | JGI IMG/M metagenome (GOLD analysis project Ga0247727, IMG submission 202498) | Biofilm microbial communities from Wishing Well Cave, Virginia, United States - WW16-25 | ecosystem: Environmental > Aquatic > Deep subsurface > Groundwater > Cave microbial mat | place...
AGCGAAAACGCAGCCAACGTTAGAACGTGCACTATCGCAAGCGATGCGCCAGGTCACCCCTGATGATATTCGCGGATGGTTCAATCATTGTGGTTATACATGTCTACACAAATGAAAAACGCTGTAGTGTGCATGATCTGCCTTACGGTGGTTATGCCGGCATGCACGCTGTTGTCGTCAACGGCGTTGGCTAGAATGAAGTTTCGTTCATTGATCCGGCATGCGGCGAAGAGATAACAGTTGACCTGAACACTTTTCTCAAGGCTTGGCAAGCGCGTGGGTGCCGCGTCTTAGCCATTGAATCTAACAAATAGAGTAACCAAGTTCGATTTACACAAGGGCAGTTTTGCCTGATGTCCCCTCGTTGTTTTGACTTCTTAACTTTTGGCTCTTTAACCTATGCACACCAAACTCTTTATCAACGGCAAATGGGAAGACGCCGCCAGCGGCAAAACTTTTCCCACAATAAATCCGGCCACCGCTGAACCCATTGCGCAGATCGCCGAAGGCGGCGCAGAAGACATTGATCGTGCGGTGAAAGCCGCGCGCGCGGCGCTCGATGGTCCTTGGGGCAAGATGAATGCTTCCGAGCGTGGCCGCATCATCTGGAAAATGGGCGAGCGCATCCTCGCCCGCGCCGATGAGATCGCCAAGCTCGAAACCATGGACAACGGCAAGACCATCACCGAGTCGAGCAGGATCGATGTGCCTTATTCTGCTGACTTGTATTTTTATTACGGCGGCGCGACGACCAAACTCGAAGGGCACACCATTCCCGTCAATGGTCCGTATTTCAATTACACACTGCGCGAACCGCTCGGTGTCGTTGGCTTGATTGTACCGTGGAATTTTCCGCTTTTGTTGGCGTCACGAAAAGTTGCTGCTGCCCTGGCAGCAGGTAATACAGTTGTACTCAAGCCGGCCGCTCAAACTCCTTTGACCGCTCTCGTATTGGCGGAGATCGGTATGGAGGCTGGCTTACCGCCGGGAGTTTTGAATGTCGTGGCCGGGCATGGCAGCACCGCGGGTGCGGCGTTGGTAAAACATCCGGATGTTGACGGCATCGCATTGACTGGTGGCACGGCTACCGGACAGCAACTCATGCGCGATGCTGCGGCAACGGTGAAGAGACTTCATCTCGAATTGGGCGGCAAATCTCCCAACATTGTTTTTGCCGATGCCGATCTTGAAACTGCCGCAAAAATGGCTTTGCTGGGAATTTTTTATAACAAGGGCGAAGTCTGCACCGCCGGCTCACGCTTGTTTGTCGAAAAATCGATCTATGATGGCTTTATGGAAAAAGTCGTGGCGCGGGCCGAGAAAATGCAACCCGGCGACCCAATGGATCCGAAGTCGCGACTTGGCCCGTTGGTTTCCGAAACACAGTTGGCAAATGTCAAGAAGTACGTGGAGATTGGAAAGAAGGAGGGCGCGCGCCTATTGATTGGCGGCAGCGAGCCGGCGAACAAGCCCGGCAAAGGATATTTCTACTCCCCAACGATTTTTGACAACGTCAAACCCGAGGCGACTATTGCGCAAGAGGAAATCTTTGGCCCGGTGCTTTCTACTCTGGTTTTCGATAATGCGGATGAACTCGTGAAGCTGGCCAACGGCACGATGTACGGCTTGGCGGCTGCTATTTGGACGCGCGACATCAAAAAAGCGCATCGCCTCGCCCGCGAGCTGAAAGCCGGCACCGTGTGGATCAACACCTACAACAATTACGATGCGGCCATGCCATACGGCGGTTACAAAATGAGCGGTTTTGGCCGCGAAAGCGGGATGGAGGCGTTCGAGTTTTACACGCAGTCGAAGAGCGTGTGGGTGGATTTGAGTTGATTTTAAAATCATAAGTGAGAGGGGAGCTTGGATGCGTATTGAGGCGGAAGACTATTTGGAGGCGGCGCGTTTCCGCATAGCCGATAGTCACCATCTTTATCTCGGCGAACGATACTCATTCGCGCTCTATGCTGCAGGACTTGCTATTGAATCAATGGTGCGGGCTTATCGAGTTTTGGAGACATCAACGTTTGATGAACGCCATGACTTGAAACTGTCATTGGAAGAGAGCAAAATCAAAAGATTTTTGAGACCGTCAGAATTTGCTGAAATAACCGGTTTGATTCTCTTTGTTTTCCGGCGTTGGAAGAATGATCTTCGCTTCGCGTCTGACAATCGATTGAGACGACGCTTAAAGAAGCTCCAGCTTGATAGGGGTATACGAGGCGATTTTTTGAAGCAGAATTGTCGCATGAGCCTTGAAGCAGCAACTAGAATCGTTAAAATCGGAGTAACAAGATGGCCAATACACCGATAGCACGCATCCATAAAGCTCTTGAAAAAGAGTTCTCTCCAAGAGAGATTGAGCTCAAACGCACCCAAAGCGGGAGTATAACCGGGTGGATAACCTCCGATACTTTCGATGGCCAAGAAGAGATTGAGCGTATGCAGCGAGTTTTCAAGCTGCTCGATGAAAATCTTTCCGCCGAAGATCGCGAACGCGTTTCCGTCATTTGGCCGATTACACGGTTGGAGCACAAGGTTCTGTTGGAAGATGAAGATTGAAAGCCGGCTCATTATGTTTCCTGAAATTTTCATCCTATCCGCCGTGCGCACACCCATCGGCAAATTCGGCGGGGTTTTCGCGGAAGTATCTGCTCCCGAGCTTGGCGCTTTTGCTGCAAAAGCCGCGATTGAGCGCGCGAAAATCGAAGCGGCACAGCTCAATGAAGTTGTCATGGGACATGCTCGTCCTGCGGGAGTTGGGCCAAATCCAGCGCGACAAATTGCCAAGCGTGCCGGTGTTCCCGTTGAGGTTCCGGCTTATACGGTAAATAAAGCTTGCGGCTCCAGCTTGCGCGCCATCATCAGTGCGGTGCAGGCGATAAAGTGCGGCGATGCCGAAGTGATTCTTGCCGGCGGGGCTGAAAGCATGAGCCGCGTGCCTTATCTTCTCATGAAAGCTCGTTATGGCTATCGTCTTGGCCATGAAAAAATTGTCGACGCGATGTATCAAGATGGTTTTCTCTGCCCGCTCTGCGGGAAAGTGATGGGCGAGACGGCGGAGACGTTGGCGGCGCAATACAAGATTTCTCGCGAAGAGCAGGATCGCTACGCGATGGTGACGCAGCACCGCTGCGAGGCGGCACGGATGTCTGGGAGATTTAACGATGAGATTGTTCCTGTCGAAGTGAAAGGGAGAAAGGGGGAAAGAGTGACGGTGAGAGAAGACGAGCATCCGCGCGATGGTGTAACCATAGAAAGTCTCGCGAAGCTCGAGCCGGTGTTCAACAAAACCGGAACCGTGCATGCAGGAAATTCTTCTGGCATCGTAGATGGCGCTGCAGTAGTGGTAGTGGCGAACGGCGAGTTTGTGCGCAAAAATAATTCGCCGGTCTTGGCGCGCGTCGTCGATTACACGGTCGCGGGTGTTGATCCGGCCATCATGGGCATCGGCCCGGTGCCGGCGATACGCGCGCTTTTGCAACGACAAAATCTCAAATTGGGTGACATCGATTTGATCGAATTGAACGAAGCCTTTGCCGCACAAGTGATTGCCTGCGACCGTGAGTTGCATTTCGATCCCACCAAGCTAAATGTCAACGGCGGCGCTATTGCTTTGGGGCATCCCATCGGTGCAACCGGCGCACGAATCGTTGTGACGTTAGTTCACGAAATGATAAAAAGAAAATCGAAACTTGCCCTTGCTACATTGTGTGTGAGTGGAGGACTGGGCATCGCGCTTTTGCTGGAAAGGGCGTAAGACAGGGGATTCGACAAGAGTGGCATCCCTTCTTCTGATCCATCGACAACAGGAAACAATTGAAATTGGCCGGTCACCTATCAGTGATCGGCCAATTTATTTTGGAACAACGTCAACTCGCCCATGCCGGCATCGCTTTCATGTAGTCTGCGGCGCGAGCCATCGCCCTCTGGTCATCAACGTTGGGCTGCCAGGCTTTGAACCATCCGGCAATTGCCTGCTGTACTTCGGCGCTGGATTTGAGCTGGCCTTTCTCATTCGAGCAATACTTGCAGTAATTCTCCGCCTTGCCTTGAAATTCCGCTCGATTGAGCGGCGCAGCACAAGAATGGCAAAACTTGTCCATAACAGTTTCCTTTCTGATGAATGCACAACGTTATTGGTAGGTCATGATCCGCTCAAAGTGTGACACTCCGGCGCTTGGGTCATCAGGGTCCGGCCCTATCAACAGGCTAAAATATTTGAGACAGGCGCGGCTTTTTTCAGCATTCTTGATTGCTTTTTCTGCATCTTGAAGGCTGTTCCAATAAATAATATCGACCCATTGATTCTCTTTGCCCTTTAACAAGTCTCGCTTGATGAAGCCGCTTTGCTTGCTGAGGAAATCAGTTTGCACCGCATCAGAAGCTTTGATGAGCGTGGCTTCATCGATGCCCTCGGCTAGTTGAAAAGGCGCCACCTCAACAATCAGTTTGGTGTTTGTAAGTTTTGAGGCTGGCTCATCGTCGCCGCATGCAATTAAGAACGAAGCGCAAGCGAATACAAGCATCCAAGAATGAACTTTAACCATTGCACGATCTCCTTATGAATTCGAAAAGATTTAGGAAAACAGCAGCTTTGCATTTCGAATGACATCGACAATATAAACATGACTAGTGACAACCCTATGTCAGTAGCTCTATCCCTAATTAATTTTTTTTGATGTTCCATCATTTCACGGCCAATCTGGAAAATGGCATCCATGAACAAGCGATGAATCTGAAAGTATCTGTTGCTGTCACGCGAGCGTCATCCATGCCGCCAAGGCTGCCAGCTTTTCATCTGCACGCCATCGTCCACTCACGCCGCGACCAAGGTCTGACACCGCACGTTTCAACTTGTCTTCCGACCGCTTGAGGACTGTTGTCGCCTCCGAGTATGCGTTGCGTTCAACGACAACCGAACACGGCAATCCGAACAACCGCAGCGCATCATCAAGAACGGTTCTGAACAACTGCCCTTCAAGAGCATGGGCGCGAATGTGTGGATTCTTTATTGAGGATGGTTCAATCAGGCTGCCAACCACTAGCGCTGCGCCACGTAGCTTGCAACCCAGGTTGCGGTAGTCGTCGAGCAATGCGGCCACAGATCCGTTTGTGATGCGTTGGACGACCTTTATACGCGGCTTTATCTTTGCGTCATCCTCATCAAGCGTTCCCATCCCGGCATGGTACGGCTGGCGGGATTCGGGAACGGCCGGATCACTTAGGTGAATGACGCGGTGGTCCACCACGCGTGGTGAGTGCGTCGGGCCAGCTAACAACACCGCGGTGGCCCAGCCTGACTTCACACGGAATCCGATGGCTGCTCGAGCCAATGTAGCCTTGGTTGGCATAGTTTCCATTTGCAACAACCTCGAAACACGGCGAATGATTTAGATTCTGTAGTTCTCCAAAAAATCGTCCATCAAGCGATTGAACTCTTGAGGTCGATCCAGTTGCAACCAGTGGCTTGTGTTTGGCAGCGTGACGTGAGGGAGATTCGGAAGGGCATGATGAAGCGCTGCAGGATTATCCGGAAGGCCGGAAACAATGGTTTGCAGTGGGCCGCTATAAAGCGCGAGCGCGGCAACGGGATCAAATTCAAGGCTGGATTCGAATGCGCCGAGAATCACTTCTTTCGGTGTATTACGCAAGCTCGCGATGACGGCGTGCACAACGGAAGAGTCGGCGTTCATCAAAATGGAATGCCAATAGGCTTCAATTGTTTCACCATAGGCTTCTGAGCGCAAAGCCGTCATGAATGGATCGATTTCTTCTTGAGGCACTTTTCTGCCATCGCCGATGGGATCGACGAACAAAAGTCCGACCACTCGATCTGGATGTTTACTGGCATAAACCGCGGCCACACCGCCGCCATAGCTGTGCCCCACCAAAACAAATTTCTGGATTCCAAGCGAATCGGCAACCACTGCGAGATCGCGAGCCATCGCTTCGAGCGAATAATCATTATCCGGTGCCGGCTCCGATTGTCCATGCCCGCGCATATCGAATGCAATCGCCGTGCGCGTTTGGCGTAAATGACTAAGCTGCGATTGCCACTGCGTTGTGTTGCCGGCCAAAGAATGAACGATGACCACAGGAAGGCCGCCGGGACCGCCGCGATCAACGAATAGCTTGCCGGCAGCTCCTTCGATCCAAAATTTGGTCGCCACTTTATGTTCCTTTTTGCTGATAAGCTTTGTCGCGGGATTATCATCGTCGCATGCGGCAAAGAACAAAGAGCATGCGAATAACATAATCCATGAATAAACTTTGGTCATCTCTTAATTTCCTTGTTACTGAAAAACGATTAGAGAGATTAGCTTTGTTACACTAAAATAAGCATGACTACTGACAACCCTATGTCAGTAGCATGATCGCAAATTAAAATTTCTTATGTAGCAAATTACTTCTGTCCACCATTATTTTGACAAATTAAATCGTAATGTGCCGCCATTTTCTGGGCGTGTTCCAGGAGGAGCTGTCGCAATTGCGGAGGATGAAGAATTTCAATCTCAGTTCCAAAGGAAAGCAGCCAATCGGCCAGGACTGCAAGGGCTGGGACAAGAAAAGTAAGAATCACACCGCTCTCGGTCATTTTCTCTTCGACCACGCCAAAGTAGTATCGGTCGCGCACGCGTTGGGCTACCGATGGCTTGAACCTGACTTTGACTTCTTGCGGATTCTCGAGGCGATTGGCATCGTGCAGGTATTGTGTGAGCGAGAACCCCTTACGCGGTGGGAAAATTTCTTCAGCGTTCTTGATGGATTTGATGCGGTCGGTGCGGAAATCGCGATAGTCTTGCCGCAATTGACAGTAAGCGATGAGATGCCAATGCTCGCTGTAATAAATCAAACCAAGCGGCTCGACCTGGCGTTTGGTGAGGGCGCCGTTCGAAACAGCCTCGTACTCCATCGCCAGCACGCGGTGATGGACGACGGCATCTTGCATCATGGTGAGCACATCGTTACGAAAGCCATTCTGGAAAGAGGCTGGCCGCGCGAAAACCGCAGTGGCTTGCTGCAGACGTTCGAGGTACTCTTGCTTTTCTTCCGGGAGCACGGCGCGGATTTTGAGGAGAGCCGATTCAGCGTGTTTCTTGAGGGACGCATCGGTGAGATGTTGCACAAACTCGCCGCCGATAAACAGGGCGCTGGCTTCTTCGTGTGTGAACATCACCGGCGGCAAATGGTAGCCTTCAACGAGGCTGTATCCTTCACCAGCTTCGGCAGCGAGGGGAACGCCGGCTTCTTGCAAGGCAACGAGGTCTCGATAAACCGTGCGAATGCTGATGCCGAAGTGAGTGGCGATGTCTTGTGCGCGAATCAAGCGCCGGCTTTGTAGCAGCAGCACGGTCGCGACCAGTCTATCGATTCGGTTCATTGAACACCCAATTCGTTTGTAGTAGCCCCTTTAGGGACAGGATATTCTCGTGGAAAAAAATACTTTGCATCCTTGTGCTGAGTTGCTATATTTATGTCGCCAGAGCTGAGACCCGCGCCATGCAGAACGTTTCACAAATAAGATAACACCCTCCAAACGAAATGCACAAGCACTTTCGCATCATCGACGAAGATGTGAAGGGCTTGGTGTCATAAAAACTGCTATGAAAAAGATTCCGAAAGAATGGCATAAATACTTTTGGGAAGTTGAGCCGGAAAAGGTTGATCTCGACGAGCACGCCTATTATATCATGGGACGAGTGTTGGAATACGGCGATAAAGAAGCTGTAAAGCTTGTGCGGGAGATTTATGGTGATCGTCAAATTAAAAAATTCTTGCTCTCGACCAGTTCACGCGTACTTAGCAATCGTACGATGCGACATTGGCAAAACTTGCTCAAATTGGGACCCGAACAATGCGAGAAGATATCCTTACTCCGGAGCAAAAATCCAACTTGGAACTATTAGGCAAGATACCGGAGGTCAAACAGTTTTATCTGGCGGGAGGAACCGCATTGGCTCTACTCGTTGGGCACCGGTACTCTGAGGATCTTGATTTTTTCAGCGAACGAAAGTTTTCTCCCGCTAAGCTACTGAAGCGATTACTCTCTTTTCCGAATTGTGTGAAACAGAGTATGAGCAAGGGAACTTTGTACCTCGTACTAAATAACGTCCGGTGTAGTTTCATCTTTTATCAATATCCCTTAATTGATCAGACCATTTCTTCGCCATGGAAAATTCAAATGGCTTCGGTATTGGAAATCGGCGCGATGAAAGTGAACGCGATCGGTGGAAGAGGCAAACGACGCGATTTTGTAGATTTGTATTTTATGGCTCAGGCTCGCCCGTTGGCATTAATTTGGGAAGATTTTAAGAAGCGATATGCAGGAACCGGATTAAGTACTCTTCACGTGAAGAAGAGCTTAACGTATTTTGCAGATGCAGAGATCGATCCAATGCCAGCTATGATCAAGCGTGTCAATTGGAATAAAGTTCGAGAATTCTTTGAACGAGAATCGAAAAGCTTACAACCATGACCTACCGATTCTTCGAAATCGAACGCCACAAGCACGTCGGCGTGCTGCGATTCAATCGACCGGATCGCTTGAATGCCTTCGATGCGGCCATGACTCGTGAGATGCCGGTGGCTTTTCACGAAATTCTTGATGAGGAAAAGGTTCGCGCCGTGGTTTTGACCGGCAGCGGCAAAGGCTTTTGCACCGGCGCGGATGTCAATTTTTTGCAAGAACTGGTCGCCGGCCAAAAGATCGCCGAAGGCGAAGCGCTGGTAACTGCCGGCAGCCAAGTCATCGAGATGATTCATAATGCCGATAAACCAGTTATTGCTGCGATCAACGGCGCGGCGGCGGGCGGCGGCGCGGGCATCGCGCTGGCGTGCGACATTCGCTTGATGGCACAATCCGCAAGCCTCGGGTTTACTTTCGTGCGCATCGGCCTGCATCCGGATTTGGGGTGCACGTATTTTCTGCCGCGACTTGTCGGCCCGGCAAAAGCTGCGGAATTGTTCATGACCGGCGAAATGGTTGTTGCTGACGAAGCCTTGAGGCTCGGGATGGTCAATCATGTCATCCCCGATATCGAGCTGATGCCCCGGGCGATGCTGATGGCGCGCTTGCTTGCCGAAAAATCGCCGCATGCCTTGCGCCTGATGAAGAAAGGGCTGGCGCAAACTTACAGCGAGCCGCTGGATAAAATTCTGAAATATGAAATCTATGCGCAGAAGATTTGTTTTGCCTCCGAGGAAGCGAAAGCCGCGCTCCAGCAATACCTCGATTCACGACGCCGGAAATAACCTGAACCCGCTTCACTATAAGTGGGTCAAGGGTTTTAATCGTTTTGCCCTAAATTGTTATGCCTCCGCATTGAGGTGTTTATGATTAATTTCAAACTCTCCGAAGAACAGGAGCAGTTTCGCGATCTCGCTCGCGAGTTTGCTAAGAATGAAATCGTACCGGTTGCGGCCGAGTTGGATGATAAAGAAGAATTCCCCGAAGCGCTGTGTCGCAAAGGATGGGAACTTGGCTTCATGAACTGCCACGTGCCGCAAGCTTTTGGCGGCATGGGGCTCGGCACTCTCGAAGAATGTTTGATCGCGGAAGAAATCGGCTGGGGCTGCACCGGCGTCGGCGCCTCGATGATTTGCAACACACTGGCCGAAGCGCCGGTGATCGTCGCCGGCAATGAAGAGCAGAAGAAACGCTTCTTGACTCCACTGGTTGAAGAATTCGGTTTCTGCGCTTATTGCGTCACCGAGCCGGGCGCCGGCAGCGACGTGCAAGGTTTAAAAACCGCTGCGAAAAAAGTCGGTAATGATTATGTGCTCACCGGCCAGAAAATGTGGATCACCAACGCAGCGCAGGCGAAGTGGTTTTTTGTTCTGGGCTACACCGATCCATCGAAGGGACACAAAGGCCTCAGCGGTTTTTTAGTATCGGCAGATTCCTCGGGCGTGAAAGTAGGTAAGCACGAGCGCAAGCTCGGCCAGCATTGTTCCGACACTCGCGGTGTAACATTTGAAGAAGTGAAAGTGCCTGTGGCAAATCTGCTTGGCAAAGAGGGCGACGGCTGGAAAGCGGCGATGATGGCATTCGATCACTCGCGGCCGGTGGTGGCAGCGCTGGCAGTCGGACTCGCTCGTTCAGCCATGGAGCATGCGGCGCGCTACGCTCGCGAACGAAAAACTTTTGGCGTACCTCTGGCGCAGCATGAGGGCGTGAGCTTCATGATTGCCGACATGGCGAAAGATGTCGAAGCCGCGCGTCTGCTCACCTGGCTCGCGGCGTGGACGATTGATCAAGGACAGCGAAATACTTTGCAGGCAGCTTATGCGAAGTGTCACGCTGCCGACACCGCGATGCGTGTGGCTACCGACGCCGTGCAGGTCTTTGGCGGCTATGGTTTTTCGCGCGAATACCCGGTCGAAAAACTCATGCGCGACGCCAAGATCTTTCAGATTTATGAAGGCACCAGCCAGATTCAGCGATTGATTATTGCGAAAGAGATTTTTGAAAGGGCTTAATTTTCCATCTCGAAGCCAATTGCCCGCAGTGTTGTGATTAGCTTTTCATCCAAATTAGTTGCAGAAATTTTGTAGCTCGAAAACTCCCGTCTTACAGGATAATTCTTTCGCAGTTCATCAAAATGCCTGCCGCAATTTTGTTTTGAATATGTGATCGCCGCTTTTAATCTTGTTCGGGTTCAATTCCCCGACGCTTGCGTCGTTTACAATAGACAATACACCACTTGATACCCCGACGCTTGCGTCGGGGAGCTTCATTTTTGTGCTATCATTACCAATGTCGTAAGCTGCTCTTACGATGTGGTGAAGGGTTTCCTCTGTCGTTAATGCCCGTTGTTCAAATACTATTCTTGGCTTTGCTGGTGGAGGAAGTTTAGTTTTATCTACGAGCCATGTTGGTTGTCGGTTACCAAATTCACAAAGCGCTTCATAAATCTGCCGCGTTCCGTTGATCTTGCCGTCATAAGAATATCCGGCGATGTGCGGCGTGCCGATTTCGACTTGTTGCAACAAGTCACGGCCGATCTCGGGCTCATTTTCCCAAACATCCAAGATTGCAATGAGTCGTCCGTTTTTCAGAACATTCAGCAAAGCGGTTGTTTCGACCACGCCGCCGCGCGCTGTGTTGATCAGCAGACTCCCTGATTTCATTTGCGCAAGTCGTTTTTCGTCGAACAAATGAAATGTAGCGTCCACACCGTTAGTGGTCAGGGGCGTATGAAGTGAAATGATGTCAGCCTGCATCAAATCGTCGAGCGGGAGGAAGATTTTCGACTCTTCGGCGCGCTGCCGCGGTGGGTCATTTTGCAAAACGCGCGAGCCAAGCGCTTCGGCATATCGAACAACTCGGCGGCCAACATTTCCTACGCCGACGACGCCAATCGTCAAGCCAGTTAGCCGATGTTTTTTTTCACAGGCGTGATGCAAGATGGCAGCGACAACATATTCGGCTACCGAGTTGGCATTGCTGCCAGCGGCATTGGCAAAGAAAATATTTTTTCGCGCAGGTAATCGACATCCAAATGGTCAAGGCCAATCGTCGCTGTGCCGACGAACTTAACAGGGGTTCCTTCGAGCAGCGCGGCATTCACCGGTGTGACGGAGCGAACGATTAAGACATCGACGTCTCGCAGCATTTTGTTGGTGATGGCTCTGCCGGGTCGTATTTCAATTTCGCCAAATTCCGAAAAAGCCTCTTGAACCAATGGGAGGTTTTTATCAATCATCAATCGTAGCATGTTGGCGTTCCTGATTTTTTGATCTAACGAACGCAAGTTGAAAAAAGCAGCGTTCAGATTCAAGTGAAATATTAAAAAGAAGAAGTGGAAGGATTGCATGGCAGACGAAACTCAATCAACAGTTTCCGGCATTCTCGAGCTTGAAAGCAAAGGGTACGGTTTTCTTCGTCCGTTGACGACGGCGCTGAGTCGCCAAAATGGCGATGTCTATGTTGGCGCTGAGCTGATCAACCAGTATTCTCTTCAGACCGGCAATCTTGTTGAAGGAGTCAGCGAGGAAGATTCCGGACACAGCTCGCCGAAACTGCAAACCGTCACACAGATCAACGGTCTTGCTCCCGAGGCGTGGGTCAAGTGCGATCAATTTGAAAACTTGACGCCCATCGCGCCGGAGCAGCAGCTCGTGTTGTCGAAGAAGTCTCATGACCCATCGTTGCGCATCATCGATCTTATATGTCCGATTGGCCGCGGTCAGCGCGCATTGGTCGTATCGCCGCCGCGCTCCGGCAAAACCATGCTCATTCAAAAGATCGCCCAAGCCATCTCCAAAAATTATCCGGATGTTTCGGTCAATCTCTTGTTGCTCGATGAACGCCCCGAAGAAGTGACCGATATGCGCCGCACCATCGATGGCGAAGTGTTCGCCAGCTCGAACGATGAAAACATCGAGACCCACTTGCGCTTGGCGCAATTGGTTCTTGAATACGCCAAGCGAAAAGTTGAAGCAGGTGAAGACGTGGTGATACTCTTGGATTCGCTGACGCGAACCGGGCGCGCTTTCAATCTCGGCCAGCGCGGCAGCGGCCGCACCATGTCGGGCGGTATTGACGCCAGCGCGTTACAGATTCCCCGAAAGATTTTTGGCGCGGCACGAAAGATAGAAGATGGCGGGTCATTAACGATTATCGCCACCGTGCTCGTCGGCACCGGCTCGCGCATGGATGAATTCATTTTTCAGGAATTCAAAGGCACCGGCAACATGGAGCTGGTGCTGGATCGCGATCTGGCCAACGAAAGAATTTTTCCAGCCATCAACATCGCAGAGTCTGGAACGCGGCACGAAGAATTGCTATTCGGTGATCAGACGCCACAGTTTCAAGCTTTGCGACGCGGATTGAGCAAGAAGCAAAACAAAGAAGCTATGTCTATGCTTTTGGGTTTGGTAAATAAAACGAAGAATAATGCCGACCTGCTCAAACAAATCGCTCGTGGAGGATTTTGACCTGATGGTCCAAAGCAAAGGAGGCAGAACCGAATAACAACGGATTTCACTGATTACGCTGATTGTTTTGTTGTAATCTCTAGCAAAAGTTTTTGCGCCTCTTGAAGAGAATCTACTTTAAAGAGAGTAATCATCTTTTTTTTCCTTTCCCTCTGTTAACCATTCCTCTTTGCTGTGATTGTGCCGTATGTAAATTTTTTAGGCTTTTGCAGCTCCTCTCCCCGTGTTTCTGTAATATTTACACAAACTCGTTTGTCAAGATTTTCCGCTGAGAAAATCTGCGTTGAGCTAAGCTCTACGTTTTTCTAAAATTCCTACAGCTCACATCGTTTATTTGGGTGGCTGGCACCGCTATTGCTTTGAACAGTGACGAAATTTGGAATTCTATCAACGAGCACAAGAAAGGATCGTCAGGACGATGATCATGCTCAGCAAAAAAAGTAATTGGTCTTGCGCTTCGGCGGCTGCTCCGATTGATGAAAAGAGAGATTCAAATTTCGACGAGGCTTACGAACTTTCTCTTGAGTTGTGCAACGATCCGAAGACTGCAAGCCGTGTCGCGACCCGCTTCATCGAGGATGTGCACACTTCTGATGAAGCTCCAACGGAAAAAGGAGGCGAACAATGAGAAATAAAATCGCGACTGCGATATTGGCAACGCTGATCACGTGCGTAGCAAGTTTCGAGAGTGCCGACGCCCAAACTCATTTTGGCGTTCGCGGCGGCGCCTATATGGATCAAAACGACGCTTTCGTCGGCGTCCACGCTATCAGCAACCTTGCAAGACGCTGGGTGTTCAACCCGAACTTTGAATACGTGCTGGTTGACCGTGGATCGTTGTTTACGATCAACGCCGACTTTCATTATGATCTGCCCTCGCGTTCCAGCACGGTGTTCTGGCTCGGCGCTGGTTTGGGAATCAGCCATACTTCGTTTCGCGAGGTGAGCACTACCGATACCGGCTTGAACTTGTTGGTAGGAGCGAGCTTTGGCCGGCGGCCTGCCTATCCCTTCATCCAGGCAAAAGTCACGTTCTTCGATGACAATGCGTTGGTCTTGGGCGGCGGGATTACCTTTTAATCAATCACCAGGAGGTGTGAGATGAAAAAAATGTTTTTAACCCTATTCTTTGCTGCGGGCATTTTCGTTGTGCTGTCGCAAAGCGAGATTGTCCTGAGCAATCGCCTGTTTCTCGATGAGCCGCAAGTTCATAAGATCGAGAAGGGCGAGTACCTCAGCCTGCTCGCCAAAAAGTATTACGGCGATCCGCAGCGCTGGCGGGAGCTGGCGTTGATCAATCGCGCGCCGAACCCCGATCACGTTGAAATTGGCGAAGAGATTTTGGTGCCTGCCGCCAACAAAGTAGCCGAGATCAGCCGTGCGCGCACACTGACGGAAGTGAACAGCGTGGTGCGCGATCAGCAATCATTGGCAGAGCGCCAGCCATCAGCGCCGATGACCGACGTTGTTCCGACAACTCCTTCTCCTTCTGAGCCGACCTCTCAGGTCACGGGAAATGAGACGCTCGAACCGAGATACAACGAGCCTTACATTGAAGAGCCGATGCCCACTGAAGAATCGGGCTTCCCATGGTTATGGCTGGGAATTGGCGCGGCAGTAATCGCCGTCGTAATCGGATTCATCATGTTCCGGCGCCGTCAGGAGCAGAATGTTGAAATCGAAGTCAAGGATGAAAAGAATAACGGTGTTGAGGAGTTTCGTCCTCGCCGTCAATACGGCGAAGCTTCGACTGCAAAGGCTTGAGCGACTGCTCGGGTGAAACACTAAATCGGTGCTTGCATCCCGCCGCATCGGGAGCGGATCATAATCAACAAACGGAAAAAACGACGACCGCTTTCACGGCGGGATGCAAAACTTAACTGAAACAAGTCACAGAGAATATTGAGAGCGACGGCACAATGAATCTTTTTGTTTTCTTGCTGATCGGAGTCGTCGCAGGATGGCTCGCCGGCCGAATCATGAAAGGACGCGGATTCGGCCTGGCGGGCGATCTCAAAAAACCTTATGACAAGGTTCGCTTTCGTTTCGAATAGTTCACAAAGCACAAAAAGGACAATTAACTAATTCTCATTTTGCAGGAAAATGACGATGATAAATTCGAAACCTGGCCGTATAGATTTCATCAAATTGGATTCACCTCGATTTTATTCAAACATGAAGGAAGCTCTCACGAAGCGAATCGGATATGTTGCGGGGATTCTTTTTATTGCCTTGTGTTTATTTGCCAGCGCCTACGGTGAGCGCAGCCCTCAAACACCAAAATCGGCAGCGATGATTTCTCAGCAGGACGAGGCGCTGGTGATTGAGGCGCAGATTGATCAACTGGCCGATCGCATGAGCCGGCTCAAATCTGATATGGCAGTCGTCAAGCTCGAGTTGATGCGGCCTGGGAAAGTTTCTCGGCGCGACATTCGAGCAAGGTAGGTCGCAAAAAAAAATTGCACCACTCTTTTGCCAAACAGAAATCTTTCTTACATTAGCACGGTTGTGTTTTGGAATGAAGGGCTTGTAAGAAAACGAGGACTGCAACATGGCGCTGAGGTGGAGATTCATTGCACTGACAATTTTTCTTGATGGCATTATTTTTATCGGAGCGCAGGCACAGACAGATCAAGTGGTTCTTGTCGATTCCCTGATCAACGGCACGCTGGGGAAACAAACCGGCGGCAGGTTCGTGGCTGGCGGCGGATGGCAAGTGACCGACGCGGATAATATGATCGTGTACGATTTGGGTGAGTACATTGAAAATGGCTCGGTCGAGATTGACGTGCGGAATTTCGATCCGCAAAACCAAAACACCAAACCGCGCCATCATTTTCTCGCCATGTTTCGCAATCCCTGGGGCACGCATCATCCGGCGGAAGATTTGGAAACGGTCTGGGATCTTCACGCCGGAACGCGATATGAGCCGGGCATCAAAGTGCTCTCGTGGACTTATCAAGAAGACGAATCGATCAGCGAAGTGCAGAATCTCGTCTGGGGCGCCGATCAAACTTACCATCTGAAAATCACCTGGCAGGGAAATCATCTTTATTACTATCGAGATGGCGAGTTGCATGCCGAGCACCGGCATTCCGCACCGATGCAATTGCGCTATCTTTTCGTTGGCCGCGATCTGACCGTGGGTGGAGATTTAATCACCGAGTTCAAAAATAATCAGTATCCCGCCGTCATCGGCCCCATTTACTCCAACGTGGCTGTAACGCGGCACGTGGTCAGCGCTGAGGCAACACCGCCGATTGTAAGCGACCTCTCTATTGCCGATGTTTACGCAAATGCTGCGCGCATTCAGTGGACGACAGACGAAAGCTCGACGTGCTCTGTTGAGTACGGGACGTCTACCAGTTACGGGCAATCGACGATTGTGCTTGGCCCGTCATCGACAAGCCACGAGACCGTCTTGCACAATTTGCCGCCAAATCAAACATACCATTATAGAATCGTTGCTCGTGACCTTCAAGGGAATGTCACAACGAGCGAAGGTCAAACTTTCACAACCATCGATCGCGGCAGCTATCTTTTCACGCCTGTTGCTGATGCTTTCGTAGAAGATGATGATGTTTACGCGCCGATGCGCAGCTACGGCAACTTTGGATGGATGCATTTGCTTTTAAGCTCAGGGCGTGAGGTTTACCTGCAGTTCAACATTAACGACATATCAGAGAAAGTTACCGAAGCTGTTCTTCGTCTTCATGGCCGCCAGTCCGGCAGCGGAGGGGAAGTTAGAGTGCTGGAATCCGACTGGGCGGAGATCGATGTGAGGTGGCGAAACAAGCCAACCAACCGAGGGCACATACTTGGCGTTCTCGCATCCATAAAAACCGATGAATGGGCCGAAGTTTCCGTCGCTGAAGCAGTACCAGGGAACGGCGTTTATGACTTTGTGTTGACCGGATCAAGCGAGGAAGTATCATCGATCGATTCACGCGAGTCTACGAATTTTGCGCCGGAGCTTATACTGACGACGACCGAAGATCAAACTCACGGCCAATCGCTGTTGCGCTTCACTCAATCTGAAAATGCCGCGCTGCGTCCAGGCCCCGAAGGCAGTTGGGATGAAAATATTCGCGAGCGCGGATGGTTTATGTATGACAACGGCATCTATCACGCATGGTACGGCGGCTGGCGCGGCGAGTACGATCATAATGTTTCTCAATTAGTGAAGCTGGGTTATGCCACATCCGCCGACGGAATAAATTGGACCAAGCATCCGAACAACCCCATTTATGATGAAACCTGGGTTGAAGACATGTGCGTCGTGAAAAACGATAGCATGTATTTTATGTATGCCGAGGATGAGTACACCGGCGGCGGGAATCATGTTCACATCGTGCTTTACATATCCTCGGACGGCATCAATTGGACAAAGCACGGGCAGGTCTTGCAGAGAGAGGGCGGCGGTTGGGAGTCAGACGAAGTGGCAACCCCGACAGTCTGGAAAGAAGATGATGAATGGTATATGCTGTACGAAGGCATCGGCAGCACAACCGCGGGACAAATCGGGCTTGCAACTTCTTCGGATGGAATCAACTGGACAAGATCTGAACACAATCCGGCGCTTGCGAATCCTCATGGAACGGATCGCGACATTGCCATCGACAGCATCGTAATGATCGAGGGTGTGTATTACGCTTACGGCCACTATCGAAATCGGAGCAACGACTGGGTGGAAGGAGTGTTTACTTCATGCGATTTGATTTCATGGTCGTTGCGTTCGAACACCGAAATTCCATCCAGCTCCGCGGTGATCGTTGACAATGGGAAAGAATTTCTTCTCTATGGGGTAGATTTCAACGGACGCGCGCCGTTCCGCTTGGCGCGCGCCAATCCGAGAAGCGCCGTAGATGAAAGTGTGAATTGTCTTCCGAAAGAAAACTACGCGCTGAAGTTTGACGGCATCGACGATCAAGTCGTCGTCGTCGAAGACAATGACATGCTCAGCGGCGGGATCGGCAAAAGCATCACCGTCGAGGCATGGATCAAACCCGGCGCGGCCACCGGCACGAGGCCGATCATGCAAAAGTTTTTGGACAACGAGTGGAAAGATTGGGGGCTTCAGATCAAGGATAGCCGGTTGGAAGTGGCAATCGAGAATGCCGGCGACAATTGGGTCTTGCTTGCGGGTGATATTATCCCCGATGTGTGGACGCACGTGGCTTTTAGTTTTGACAATTCCACGGATCTCGTTCGGTTGTTGATTAACGGGGTAGAAGTCGGCAGCAAGCGGCTTCATAAAAACATGCCGAACACGAAAGCCCCGATTCGTTTGGGCCATCACGCTTACGCAAGCTACGGTTTTGCAGGCGAGATTGATGAAGTGCGAGTTTGGGATGTGCCACGCCGCAATGAAGATATTGCCTCGCTCATGTCTACACAATTGGCTGGAGATGAAGAAGACTTGATTGCCTATTGGCAGATGAACGAAGGCGAAGGCCAGTTGGTGAATGATGCCGCTGGTAAGCGGAATATCGGCGCCCTGGGGTTCGACAGCGCTGCTCCGGATTCTGCAGATCCGACTTGGAGTATTTCCACGGCGCTGGTTAGTGCGGCATTCGGTTTCGGTCAATCCGAAGAAAATGATAGTCGGAATTCCAAATTCAATCGCGCGCCGGGAAACTACGCGCTCTATCAAAATTACCCTAATCCTTTTAATCCGGAAACAAGCATCTCTTTTGATCTGCCGAACAATACGTCCGTTCGTTTAAGGGTGTATGATATTCTCGGGCGGGAGGTGGCGGCGCTGCTCGACGGAAATTTTTCATCTGGCCACCATGCGGTAAATTGGAATGGTCGCGATGTAAGAGGACAACCTGTCAGCTCTGGAATCTATTTTTATCGCCTTGATACGGGATCGCATAAATTGGCGCGAAAGATGTTGTTGAGCAGATAGAAGAAAATAAAAAACCTCGTCGATAGCGAGGTTTTTTTATTTTGTGCCGGAGGCGGGACTCGAACCCGCACGAGATTGCTCTCACTGGATTTTGAGTCCAGCGCGTATACCAGTTTCACCACTCCGGCGGATGATTTTAAGAAATGTAGTAAGCTCTCGTGTTCTGGGGCTGCTCTCACTCCTCTTGAATCATGATTGCAAAAGACAGTTTCCCATCCCCGATCGTTCAATCGACAAATTAATCTAACATTTTTCGCGCGATAGTCAAGGGCTAACTCCGAGTTTGTCCTTGCTTTTTTTGCGCCAAATAAACATATTTGCCTACGAAAATTATGAATGCATCAGAGGGCAATACTCTCATTTTGAAATCACGATCGTCGTTGGTCAATCTGCTGGCCGTCACCGGCCCCGCAGTCGCCGTCACGGCCTATTTTATTTTTGGCAAAACTTTGTGGGCGGTGTGCGGCGTTGGCATTTTGGCTCTTGTCGGATTCTTCAAACAGAATCTTCGTAAGCCGTTCGGCTTGAGCATCGTGCTCTTTGTCTTTTTGTTGTTGAATTTTCTCATCGACCAACTGGGCATTCATTACCCGTACACGAACATTCTTGTGCTTGCGGGTCTGCTTGGTTTGTTTTTCTTGACGGAATTGCAGTGGAGCGGGCTCTTTTTCTTGCCCGGAAAAAGTGGGCAGTGGATGCGGCGAGCCTTGACTTTGGGCCTGCTGCTGGGAGCAATGATCTTGTTCGCCGCGCGTTTTGTTCCTTCGGCGATGCCGGTTAATCCGGTTCCGAAGGAATGGCCGATAGATGTCGTCATCGTGATCGCTCTGGGCTATGCAGTATTTTCTGCATTGATGGAAGAAACTATCTTTCGCAGCTTGATCGTCGCATTTGCCGCGCTGCATTTCTCATTGCCCGTGGCGATGGTGATGCAGGCAATCGTCTTTGGCCTGATGCATTTTCGCGTGGGTGTGCCCGTCGGTCTGCCGGGAATTTTTCTCGGCAGCGTGTGGGGGTTGGCCGCCGGTTGGCTGGTGCTAAAGGCGGAGAGTATTTATCCGGCTTATGTAATGCACTTTGTTCTCGTTCTTGTTGTCTTCATTGGCCTGACTTTTTTTCCTACGTGAGTATGGGAGATATAAAAATCCCCGCGCCGGTAGCGCTGTTGGTGGCGGCGCTGTGGCAGGAAAGTTTTTCAGAATCAACCTGGCGACAGGCTCTCGGCGATTGCGGCGAAGTTTTGTGTGAAAGCGAGATTTTTGATTTCAACTTCAGCGACTATTACGCGCCCGAGATGGGGGAGAGATTAAAAAAGCAGTTCTTGGTTTTTGATCGGCTCTTTGATCCGTCGGAATTGCCAAAGTGGAAGCTGGCAGCGATGAAAATTGAGGATCAATTCAAAGAAAATAATCAACGCCGGCTCAATCTCGATCCGGGATACATCGATTCGGCCAAGCTCGTTTTGTCAACGAGTAAAAATTTTGACCACCGCATTTATCTTGGCCAGGGAGTTTACGGAGACGTGCAGTTGCGATTTCGCCACGGGCATTTTGTAATTAACGAGTGGACGTATTCGGATTACAAAAAGCCGGAGCATCTCGCATTCTTTGAAATGGCGCGCGAAAAATATCGTGAGCGGTTGATCAAAATGCAAAATTTGGCTGATGAGTCTCACATATAAACAAGCCGGCGTCGACCGCGCCACTGGAGAAGGAGCGAAGAAGCGCATTGCGGCGCTGGCACGTCAAACGCACGACTCGAACGTGCTGCGCGAAATCGGCTTATTCGGAGGATTCTATCAATTCAACTCTTCGGCTTATCGCGAGCCGGTGCTGGTCAGCAGCGTCGACGGCGTCGGCACAAAGATCAAGCTCGCATGCAAGCTCGGCAAATACCGCGGCATCGGTGAAGACATCGTCAATCACTGCCTGAATGATTTGATGGTCTGCGGCGCAGACCCGATGTTCTTTCTTGACTATCTTGCGTTTGGAAAACTCGATTCGCCAGTCGTCGAAGAACTTGTTTCCGGCATGGTTGATGCGTGCAAAGAAGCCGGCTGCGCGTTGATCGGTGGCGAAACCGCCGAGATGCCGGATATTTATCAAGCAGGAGAATTCGATCTCGCTGGAACCATCGTCGGCGTTGTGGAGAAATCGCGCATCATCGACGGCAGCTTCATTCAAGCCGGCGATGTGATGATCGGGATTTCTTCGAACGGGCTTCACACGAATGGCTACAGCCTGGCGCGTCGCATTCTTGATACGAATTCCGGTCTGCGCCTCGATGCAAAGTACGACGGTATCGATGAAACTCTCGGAGATGCTTTGCTGAAACCGCACAGAAGCTATCAAAAAATTTTGCGCGAAGTTCGCCAGCATCCAGCACTACACGGCGTTGCGCATATCACCGGCGGCGGTATTGCCGGTAATGTCAGCCGCCTCTTGCGAGCGCCGTTAGAAATGCGTGTTGATTGGAGAGCATGGGAGTGGCCGCCGTTGTTCAAGCTACTGCAGAAGCATGGCAATGTCGCAGTTGAGGAGATGCAGGAGGTTTTTAATCTTGGCATCGGGATGGTGTTCATCGTAGCACGCGATGCAGCAGAAGATTTTTCGAAGCAATTGGCGGCGCTGGGTGAGCAAAGTTGGCGGATCGGAGAAATAGTTTCAGCTTGATTAATGACTCTTACTCCTACTCTTTCTCTTACTCTTAGCGCTTTTTATTTTTTGCAAATCAAAAACAAAGGCGAGTAAGAGTATGAGTAGGAGTAAGAGTAAGAGCACGCTCGAAGACGCAAGTTGCATATGGCAAAAATCGGAGTTCTTGGCGCGGGCAGTTGGGGAACGGCGCTGGCGATGATTCTGCGATGGAACGGCCACGACGTCTCGTTGTGGGCGCGGGATGCCGCTTTATTGCAACGATTGGCCGATCAAAGGCAAAATGAAAAATATCTGCCCGGCGTGCAATTGCCCGATGGATTGCATTTCACCTCGTCGATGAGAGACGGTTTTGCGGGCGCACAATTTCTGATCGTTGCCGCACCGTCGCATGCGCTGCGTTCATTGTTAAGCTTTCTTCCCGTCGAAATTCTTGCGCACGATTGTGTGATGATAAGCGCGGTCAAAGGCATCGAGAACGAGTCGTTCCTGCGCATGAGTGAAGTCATCAGCCAAACACTCGGCGCAAAATTTCCAGTTGTGGCGCTCTCCGGGCCGAGCCATGCGGAAGAAGTCAGTCGAAAAATTCCCACGGCCATTGTCGCTGCCTGTGCAGATCTGGAAATTGCCAAGCGCGCGCAGGCGGTGCTGATGGGACCGACATTTCGCGTCTACACGCACAACGACATTATCGGCGTGGAGCTGGGTGGCGCGCTGAAAAATATCATTGCTCTTGCCGCCGGCATTTCCGACGGCGCCGGTTTTGGCGACAACACCAAAGCGGCGCTGATGACGCGCGGGTTGGTTGAGATCACTCGTCTCGCGCAAAAGATGGGCGCGAATCCAATGACTCTTGCTGGACTTTCCGGTATGGGAGACTTGATCGTCACGTGCATGAGTCGCCACAGCCGCAATCGTTATGTTGGAGAACAAATCGGTCGCGGGCGAACGTTGAACGAGGTGCTTGCTGGAATGCAAATGGTGGCGGAGGGCGTACGCACGACGCAAGCGGTGCATGCTTTAACACAAAAGCTTGGTGTGGAATTGCCCATCACCAACGAGGTTTATCAAGTTCTTTTCGAGAACAAATCTCCGGTGGCGGCGGTTTCAGACTTGATGACGAGAGAGGCAAAGGCAGAGCGGTTTGGGTGATGCCTTGAGCGAAAACGTAAGGCAACGAGCAACCGTTTATACCAGATGATTTAGAATAGTGCAATGAACTATTGGTCAGAACTCGGAGCATCGTATGAGAAAATTAATTCTGGGCATCTTGGTATCCGTCATTGCTGGTTTTTATATATATTCGCACCAAGATGAAGTCAAATCAATCATCGGAATGAGAAATAAAAATATAACCGTTCCGTCCCGGCAAGAAGCAAAACACTATTACTCTAAGCTGGAAAAAGAAATCGAGGAGTTTAAGCGAAAAAGTAAGCAAGACAAAGAGGCTTTTTCCAAACTAACCCAGGAGCTTCACAAACTTCAGGAGACATTATCTAAACAAGGCTGGTCGGATGAAGAGCAAATAATCTTCTCGAAACGTGCTTCTGAAATCGATAGCCTGCTTAGATTAAGCCCATATTACCCAGAACGATAATAATGATCATCGAATCTATCAAATCAGAATACCAAAGATACAAGTCGCTGGCCGATGGCGCTATCTCTCAAGTCGATGACAATGACTTGCATGAGAAACTTGATGAAGATGGCAATTCAATTGCCGTAATAATGAGCCATCTCTCTGAAAATTTCAAATCGCGGTTCACGAACTTTTTGACGGAAGATGGCGAGAAGCCGTGGCGTAATCGTGATCAAGAATTTGATGAAAAAATGGAAAGCCGAAGGACATTGTTTGAGAAATGGAACGAGTCGTGGAAAATTCTGTTTGATCAGCTCGATGCGCTCAAAGATTCCGATCTCGACAAGATGGTCAAGATTAGAGGAAAAGAATTGACCGTATGCGATGCATTGCAAAGATCATTGGCGCACGCATCCCATCACGTGGGTCAAATCGTGCTGCTGGCGCGGGTGTATGCCGGCAGCAAGTGGCAATCGCTCAGTATCCCGCGAGGTAAGTCGCAAGAGTACAATTTGAATCCGACAAAAGAGCGGATTAGCAATAAACACTAAGTGGCTCACCAAGAACGGGAGCTGCACCATGATCAAATCCATTTTACTTTCGGTGGACGGTTCGGGCTACACCGACACCGTGCTGCGTTACGGCATTCATTGCAGCAAATCTTGCGGCGCGCTGCTGCGGGTGATGACGGTCATCGACGTGCGCATTTTTGAATGGGCGGTGGCCGCGGGCGCTGATGGCTTCGTGCCGATTATTCCTTCGGTGGTGTATCAGGAAGAATCGCGGCGCATTCTTGAGAAACGCGCCGACGCGGTTCTGGAAAAATGTCGCGAGATTTTGCAACGTGAAAATTGCAAATTCGAGCTGCACAAAATTTCCGGCCCGCCGGTCGATGTGATCTGCGAGCAGGCGCTGACCGTCGATCTCGTCGTCATCGGCGCGCGCGGAGAATTTGCCCGCTGGGAAAGCAAGATGATCGGCGCGACCGTCGAAGCGGTCACGCGCTTGTGCAACAAATCGATTCTCGTCGTCGACAAAGATTTTAGCGTGCCCACGAAAATGTTGATGGCGTATGACGGCAGCCTCAATGCCAACCGCGCGCTGGCTATCGCTGCGTACATGGCGCAACATCTCAAAGTGCCGATGGTGGTTTTGACGGTGACAGATCAGCCTGAACACGGCCAAAATATTCTTCGCGAAGCGGAGCGGTATCTTGAGCCGTTCGATATCGAAGTGAAAAGTGAGTTGACCAAGGGCGTGGTCGACGAAGCGATTGTGAAGTATGCCGAGACGAACAATTGCGATGTGATTGCCATGGGCGCTTATGGTCACTCGCGCATTCGCGAGGCGATCCTTGGCAGTCACACGGAACAAATCATTCGCAAATCAAAAGTGCCGGTGTTGTTGGCAAAATAAGCGGAAGGAGTAAAGAGTAGGACCATGCAGAAGTATATCAATCGTGAGAAGGTGTACGTCGAAAACATCGGTCAGCACGTTGGCAAGGACGTGACGCTTTATGGCTGGCTTTATAACGCGCGGCACAGCGGCAAGCTGTGGTTCTTGCTGTTGCGCGACGGTACCGGCATCATCCAGTGCGTCGTCTCGTTGAAGGATGTTGGCGAAGAAATATTCGGGCGCTGCGAACAACTTGCACAGGAGTCGGCTTTTTCAGTGACCGGCATAGTGCGCGCCGATCAACGCGCGCCAGGCGGCTATGAGTTGACGGCGAAGAACATCGAGATCATTTCGATTGCCAAAGATTACCCGATCACCCCGAAGGAGCACGGCGACGCGTTCTTGATGGATCATCGCCATCTGTGGCTGCGTTCGTCGCGGCAACATGCCATTATCAGAATTCGTCATACGATCATCAAGGCCGTGCGTGACTTCTTTGACGGCAACGGTTTTGTGTTGATTGATGCGCCGATCTTTACGCCGGCAGCATGCGAGGGAACGTCGACGCTTTTCGAGACGAATTATTTTGAGGAGAAGGCCTACCTCACGCAATCCGGCCAGCTTTACATGGAACCGGCGTGCGCCGCGTTTGGCAAAGTCTATTGCTTCGGCCCGACGTTTCGGGCGGAGAAGTCCAAAACGCGCCGCCATCTCACCGAGTTTTGGATGGTGGAGCCGGAAGTGGCATTCATGGATCTCGACGGCGACATGGACTTGGCGGAGTCGTTCATCGAGTTCATTGTCCAGCGTGTACTCGAAACCCGCCGCGAAGAATTGAAGGTGATCGAGCGTGACGTCAGCAAGCTCGAAAAAATTGTGCGGCCGTTTCCGCGCATGAGTTATGATGAAGCGGCAAAATTTTTGACCAGCCCTGAAAGCGTGGCGCGCGCCAAAGAGCAAGACGCGCCTCCTTTTCAGCCGGGTGATGATCTCGGCGGCTTTGATGAAACGCTGCTCACCGAAAAGCAGGAAAAGCCGCTCATGGTGCATCGCTATCCCACGGCGGTGAAAGCGTTCTACATGAAGAATGATCCCGAGCGCCCCGACCGCGCGCTGTGCGTCGATGTGTTGGCGCCCGAAGGCTACGGCGAGATCATCGGTGGTGGCCAGCGCGAAGATGATTTGGAAAAGCTTCAGGAGAAAATCAAAACGCACGACTTGCCGATGTCGGCGTTCGAATGGTACCTTGACGTGCGGCGTTACGGCAGCGTGCCTCATGCGGGATTCGGCTTGGGCATCGAGCGCACCGTCGCGTGGATTTGCGGACTGCATCACGTGCGCGAGACCATTCCGTTTCCGCGGTTGATGAGCAGGATATATCCTTAAAACAAACGGATTGATGGATTAAAGGATTAATGGATTGATGGCCCAATATTCCAACGATCCAGTAATCCAACAATCCATTGATGGGCATCGTAGATGTCTTCGAGTATGAAACTCATCGGCGTCGTCGGCGCTTCGCATTGCTCGCCGGAAATCTATGAACTGGCACGTCAAGTGGTAAGCGCGATCGCTAAAGCAAACGCGATGCTCATCTGCGGCGGCCTCGGCGGTGTGATGGAAGCGGCATGTCGCGGCGCAAAAGAAGCAGGCGGCACGACCATCGGCATTTTGCCAGGTACGGACAAACACGAAGCTAATGCCTATGTCGATATTTCGATCGTCACCGGCATTCGTGATGCGCGCAATACGATTATAGCACGCACCGCTGACGGGCTGATTGCTGTTAGCGGCGAATACGGCACGCTGTCGGAAATTGCATTCGCGAAAAAATTTGGCAAGCCTATCGTTAGTTTGAAAAGCTGGAATTTTGATACGACGATTCCGCAAGCGGAAAGCGCGGAACAAGCTGTGACAACATTGTTGGACATGCTCAAATGAAAAAAAGCGTACACGCTCTGGTCTCGGGACAGGTTCAAGGAGTGGGCTTTCGCTATTATGTTCATCGTTCGGCGCGAAGGTGTAATCTCACGGGCTGGGTGAGAAATGTAGAAGAAGGGCGGGTGGAAATCATGGCCGAGGGCGAAGAGCGCGACTTGGATTCTTTTCTGATCGAAGTGAGAAAAGGCTCGCGGTGGAGCACAGTGGACGACGTGCAAACCGAATGGGCGGATTATGAAAAGAAGTTTCGTTCGTTCGAGATCACCGGTTGAAAAGATGGAGAACGCGGAACGGAGGCAGGAGACCGAGATGGCAAACCTTGATGATTATATTCGCACTGTAAAAGATTTTCCAAAACCGGGCATCGGCTTCAAAGATATTACGACGCTGCTGAAAGATGCAAAGGCCTACGCGCAGGCGATAGATGAGTTGGAGCGCTTTTGCAAAGACAAATCAATTCAGAAAATCGTCGGCATCGAATCACGCGGATTTATTTTCGGCGCTCCGCTGGCATTGCGCATTGGCGCAGGCTTTGTTCCCGCGCGCAAACCGAAGAAACTGCCGGCGCAAACTGTTCGAGAAGAGTATGCCTTAGAATATAGCACGGATGTTCTCGAAATGCACGTCGATGCGATCAACAAAGGCGAGAATGTAATTATCATCGACGATCTTTTGGCGACCGGTGGAACCGCGGCAGCTACTGTCCGCCTCGTGGAAAAACTTGGCGGGAAGATTGCCGGCCTTGCGTTTCTCATCGAGTTGGAGTTTTTGCATGGGCGGAAGAAATTATCGAATTATGAAGTTCTCTCATTGATTAAATATGAAAGTGAATAGAGCAGCTTTCGTATCGACGAGCTCTATCACATCGTCAATGTCGTTGCTATATTATTTCCCTATCAAGAGTTCTCACGTGCACGGATCAATTAAACCCAGGCTCGCGCAAGTGCACTAAGTTAGGAATGCTTCACTGATTACGGGTAACTGAATACTGAACACTGATTACTGCTCACTTTTACTCCTCGCTGCAACAACCTCCCCCTGCCTTGCATAATCTATCGCCTCCGCCAGAATTCGCGCTGCCTCTTGTGGCGCATGAAAGCCCATTGAGTTTTCTGCTGCCACAAAGTCCAACCGGAATTGCGCCTTGCGCTGAAGCTGCAATGATGCTTCAAGCGACTTCTCCGATGCGCCGCGATCTTTGGCGCGCTTGACTTCATCATAAAGGTCAACCAGCGCCTGTTGCCCACGATCAAGCAGTTTTCTGGTTCGGTCTTGAATCGCCTCGACCCGCGCTTTCATTTCTTCCTCCGGCTGCGGATGGCAGGTCTGGCAGGCACGAGAGATGTTGAGAACCGGGCTGCGCACATGATGATCGCTGATCTTCACCGCGCCGTCGCGCATGTACGGCATGTGGCAATCGGCACAGGCCACGCCGCTGCGCGAATGAATGCCTTGATTCCACATTTCAAACTCCGGATGCTGCGCTTTCAACACCGGCGCGCCGGTTTCTGCATGAGTCCAGTCTTTGAATCCAACCTCATCATAATATGCTTCGATTTCTTCAACCTTGATGCCCTTCATCCACGGATAAGTCAGCGTCTTGCGGTCGCCTTTGAAATAATACTCGACGTGACACTGGCCGCAGACGAAGCTGCGCATCTCTTGCCGCGTCGCCATTTTGTTCGGATCGTAATTTTCGATCCCTTTGGTTTTCATATAAGCTTTGATGCCATTCAGAAAACCGGGACGGGTCACTCGCAGATCCATATTCTTCGGATCGTGGCAATCGATACAAGCAATCGGATGATCGACCAGCTTCCGCGCCTCGGGGTAGGGCATGGCGCAGACTTCTTCGAAGCCTTTCATCATATCGCCGTTGCCGGCTTTGCGATAAGCGGGAATGACGGAAGAATGACAATGCAGACAAGCGCCTGGCTGCTTTCGCTGGGTCACGCGCAGCGTCGAATCTTGATCTTGCAGCATGAACGCATGGCCGCGTTCCTCGCGATAGTCGATGCTGAACGCGTAGCCGGCAAAGATGCGTCGCAGGAGAGGCTCGGTATCAAGTTTTTGAAAAGCCTCGCTGCCGCCATGTTTGGTTCTTACCGTATCGACGGTTCGTTTGTAGCCATCGTACTGCCGGGGAAAATTTTTGCCCCACACAGCCGGATCGATGGTTTCCTCACTCAAATCTGCAAGGCGGAACGACACTTCTTTAGCTTCGTCTTTGCGGTCGCGGACATTGAACAGCAGCCAGGTCGTGCCGAAGGTGATCGACGCCACAACCACGACGACAATGCCATAAGTCAGAGAACTGTGTGAATTCTCGGCCATATCTTCCTTTCAAACTATTTTCCGGTTATGCGCGAATTTCTTTTCAACACGAAGGCACGAAGGCCACGAAGAAAACTTTCAAAGGATCAAACCTCGGCTCAGCCGAGGTTTTAGGGTTTGGTAGCGTAAAAATCTGGATGCAACGGCTTAGCCGTTGCAGATCAATTGCACTTCGATCATCAGTACCTCGCACCATGCCCGACATCCGCGTGACAATGCACACAAGTCTGCTCAGTTGACAAGTCGTGTTGCGTGCGTCCGGCAATCTCTCTCACAAGGCCGGCATGGCAGGAGACGCAATTGGCTTGCAAGTTGTGCTTGTTGCCTGAGGTAATCCGCAGCGGCTCTTTGAAATTTTGAAAAGTAAATTTCCACGAATGCCGCATGCCGTTCTCTGCTTTGGCCATGTATTTGGAAACGAATGAATGCGGCGTGTGGCAATCGTTGCACGTGGCGCGGCTGTGATGGCTCGACTTCTGCCATGAGTCCAGATACTCGCGCATGATGTGGCAATTAGCGCACGCCTTGGGATCATTGCTGAAGTAAGAGCCGCCCTCGGCATACGTCCAGGTGAAATAGCCGAGGCCGATCATCGCGCCAAGCAAGACGGCAAGCGCGAACATCATAGCTTTTGACCATCGCTGTCCCAAATCAATCATAGAGAAAACTCTATTTTGAGAATTCATTTTTTGGAGATTGCCTCGTCCTCAGCCGCATAATCAAATTGTTGAGGATCGACATTCTCAGGCGGGTTCTTCCTTTCCCATTCGATCGTGCGCTTCAAAGCCTCGTTAAATGCGACAGACTCTGTGTAACCCAACTCATTGCGAATGCGCGTGCTATCACTTACAAGGTGCTGCTTCCAATGGAAATCTATCAGCAGATGTTTTGGCAAACTATCCTTTGGAAGTGTGACAACCTCACCACGCCATCCTGTGACCTGGCCGATTCGGTAAATCCACTCTGCTTCTGTGAGCGTCGTTGTTTCACCGACGTTATAAATTCGACCTTTGGCGCGTTCATTCACGACGGCGAGAGTGATTGCGGTTGCGATGTTCTCAACATAACCGCGCGTCCAGCACCATTCCGCTCTGCCTTCTTCAAACAAAATCGTCGAGCGTCCATCATCCATACGTTTCAAAAACGGAAATAAGCGATGCTGATAATCGCCGGGGCCGTACACGAATGGCAGGCGTAGTACTGTCCCCGGCAAATCGGGCTCGCTCATAAACGCATGCTCGACAAGAATTTTTTCATAATGATATATCCAGTCCTCCGGCCCTTTTGCATGTGAACGATAAGGATATAAATTTTCCCGCAGCGGGGAGTCTTCGGCGAGTGGTACCGGATCAGGCGGACCAGGGCTGGCGCGACGCACACGATCATAAGCGCGGTAAACATCCTGGCTACTTATAGCGACAACTCGCTGAGCGATGCCTTTGTAGGTTTGCATGACGAGGTTGGCTTCGTGCTCAGTGTATGCGATCATATCGAGCACAACCTGCGGAGCAAGGCGCGAAAACTCTTCTTTAAGTTTTAAAATATCCGCATGATCGGCGTGAATGTGACGCACTACGTCAGGCAAATCGGTTTCGGTTCCACCTTTGTGGAAAACAGTTACTTCATGACCGGCGCTAGCCAATGAACGCACCACATAAGGGCCGATAAAACGTGTGCCGCCGATGATAAGGATGCGCATGCTACTCACCGAATAGACTCAACTGATTATCATCGGCCTTTGCGGAGGTCTTTCGCGCCGGGGCTTGCCACGCTTCATATTCTTTCAACTGCGCTTCGATGTCTTTGAGAAACGGCGAAGGTGAATTTTCGAGATTTTTTCCGAACAGAGTTCGCCGGTTTGCACGCACAAGATGAAGCTGCTCTTTCGCGCGGGTCATGCCTACATAAAATAGTCGGCGTTCTTCTTCGGTGTCTGTAGCGAAACCGGGAAGAGAGAGTGGCGCGAGGCCCTCTTCGCATCCAATGATAAACACGACTTTGAATTCCAAACCTTTTGCTGCATGCAGGGTGAGCAAAGAGATTTTTTCAACATCATATTCAAAAGCATCGATGTCGCGTTGCAACAACAAAGCATCGAGAAAATCTTGGAGCTTTGGATGGCGGCGTGCAAGGTAAAGCGCACGTTGAAAAACCTCGCCCACTTTCCCGCTCGTGTCTGCATCAACAAAGTACGGAGTTGAATTGATAAGAAATTCCGTTGCAGCGGCGACGCTTTCATCATGCAACATTGCTTGCACACGATTCAGCGTTGAACAGAAATCTGCAACTTCGTGGATACTTCTTTTGCTTGATAGATTCTTTTGCGCCAGCATGTTCAGCGATTCTATAGTTATTGCTTCTTCATCCTGTGCCGCAGTTTTGAATTCATCAAACGCCTTTTTGCCAAACCCTTTGATCGCGAACAGCATGAGTTGGGCGACTTCATCGGGAGTGACGGGCGCGCCGCCTGCCAGTTTTAACGCGCTGGTGAGCGGGCGAATTCCTGGTTTCTCGATGAGCGGTGTCTCACCGGAAATTTGATAAGGCATCCCGGCGCGATCGAGAGCTTCTTGTAAAGCTGGGCGCAATGCATTCAGGCGATAAAGAATGGCAATATCGCCGAATGAGCTTTTGGCATCATCTTGATGGCTGACACGGCCCGAGTCTTGTGAGAACATGCTGGTGCCGCCGACGAGCTTTTCGATCTGATGGACGATGTATTCAGCTTCGGCACGAGCCGTTGGCGCGCTGTGAATGACGAGCCGGCCTTTGGTCAACAGCGTAGGGGAGAGCGGCAAGGCGAAGTGCGAGGCGACGGCGGCGATGAGTTGCCCAGCGGCAGAAACTAGAGAGCTGGCGGAGCGATAATTTTCCTGCAAGCGCAAAATCGTCGCGCCGGAGAAATCATCGGAGAACGAATTGAAGAAATCCGGGCGGCTGCCGCGAAAGCCATAAATGCTTTGGTTCGGATCGCCGATAGCAGTGAGTGAGCTTTCCTCGCCGGCAAGCAATTTCAACAGCGTGTGCTGCGCCGCGTTGACATCTTGGTACTCATCGACAAAAATCAACCGATGTTGTTTTTGTATTTCATCACAAATCGCAAAGTTATTTTCCAAAAAACGAATGGTCTCGATGAGCAGATCGTCGAAGTCGAGTTTGTTTTGCTCGCGCAGCATCACATCCAGCTCGCGCCGGGCAGCGGAAACATCGTCGTCGCTTTTTTCCAGCGTCGATTTGAGCAAGGAAATTCTCTCCAAAAGAGAGCTTCGCCTCGTTGCATTGAGCTGAGGCCATAGCAAGCCGGCAAGCTCTGCTTTTTCGCTTTCGGAGATGATGGCAAAATCATCCGGCAGTGAAAGCGCCTTTGCATATCGTCGCAAGATGCTCAAGCAGAATGAATGGAATGTGCCGGTGAATACTCTTGAGATTTCTGCATCGAGTAGTTTTTCGAGACGTTGGCGCAGTTCTTCCGACGCTTTATTTGTGAATGTGATGCACAGAAGAGTTGGAACGGTTTGATCGGCTTTTGCGAAATGCGCGATGCGATGAACCAGCGTGTGTGTCTTGCCGCTGCCCGGCCCCGCGACGATTAATAGATGTGAGCCAGCGTGATGAACTGCCGCGCCCTGTGAGGCGCTCAAAGCGCCGGCCTTAAATTTCTTCGTAGCTTCGTTTGATGTCTCTACGCTCGCAGGGTCAGCTTTGTCCATCACTCGCAGCGGTTTTGTCGGAATAAGCGAATCGTGCTCAGCATCGTCTGCGCGAGGCGGTTCGACGCGTTGAAAGAAGCTCGTTTGCCCAGCCATCGTTCTACGATCATCTGCCGAAAATATTTTGATCGTGCCATACTCGCCGTCATAGCCCGCAGCGATGTTCACTTCGCCGTTGCGCATTCGGCGAATGCCCTCGGCGACGAGTGTTCCGGCGACGCGTTCAACTTCTGCCAAGTTCGCTTCTTGCAGGATGAAAAGCTCATTGCCAAGCTCGGCGAGCATTTTATCAAACTTCGCCGTCACGCCTTTGCTGTTTACTCCTTGATCGTTAGCCTCGCCGATGATCTCCGGTAGCGGGATGAGATTGACATAAGGTCGCCAGCGCGCGGATTTCTCTCCTTCGTCTCGATCAGCCAATGCTTCGACGCGCGCCATCACCCCGACCGTAACTTCTTTGCCGCAGATTGGGCACAGGCCATTATTTTTTAGAGTCTCGCGAGGATGAAGTCTTGATTTGCAAACCCGATGGCCGTCGTAATGATATTTGCCTTCTTCCGGAAAAAATTCCAGCGTGGTGACAAGCCCTTTATCATCTTTTTCTTTTAGCGCGCGGTAAATCGCCGGATAGGAGAGTTCCGTGTCAAAGATGTTCGCTTCGCGCGCCAACTTTTGCGGAGAATGCGCATCAGAGTTTGATACTAAGACGAAGCGATCGAGTTGTTTGAGGCGCCAGTTCATCGGCGGATCAGAGGAGAGGCCGGTCTCGACGGCGAAAATCTCCGGCGTCAGATCGGCAAAGCATTCGTCGATGCTGTCGAAGCCGCCCTTAGAGCCGAGCGCAGAGAACCACGGCGTCCAGATGTGTGCTGGAATTAGAAAAGAGAGCGGATCGCTTTCGAGAGTGATTTCCAACAAGTCGCGCGAATCGAGTCCCAAGATGGGACGGCCATCGGAGCGGATGTTGCCGATGGCTTCGAGGCGGGCTTGCAATTTTTCCGCTGCGCTAAAACTCGGTGCGAAGATGAGGTTGTGAACTTTGCGAACCTTGCCGCCGCGTTTGTAGATGCTGGAAATTTCCACGGTGAGCATGAACCGCACTTCAGCGCGACAACGCGCCGGAATTTCTGATTGTGTAATTCGCGCGAACTCTTCTTTGAGTCGGAACAAGCCCGACTCGGCAGGCTCAAGTTGGGTTTTCAATTCTTGCAGCCAACCGGGATGCACAAAGTCGCCGGTGCCGATGACGTCGATGCCTTTGAGTTGCGCCCATTTGTGCAAGTGCGGAAGATTGAGCTGTGGGCTGGTGGCGCGGGAGAAGTGGGAGTGAATGTGAAGATCGGCGAGGAATTTCATTAATCTCTTTGTTGATTAGTTTTGGTGAATTCCGCGAAAGCGTTATGATGCTATCAAAAGCCGAAGAGAATTGCAAGTGAAAAATAAAGCGCCTTAACTTTCACAGACATGCAAGCTATGTTTTATCGCTTCGAATTCAATCCCCTTTTTTCTGTCTAAATTGGCGTTTCAAAAAAAGTTGAGGAGGAAGGATGATCAAGAAGTTTTCTCTTGTTGCGCCCATGATCATTGTTCTTATCTGGGTTGACGATAGCAGGGCGCAAGTTCAATCCTCCACCAGCGATCAAAAAGTTCAACAAATCCTCGCCGCCATTTCCCCCGACACCATCCGCGCTAACCTAACAAAACTCGTCAGCTTCGGCACGCGCAATACTTTCAGTGATACATCTTCCGGCAAACGCGGCATCGGAGCGGCAAGGCGGTGGATTCATCGAACATTTTCGCGCTATAGCAAAAACTCAGGCGGACGGTTGCAGGTGAGTTTTGATTATTTCGATCAACCGCTCGAAGGCCGCGCGGCGGAAGAGACGAAGCTCTCTTCGATTCGCACAGCGAATGTCATCGCCATGCTCCCGGGGAAGAAAGACAATCTCATGTACATCGTCGGTGGGCATTTCGATTCGATGAACGGCAATCGCTACGATGGTACAATCGACGCGCCGGGCGCGAACGACGACGGTTCAGGCACCGTGGCGATCATGGAATTGGCGCGCGTGATGAGCCAATTCGAATTTGATCACACGTTGATGTTCGTTGCTTTCACGGGCGAGGAGCAAGGCTTGTGGGGAAGTTATCATCTTGCCAAGCGCGCTAAAGAAGAAGGCTGGCAGGTCGGCGGCATGATTACCAACGACATCGTCGGCAACACTTTTGGCGGCGAGGGGCAAAAAGAGAATGAGTATGTCCGTTGTTTCTCTCCAGATCCTGAAGACAGCCCGTCGCGCCACTTTGCGCGATTCGCTAAAAAGCACGTTGAGCTTCTCGCGCCGGAGATGAACGTGGAAATGATCTTCCGTCTCGATCGCTTTGGCCGCGGTGGCGATCATCGTCCCTTTACTGAAAATGGTTTTGCCGGTATTCGTTTCACTGAACCGAACGAATTCTTCGCCCGCCAACATACAGGCGAGGATCGTCTCGATTTTGTAGATTTCGATTACATTGCGCGAGTCGCCAAAGTCAATGCAACAACTCTCGCATGTCTTGCAGATGCGCCGCGCTCGCCGCAATTGGTGATGATCAATCGCGATCCTGCAACTTATGAAACTGTCCTCACCTGGCGCGCTGAGGAATCTGTCGGCGAATTGCAAGGATTCAAAATTCTCATGCGCGAAACTAGCGAGCGTTATTGGCAAGAAGAACGAATGATCGACGCACCGGAATTAAAAGAAGTGCAGCCGTGGGGCAAAGTTTATGAAGCGCGGCTGCGCGGGAGATCGATAGACAAATATGTCTTCGGTCTGACCTCTATTGGCAAGAACGGTCGAGAGAGTGTGGCAGCAACTTTTGATTTGCAGGCAGCGCAAGCGTGGGTCAGAGCGCAGAGGGAGAAGCAAACTGCCAAGTAAGAAGTGAGAAGTAAGAATTAGCAATCCAATTTGAGATGAAATAGTAGCTTATCACTTCTCAATTGCGCCCGAGATTTGATTTGACTTTCTTTGGAGTAACGGTTATATTGACCGTCCGTAAATGGTTCGGGAGGAAACTGTGGAGGAAGAATGCGTGAAGAAGAGATACGACGACTGGTAAAGATTGTCGAAGAAAGCTCTATCGCCGATTTGGAAGTCACCTCGTGGTGGGGCCGCAAGGTCAAAATTTCGAAGTATCCGTCGAATGCTGCAAACTCGACGATGCATCTGCCGCAGCACTTTTACATGCCGGCAGTGCCAACCGGCGCGGCGCCTTCCATGCCGGCGCCTGCTTCGCCGAACGCCGGCGCTTCTGCTCCTCCACCCGAAACCAAGCCTGCCGCCGGGAAAGCTGCGGAAGAAATCAAATCGCCGATGGTTGGAACGTTTTATCGCTCGCCGGCGCCCGATGCCGAACCTTACGTTCATGTCGGCAGCGTCGTACAGAAGGGCCAGGTCTTATGTATGATCGAGGCGATGAAATTGTTGAACGAAATTGAGGCAGAGTTTGCTTGCCGTATCGTCGAAATCCTCGTGGAAAATGCCCAGCCGGTTGAATACAACCAGTCTCTCTTCAGTGTCGAGAAGATGTAAGAGGTCTAAGATCGACTATCGTAACGTGACAAATCACGAATCAGGGCTTGAGGGTCATTGAAGAAAATATTGATTGCCAACCGCGGCGAGATCGCTCTCCGGATTATCCGCGCGTGCAAAGAGCTGGGTATCAAAACCGTTGCCGTTTATTCCGAGGCTGATGCCGACTCCTTGCATGTGCGCTTTGCAGACGAAGTCGTTTGCATCGGCCCCGGACCCAGCAAAGATAGCTACCTGAATATTCCCCGTATCATCAGCGCGGCGGAAGTGACCAACGCCGATGCGCTTCATCCCGGCTATGGGTTCCTTGCCGAAAATGCGCACTTCGTGGAAATCTGCGCCTCGTGCAACATCAAGTTTATCGGCCCCACGCCGGACATGATTAATGCGATGGGCGACAAGGCATTGGCCAAAGAGACGATGCGCGCCGCCGGTGTGCCGACGATTCCCGGCAGCGATGGCATTCTCAAAGAGGTTGGCGAAGCGCTTGAGATTGCCGAGCAGATCGGTTATCCGATCATCATGAAAGCCACTGCCGGCGGCGGTGGTCGCGGCATGCGGGTGGTGCGCGAGAAAGCGGCGCTGGAGGCGGCTTTCAATCAAGCGCAGACCGAAGCGCAAGCGGCGTTCGGCAATCCATCGTTGTACATGGAAAAATATTTCGAGCACCCGCATCACATTGAGGTGCAGCTTATCGGGGATGCGCATGGAAACGTCATCGCTCTCGGCGAGCGCGAATGCTCGATTCAGCGCAAGCATCAAAAACTCATCGAAGAATCACCTTCGCCGAGCATTAGCGATGAGACTCGACGGCAGCTTTGCGATGCGGCGGTTCGCGGCGCGAAAAGCGTTCATTATGAAAACGCCGGAACTATCGAATTTCTTTTTCAAGACGGCAAGTTTTATTTTATGGAAATGAACACGCGCATTCAGGTCGAGCATCCCGTGACAGAGATGGTGTTTGGTTTGGATTTGGTGAAAGAACAAATTCGTGTGGCAAGCGGGGAAAGAATCGATCATATCAATCCAAACTTTCGGATGCGCGGCCATGCGATTGAATGTCGAATCAATGCCGAAGATCCCGAGAACGACTTTAGGCCGTCGCCGGGAAAAATCACCATCCTGCACGTGCCAGGCGGCATTGGCATTCGGGTTGACACCCACGCTTATGCCGGGTACGTCGTCCCGCCGTTTTATGATTCACTGGTTGCAAAGCTCATTTCCCATGGCAAAAGCCGAGCGGAGGCGATCGAGAGAATGGAGCGCGCGCTCGACGAGTTCGTCTTCGAAGGCATCAAAACGACTATACCTTTTCATCAGCGCGTGATGGGCTATCCGGTTTTTCGTGAAGGGAATTTTGATACGAAATTTGTCGAAGAGCATTTTGATAAATTGTTTCCACCGGCTGAATCGGCGAAAACTTAATTCGATCTTCAAGGACGTTGACTTTTTTCATCAACATCGAGGGAAGTGCATATGAACATCCCGGAAAACCTCTTGTACACTAACGAGCATGAATGGGTGCTGTTGGAAGGCGACGTTGCCACAATCGGCATCACCGATTATGCGCAAGGCGAATTGGGCGACATCGTGTTCGTCGATTTGCCGCAAAAAAATTCTTACGCAAAACAAATGCAGCCCTTCGGCACGATCGAAGCGGTAAAAACAGTCTCTGATCTTTATGCGCCGCTTTCCGGCGAGATCATCGATGTCAATGCAAGCCTCTCGGAGAAGCCGGAGTTGATCAACACCGATTGTTATAAAACGGGCTGGCTGATCAAAATCAAAGTCGCAGACAAATCGGAAATGCAGAATTTGCTGGCGCCGGCAGATTATAAAGCAGTGGTTGGATAAACGGAAATCTTGACGACTATGCCTTTCATTGCGAATACTGATGATGACCGCCGCGCCATGCTGGCGGCGATCGGTGTAAAGAATTTTGATGAGTTGATCAACAACATTCCGGCTTCGGCGCGTTTCAAGGGTGAGCTGAATGTGCCGCTGGCGCATAGTGAATTTGAAGTGACCGAAGCGCTGCGCCGACTTGCCGGAGGAAATGTGAGTGCCTCGACCCATGTGTCATTTCTTGGCGGCGGCGCTTATGATCATTACGTGCCGGCGGCGGTCGGGCATTTGTTGTTGCGCCCGGAGTTTTTTACGGCATACACGCCGTATCAACCGGAAGTGGCGCAGGGCACGCTGCAGGTGATTTATGAATTCCAATCGATGATCTGCGAGCTGACAAGCATGTATGTCGCCAACGCCTCGATGTATGATGGCGGTTCGGCGCTTGCCGAGGCGATGCTCATGGCGCATGCCGCGACCGGCCGCAAGAAATTCGTTCTGTCTAATGCCGTGCATCCAAACTACCGCCGGATATTGCGCACGTATAGCCACGGCTTGAGCCTGACCTCCGTGGATGTGGATGCAAAGGCGAAGGGTGTGACCGAGAGTGCCGCTGTCACCGCGGCAATCGACAAGGAGACGGCAGCGGTCATCGTACAGCATCCAAACTTTTTTGGAAATCTCGAAAGCGTCCATGAGCTTGCAGAAATCGCCCATCGCCAAGAGGCGTTGTTCATCGTCAGCGTCGATCCGATTTCATTGGCGATTCTCGAGCCGCCCGGAAATTACGGCGCTGACATCGTCGTCGGCGAGGGGCAGTGCTTCGGCGGCAGCCTGAACTATGGAGGCCCCTATCTCGGCATCTTTGCGACGACCGAAAAAAATATTCGGCGCATGCCGGGGCGCATCGCCGGGGTCACGGTTGACGCGCAGGGACGGCGCGGTTTTGCGCTTACTTTGCAAACTCGCGAGCAGCATATACGCCGAGAAAAAGCCACAAGCAATATTTGTACGAATCAAGCGCTGCTGGCCACTGCGGCCACGATATATTTGTCGTTGATGGGCAAGCAAGGGCTGCGCGAGGTCGCGGAGCATTCGACCCGGAAGGCGCACTATCTCGCCGAACAATTGGGCACTGTCGCTGGTTGCCGGCTTGCATTTGCCGAGCCGTTTTTTAAGGAGTTCGTTGTCAGGCTGCCGCGGCCGGCGTCGCTGGTCATTGCTGCGCTCATCGAGAAGAAAATTCTTGCGGGAATAAACCTCGGGCAATTCTATCCTGGCATGAACGACCACATGCTTGTGGCCGTCACCGAAAAACGCACACGAACCGAAATGGATAGTTTTGTAGCTACGTTGAAATCTGTGCTTGCCTGAGAATTTTTGATCAACCAATCCGTTTTTTTCTGTGGCTCGTAGCTTGAATGGTGATTCTGCTTCTGGGAAGTTCAGAAGGTTGCTCGCGACATTTACGCAGAATGTTTGAAACGCTGGTATTATTCCGACGCATTTTTGAATTTAAGTTCAAGCGCCCGGATGAAGAGCCGATAAACTATAAGGCTTTTCCTTAGGAAAATGGCTTGACTCTCAAAATTTAACTCTCTATATTCAGCCACAATTTTTTTCGGAGATAGCTCATACCCGTTCGCTAAAGTTTTGTCAATTGCTGTTATTTTACAAATCATGCGAAAGCCGATAATGCGGTTGTCCGTATTACCGGGGTTTTCACAGCAAAAGAAAACTTTTGCGGTTCTGGGTATCAGCGCATACGGAAAGGCCGGAGCGCGGACACTTTTGAAAGCCGCGACTTCGGTTTTTTAGTTTGTGGTCGACCCGCCGCATTGACGGTTTGGACTGTGTTCTAAAATTCCGTTGTTCGTAAATCGACACTGAAATCAACGAGCAAAACGTAACTGGAGGTATTTATGAAAAAAATCGTATTGTTGCTGCTGGCCCTGTTTCTGGGGTCTTTCGCGGCGGAGTCGTATGCCGTCAGCGAAGCCGGCGTGCTGTTTCTCATGATTTCGCCGGGGGCGCGCGCCGCCGGCATGGGCGAGGCTTTCGTTGCCATCGCCGATGACGCTTCGGCGGTTTATTGGAACCCGGCGGGTCTGGCTTTTCAAACCGGCCGCGAGATCACCTTGATGCACACCAATTGGCTGCCGCAATTCGACAGCGATCTGTATTTTGATTTTCTGGCTTACCGGCAAAACTTCGAAGGACTCGGCGTCGTCGGCGTGAACGTCACTTATCTCAACCTCGGCGAGCAAACCCGCACCGACGAAACCGGCAATGAGCTTGGCACATTCAACAGCCATGAGTTCGCGATTACCGCCGCTTTCGGTACGCGAATTTCGGAAAACATGTCCGTGGGCATCGGTCTGCGATTCATTCGCAGCAGCCTTTCCGACGTCGGCGCCGGCTCGGAAAAAGGCGACGGCAAAGCCAATGCATTTGCCGTTGACCTCGGCTGGCTCTACAAAGCAAGTTTTGTGCGAGGCCTGAGCTTCGGCGCCAATCTCTCGAATCTTGGGCCGAAGATTACTTACATCGACGCCGCGCAAGCCAGCCCGCTTCCGACCAACCTTAAAGTCGGCGTTGCCTATAAAGTTCTCGACAGCGAATTCAATCGTTTGACTGTCGCAGTGGATTTCAACAAACTGTTGGTCGTGGTCCACAAGGACGAGCGTCCTCCCGACCCGTTCTATAAAGCGATCTTCACGTCGTGGAAAGAAGATGGATTGAAAGACATGATCTACGGCGCCGGCGTGGAGTATTGGTACAGCAATTTAATCGCGCTACGCACCGGCTATCACGTCGACAATGAAGGCAAGGTCAATTACGCGACCTTTGGCTTCGGCATTAAATATTCGCTCTATCGCTTCGATTTTGCCTACATCGCCACCGGCGATGAAGGCCATCCGTTGAGCGGCACGAGTCGCTTTGCACTAACGATTGGCTTCTGATTTTTGCCGGCAATTGTTTTGGAAAAATATCCCGTTGCGCTTGGCGGCGCGGCGGGATATTCCAATTCATGCCGCCTTGCTTGCAAATTATCACATCACGCATCGAAATTCTTTCGTTTCTTCAGCGACGCGGTTTGCCGCGCCCGGTCGTTGAATTCAACAGGACGTGAATGAGCGTTGTCTTTTCTTCATTACTTCATTCATGCGTAACCAACTGCCACGTGTTTTGCCTCTGCGAATGACAACCATCGAACGTGCGCCGTTCTTTTCATCAAACAATTTGCTCTTTACTTAAAAGTATAATGCGCAAAAAAGATTTTGCGATTTATCTGCTCATTGGTTTGCTCGGTGTCACCGAGACGTATTCGCAAAGCCTGAAACCAGTCTATCGTCCAAGCGGCTCCACCGGGCGCCTTCGAGAGGTCTTGTTGGAAAACTCAATAACGGCGCCAGGCGATACGTTGCGGCTTCTGGCCCTTCGAGTGGAATTTAGAACCGATAGCGTCAATACCACGACCGGCAACGGTCGTTTTGATCTTTTCACGCCAACCTCCCCGGGAATCGATTCCCCACCTCATCATCGCAGCTACTTCCAAGCACAGCTCATCGCGCTGGCAAATTATTACGCGGCGGCTTCGGGTGGAAAACTTGTTTTGCAAGCAGAAGTTTTTCCATCGGCAGAAAATGCCGCTTATCAACTGCCGCACAGCATGACCTATTATTCACCCGGTAGAGCCTCGGCCAACGCCGACCGGCGGCTTGCAGAATTGTTTCGCGACGCCGTGCAAGCCGCCGACCAAATCGGTGGCATCGATTTTTCGAGCTTCGACAGCTTCATTATTTTCCACGCCGGCGTTGGCAATGATTTCAGCATCGACTTCGATTCCACGCCGAATGATGTCTCCTCGGCTTTTCTGACGCTCGCCGACCTTCACGCAACCATCGGCAACAACGATCCTTCTTTTGCAGGCATCGAAGTTCAGGGCGGAGTCTTTCATGTTCCCGATGGACTCATCCTTCCCGAGACGCAAAGCCAGGAGGGCGTTGAGATCGGCCTCTTGGGAACCGCCGCGTTGATGTTCGGTCATCAGCTTGGTTTGCCGAATTTATTCAACACCGAAAACGGCCTGCCCGGCATTGGGCGCTGGGGACTGATGGATCAAGGTTCCGGAAATTTTCAAGGCCTGTTGCCGGCGCTGCCTTCGGCGTGGGAACGGGTGTTCCTCGGCTGGGAGCAGCCGGTCACAATCACCAATGGAGAAAATCTTTCGGTTGCTGCGGCAGGATCAAACAGCGGAACCCGGGTTTATAAAATTCCCATCACCGATGAGGAATATTATCTCATCGAAAATCGTCAGCGAGATGTGATTCCCGACGGCGTGGCGATTGGCTACGACGTCAACGGCACGAAGGTCGAATTTAAATATAGTGCCGACGGTTCTCCGGAATTATTTTTTCCTCAGGGTACGCTTCTCGGAGTGATCACCCGCGTTGACGAATATGATTTCGGTTTGCCCTATGCGGTAAATGAAAACCGCCGCGTGCTCCCCGGCGCCGGCATTCTCATTTGGCACATCGACGAGCGTGTGATCCGCGAGAACTATGCAGCCAATCGAGTCAACGTTGACCGCGACCATCGCGGCGTGGATTTGGAAGAAGCCGACGGCGCGCAAGACCTCGGCCGCGTCTATGGATTTCTCGATCCCGGCTCAGGCGCTGAGAACGGCGTTCCCGAAGATGCGTGGTGGCGAAGCAATCCGGTGATCACCCAGTTCTTGCGCCCCAATGAGCCGGTGACCTTCGGGCCGAATACGCTGCCTTCAACCGCGTCGAATTCCGGCGCGCTCTCAGGAATTGTCCTCACGAATTTTTCAGAATCGCAGGGGACGATGACATTCTCCGTGCGCAATGCCTTTGTGTTGGACAATTTTCCGCAATATGCTGGAGGAAATTCCGAAAGTCTTTCACCCATGCTCGCCGACCTCACCGGCGACGGCAACGCCGACATCGTTGTTGCAAATTCCTCGGGAGAGATTTTCGCCTGGCAAGCCGATGGCAGCAAGGTCATCGCCAATCTGGATTCTGTTTTGATTGAACAACCCAACGGCCGTTTTGTCAAATCTATCGCCGCGCGTTTTGCAACGACTGGTGATTCGCTCTTTGCGCCTCCAGCGCTTGCAGATTTGAACGGCGACGGCCGCGCCGAAGTGATTGCTGCAAGCAAAGATGGAATCTTGCGAGCATGGCAAGCGGTTGATCAAGATCTCGATGGCCGCGCTGATCTTTTATGGCAGCTTGATTTGCAAGCTGCGATTTACACGAATCTCACGGTTCGGCAGCAAAGCAATATAATCTTTCTTGCCGCCGGTCAAACGTCGCTCTTCGCCGTCTCATTTGACGGTCAGCAAATATGGCGTCAAACAATGCCTTTCCCGGTGCGCGGCATAAGCCTCTTGGATGATAGCCGCATACTGGTAACCTTGCTCGACGGCTTCGCAATTTTTTCTGATGATGGCGCCAACCTGACGCCGGCTGCTGCCGGAGGAGTAATTTTGGATAATCCGGCAACCGCATCAGCCGTGGCGGATATTGAAAACGACGACGTTCTTGATGTCGTGTTGCGCGACCGCAAAGGCCGCTTGTCGATCAAGAATCTTGATTATAGTGATAAAAGCGGTTTTCCTATTTCGCCGATAGCTTCCTCGAATACAGGATCGGTCGCAATTGGTGACATCGACGGCGATCGCCGCAAAGAAATCGTATTTCTCGCGGTAAATAAAATTTATGTCTATCATTTCAACGGCGCGTTGGCGAATAATTTTCCACAACAGCTCGGCAGCGAAACTTCGCCTCCTCATAACATCGCACCAATCATCGTCGATGTCGACAACGACGGCGCGCAGGATGTGATCGCCGCCGGACCGGATGGAAATGTTTATGCTTATAATCGGGACGGCAAATTGCTCGATGGCTTTCCTCTCGCGATGGCCGGGCTGGGAATCGGAAGTTTGGCTGCCGGCGATCTTGACGGCGATGGAAAGCTGGAGCTTGTCGGCGTCTCTGGAAATGGATTTGTTCATACTTGGCATTTGCCCCAAAGCGGCAACGCCAGTGCATGGCCGATGCTTGGGCATGATGCAACACAGACCAGTTTAAATTCGCAGCGCGAGACGCCCGTGATTCGAGCCGATGGCCTCATGCCAACCTCGCTGGTTTACAATTATCCGAATCCGACGGAGGGGGGAAGCACCACGATTCGCTATCGTCTCAATGAAGAAGCGCGCATCAAAATTTCCATCTACGATTCGTCGGGCGATTTGGTGGACGAGCTTTCCGGGCCGGGCGTCGCTCAGGCGGAGAACGAAGTCACATGGAATTTGGGCGGCGTTGAAAGCGGCGTCTATCTCGCGCGCGTTGAAGCGCAGGGAAATGGGGAAACTCGGGTTGCGGTGATTAAAATCGCAGTCATAAAATAAAAAAAAGAACTCTTACTCTTACTCCTACTCTTACTCTTACTCGCTGTTGATTCATAAATAACAGAAAGGCGAGTACGAGTACGAGTAGGAGTACGAGTACGAGTAGGAGATCGTACTCGTGCGGTATGTTGGTTGTAAAGAAATCTCGTTAATCTTGTTAGCGATGCTCGGCTTTGCGAATGCGCAACCCGAAGCTTACAACCATCCCGAGTTGAATTGGAAAACCATCGAGACCCAGCATTTTCTTGTCCATTTTCACGAAGGGGCGGAACGAACCGCAAAAGTGCTGGCAAAAATCAGCGAAGAAGTGTATGGGCCGGTCACGGCGCTTTATCTTTATGAACCGGACGGAAAGATTCATATGATCGTGCGCGATCACGATGATTACTCCAATGCCGGCGCATATTATTACGACAACAAAATGGAGTTTTGGGCGTCGGCGATGGATTTCGAGCTTCGCGGTACGCACAACTGGCTGCGCAACGTCTTCACGCACGAGTTCACGCACATGGTTTCACTCGGCGCCGCCCGCAAGATGACGCGCTCGGTTCCGGCGTTTTATTTTCAGGCATTGGGCTATGAAGATGAAAAACGCCCCGACGTCCTGCGCGGTTATCCCAATCGCATTGTCTCCTACCCGATCTTAATGACAGTCGTCCCACCGTGGTTTGCCGAGGGCGTCGCTCAATATCAACTTCCCGGCCTCGACTACGATCAATGGGACAGCCATCGCGACATGCTGCTGCGCACGGCAACGGTCGAAGACAAATTGCTCACTTACGCCGAGATGCAAAACTTTGGCAAGAATAGTTTGGGCAATGAGAGAGTCTATAACCAGGGTTATGCGTTGACGAGTTATCTCGCCGAGCGTCATGGCTTGGAGAGCCTTCGTCGCGCCACGAAAAACATGGGCAAGCTCTTGCAGTTCTCGTTCGACGCCGCGCTTGATAATGCAACCGGAAAAAGCGGCAGCGCGCATTATGCCGAATGGAAAAAATATTCGCAGGAAAAATATACGCATCAACTGCGACACATTGCTGCGAACAAAGTTGAAGGCGCATTAATTGTAAAAGACGGTTTGGGAAATTTTTATCCGCGCTGGTCGCCGGACGGGCAAGCGGTTGCTTATTTGAACAGCGGCGGCAGCGATTATCTCTCAAGCACGGCGTTGATCGTTCGCGATATGAAAACCGGCAAAGTGCGCAGCATCGAAGGCGGCGTGCGACACGGCATGGCGTGGTCGCCCGATGGCCAAAGGGTGGTCTATTCACACAAAGCCGGTACAAACAAATACGGCTCGAACTTTTACGATATTTATACCATCAGCGCCTCGGGAAAAAATAAGAAACGAGTCACAAAGGGCTTGCGCGCTCACAGCCCGGATTGGTCTGCCGACGGCAAGGCCATCGCCTTTGTGGTCAATCGTGATGGCACCGAAAATATTTCGTTGATCGACCCCGACGGCAAGAATTATCGCAAGCTCACAGATTTTCAAAACGGCGAACAAGTATTTCGCCCACAATGGTCGCCGGATGGAAAACAACTTCTCTTTGCAATGAGCCGCGGCAACGGTCGCGATATTTATACAATTGATGCATCGAGCGGAAAACTGACACCCGTGCTCGCGGATTCTGCGGACAGTCGCGATCCAGTTTACAGCGCTGACGGCAAGAAAATTTATTTTAGTTGGGATGTCACCGGCATTTTCAACATTTATTCCAAAACGCTTTCAGGAAAAAATCAAGAGACGGAACAGCTCACCAATGTCATCGGCGGCGCGTTCATGCCATCGGTGAACAAAAACGGCAATCTGGTGTTTAGCAGCTTTTATGCGGATGGTTATCGCATTGCCTTAGTGGAGAATCCGGTATCGATCAAGCGCGAGCATGGCGAGTATTTGACTTATAAAAACGGCGCGGACATCAAGTTGGCTTCATCCCGCACGGGCGGGGGCGTGCCCAATTTCAATCTCGACGACATCAAACATGCGAGCTATAACGATACAAAAACTCCGGCTTACGACGCAAAATCTTACAAACAACATTTCTTGCGATTAGCATTGTTGCCGCGCGTCATGATCGATTACGGAACCGTCAAGGTCGGATCGTATTTCTATTCCAGCGACGTGCTCGATAAGTACGGATTCCTCGGCGGCTTCGCCATCAATCGCGACGGCGATTACGATCTGTTCGGCATTTTGGAATACCGCAATCTCTGGCCGACGATTTTTCTCGAAGCCTACAATCAAGTTTCGCATTTTCCCATTACCTACGCCGATACAAACGAAGAGGGCGATACCACGATCGTTTACGATTCCGAGCACCGCTACAATTTGCTCGAGGTCGACGTGGGCGTTCGCCTGAAACTCAACGACGCGAGCGATCTCCGGCTTGCTTTTATTTATAACAATTATACGGACCTCGACAAAACCAAAATCAACGATGTGATCAACGGCCAGAAGGCGGATGTGACGCAGCGGTTTACTTATTTCAAGGGCCGTAGCTTGTCGGTTCAATACAATTATGAAGGCATTCGTCCGGCTCGCGACATGGAGGCCAATCCGCGCGGCGGACGCAAATTTTCCGTGCGCTATGATCGCGAGTACAACGACTTTCTCGCCGGCTTCACGGTCAACAGCGAAATCGGAACGTTGCGGGAAGTCTATGCGCCGTATAATTACAATAAATTTCAAGCGGATTGGACGGAATACTTCGCGCTGCCCCGGCGCAGCGGTTTGAGCGTGATGCTGCGCGGCGGATTGATCGATCGTCCCATCGACAGTTTTTTTAATTTTTTTGCAGGAGGATTAAACGGGATTCATGGCTATCCGTATTACAGCATCGAGGGCCGTCGTCTTCTGCATGGCCGCGTGACGTTGCGGGCCCCGGTCTTTAACCACCTCGACTTTAAGCTGGTGCATATTTATTTTGACAAAATGTTTTTTGGCGTGGCGTACGATTACGGCAACGCCTTCGATGAGAAAAATGTTGAACTAAAAAATTTCAAGGATAGCATCAGCCTGCAAACGCGCTTGGAGATGGCGTCGTTTTACGGCATCCCAACGCGGCTTTTCTTTGACGCGGCCTATGGTTTTGATAAATTCAAGAATCGCGGAATCGAGTATGGCCGCGACTGGCGTTTTTATTTCGGCCTTTCTTTCGGCTACTTGGATACGAACTGAGAGATGAGCTTAATGAAAAACGGGATGATGGTCAACGCGGCGTTATTTCTGGCAGCGAATCAAATTCTCTGCGCCGGAGAGAAGCCGGGAAAAAATCTTGCCTGGCAATTTTCAGAACGCCCCTCGGTCGCTGTGGCCGGTAAATTTTTCCAGCCGGCACCTCGCCACCAACAAGAGCAAAGCATGGCGGTCGAGGAGAAAGCCGGAACACATTCAGCCATTAAAGCCGTCGTCTTCTCGGTAGTCGTCCCCGGCGCTGGACAAGCCTACAACAAATCTTGGATCAAAGCTGCTGCTTTTCTCGCCGTCGAAGTCGGCGGATGGATTGCCAATCGCCATCATGAAAGAGAAGGCGACAGGCTTACGGACGAATTCGAAACGTTTGCCGACGTGCACTGGAACGCCGATCGATATTATGACTGGCTGTCCGAGCGCAGCGGCTATCCGCGCAATGAGATCGACCGGCTGAAAGAATACGAGCGCGCCACTTTCAGTCATTTTCTTCCCGACACGAAGAATCAAACCTACTACGAAAACATCGGCAAGTACGATCAATTCAACAAAGGCTGGGATGATGCAACTCAGGGCGGCGCGCGCGATTCGGCGAACCGCGAAACCTACGACTTCATGCGCGCCGATGCCAACGATCAGTACAGCGCCGCAACTTTGCTGGCTTCGGCGATTTTGTTAAATCACGTCGTCAGCGCAATCGACGCGGCGTGGACGACGAATCGTTACAATAAAAAAATCGTGCAGTCGTCTTTTGGTTTCATTCGCTCTGATAATCAGCGGCTGACGCCGGCTCTCACTTTGAAAGTGGAATGGTGATGAGAAGAAAATCCGTTTCGTGCATTCTCGTGTTGGTTTTAAGCTCTGCCTTGTTCGCCCAAGAGAACAAAGAGTTCTCCAGCTTGTTGGCAGGTGAAAGGGGAGAGCTTGCACGTATCAATTCAATCAAGCCAATTGATTTTTCATTTCTCGCCGACTCGACGACAGCTTCATCCGGGCCATCGCGTGGGTCAGCTTTTATCCGTTCCTTTCTCATTCCCGGCTGGGGACAAAAATACATCGGCGCAAAAACCTCGGCGCGAACTTTCTTCACCGCCGAGCTGGCCCTGTGGACGAGCTTCGTCGTTTTTCAACTGCGAGGCCAATGGCTGGAAGACGATTACCAGCTCTTTGGTGAAACCCATGCCGGTTTGGAAGCCGATGGCAAGGCCGACCAGTACTTCGTCGACGTCGGGAATTTCAACAACATCGATGACTACAATAATGCGCAACTACGCAACCGCGACGTGGCAGGATTGTATGATCGCCAAACATTTTTTTGGCAATGGGACAGCGAGGCGAATCGCCTGCGCTACGATGATATTCGCGTGCGCAGTGAAAGCGCGTATTCAAACGCCAGCTTTGTTATCGCCGGTGTTCTCGCCAATCATGTGATCAGCGGCATCCACGCCGCCTATCTTGCCGGTCGTCGCGAACGAAGACAACCGCAGGGAGAGCTGCCGTCGCCGCGTTTCTTTGTTGAAAGCTCGATGCGCGATATTCGGCTGGTAGCGCGGGTGCAGTTCTGAGCCTTGCCAATTTACAAGGTACATGCTCGTGACCGGGTCGTCATCGTTTTGAATGATTTAATTCTCTCCAGATACTCCACTCGAAGATTTAACTATCCCCACCCTGCCAACGTGCTGAGTAGCCCTTATATCGAGGTTGCCGACATGAGGAAGATTTAATAATCTCGGCATTGCATACCAATAATTTTTTGTTTACTTTTTCAGCCGGTAAAATTTTTCGGCTGCGTTGTTAGAGAAAATGTCATGAACCCGATTAACAAAGAAAGTTTTTTCGATGCCAAGAGCTTCAGTAGATGAACAAAAACATCTTGCCGCGGTCGCCGCCATTGAATTCGTCGAACCAAAAATGATCGTCGGTCTCGGCAGTGGCAGCACATCGGAATTTGCCATTCGTTTACTGGCACAGAAAGTTCGTCAAGGCCTCACGATTTCCTGTGTGCCAACCTCGATCGCCATACAAAGATTGGCGCTGCGCTTGCGTTTGCCGTTAATGAAAGAGCTCCACGACTTTACGAAAGTCGATTTGACAATCGACGGCGCCGATGAGGTGGACCCGCAATTCAATCTCATCAAAGGCGGCGGCGGCGCGCTAACTCGCGAAAAGATCGTCGCCAGCCGCAGCAGCCGGCAGATCATTATCGTAGATGAAAAGAAGCTTGTTGATAAACTTGGAAAATTTCCCGTGCCGGTGGAAGCGCTGCCCTTTGGCTGGAAGTCGACGATGGAAATCCTTCGCGGTTTTGGCGCGCGCGCAAAGCTCCGCGCGGCGATCAAAATTGGCAAACCGTTTATCAGCGACAACGGGAATTACATTCTCGATTGCGCCTTCGGAGCGATTCTTGATCCCGCTGATCTTGAGGAGAAAATCAAGAGCATTGCCGGCGTGGTGGAAAGTGGCTTGTTCATCGGGCTTGCCGATCTGGTGCTTGTTGGCCGCAGTGATGGAACGGTCGCTGAAAAATGGAGTGTATAAACATGAATGAAAATATCCGCGAGCTGCTCAAGGATTATCCGGTGATCGTCTCGATTCCAGTCGCGTGGGGCGAGATGGATGCGTTGCAGCACGTCAATAACATCGTTTACTTTCGTTATTTTGAAACAGCCCGGCTTGCGTACTTTGAAAAAATCAAATTCTTGGATTCGGCGCAGAGCGGCGGTATCGGGCCGATACTTGCCGAAACCTCTTGCACGTTTCGCAAGCCGCTCACTTATCCCGACACGATTTGGATAGGCATACGCGCAAGCATGGTTGAAGCGGATCGGTTTACCATGTCGATGCGCCTCGTGAGTGAAAAGCTCGAGAAGATCACCGCTGAAGGAACGGCGTTGATTGTTTCGTATGATTACAACGCCAAACGCAAAGCCGTCTTGCCGGAAGGGATTCGACGCAACATAGAAGCGATTGAAGGATCGTTAAGCGAAGAGCGAGAAGTGTAGAGCGCTCTTCGTGTCACGTCCTGAAAATGGTTGACACTTTTTTTGATGTTTGTTGGTACTTCCCCAACCCCAGTAAGCCTACGGCTTACTGGGGTTGGGATGGTTGCAGCATCAGCTCCATGTTGTGGATCTTCGC
>Ga0247727_10001752_pt1 | contig 50611 bp, 52 predicted proteins | sample WisWelCaveWW1625_FD_202498 | JGI IMG/M metagenome (GOLD analysis project Ga0247727, IMG submission 202498) | Biofilm microbial communities from Wishing Well Cave, Virginia, United States - WW16-25 | ecosystem: Environmental > Aquatic > Deep subsurface > Groundwater > Cave microbial mat | place...
GTGTGGACCAAACGCGTGCAGCCGGAAGTCGCCGCCGACGCGGAAATGATTTTCGCCGGCTACGGCGTGCAGGCGCCGGAGTTCCAGTGGGACGATCTTAAGGGCGAGGACGTGCGCGGCAAGTTCATCGTTGTGCTCGTCAACGACCCGCCCCTCGCCGATGAAAAGCTTTTCGGCGGCAAGGCCATGACCTATTACGGCCGCTGGACCTACAAATTCGAGAAGGCTGCGGAGCTGGGAGCCGCCGGCTGCCTTATCATCCACGAGACCGGCCCGGCCGGGTATCCCTGGGCGGTGGTGCAGGGCAACACCGCAGAAAAATTCGACCTGCTCACTCCCGACCGCAATGCGGGCCGCGCCGCCGTCGAGGGCTGGATTACCAACGATTCCGCGCGCGCGCTGTTCCGCGCCGCGGGCCTGGACTTGGACGCGCAGATGAAATACGCCGCCAGCCGCGACTTCCGGCCCGTGCCGCTCGGCTTCCGCGCTGCGACCACCATCCGCAACACGCTGCGTACGGTGGACTCCCGCAACGTCATTGCCCGCCTTCCCGGCAGCGACCCGCGCCTGAGAAATCAATACGTCATCTTCACTGCGCACTGGGACCACTTCGGCATCGGGCGGGAAATCAACGGGGACAAAATCTATAACGGCGCCAAGGACAACGCCTCCGGCACAGGCGCGCTGCTGGAAATCGCCCGCGCGCTCAGCGCGTCGCGTCCCCGCCCTCGTCGCAGCATCCTGTTCCTGGCCGTCACCGCTGAGGAACAGGGGCTGCTCGGCGCGCGTTACTACGCCGAGCATCCGCTGTATCCGCTGGCCCGCACCGCCGCGGTGGTGAATATGGACGCGCTGAACACGGTCGCGCCCACGCTCGACCTCGTCAGCATCGGAAAGGGCAGTTCCACCATTGATGCTGTCGTCGAGGGCATCGCCCGCCAGCAGGGGCGCAGGGTCACTCCCGATGCGGAACCCGAGAAAGGCTATTTCTACCGGTCCGACCATTTCGAGTTCGCCAAGCAGGGCGTCCCTGCGTTTTACGGACATGGCGGGGTGGTGTTCGCTGGCCTCACACCCGAAGAAGGCAGGAAGCTGCGAGAGAGGTACACCGTCGAGGACTATCACAAGCCTTCCGATGAGGTGAAACCTGGCTGGGATTGGAACGGGCTAATGCTGGACGTCGAGACCCATCTCCAGGTTGGGCTGCGCATCGCCAACGCCGAAAGGATGCCGGAATGGATGCCCGGCAACGAATTCCGCGCCCGGCGCGAAGCCTCGCTGCGGGACGCACGCCAGAAGCCGTGAACCCAGAGTACGCTTTAGGCACGGCGCACAAATCCGCGCGTTGACCAGGCCCCTCCCTGCCGCTAGCTTAGTTTTGAGGCAGAGGAGGAAGTCGTGCGCAACGTGTTGCGCGCATTGTTTGCGCCCATCCTATCGTTGTCGCTTTCTGCGGGGCCGGCCTATGCGGCGGCGAAGCCGCTGGGCGTCGTGCTTTCCGCGGAGCGCGCGAATGTGGGCAGCATCTCCGCCAGCAGCGGCATCACAGTGCTGGCCGGCGACCGCCTCACCACCGATGCCGCGGGCACGCTGCGCCTGCGCGCGGGTTCCGCACACATTTACCTGCTCCCAGGAAGCGCAGCCAGCATGGAGGATTTGGAGGATGGCGTGGCTGCAAGTGTCACTCGCGGGACGATTGGCTTCTCCACTCCAAGCTCACAAAACCTGTCACTGCGGATTGCCGGGATTTACGTTCGTCCTCGGGCCGCGGGAGCCACGCACGGTCAGGTGCAGTTGGTGGACGCCGACAATGTTATCGTCACCAGCTACAAGGGGATTGTCGATGTGGTGACTGCTGCGGGAGTGTTTCCCGTGCCCGAAGGCTCCACCTACCGCATTTCTCTCCAGCCCGGCGCCGGACCAGAAGGGGTCGGCAAAGACGCCGCGCGGAGGGCCCACGTGGTGGAATCGGTGGCTGGCTCCGTCATCGCCGCAGCCATCATTGCCGTCGTCATCTGGCAGAACACGATCAGTCCGAACCGCCCGTAGTTCCTATCTATAGATCTCTGCAGAAACAAGAAGCCCCTCCGCTTTAGCAGAGGGGCATCTTGTTTCTGAGTTGTCCGTCTTCAGGAGGCGGAGGTAACGTTTTCCGCCTGGAAGCCCTTGGGGCCCTGGCGGACTTCAAACTCCACCTGCTGACCTTCGTTCAGCGATTTGTAGCCATCCATCTGGATGGCCGAAAAGTGCACGAAGACATCCTCGCCCGACTGGCGTTGGATGAACCCGTAGCCTTTCGCTGCATTAAACCACTTGACCACACCCTGTTCTCTGCTCAACTTTGTTGCTCCTGTTTCTGAGGGATCGCAATGTGATGGAGGGTATGCCAGTCGGTGACCCAGACCACCCGGAAGGGTTTCTCGGACCTCAGGCTTACACGCCCCACAATTGCGGGGCAATTCTGGCACAAGGGCGGGGCGGCGTCCAGTAGATTTTGCCGGCAGTACTACTTGAAGCTGTTCAGGACGGTAGCCTCGTCGCTGTGGACGTCAAACACGGTATACAACTTCGTGATTTGCAAAAGGTCGTGCACTTTCTTGGTCAGGTGAAGCAGCTTCAGTTCCCCACCTTGACCCTTCACGGCGCTGAACCCACTGACCAGCTCGCCGATGCCCGAGCTGTCGATGTAGTTGACGTCGCCCAGGTTGAGGACAATCTTCTTGTGGCCCTTGTCCAGAAGGTCGCGCATCATCTCCCGCAGCATCGTGCTGCCTTCGCCGAGGGTGATCCGCCCGCTGACGTCCACCACGGTAATGCCACTGCTTTCGCGCGCCGTTGCCTTGAAACTCACGGGGGTCGCTCCTCTCGTATCCAACCGCCCCGACTGTGTCGGGAGAACTCAACTCGGCTTTGCTGCGGCCGCCGGCAGACGTTTGGCCATCACCAGCTCCGCCCCGCCCTGCGCGCCCGGCCGGACTTCAAACTCGTCCATAAACGCTCGCATTAGGAAGATGCCGCGGCCCGATGTCTTCAGCAGGTTCTCTTCCGCCAATGGGTCCGGCACATCTTCCAAGCGGAAACCCTGCCCCTGGTCGAGGATGCGGATGACCATCTTGTTCCCGTCGAGCCCCAGGCTGAGGAAAATCTTCTTTTCGCGCGCGCCCCGGTTGCCGTAGGTGACGGCGTTGATCATCCCTTCGCGGACAGACATACCGATGCGGTCGCGGGCGTCATCATCGAAGCCCGCCGCTACGGCCACCCGCAAGCTGATGTCTTCGGCCAGGTCCACACTGTCCAGCACGGACTCCAGTGTGACCTCGATCCGGTTGGTCGGCGATCCCATCCAGTAGTCCGGCAACAGCCCTCAAGGCACAGTATGGGTAACACACGGCCATTGGGCAAGTCAATCGGGCGGCAGCACATCACCCTAACGGGACGCGCGATGAAAATGCGGCAAGAATGCGATTGAGCAGTGCCCTGGCGAGCTACTTCTTGCGCACCTTTTCGTAATAGTGGATCAGCTCGTCCGGGGAATACCGGGCAACCGCCTTGCCAATCACATCGAGGGGCAGATCTTCCAGCTTCTTGAAGCGCACGCAGCATTTGCCGCAATTCAGTTTTTTCCCGGTCGCTTTGTAGGCGGCATGAAACCACTTTTCGGATTCTTTTTCCGCGTAGATGCTGATCAGATATACGGACATATAGTTTTTCTGGGAAGCCAGGGCCACACAGCCAAGCGGCTGGCCGTTGTAGGTCTTGGGGTAGCGCGAAAGGGGGAGTTCGTAGCAAATCATCCCCCAGTTCATCGTTTCCTCGTAACCCTTGGGCAGGTTTCTCAGGATGACCCTGCGCACCGCGCTGATCGCCTTCCGGCGATCTTCGGACAATTCTTTCAGGTACTCCGCTACAGTCTTCGCTTTGCTCTGCATGATGGCGGCCTCCACAAGATGGTGTGCCTGTTATCGAGGTGCAGAATATACACCCGAGCATGGGATGCCAGCACGAGGTTGAAGCGGCGAGCCTCACGCCCAGTAATTGCGGTCCAGGGAGCGGTACTGGACGGCTTCGCTGAGGTGGTGGGTTTCCACGGAATCGGAGCCCGCCAGGTCGGCGATGGTGCGGGCCACTTTCAGGATGCGGTCGTGGGCGCGGGCGGAGAGACCCAGTCGGGCTACGGCGGCTTCCAGATGCTTTTCACCTTCCGAGTCAATGGCGCAGTGCTTGCGGATGAGCTTGGACGGCATCTGCGCATTCGAGTAGACCTTTTTCTCGTCTGCAAACCGCAGGAGTTGCCGCTGGCGTGCAGCCATCACGCGGTCGCGAATCACAGCAGAGGACTCGGCGGTGTGCTCGCCGCGCAGCTCGCGGTACTTCACCGCCGGCACTTCGATGTGGATGTCTATGCGGTCGAGCAGTGGCCCGCTGATTTTTGACACATAACGCTGGATTTGCGGCGGCGTACAGTGGCATTCGCGCGTGCTGTCGCCGAAGAAGCCGCATGGGCACGGGTTCATCGCCGCGGCGAGCATGAACCGCGCCGGAAAACTGACCGAAATGGCCGCCCGCGCAATGGTCACTGCACCGTCTTCGAGCGGCTGGCGCATCACCTCCAGCACATTGCGCTCGAACTCCGGCAGCTCGTCGAGGAACAGAACCCCGTTGTGGCCCAGCGAGACTTCGCCCGGACGCGGAATGGCACCGCCGCCGATGAGCCCGGCGTCGCTGATGGTGTGGTGCGGGGAGCGGAACGGGCGCGTGCCCACCAGTCCGCGCGAATCCTCGAGCACCCCGGCCACACTGTGGATGCGCGTGGTCTCGATGGCTTCTTCCAGAGTCATCGGCGGCAGGATGGTGGGGATGCGCTTTGCCAGCATGGTTTTGCCGGCGCCAGGCGGGCCGATAAAGATGATGTTGTGCCCGCCGGCGCAGGACACTTCGAGGGCGCGCTTTGCGGCCATCTGTCCGCGGACGTCGCGCAAGTCCACGGGATACTGCGCGGCCTGGGCCAGCATCGCCGCCGCGTCCACGCGCACGGGCTGCGCTGATTCCGGGGCGTTGATCAAGTCAACCGCGTGCGGCAGCGAGCGCGCCGCATAGACGTCTACACCTTCCACCACCGCCGCTTCGCGGGCGTTGGCTTCCGGCACAATCACTTTTCGGATGCCGCGCTCCCTCGCAGCCAGTGCGGCGCTCAGTGCGCCGCGCACCGGGCGCACGCTGCCGTCCAGCGAGAGCTCGCCGAGGAAGATCGTGCCGTCTGCTGACTTGCCGAAAAACGTTCCCAGGCAGCCCAAGATGCCCAGCGCCATCGGCAGGTCGAAAGCTGAGCCTTCCTTTTTGATGTCCGCGGGCGCCAGGTTGACGGTGACCGTGTGCGGCGAGGGAAAATCGAAGCCGCAGTTCTTCAGCGCGGACTTGATGCGCTCGCGGCTCTCCTTGACGGCGATATCGGGCAGTCCGACCACGTTGAACGTGCTCTGCTGGGAATAGGTGGCCCCGACGTCCACCTCGACCTCCACCAGGTAGGCGTCAATGCCATAGACCGCGGCACTCTGCGTTTTGTAAAGCATCGGCGGGGATCTGCTCCCAAGTGGAGCGCGGCAAGAATAGCGCAGGAGTTCCTGATTTGACAACATAGCCTGCGCTGGCGACCCGCGAGAGCCGCGGGAAATGCTGCTCGAGTGGCCGCCGGGCGCCGCGAACCCCATCGTGGCTGAGGCCGATCACACCGCGGGCTGGCGCCGGAGCAGGCGGGACGTGCGATAGATGCATACCGCCAGTGTTGCAACCAGGAGGAATCCGCATCTTTGTTCGGATGGGAGCCACGGCAGGACAGGCCGCGGCTTCGTCGGAACGGAGCGCTAAGCGAGAAGTCTCCACAGGGCGCCGGCCACGGCCGCCGCCAGCAGGACGCGCAGCATAGTGACTTTGCCCCACGCCAGCGCCGCAAACGCGCTCCCTGCCAAGACCGCCGCAAACCAGTCCACACCGCCTGCCGGCACCAACACGTGTTCTGCAAAGTATACGGCAAGGTTCAGCACCACGCCGACAACGGCTGCGGTGACAACGGACATGGCGGCGCCCACTGCGGGATGCTGCCGCAGCCGTTCGATGAACGGGGCGCCGAGGAAAATCCACAGAAACGACGGAACAAACGTGACCCAGGTGGTGAGCAGCGCTCCGAGAACGCCTGCCACGAGCGGCGGCAAATCACCGGGATGATTCCACGCGCCGAGAAAGCCGACGAACTGGGTGACCATAATCAGCGGCCCGGGCGTGCTTTCGGCGAGTCCCAGGCCGTCGAGCATCTGGCCCGGCGCCAGCCAGCCGAAATCCTCGACAGCGCGCTGCGCGATGTAGACCAGCACGGCGTACGCGCCGCCAAACGTCACCATCGCCGCCTGGCTGAAGAAAACCCCTTCTCGCCAAAGCGTATCTTCGGGGCCGCGCCAGAGATAGACGGCCAGCAGCGGCGCTGTCCAGAGCACTCCGCAGATGGCCAGCACGCGCGACGCATACGCCCCCGAGCTTTGCCCAGCAGGGAGAGCGCCCGCGAGATTGGCGGGCAATTCCTGCGTCGCGAGTGCGCCTGGCTGTGGCGCCGCAGGCAAGCGGAAGGTTGCGGGCGCATAACGCACACCGGCAAATCCGGTGGCCAGCGCTGCGAGAATGATGAGTGGAAAAGGGACCTCGAAATAATAAATGCCAGAGAAAGCCCCGGCAGCGAGCATCCAGTGGACCGCACGGCGCAGCGCGCGCCGGCCGATGCGCAGCACGGCTTCCGCGACAATCGCGACGACTGCCGGTTTGAGGCCGAAGAACAGCGCGGCCACCCACGCCGTGGCGCCGTGCGCGGCGTACAGCCAGCTCAGCGCCAGCAGCAGAAACACGGACGGCAGGACGAAAAAGACGCCGGCGACAATTCCACCGCGCGTGCCGTGCAACAGCCAGCCGGTGTAAATAGCCAGTTGCTGCGCCTCCGGGCCGGGCAGCAACATGCAGTAGTTCAGCGCATGGAGGAAGCGGTCTTCAGATATCCAGCGGCGCTCTTCGACCAGGTCGCGGTGCATCATGGCGATCTGGCCGGCGGGTCCACCGAAATTCACAAAGCCCAGGCGCAGCCAGTAGCGGAAGGCATCCTCAAAAGTGGGCAGAGGTGACGGCATTCAGAACTGTTTCTCAGAATCGAGCAGGATCGTGACCGGGCCATCATTCGTGAGCTCCACAGCCATCATGGCCTGGAAGACGCCGGTTTCCACCTGTACGCCGTAGCCGCGCAGGCAGCGCACAAATTCCTCGTAGTGGCGGCTGGCATCGGCGGGAGACGCGGCGGTGTCGAAGCTGGGCCGGCGGCCCTTGCGGACATCGCCATACAACGTGAACTGCGAGGCCACCAGGGCCGCTCCGCCGCTCTCCAGCAGCGAGCGGTTCATTTTGCCTGCGTCATCTTCAAAGATGCGCAAGTTGGCGATTTTTTCCGCCAGATAGGCCGCAGCCGCCTCGGTGTCGCCCTGCCCCACGCCGACCAGCACCACCACGCCTGCGCCGATTTCGCCCGTCACTACTCCATCCACGGTGACGCGGGCGCGCGTGACGCGCTGGACCACGGCTCGCACGCCGGCATCTTATCAGGCTCTGCCGCAGGCGGAAACATGCTGTTGCGTCCACAGCACGCGCGCTTCTCACCGCGACGATTGTGTGTTATCAAGTAGGCGTTCGGAAGGAGAGCTCTCGCGCTTGAAACTCGCCCTGATTGGCACCCACGGAGTCGGCAAGACCACTCTCGCCTACGAAATCTGTTCCCTGCTGAAGAAAGCGGACCACAACGTGGAGTTGGTTACGGAAGTCGCCCGCCGCTCTCCCTTTCCCGTGAACGAAGCCACCACGCTCGACGGCCAGTTGTGGATCCTTCACGCGCAGATTGCCGCGGAGCTGGAAGCCGCCTCGCGCGCCCCGCACGTCATCTGCGACCGCGCCGTGCTGGACAACTACTGCTACCTGGTCAACAAATTCGGCCGCCAGACGCGGCTCGAGCCCTGGATCGAGCAGTGGATGAAGACCTATTCCCTGCTAGTCGGCGTCCCCCCACTGGCCGATGGCATCCCGCCGGACGGCTTTCGTTCCGAAAATCTGGAATTTCAGCAGCGCATCCACGATGTGCTGGCGCAAATGCTCGACGAACAGCCGTTCCAGGGGCTGCACGACTGCGTCGTGTGGCTGGAGCGGCGCCAGCGCCGCGTCTGGGGCGAACGCATTTTCGCGGCCGCGGTTCCGTTCTTGCACCCCTCAGAGCCCGCGGCCCGTGCCCTCTCTGCTGGCTAGCCCTCCGGGCTTAGCTCGTCGGTCCCCTGAATCTCCGCTTCCTCGGTGCTCGCTGGCACTGCGGGCAGAAATGGCTGCTGCGTCCGGCAACCACGATTCGCCGGATGTTCGACCGGCAGCGGAAGCAGGGCTTCCCTTCTCTCTGATAGACGCGATGCCGGAGTTGGAACCAACCGGGCTGGCCGTCGGCATTGCGATAATCGGAGACGGTTGACCCTCCGGAGCGAATCGCGGCTTCGAGCACGCGGCGGATGGCCCGCCAGAGGGCGCGCATCTCCGCCCGCTTGAGGCGCGAGGCCAGCCGCTGCGGATGGATGCGCGCCCTCCACAAACTCTCATCGGTATAAATGTTCCCGAGTCCCCCGAGAACGCGCTGGTTGAGCAGCAGGGCCTTGATCCCTGCATGGCGCCCTGCGATTCGCGCCGAAAACGCGCTCTCGCTTGTCGTCAGGGGTTCGATGCCAATCTCATTCCGAAACGCGGGCAGCGCTTCCTGCGCCAGCCACAGGATGCGCCCGAATCGCCGCGGGTCGGTGTAGCGCAGCTCGCGGCCATCGTCGAGCGCGAACTGCGCGTGGGTGTGCGCCGCCGGAGGCTCACCGGCGGGTCGCGCTGACAGATGCCCGGTCATCCCCAGGTGCACCACCAGGGCGGAGTCCGCGCCGGCCCCATCGCCGTCCGCCGCGCCGAGTCGCAAGCCGAGGACAATGTACTTCCCGCGCCGCGCGACCCCTGCGATTTTCAGGCCGGGCAGCTCGCGCTCAATGGCTGCGGGGTTGTCCATAAAATCGGTTTTGCCCAAGCGCACAGAGAGGATGCGGCGGCCGGGCAGGCTCCGGTTCAGGCCGCGCACGAGGATTTCGACTTCCGGGAGCTCGGGCACACCCCGATTATATGCGGAGACGAACCGGCAGACGTCGCAGTCTGGCAGAGTTCTTCTACTTCGGACCTGCGACTTCGACCTGCGCGCGCACTTCGCCGCCGGGAAAGTCTCCCGGGCCGGTGTTTGCGGGCGCGACTCCATCATTGGTGTGGACGTTGACGTAGGCGCCGCCATTGCGCAGCGCGGTGACCAGGGCCGAGAGGGGCATCCCCGTCAGCGGGCCGATGAGGTTCGCAGCCGTGACGGTGCCGTCCCCGATAACCCCCTGCGTGCGCCCACCGCCCGCCGAAGCGTTCCCAAAAAGGAAGACCACGATTGGCCCGTTCACCCCGGCCGGGGCGACGTGGATGTGCGCGGCCACTACGTTGTCTATGTTGGCCACGACCAGCTTGTAAGAAAGCTCCGACCCGTCCTTGCTCAATTGGAAGATAGCCTCTGCCTGGGCATTGGAATCCCTTGCAGGGACTTCGTTCTCGCTCTGGCAGTGGGCCACGAAGTTCTTAGAATCCGGCACGTCGCTGATCAGGGGAATGGAGACGGCGACAGACAGCGACAGCGCGGCAACCACCAGCGCCGCCCATCGCCCGCTGTTTTTCGGGCTGAACATAGCTACACACCTCCGCTTGAATTACCGTCTGCGATTGTCCCGGGGTGCGGGAAACCCGCGCAGGGCCAGTTGGCATCTCTTCTACGCGTGGAACCGCGCGAAGTCAAGCGCGGGTTACTGGAGAAGCGTGCGCCCTCCGTGGTAGATTCCTGTGCGCGGCAGCAGGCTTCCGATCGATGCGCCGCGAGCGCTCTTCTCCGGCTGGGGGGCAATGGAAATTTTTTTGATCTCCGCGGTAGCATTGCTGAGCGCCGCCAACGGCGCCAACGACAACTTCAAGGGCGTGGCCACCCTCTGGGGCTCAGGCCGCACGACCTATATCCGCGGGCTGGCATGGGCCACGGCTTTTACGTTTCTCGGGTCACTGGCATCGTGCTGGCTGGCCAGCGGACTGGTCGAAAAATTCAACGGGTCCCGCATCCTGGCGCACCCTGGAGTTTCCCAACCCGCATTTCTCGCCGCTGTCGCCCTGGCTGCCGCCGCGACCGTGATCCTGGCCTCCTTGCTGGGACTTCCGGTTTCCACAACGCACGCCCTGACCGGATCGCTGGTCGGGGCGGGCATAGTGGCCGGGGGCGTCGCCAATGTTCGCTACGGCGTTCTCGCGCAAGGCGTCGTTGCTCCCTTGCTGTTCTCCCCGCTGGCCGCTTTGCTTCTGACCCTCAGCCTGTACCCGCTGGTTACGCGATTCGCCGCGCGCGCCGCCTCTCGCGACTGCTTGTGTGTGGACTCGCCGGAGGGCGTGGCACTGCCCTTCGCGGACGGCGCGGCCAGCGTGGCCATCCGCCTGCCTGCGCTGCGGGTCGCCGCCTCGGAGGAATGTCGCACAGGGATGGAAATCGTGCGCATGACTTTCTCCGGTGCTTTGCACTGGCTCTCCGCTGCGGCGATCAGCTTCGCACGCGGCGTGAACGACACCCCGAAGATTGTTGCGCTGATGCTGTTCGCTGCAGGGGGCGGCGTCGTGTTGAATTACGCGCTGGTGGCGGCGGCGATGGCCGCGGGCGGGATGCTGGGCGCGGCCCGCGTGGCGCGCACCATGAGCAAGAAAATCACCTCGATGGACACCCGCGAGGCCGTGACCGCCAATCTGGTTTCTGCGGGACTGGTGACGCTGGCTTCGGGGTGGGCGCTGCCGGTTTCCACGACTCACGTCACTTCCGGAAGTATTTTTGGCATCGGACTGCTTCACCGTGTAGAGGCCGATTGGCATCGCGTGCGGGAAATCCTGCTGGCCTGGGTGGCCACGCTGCCCCTGGCCACGGCGCTGGCGATGCTGTTCTTCAGCCTCTTGGCCCGGTGATGGAACCGATGCCTGGAAGAGCAGGGCTCTGATTGCAAAGGGAGGATGGGCGATGGCTCGAAGATCCGAATTGCTCAACACCGAATCTGTAGTACGCGAGCGGTATGAGAAGGCAGCGCGCCAGCGCGAGCCGCAACTCTGCTGCCCGGTCCGCTACGACCCGAAGTACCTCGAGGTGATTCCGCGGGAAATCCTGGAGAAGGATTACGGCTGCGGCGACCCGTCCCGATACGTCCGCGAGGGCGACACGGTCCTCGACCTGGGCAGCGGCGGAGGAAAAATCTGCTACATCGCCGCGCAGGTGGCCGGGCCGCGCGGGCGCGTCATTGGCGTGGACTTCAACCGCGAAATGTTGTCGTTGTCGCGGAAATACCGCCCGGAAATTGCCCGGTGCCTCGGCTACGACAATGTGACGTTCCTTCGCGCGCGCATCCAGGACTTGGCGCTGCCCCTCGACGAGGTGGACGCCTACCTCAGCTCCAACCCTGTCCGCTCGGCAGCGGAGCTGAGTCGGTTCGAGGAATTCCAGTCGCGCCTCCGCAAAGCCGCGCCCGTGGTGGCGGACGAATCCGTCGGCGTCATCCTCTCGAACTGCGTCCTGAACCTGGTGCGGGAGGCCGATCGCGAGCAGCTCTTCCGCGAGATGTTCCGTGTGCTCAAGCGCGGAGGCCGCGTGGCCATCAGCGACATCGTCTCCGACGAGCCCGTCCCCGAAACCATGAGGCACGACGCAGACCTGTGGAGCGGGTGCATCGCAGGGGCCTGGCACGAGCCGGCATTCCTGGCGGCGTTTGAGCGCGCCGGCTTCCATGGCATCACGCTCGACAACTACGACACCCGGCCGTGGAAGACCGTCCGCGGGATCGAGTTCCGGAGCGCCACTGTGACCGCGTGCAAAGGCAAGCAGGGGCCGTGCTGGGAGCGGAATCAGGCGGTTCTCTACAAAGGGCCGTGGCGCAAGGTGGAAGACGACGACGGCCACACCCTGCTGCGCGGACAGCGCATGGCCGTGTGCGACAAAACCTACGGCATCCTGACCAGCGAGCCCTACGCTGCCGAAGTCTCCGGCATCCCCCCGCACAAAGAAATCCCGCTGAAAAAGGCGCGGCCCTATACGTGCGGCCAGAGCGGCCTGCGCGCGCCAGCGGAAACCAAAGGCCGGCGCTATCGCAAAACCATCAACGCCGCGGATGCCTGCGTGCCCGGTTCGGGGTGCTGCTGAACGCAGCGGGAGGAAACGGCCATGGAATCCTACTACCACCCGCACGACCTGTCTAAATTCGCCGAGATGGGCCAGGGCAACAAGGAGCTGTGGGAGAAATTCTTCGCCTATTACTCCGCCGTGTTCGCGGACGGCGCGCTGACCGAGCGCGAAAAGGCGCTGATTGCCCTGGGCGTGGCCCACGCCGTGCAGTGCCCTTATTGCATTGACGCATACACCCAGTCGTGCCTGGAGAAAGGCTCGAACGTCGAAGAGATGACGGAAGCCGTGCACGTGGCTTGCGCCATACGCGGCGGGGCATCGCTGGTCCATGGCCTCCAGATGCGCAACGTGGCGCAAAAACTTTCGATGTAAATGACCAAGACCCTCCAATCCCGTGCGAATCCTCTGGCGGCAACCAGCGAGCAGTTGCGCGTCCTCAATTCCGTCGCTGCCGCCGCTGCCGCGCGAATTCCGGCGTTTGCAACAAAGATGGCCGGCGCTGGGCTTGATCCTTTGCTGGCCACGGGCATCACCGTGTTCCAGATTAACGTCGGCAAGCTCTGCAACCAGACCTGCGCGCACTGCCACGTGGACGCCGGCCCCGACCGCCGGGAAGTGATGTCGCAGGAGTGCGCTGAGCTGTGCATTCGCGCCGTGGCGCAGACCGATATCCCCACGGTGGACATCACCGGCGGCGCACCGGAATTGGCGCCGTGCTTCCGCTGGCTGGTGGAGCGTGCCCGCGGATTGGGCCGGCACGTCATTGACCGTTGCAACCTGACCATACTCCTGGTGCCCTCGCAGGCGGACCTGGGGGAATTTCTGGCTCGCCAGCAGGTGGAGATTATCGCGTCCCTTCCCTACTTCCGCGCCTCGCAGACCGACGCGCAGCGTGGAGAGGGCGTCTTCGAAAAATCCATTGCCGCCTTGAGCAAGCTGAACGCGCTGGGCTACGGCCGCGAGGGCACCGGCCTGCAATTGAATCTTGTCTACAACCCCGTGGGCGCGTTCCTCCCGCCGAAGCAGGAGGGCATCGAACTACAGTTCAAGCGGGAGCTCGAGCGCCAGCACGGCGTCGTCTTCAACCGCCTGTTCACCATAACCAATATGCCCATCAGCCGGTTTCTGGAATTCCTGATGGCCAGCGGGAACTACGAAGGCTACATGGAGCGTCTGGTGAACGCATTCAACGCCGCGGCAGCAGCCGGGGTGATGTGCCGCTACACGATTTCGGTGGGATGGGAAGGCACACTCTACGACTGCGACTTCAACCAGATGCTCGACCTGCCTGTCCGCCATGGCGCGCCGCGTCATATCCGCGAATTCGACGCCGCCGCGCTGCACACCCGGCGCATCGTCACCGCCAACCACTGTTACGGTTGCACAGCCGGGACAGGCTCTTCCTGCAGCGGAAGCATTTACTGAGCGCTGCAGGTGTAAGATGTGCCGGTCTTGCCCACCCTCACGCAAAGGAGTATTCCCGATGTTTTTCCGCCTCCTGCTGGTCCTGGCATTTTTTTCTTCGACGGCACTAGCCCAGGTTCGGGCCATCCGCGCGGGAAATTTGATTGATCCCGCCACGGGCACGGTTGCCAAAAACCAAGTCATCGTGGTCCGCGACGGCAAGATCGCCGAAGTCGGCCCCAACGTCACAGTTCCCAGCGACGCCGAGGTCATTGACCTCTCGAACTCCTGGGTGATGCCCGGCCTGATGGACGCGCACGTCCATCTGACCTATGGTGTGCCCGGCGCTTTGGCTCTGATTACTCCGTACCTCTCAGAGAGCAGCGGCCTGCGCGCGCTGCGCGGCGCTCACAACGCGCGAGTCGTGCTGGAAGCCGGATTTACCACTGTGAAGGACATCGGCAATGACGCCAATTACGCCGCCGTGGACGTCCGCAATGCCATCCAGCGCGGCTGGGCCGTAGGGCCGACGTTCCTGAACACGGGAAAAATCATCGCCGCGTACGGCGGGCAGTCGCACGGGGTGCCCCCGGAACAGGGTCCCTTCTGGCAGCATGAATACATTGATGCCGACACGCCGGACGAAGTCCGCAAAGCCGTCCGCCAGAACCTGTACTACGGCGCCAACGCCATCAAGCTTGTGGCCGACAACAACCGTTATTTCTACAGCCTCGCGGAAATCAAGGCGGCAGTCGAGGAATCCCACGCCGCCGGAGTGACCTGCGCCATCCACGTCATCGGCGGAGAAGCCGCCCGCAACGTGATCCTCGGCGGCGCAGACGCCATCGAACACGGCTGGGACTTGAGCGATGAGCTGCTGCGGATGATGAAAGAGAAAGGGACCGTGCTCGTCGGCACGGACTTTCCCGAAGAGCACCTCAAGATCATGGGCTTCAATCCCGTCGCTGGCCCGGAAGGCAGGACGCTGGCCGAGCGCATCGTTGACCGCCTGCGCCGCGCGCACCAAGTCGGGGTGAAAATAGCCTTTGGCACCGACGTGGTGCTGGAGCTGCCCAAGCATACCCGCGCCGACCTGATGTTCGATTACCTGGCCGTATGGCGCGCGGCCGGCGTCCCGCCTGCAGCAATCCTGAAGGCCATGACCACGAATGCCGCCGAACTTTTCTGGATGAAGAAAGAGCGGGGCGCCATCGGCGCGGGCCTCTACGCGGACATCATCGCCACGCCGGCCAACCCGCTCGAGGAAATCGAGGCGCTTCGCAAAGTGCACTTCGTGATGAAATACGGAAAAGTGGTGAAGCATACGAAATAAAGCGGGTACCGGCAGGAATGCCAGCGCCACACCTAAGGCAGGATGGCGAAGACGCGCACGGGCCCGCCCGAGCCGCCCTCCAGCTTGATGGGCGCGGCAATCAGGAATGCGCCAGACTCCGGCAAGGCGCTGAGATCAGCCAGGTTTTCCAGGTGATACAGCCCGGCGCCGTGGCTGAATTTGTGCACCGCAAAATCCTTGGATGCGCCAATTTCGACGCTCATGGTGTCGCATCCCAGGCCGCTGACCCCGCGCTCGACCAGGAGTTTCACCGCCGCCAGCGAAAAACCAGGGAAATGCATGGCGCCGGTAGCATCCTGGTTGCGGTAGCGCTGCGCGTCCGGCAGCCGCGCGGACCATCCCGTGCGCAACAGCACGATGGCGCCCGCGGGAATTCGCCTATTCTGTTTTTCCCAGACTAAAATCCGCTCGGCCGGGACCTCATAATCTGCGTTTTTCTCGCCTTCCTGGATCACATCAATCAGCACGGCCGGGCCGAACAGCTTTGCGACGGGGATGCGGTCCACGGTGGTCTTCCCCGGCGGGAAGTGGGCCGGGGCATCCAGGTGTGTGGCGAAATGCTCGAGCATGAAAAAACGGCGCGTGAAGTAGCCGTTTTTCTCGACGGTGGCATTCTCTTCGGCCTCGAATGCCCTGGTGTCGCCGGGCCACGGCGGAAATGCCGCGCTCAGCGGATGGCTCAAGTCGACGACGCGCGTCTTCCCCGCCGGAATCCCCACCAGACGATCCGCAGCCCGGGATAGTTGCTTCTTCTGGGCGCTCATCTCAAACACAGTGAGCAGGCCGGCAACCACGAGGAGAGCTTTTGCGCGCATGAGTTTCCTCTTCCGTTCTGCACATTCTTCCTCTGCGTATGTCTGCGTTCATCTGCGGTTTATCTCTTCCCGTACCCCGGTCCATGGACCACGCGCCCGGGCTTCGCGCCGGTGTGCTCGCCGTCCTTCAGCACCTGAACGCCGTTGACGAAGACGTGGACCATACCCGTCGCGTACTGGTGCGGTTTCTGAAATGTGGCGTGGTCCTGGATTTTCGCCGGGTCGAAGACTGCGATGTCCGCAAAGGACCTCGCCTTCAGCCGGCCGCGGTCCTTGATGTTCAAGTTTTCCGCGGGCAGCGACGTCAGCTTGCGGATGGCTTCGGCCAGGGGGAGGAGTTTTTCGTCGCGGACGTAGCGCCCCAGCAGCCGCGCAAACGTGCCGTAGGCGCGCGGGTGCGTACTTGATTTCAGGAACACGCCCTCTGGAGCCAGCGAGCCGGAATCGGAGCCGAAGCTCAGCCAGGGCAGCGGTATCTGTTTTCTCACGTTGTCTTCCGACATCAGGAAATAGACCGTGCCCACGCGGCTGCCGTCTTCGATGACCAGGTCCATCGCCGTTTCGGCGGGCGATGTCCCGCGCATCCGCGCCACCTCGGCCAGCGTTTTCCCGGTCAGCGGCTTCAGCACGTCATTCTTGAACTCGACCAACAGTGCATTTTCCGGACCGGCGTGGACGAAAAAGTTTTCCCACTCGTCGGTAGGCGTTTCCATCTCTTGTTTGACACGCGCGCGGATGGCCGGGTCTTTCAGCCGCCGGATCCACTCCTGCAAACCGCCCTCCTGCACCCACGGCGGCATGGTGGCATCCAGTCCCGTCGAACCAGCCGGGTAGGTGTACATATCCGCAGTTATGGCCAGCCCCGCGGCGCGCGCGGCGTTGATTTTGGCGATGGCGGCGTCGAGTTTTTTCCAATTGGCCTTCCCCGCGGCCTTCAAGTGATAGATCTCAGCGCGAATCCCCGCTTCGCGGGCGATTCGAATCAATTCGTCAATGGCCTCCAGCAAGCGGTTCCCTTCGCTGCGCATATGGGAGATGTACATCCCCTTGTATTCGGCAGCCACCTTGCAGAGTTCGACGAGTTCGCCGGTCTGGGCGTAAAACGCGGGCGCATAAATCAGCGACGACCCCACGCCCAGCGCGCCTTCGCGCATCGCCCGCCGCACCAGCTCCTTCATCCGCCCCAGCTCTTCGGGAGTCGGCGGCCGGTTCGCATAGCCGATTTCATGGATTCGCACGGTGGTTGCGCCAATAAACGACGCGACGTTTGTGGAGATGCCTCGCCGCACCAGGAAATTCAAATACTCGGAGAGCGTGGTCCACTCGATGGAGAATTTGATGTCGCCCTGTTGTTCCAGCATCTGTCGCTTCATCGTTTCGTTGAGCGGGCCCATGGACCAGCCTTCGCCGAACACCTCCAGCGTCACCCCCTGGCGGATGTCACTCTGCGAGCGTCCGTCGGCGATGAGCGATTCGGTCGCCCAGCTCAGCATATTGATGAACCCGGGCGCGACGGCCAGACCGGAGACGTCCATCTCAGTCCGAGCGCGGGCCTTGCCCAGTTTCCCGATGCGCGCGATGCGGTCGCCGCGGATGGCAACGTCGGCGACCACCGGCGGCTTCCCGCTGCCGTCATAAATGGTTCCGTTGCGCAGGATGACGTCGTAGGGAGCGGCGGGCTGTTGCGCAGCGGCCGGCAGCACGGCCGCAGCCAACAGCAAAAGCACGCAAGCCGCCGCAAGGCGTATCGTGTTTTTCATAGGGGGCGTATCTTACTACGGTGAGCCGAGAATCAAACTAAGGGCGAGCTTGCGGGAAATCCGCGGGCAGCGGCTCCCCGTAGAAGCGCTCATAGAGGCGGCCGCGAAGTTCTTGTGGCCGGAGATCTTTCGGCAGAGAGGCCAGGATTATTTTCCGCGCCGCGTTAAGGAGCATGCTTGCGCGGATGATCCGCTCTTCGCCCGAGAGTTGGTTCAACATGGATTGATAGAGCTGGTAAACTTCCGGTGAAGTATCCAACGGCGTGTCACCCACGACGGCACCTCGCGAGCAAATCCGCTACGCCGAGCCGTTCAGCCCATGACCCCAGATAGGACAAATCATAACCGGTCGAAAGCAGATGACGGAGGTCTCTCACTTGCAGCTCTGAATCGGAGAGTTTCGCCCACAGGAGCTTCGAGAGGATCAGGTCCTCCTTGGTTGCCATAAATGTTCTGGCACCAGCCACTTCGGCCGATTGCCGGCGCCGGAAAGCCGTCTCCGCATATTCAGTGTCCTTCTTCAGTATGCAGTCCACCTTGATGATGCTTTCCAGATGAATCAGATTGAACTGCGACCTGTTGTGGACCGCTGACAGGATCGATTCGCGCGAGACGTAGTAGTCTCGCTCAAACTCGGCCGCGACCTGAGACACATCGTCTATCCCAAGCTCTACGACGATATCAATGTCAGCCGTCATTCGCTCGACGGCATAATAATTCTGGGCAACCGCGCCGGTCACCATGAACGGAATCGCCGCCGCATCCAGCCTCTTGGACACATCGGCGAGAATGTCGGCTAGGTCCTGCATGCAGTGGCCGCAGATAGCGGCGCGGGATCTCATTATACGCGCGAGATGTGTTCGTCCGATTTCTCCTCGCCGCGTAATCACACGGCCCGGCGGTGCCGCACATCGAAAGGATCATCACTAGGGAAGTCCGGGTACCGACCCAGAGTTCTACGGCAACGGCAACCCCGGCGTGGGGACGATCCCGGCCATGCGCAGGATTTCCTGGTATTCCTCATCGGATACGGGCGAAATCGTCAGGCGGATATTCTTCAGGAATTTCACTTTGCGCAGCGCGCGGTTTTCGCGCAGCTCCGCGAGCGAGACGTGGCGCGGCAGCCGTTCCAGCGCGCGCAGATCAACCGCCAGGTTTTTGCCCTTGGGATCGTAGGGGTCGATGTAGGGATCGCGGGTGACTTCGGCCAGCGCGTAGAGCGAGCGGTCCGGCTGCCCGTGATAACACAGTACCCGGTCGCCCCGGCGGACGTGCTTGAGCTGGCGCAAAGCGTCCGGCCGGGAGCTGGCCCCGCGCCACATCTCCTTGCCTTTCACAAACAGCGTATCCCAATGATAAAAATGCGGGTTAACTGAAAAGAGCCAGTGGCCGCGCCTCTGCGCTGGACGTGTCATCACGCGTGTTGGAACGGCGTACTATACACGTCTTGTGAGAATAAAGGCGAGGAAAATTGCGGAAAACTTGTGAAACGAGATCTGGGATCTGACCTGGAGGGCTAGGAAGTTGGCTTCGTTTCTTCCAACTAGCTGATACAAAAAGGGTTGACTAACATTCAACGAAAATGTCTTCGCCCCGCACTTCGACCTTATAGCAAGCCACTCCAACTGTCGGGTTGGCCTTTATCTGTCCCGTGGTAACGTCATACTCCCAACCATGCCAGGGGCAGGTGACGATGGGGCCATCGAGCACCCCTTGGCCAAGCGGCCCGCCGCGATGCAAGCAGGTGTTGCTGATGGCGTGGAATTGGCCGTTAACGTTTGCCAGGGCGATGGTCGTGCCATCGAGCTGGAATTCGCGGATGGTCCCCGGGGGGACTTCATCCTTGCGTGTGGCGCGGATCCAGGGCATCCGTTTTCCTTGTACCGCCAGCGCCTGCCCTGAGCCTGCCGAACGGGTCTCGCTGGCATTTTGAATCCAACCACACCGGCAAGGGACAAGCGCGAACCCTAGCGGGGACTCGGCGTCTGCGCCACCATCACGTTGCGCTTAAAGTCTTCGGCCATCGCCGGATGCAAGCGCACTTCGGTGGGCCGCTTGGCCAGCGACATCCGGTCAATCTTGTCCTGCAATTTCAGCAGCGCGTACAGCAGGCCCTCGGGCCGCGGCGGGCAACCGATTACATACACATCTACAGGCACGATCTTGTCCACTCCTTGAAGCACGGAATAAACGTTGAACGGCCCGCCGACGCTGGAGCACGCGCCCATCGAGATGCACCACTTGGGGTCGGGCATCTGGTCCCACACCCGCCTCAGCACCGGCCCCATTTTCAGCGTGACCGTGCCGGCCACGATCATCAGGTCGGCCTGGCGCGGTGACGGGCGAAACACTTCCGCGCCGAACCGCGCGATATCGAAGCGCGACGTGCTGGAGGCAATCATCTCGATGGCGCAGCAGGCCAGGCCGAACGTCAGCGGCCAGATGGCGCTGCGCCGCGCCCAGTTGAAGACGTAGTCCACCGTCGAGATCATAAAGTTCTTCTCGAAGCGGTTGTCCAGAACGCCCATGTGGCTCCTCAGTGCTGCCAGCGCGCAGTATATCTCGGAAAATGGAAAAGAAAAAATGGAAAACAGGGCACTCTGGAGACCATCTCTCGGTCCGCTTTCCTGCGTCTGCGATTCGTCCTCCGTTCTTGCCTTGTTCCTTTTTGCCCTTTTACTCTTTCCTGTTATCCCCGCTGCCCTTGCTGCCAGAAATCAGCAATGTGCCCTCGTCGCGGAAAGCCCGAAGCTGCGCGGCGTCACGGAACCACTTGCCGGTATAGGCTTCGGGCGCGGGAGTGGGATCCACGATGCGCCGGTGGGCCGCTTCTACGAGCCCTGCGCCGCGGAACAGCGCGGCCCATTCCTCCGCGGAAAGCAGCTTCGTTGGGACCGGCAACAGCGGCCCCCACTGGTGGCAGTGCGGATTGTCTCGGTAGTAATTGATCAGGACCCACGCCGAGCCGCCTTCGCGCAGCACGCGGAAAATTTCCCGCATCCCGCGCGCCGGGTCAGGCCAGTAGTAGGCGGACTCGACAGAAATTACTTTGTCGAAAAAAGCGCCTTCCCAGGGGATGTCCTCGACGCCGCCGGAGATGAACAACGCGTTGTCCACCTCTGCGCAGTTGCGCCGCGCGCGCCGGACCATCCCGTCGCTGATATCCATCCCCACTACGCGGCCTTCGGGCACCTGCTCGGCCAGCAACCGCGCCAGCCACCCCGCGCCGCAACCGAGATCCAGCACGTTGTCTGCGGGCGCGAGACGCATCAGCTCGAGCACGGGCAGAGTGATGGGAAGATGGTCCTGCTCCATTCCTTCGCCGCGGCCGGCTTCGGCCCAGCGGTTGAATTCGGAGCGGTGCTTTTCGCTATCGCCAGGAACAGTCATTCCAAGACCGGAACTGCTGGTGAACCCAGATTCGCATTTTACGATTCGCAGCGACGTGTTGGCTCAGAAATTGGCTTCGTCCGCTGAGGGCCCGTAGAGTCCCGGCACGGGGACCTCATTCATCCGCAGGTAGACGCACAACTGCGCGCGGTGGTGAATCATATGATTCATGATGAAGCCGCGCAGAACCGCGATGCGCGGCAGGGTTAGCACCGCTTTCCCGTTCTTGAGCAGGGTCCAGGGTTTCATCAGATGGTCGTCGCTGACGCCGGCCAGCGACTTGCGCGCCGCCGCCATATTCTTGTCGAACATGGCCAGGATTTCCGATGTGGATTTTGGCGGCGGAGGCGGAGTGGCTTGCACGCCGCCCGGTTCGAGGTCCAACGAGTCCTGGTCGAAGGTGATCGTAACCCACGACGGCAGGTTGGCTACGTGGCCGGCCAGCCAGACCATCGACCCCGACTTCGGGTGTGGTTTCCAGTCGAACTTGCCGTCCGGCACGCGCTCCAGCGTCTTTCGTGTATTGGCCATTTCCTGATCAAACTCGGGCAGCATGGCTTGAGCAATGGGCATCGGAGCGCTCCTGTGTTCCGTCCGTTCTCATCAGTGTATATCTGCGGTTTTCATCTGCGTCCATCTGCGCTTCACCACGGTTGCAAAATCTTCGCTCATGCCTTTTCAACCTTGGCGAGCAATTCCACAAACTTCTGCTGGCGTTCGGCCTGGTCCTGTCCCGCATGGGCGTCGGCGACCTGGGTCAAGTTCATGGAGCAGAACTTCGGCCCGCACATGGAGCAGAATTTTGCTTCCTTGTAGAAATCGTCCGGCAGAGTTTCGTCGTGCATCCTGCGGGCGGTTTCGGGGTCGAGTGAAAGCTCAAACTGCTTCTGCCAGTCGAAGAGGAAGCGGGCGTAGCTGAGGGCGTCGTCGCGGTCGCGCGCGCCGGGGCGGTGGCGGGCCACGTCTGCGGCGTGCGCGGCAATTTTGTAGGCAACCACGCCCTGCTTGACGTCTTCGGCATTGGGCAGCCCCAGGTGTTCTTTGGGTGTGACGTAACAGAGCATGGAAGCTCCGTACATCCCGATCATGGCCGCGCCGATCGCGCTGGTGATGTGGTCGTAGCCGGGCGCGATGTCGGTCACCAGCGGCCCCAGCGTATAGAACGGCGCTTCGTGGCACAGCTCGATTTCCTTGTCCACCTGGAGCTTGATCTGGTCCATGGGGATGTGGCCCGGACCTTCAATCATCACCTGGACGTCGTGCTCCCACGCCTTTTTCGTCAGCTCGCCGAGCACTTTCAGTTCGGCGAACTGGGCGGCGTCGCTGGCGTCGGCGATGCAGCCGGGGCGCAGGCCGTCGCCGAGGGAGAAGCTGACGTCGTGCTTCTTGAAGATTTTGCAGATGTCGTCGAAGCGCTCGTAGAGAAAATTTTCGTGCTTGTGGTGGCTCATCCATACGGCCAGCAGGCTGCCGCCGCGGCTGACGATGCCGGTGATCCGGTTGCGCACCAGGGGGAGGAATTCGCGCAGCACGCCGGCGTGGATGGTCATGTAGTCCACGCCCTGTTCGGCCTGCTCTTCGATGACTTCGAGCATCGTTTCAGCCGACATATCTTCCATCCGCCGGACGCGCGTCAGCGCTTCGTAGATGGGCACCGTCCCGATGGGCACCGGAGATCTCTCGATGATGGCTCGGCGGATGGCGGGGATGTCTCCGCCGGTGGAGAGATCCATTACCGTGTCGGAGCCCAGGTGCACGGCGTTGTGCAGCTTCTTCAGCTCCTCGTCTATGTCGGACGTGACCGCGGAGTTGCCGATGTTGGCGTTAATCTTGCACTTGAAGGCGATGCCGATGCCCATCGGCTCGAGGTTTTGGTGATGAATGTTGGCGGGGATGATGGCCCGCCCGCGGGCCACTTCGCTGCGGACCAGCTCGGAGTCGAGCTTTTCGCGCCGCGCGACGTACTGCATCTCTTCGGTGACCACGCCCTGCCGCGCATAATGCATCTGCGAGAGGTTTCGATTGCCGTTGGCGCCCGCAGAATTCAGCCGCTTTTCAACCCATTCGTCCCTCAGAGCCATACTTCCCCCTGCTGTTTTGCCGAGCCGCGCACTGGCGATTCCTGAGAACAAAATTATGGCACTCCGCGCGCCTGCCCGCAACGAAGTACAGTGCGCTGGAGCGGGCTGGTTGCGGATATCTGGCAATTGCAGCCTGAGAACCACAACCCGGTCGCCGTCCTCGGCCCGCCTCACAGACTCGATGTCGTGCCGCGTCGTTCAGAGAATCGTGGCTTGTCGCTCTGCATTCGGCATGGTACGCTGCGCGCTCTGATCCTGCGAAGGGAGCATCCCGATGCGCAAACCCGCAGCCATCCCCGCACTCAGTGTTGCGGCCGTGTTCGTATTTGCCGCCGCCCTGGCCGCCCAGGCGCAAAAGCCCGCGCCATCGCCCAGTGAAGAGGTTTCCGCGCACTGGAACGACGTCGGCCGCAAACTCATCGCCATGGCCGAGGACTGGCCCGAAGACAAATACGACTTCAATCCCGTGCCCGAGGTGCGCAGTTTCCGCGCCTTGCTGCTGCATGTTGCCGCAGCCAACTACTTCTTCACCAATGCTGTGGCCGGGCGCAAAGTGGGCGAAGAGACGGACGACCCTCCCGCGGACCTTTACAAGACCAAGGCCTCCGTGGTCGCATACCTGAAAAAATCTTTCGCCGATGGCGCAGCCGTCATCAAAGAAAAGGGCGACGCCGCACTCTCCCAGATGCAGAAGCATCCCTTTGCCAGCGGGGTGGTTTCCCAGCGCACCATCTGGTTCGAGGGCGCGGAGCACGCCGGCGAGCATTACGGCAACCTGGTGGTCTATTACCGGCTGAACAAAATGGTTCCGCCGGAGTCCCGGCCACGCCAGTAACAAGTGTCGCGAGGCTGGCGTCGGCCTGCGGGCAGGTGGACTAACGCGCCGGGCTTTCCGGAGTGATCCCCAGCTTCTTGATGAGATTCTTGAAGCGCGGACGGTTGCGCATCCCGTCGGAGATGGGATCCATATTGAGGCGTGTGAGCAGTCCGGCGCGTTCGTCCCAGGCGCGCTCGCCCCAGTCGAGGGCCTTTTCGTAATCTCCCAGCCCCAGGTAAACCAAGGACACGTAAGCTGGCGAAAGATAGCGGGACCTGGAAAACTCCTGCAACTCCCGGAGGATGGCCTCGGCCTCGGCGCGCTGGCCGGCGACACCGTAGGCATGCGCCAGCAGCGCCTTTGCGAGCAGATTCCCGGGCTGGACTTGCAACGCCTTTTTGAATGCGGCGATGGCGGCCGTGCGGTCGCCCTTCTGGAGCAGGGCTCTTGCGAGCCAGAAGTGGCCCAGGGAATAGTTGGGGTCCAGTGCAATGGCTTTCCGGGCTTCTTCAGCGGCGCGGTCGAAATCGCGCGCGTAATAATACGTCAGAGAAACGTCTGTGGCGATGGCGATGGAGAGGGGATCGAGCTTGCGGGCCAGGAGAGACTGTTCGCGGCCTTCCCGAACTTTCCCCCATAGCGTCAGGAAGGCGCCGTACCACTGCCGCCCTGCCGCGTAGCTGGGGTTCAGCTCCAGCGCGCGGCGGAACGACTTGTCCGCCTTTTCCCAGTTGTACTCGTATTCGTAGGACAAGTTTCCCAGCGCGGCGTAGGGCTCAGCCAGGGTGGCGTCGAGAGAGAGCGCCTGCTCCGCCGCCGCACGGGCTTTCGGGTATGTGTCTTTCGGCGGCAGGAAGCTGTAAAACGCCATCAAGTTCAGGGCGTCGGATAGCCCCGCGTATGCCGGCGCATACTTGGGGTCTTTGTCGATGGCCTTCTGGAAATACGCGATACCCCGGGCCAGGCCGTCGGGCGTGCGCAAGTTGGAATTCTGCCGCCCCCACAGATAGGCCTCATAGGCTTCGACGTTGATCTCCGGCGGGTTGGCCAGCCGCGCTCGGGTCTGCTCCGTGAGCTTCAAACGTATCTGGTCGGCGATGGCCTGGGCCAGCTCGCTCTGCACGGCGAGGATGCCGCGGAGCTCGCGGTCGTAGCCCTGAGCCCAGATGTGCGTCTGGTCGCTTACCTGGATGAGCTGGCCGTTGACGCGCACTTGATCTTCCTCGCGCTGGACGGTGCCCTCCAGAATATAGTCCACGCCCAGTTCCCGCCCAATCTCTTCGGCGGTCTTCTGCGTCTTTCTATAGAGCATGGCCGTGGTCCGGGCGATGACGCCCAGCCGCTCCGGCTCCAGCCCGCTGATTTGCGTGATCATCTCGCCGGTCAGGCCGTCGCTGAAGTGGTCCTGCTCGGGGTCGTTGCTCAAGTTTTCAAAAGGCAGTACTACCAGCATCAGTTTGCCGGGCGGCGGAGTCGCCTTGCCTGGCTTGAAACTCTCGCGGATGGAATAGATGACAAGGATCAGGAGGGTGGCTGCCACCAAGCCGGCCGCTGCACGGCTGGCTGAGGTAAAACCCGGCCGCGGAAGCGAGGAAACCCGCGTGGTGACTTCCGGCAGGGGCGCGGGGATTGCGGGCACCTCATAGGGTTCGAGGTCCCCGGCCTCTGCGGGAGCTTCCGGCTGCGCTTCCAGCCGCGGCCGCCGCTCGTTCCACCATGCATCGAGCTCTGATTTGTAGGCATAGATGCTGCCCAGTTTGTCGTGCTGGAGGCGGTGGATGGGCAGGCCTTCTTTTTTCTCCCAGCGCTGGACGGTGCGCACCTCGCGCTTCAGATAAGCGGCAACTTCTTTCCAGGAATCTAACCGGTCAGCGGGAGACTCTCCGGCCACGGGGACGGGCTGCTCTGGATTTTCCGGGGACATCCTCAGTCAGCCTCGCAGAGTTTTCAGGGGCGGCGCTATCTTAGCGCAACGCCCAGAGGCTATCAATCCTTTCAATTTCAACGAATTGCGTGCGCGGGGGCGCCGGCGCCCCGCCGGCCACCCCAACTGCGACACAGTGCGACATTCCTCCTCACGGGCTCCCTGTCCGGCCTTGTCGCTTGCGCGGACTACAGGGCCCCATTAGCCTCGCCGCAGGACACACAAGTCCGGGAGGAAGGCCATGAGAAACATCAGCGGATCGCGCAAGGAGAGAACGGCGCTGGCGGCGATTGTTGTTGCGGGCCTGCTGGCTGCCAGCGCAGCCAGCGCCCAGCATGCTTCCGGCTCCCAGGTGGGTGGGAGCTGGAGAGTGAAAGATTCGCGCCTGCAATTGCGGCTGGATCCCGACCGCCTCGCGGTCCTGGAGCGGGGTGCGGTGGTGCAGTCCATCCCATTGAACGGCATCACGGCGCTAGCGCTGGACGCCACTGCTGACCGCCCGGTTCCGGGAGCGATGGTGCGGTGGGCAGACGAAAACTTTAAGGCAGCCACAGCGAGCGGCGAAGCCGGCGTCTTGTTCATTCTTACGGGCGCGGCGGGGGCCGCGGTGATGACTCCATTTCTTGGTCTGAAACTGTCGAAACATCGCGTACACATCCTCTGGGAAGAGAATGGAGCGCAGCAGGTGGCTGCGTATCGGATGCGCGAAAAGGACGCGCGGTCCTTGCTTGCCGCCCTCAGCCAGGCGACCGGCAGGCCCTGGAGGGAATTCGAACGGGAACGCCTCAAGGTCAAAAAACAGCAGAAAGAACTGGAGATGGAACTGAAGAAGCGGGTCAAGTAATGGGAGCGCCGCGCAGAATCCAGGCGCCTTAGCAAAGGCGCTAGCTGATGATTCTGAGACGTGCGGGATAACTCTTTGAATTCACAGAAGCGCATGCAGATTCATGTGGCCCAACTTCGGGCTGCAGAAGGGAGGACAAGATGGAACTGGAGATCATCGAAGTCGTGGGACTGACGCTTGTAATGCTGGTCGGAGTGTTTCTGGTCTCGGTCTTCGCGCCCTCCGGCAAGCAGCCCGTCAGGGCAAGCAAGCTCGAAGCCAGCGATACTGCGAAGGATGGCCGTGGCCTGGCCCAGTGGCGCCGGTTCACCTAAACCGTAGCGGCACCCGCAGACAGCCCGCACAGCATCGCCTTAAGCTGGGCAGGATCCTCGACGGGCGGATGGCAGGACGTCCCGATGCACACCAGCGCGCGCGGAACTCCGGCGCAAAGGGGAGGAAGAGTCTGCGCCAATCCCGCCGGCAGTGGGTTCCTTGCCAGGCTCTCCGGCGTGATGCGCAGCACAGCCTTCCCGAAGCGGTACACCTGGCAGGCGGCCGCTTCGAGGCTGGCCGCCAGAGGGTCTTCCGCTTCTCCTGTTACCACCACTTGCAGCGTGTGACGCGCGTGCAGCACCGCAGCCAGTCCGTAGCTGGCGGCAAACAGTCCAAACTGTCCCGCAATTCCCGCAAAGGCCTCGAGTGTCTGTCTTGCAGCTTTCTGGTATTTTGCCTCGCCTGTAAAGCCGTACATCCTGTCGAGGGCAATGGCTGCCAGTGAATTGGACCCCGGGGTGGGTGAATCCTGAATGGGTTTTCGCGGGACGTCCAGCCCCCCTAGCGCGGGCGCGTCCGTGGCGCGGTCAAAGAACCCGCCACTGCCTGAATCGGCATACTTTTCAAGCAAAATCTGCAAGGTCTTCTCGGCAATCTCGAAATACTTCGCACTGAGTGTGACCTCGAAGGCATCCAGCATCGCCAGCGCTGTGCAAACCTGGTCATCCAGGCTGCCCGGCAGCCATCCTGCGGAGGCCTGCGCGCCAAAGCGGTGGGCAAATCCACGCTCCGGGTCCCAGGCCTCCGCCAGGATGCGGTCCAGTGTCTTCAGCGCGAATGCGCGGCATTCATCCCGCCCTAGCACGCGGGCGGCATCGAGGTAGGCGCTGGCAAACATCGCGTTCCAACTCACATACAGCGTGGGGTCCACGTACGGAGTGGGCCGGGGGAGGCGCGCGGCTAGCATTTTTTCGCGCCCGCGCGCGATGATTCGCTTCACCTCTTCGTCTGTGCGGCCGGTTTTCCCGGCGATTTCCGCGGCCTCGCGCGCCATCCACAGGACATTCTTGGCCGGGTTATGGTGCATTTCGCCCGCCGCCCCGACGTCGTAGTGCAACTCCATGACCTGCGCTTCCTCGGGCAAAAGCGCTGCCCGCAGCTCTTCCAGCGTCCAGGTGAAGTAATCGCCGTCGTCATCCAGGGAGTAGTCGGCGTCCTGGCTGGCGTAGAAGCCGCCGCGCGCGCGGTCGCTCAACACCTGGTCCACCCAGGTGATGATGCCCTCGGCCGTGTGGCGGAGCAGAAGATTTCCGGTCACCTGGAAACCGTGCACGTAGTTCTTCAGCAGCTCGGAATTGTCGTACGACATTTTCTCGAAGTGCGGCACCAGCCAGCGCTCGTCCACGGAGTACCGGTGGAAGCCCCCGGCCAGCTGGTCGTAAACGCCGCCCCGGGCCATTTTTTCGAGCGAGGTTTCGGCCACGCTGCGCAGGGCTTGCTCGCCGCCGGTCTGATAACACTCCAGGATCAGGTCCAGCGCCGCCGGATGCGGGAATTTTGGCGATCGTCCGAAACCCCCGTTGCGGAGGTCATACATCCGCACGGCCGAGTCCACAATCTCGCCGGCCACCCGCGGATCGAAATCGCCGCGCGCGCCGCGGAAGGTCTCCGCCTGCGAGACCGCATCGCGCAGCGCCTCCGCGGAGCGATTCACGTCCGCGCGTCGCGTTTGATAGGCTTCGGCCATCGCCAGCAAGATGCGCTTGAATCCGGGGCGGCCCATGGCGTCCTCGGGCGGAAAATAGGTGCCGCCGAAGAAGGGCATTCCGTCGGGGGTGAGGAAACCAGTCAGGGGCCAGCCGCCTTGTCCGCTGATGGCGCTGATGGCCGCCTGGTAACGCGCGTCCACGTCCGGACGCTCGTCGCGGTCCACTTTGACGGCGACAAAGTGCTCGCGAATCACGGCCGCGATTTGCGGGTTCTCATAGCTCTCGCGGTCAATTACGTGGCACCAGTGGCACCACACCGCGCCGATGTCCAACAGGATGGGTTTGTCTTCCGCCCGCGCCCGCGCGAAGACCTCCTCGCCCCATTCGTGCCAGTCAATCGGCTGGTGCGCCGCGGAGCGCAGGTACGCGCTGGCTGACTCCTTCAGTCGGTTCGCAGTCCCGTCGCTCACAGTTCCCCTCTTGGTAGCACAGCCACTCCGGTCTGTGCCCCCACCAGCCCCATGATCAACCTGCTTCTAATGGATGGACGGGCCGGGCCCGGGGTCGCGCGGATCAAGCGGTTTGCGGCCGGCGAAGCCTTCGTCCTGGCGGTGGTAAAAGCGGATGCGGTCTTCGCCCACGCGCCAGCACAGATATACCTCCTCGTTGTCGATCAGGGAGGGAAAATCCAGCAGGCCGACGTCCAGGTCTTTGACCACGCAGCCGGTGGCTTCGATTTTCTCGAGCGCAGAGCGGATGCTCAGACCCAGTCGCTCGTATTCGATGCGCAGGCGCGCGGCCTTTTCGTAGGAGATCAGCACGCCGCCGTGCAATTGAATCCGCTGGGCAATCGCCGTCAGGCTCTGCTCGAGGTCGTTGGCCTTGCGGCGCGATTCCATCGCATCGAGCAGGACCGGTTCGAGCTCCCGCCGCGCGTGCTCGGCCTCGTTCAGCGTAAACACTCTTTGTTCGTGTTCTTGGTCAGCCATCGTCGTGTGGCGCAGGCGCCGGGCCCCGCGCGGATCGGCGCTACGGGAGGCTCAACATGCGTTCGAGCGCCACCCGGGCCCATCCCCGGGTTTCCTCGGGCACGGCGATGCGGTTGACCACGCGCCCCTCCGCCAGGTTGTCCAGCGCCCACAGCAGGTGGTTCGGAGAAATACGGAACATCGTGGTGCACACGCAGACGTTGGGGTCCAGCGAGATGACGCTGCGGTCCGTGAATTCCTTGCTCATCCGGTGCACCAGGTGGATTTCCGTGCCCACAGCCCATTGCAGCCCTGGCCCGGCGGCCCGGATGCGCTTCAGGATCTGTTCCGTTGACCCGCACTCATCGGCCTGCTGCACCACTTCCCAGGAGCATTCCGGGTGGACCATGACGCGGATGCCGGGGTGTTCGCGGCGCACGCGCTCGATGTGCTCCGCGCGGAATCGTTGGTGCACGGAGCAGTAGCCCTTCCACAGGAGGATGCGCGCACGGCGGATGGCCTCGGCCGTGTTTCCGCCCATCCGGCGGTGCGGGTCCCACACGACCATCTCCTCCAGCGGGATGCCCAGCTGGTACGCCGTATTGCGCCCCAGGTGCTCGTCTGGCAGGAATAGCACGCGCTCGCCACGCTGCAATGCCCAGCGCATCACCGCAGCGGCATTGGAACTGGTGCACACACTCCCGCCGTGTTCGCCCGTGAATCCCTTGATGGCCGCCGTGGAATTCATATACGTGATGGGGATGACTTTCAGATCGCCCAGCGTGGCCATCTCCGCCCAGCACGCTTCCACCTGGCCAATGTCGGCCATATCGGCCATCGAGCAGCCGGCGTTCAGGTCCGGCAGAATCACCTGCTGATGCGGCTGCCGCAGGATGTCTGCGCTTTCGGCCATAAAGTGCACGCCGCAGAAAACGATGTATTTCGCGCTGGCGCTGGCGGCCTGCTGCGAGAGCCGCAGCGAATCGCCCCGGAAATCGGCAAAGCGCACCACTTCATCGCGCTGGTAGTGGTGCCCGAGGATGACGACATCGGCGCCCAGCCTCGCCTTGGCTGCGGCGATGCGGTCGTCCAGCGATGTATCCGGGACCAGGAGGTAGCTGTCGAAGTCGCAGCCCACGCCGGGCTCGATTTCCGGCACGCGGATGGTGGTGGGCTGGATCCGCGCCACGTCCGGCGCCGGCGACTTCTCAATCTCGACTAACGTGCCCATTCAGATGCACCTCTGGAATTCCCTCTGCTCCGGGGCTGCTTGGCTTCTTCCGCCTGTTCTGTGAGTGACGCGGACTGAATCTGTCGGGACAGTGTCCCGTGTAGCGAATAGCCCCGGTTTCCAATGTTCGATTCGGTTTCCCTCGTCGCTTAAACTCTTACACTCCTCGGCGGTTGTGTCAATAGGCCGCGCCGTAACCCCTGCTTTCACAAACAATTAGATGCATCGAAAGGCGGCACGGGTTCACCGCTACCCCCCGCGGGTGTGCATCTCCAAATGCGGGTCCCGGCGCAAGCCCTCGACGGGGATGAAGTTTCCCCTCGCGCTCAAGCCCCGGCGCTGCTCGGCGCCGCGGTCTGCGCGCCGCTCCCACGCACTGCAAATTCTGGTCTTCAATTCCTCCCGCGAGACTCCGGCGCGCAGCGGATCGCGCAGGTTGATGCCCTGCGTCGCATACAGGCACAGGTACCACATCCCGTCGGCAGTCAGCCGGCTGCGGTCGCAGGCGCGGCAAAAGGGCGTCGTCGTGGAAGCAATAATGCCGAAGATCGTGCCGTCGGGCAGCACGAAGCGCTCAGCCGGGGCCGCGCCCCTGCCGTCCAGCGGCGTCACGCTGCCGAATCGGCCCGCAACCATGCCCAGGATCTCTTCGCGCGAAAACACCTGCCCTGGTGTCCATTCCGTCGCCCCGGCCACGTCCATGTACTCGAGGAAACGCACCTCCGCGCCTGCGTGCCTGCCGAACTCCAGCAAGCCGCCAATTTCCTCTTCATTGCGTCCGCGCAGAATGACCGAATCGATTTTGGTGCCGCGGAAGCCGGCGCGGTGCGCCGCGTCAATCCCGCTGAGCACGGCGGCCAGGGCGTCGCGCCGCGTCAGCTCCGCGAAGCGCTCCGGCCGAAGGGTGTCCAGGCTGACGTTCAGGCGCTGCAATCCCGCCGCGCGCAGCGCCACGGCATTCTCTTCCAGCAACACGCCGTTGGTGGTCAGCGCCAACTCGCGCACGCGGGGATTTCGCGCCAGCATCTCCACCAGCTTGGGCAAATCGTGGCGCAGCAGCGGTTCGCCTCCGGTCAGCCGAAGCTTGTCCGTGCCCAGCTCCGCGAAGACGTCCGCCAGCTCGGCAATTTCCTCAAACGTGAGCAGGTCTTCGCGCGGCAGCCAGACGTACTCCTCCCGCGGCATACAATAGCGGCAGCGCAGGTTGCAGCGGTCGGTCACACTAATGCGCAGGCTGCGCAGCGGCCTGCCCAGCGTGTCGTAAACCGTGCGCGGATTGTGGTTCCCAGCCATCTGACTTCCGATCAATCCTCAGTCAATTCGATGCAAGGACAAAACTCTTTCCGGTTGAAAATCAAATCGCCCGATTCCGCATAGGGAATCGGGCGCTTCCGGCGTCCCGGGAATTCGGGACTCGTCCGCCGGATGTCTCCTTTCCAAATGCGGTCTGCGCCGCCGGGAGGCCCGCGCGTTTCCCCGCGAACCCTCGTCCCGGTCCCACATTCGGGACGCGGGACTCGCCCCGTGCGCCGTTGGATGTCTCTCCGCCAGGCGCCGGGGTCGGAGCATTCAACCGCCATTCTACGCCTCCCGCCCTGAGGCTGCAATTCCCGTTGATACTGAGTCGCCGCGCAGTTCCTCGCCTGCCTGCTAGAATGTGATCCGCGGAGGGCCTATGCCACGAACGTATCTCCTGGCAATTCCACTTCTTTTCGGATTTGTCTCCATCAGCCTGGCGCAGTCGAAGCCCGCACCGCCGGCCCGACCCGGCGCCTTTCTCGGCGATCTCACCTGGACCGAAGCGGAAGAGCGCCTGAAGTCGGCGCCGCTGGTGATCCTGCCGTTTGGCGCTGGCGCGAAAGAGCACGGCCCGCACTTGCCGATGAATGCGGACTTCAAAGTGCTCGAGTACTTGTGCGAGCGCGCCGTCGAAGCCCTGCCGGTGATCGTGGCGCCGCCCGTCCAGCACGGCTGGTTCCCGGCTTTCCGCGAATTCCCCGGCACGGAGATTTCCGACCCCGAAGTCTTCCAGGAATACGTCGCGGAAGTGGCCCGTTCGCTGGTTCGCCACGGCGCCAAACGCATCGTGATTCTCAATACTGGGGTCGCCGCCGCGACTGGCCTGCCCTTGAGCATCGTGGCCCGCGAAATTCGCGCCGAGGGCACGCCCGCTCTGGTCATTTCCTGGAACCAGCTGGAGACCGAGGAATACCGCGGCTTGCTCGAACAGAAAATCGACAGCCACGGCGGGGAATCGGAGACCTCGATCAACCTGTTTCTTCAGCCCCATCTCGTCCGCATGGACCGCGCCGTGAGAGACCTGCGCCGTGGTGGACCGCGGCCCTATCCCGGTTATGAGCCCGGCGGCTATTCGCGCAACCCTGGGGACCCGGACTACTCGAAGACCGGCATCACGGGCGATCCCACCAAAGCCACCGCTGAAAAAGGCAAGAAGTGGTTGGACCTGATGGCTGCGCAGCTCCTCAAGTCCCTCCGTGGCTTCGCTGAAGCTCCGCTGGTGGTGAAGGACGCGCCTTGATGGCCGAAGCGACGAGAGTGTATGAGCGCTTTGCAGAGTACTACGACCATGTGGTGCCCTACCTGGCCCGGACGGACGTTCCGTTTTTTGTCGAGGCCGCGCGAGACGCCCGCGGACCGGTTCTCGAGCTGGGCTGCGGTACCGGGCGGATCCTAATCCCGACGGCCCGCGCCGGGTGCGAAATCACGGGCCTGGATCTGTCTGCCGAAATGCTTGCCGTCTGCCGCGAACGGCTGGCCGGTGAGCTCTCCGAGACGCGACGACGGGTCCAGGTTGCCGAAGGCGATATGCGCGCCTTCAACCTACCGGCGAAATTCCGCCTGGTCACGGTTCCCTTCCGCGGCTTTCTCCATCTGCACACAGCCGAAGACCAACTGGCCGCGCTCGCCTGTATCCATCGTCATCTCGAACCGGGCGGCAACTTCATCCTGGACGTTTTTGACCCTTACCTGCCCGTGTTGTTCGAAGACAAGTACCTGAACGAATTCAATCCCGAGCCGGAATTCAGCATGCCGGACGGGCGCAGAGTAGTGCGCAGCTCGCGCATCGCCGCGCGCGATCTGGGCCGGCAGTTGCTGGATTGCGAGCTGATTTACTCCGTGACGCATTCGGACGGCAGAGCCGAGCGCCTGGTGGACGCCTTCCGTTTCCGCTACATATTCCGCCACGAAGCCGAGCACCTCCTCGCCCGCGCCGGCTTTGCGCTCGAATCGGTCTATTGCGACTATGACAAAACGCCGTTTGGCTCGAAATACCCGGCCGAGCTGATTTGCGTCGCCCGAAAGCCTTGATTTCAGGCCAATCCGCGGGATGTGATAGAGTTTCCGCCCGATGCGCATCTTCGTCCTGGGGGCCGGGGCCACCGGCTCGCTGCTCGCCCAGCTTCTGGAGAAACAGGGACACACGGTCTGGTGCGGCGACCGCGACCCCGAGCGCGCCCGCAAATTTCTGGGCAAGAAATCCTCTCTGCGAGTGGTGCCGGCCAACGCACGCAACCTGTGGGGCATCGTCCGGGCTGCACGGGGCTGTCATCTGCTGGTGAACACGTCTCCGGCGGTCTTTAACCGTATTGTCCTGCGCGCCGCGCTGCGCCTGCGCGCTCACTATCTGGACCTGGCCTCCCACATCACCGGGAACGCGTTCAAGGCCGAGCAGCTCCGGTTCCACAAGCGCTTCGAGCAGAAAAACCGCGCCGCCGTGGTGATGTGCGGGGTGGCCCCGGGTCTGACCAACCTGCTGGTCAAACGCAGCGCCGAGCAGATGCACCGCATCGAATCGGTGCGGATTTATCTCTTCGAAGAAACCGAGAGCGACGACCCCATTTCACAATGGTCGGCGGAGGAATCCTTCCACGAGGCCACTTCGCGGCCGCGCATCTATGCCGGCGGCCGATTTGCCCTCGGCAAGCGCTTTGGGGAGCGCGAAAAATTCCGCTTTGCCCCGCCGGTCGGGGAAGTCCCGGTGATGCTGGCCGCGCAAGATGAAGTGACCACCATCCCCTTCTCGATACCGATGCGTGAAATGTTTGTTAAAGCCGGAGGGAACGAAACCGAGCGGATGTGGAGGTGGTACCGCCAGGGCAAGCTGGCGCGTTCGCGCGGCCCCGCCCGGCAGCGTTTTCCAATGACGCCCACTCCGCGCGCGGTGGCCCGGCTAATCCGTCGCGGCATTCTCCAGAACGCGCGGCTGGCCGCCGCCATCCTTGTCCGCGGGGAGCGCCGCGAGCGGCCCATCGAGGTCCGCTGGGATGTCAGATTCCCCACGCTGTATCAGCTCCGGCTGCGCGGGCTGGTGACCACCCCGATAGCCTACTGTACGGCCCACTCCGCCGCGCTGTTCGTCAAGCATTTCCCTCGCGATGCGGCTGGCGTCTTCCCGCCGGAGTCTCTTCCGGCTGAATCGCGTCAAGGGATCCTCGAGGACATCCGCAGCCGCGGCATCCGTGCCGCGATGAAGCTCACGCGGATGAAGCCGGTTGACGACGAGGAAGACCTCGGCCTGTAGGCCTCACCGCCCGTGAGAAATTCAACTCCGAGGAAGGGTGGTGGAAACTAGTTCGCCCGCGTCGTGAGGGCTGGACCAGAATCGGTTTCCGCATCCGGCGGCCCCCAGTCCATGCCCCAGAAGTTGACGTCGCGGAGGAATTCAATTCCGATTTCGCGGGCCCCATCCGTGCGGCTCTGCTGCCAGACCACTCGCACCGGGGCCTCCCGGCCCGTCCCCGCGCACACCAGCCGGAGCACTGCGCCGGTCTGGACTGCATTGCCGCAGCGCACGGCTGCCCCATGCTGACTGACCATAATCGTCTCGGTCGTCTCTTTCCAAGAATGGCCGGGCCGTTCGCTGAGCAGGTGGATGGAAAACCGCGCGTGTCTCCGCGCGCTGCGGCGCAGGCGACCCCCGATTTCCGACGCGCGGAGCAGAATGTCCAACACGCGGGCGCGTTCCAGATTGTCCAGAGGCGACGTGCTTCCGGCCAAATCCGCGGCCTGTCTCGTGCACTCGGTCAGGAACTGCCGCACCGGCTCTTCGCCGGTTTCCTGGAACGCCGGGTCCCGCAGGCAGCGCATAATGGTGTCCATCTGGGTGTAGCAGTCCTGGAAGAAATGCTCGCGGCACAGCAGGCGGACATCCAGCACCGCCGCAGGCGGTTGGCTGCAGCCGGGCGCGGCGCAGGTGTCTTGCAGATTCATTGGTTCGTACGGTGCGGAAACAGAAGCACTTATTACGCCGGATTGTCAGTGCAGGCAAGCACTTTTTTGCGGCTCGCATAATCACTTGGCCACACTATATATCAGTGGTGAAATTTCCTGCCTGTGGAACTGACCGAGGGCTTGGGCGGGGGATGCGGTCCATTGGCCCGGAAAGAACTCCATCAGCTTGGCTGCGGCTCGTCCTTCACGCCAAGCACCTGCACTTGGATGGTGCGCTCCCGCGGGCCATCCAGCTCCGCCAGGATCACGGATTGCCACGTGCCTAGGGCCAACTCCCCATTGTGCACGGGGAGAGAGAGAGTATGACCGAGCAGCATCGCGCGCAGGTGTGAATCGGCGTTCTTGCGATCACATTCGGAAATTCGCGGGTCGTTGTGGCGCCAGTATTCGACTCGTCCAATCAGCTTCTCCAGCACTGCTTTCATATCGTCGAGCAGGGCCTGTTGAAACTCATTGATGAAAATGGCCGTGGTGGTGTGCAGCGATTGCACGACCAGAAAGCCCGCCTTCAAGCCGTGGCGGCGCACCAACTCGTTGAGGTCCCGGGTAATGTTGATCAGCTCGAGCCGCTCGCGCGTGGTGTACATGATGGTGTCCAACACCATCTGGAGCGCGGACGTAGGCCGCAACTCCGTGATGGAGCCTTTGGTTTTCACGGGCGCGCTGCTCATAGGCAACTCCTGACTGAGTAGATACATTATAGGATTCAGTGGGACGTGCGTCCATCGCTTTCTTCTCCGCGGCGGTCAACAGCACCGGCTCAGGCCGTTGTACCGCCGCTCGAGCAAATCCAGGTAGAACTCCCGCTCCGACATTCCCTGCTGGGCGCAGCGCCCGCCGCGCAGCTGCATCTGGCTGGTCCGCGCCGCGGACTTCAAATAATTTTCATACGCGGCGTCGCCGCTCGTCTGCCGCAACCACCACCAGATGGCCTTCAGCTGGTTCATCGTTCACCTCCAGGTTCGCTTTCGTCAACGCTCTTCTGTTCTCCACAGGAAAATGCCGGCGCTACGATTGTCCCTAATCTCCTTGTGCGTACTGCGTGCGTACATACGGCGTCTCGTGCAGGACAACTTCTTTTTTCCGTTGCAGAATGCGGTACCACTCCCACAGAGCCTCGATGAGCAGCAGCAGAACCAGGCCGGCAAACACCGCGGTCACCACGGCATCCAGCTTTGCGTTGAAGATTTGCCTCTCGATGGCGGCCACCTGCCCGGTGGCCAGGCTGCCTCCGGCAAGCTGCTCGCCGAGAATTCGGGCCTGCGAGAGAAACCCGATGCGCGGGTTGGGATGGAAGATTTTCTGGTAGCCGGCGGTCATCGTAATCGTCACCAGCCAGGCCATGGGCAGCAGCGTCACCCACACCAATCGTTTCCGGCCCATCTTCAGCAGGATGGTGGTGGCTACCACCATGGCCACGGTGGCCAGCAACTGGTTGGAGATTCCAAACAAGGGCCACAGTGAATTGATGCCACCCAGCGGGTCCAGCACCCCCTGGTAGAGAAAGTAGCCCCACGCGCCAACAATCAGCCCGCTGTTGAACAGGATGCTCGGATAGGAGCTGCGCCGACCCAGCGGTTCCCACACGTATCCGAGCAGCTCCTGCACCATGAAGCGCCCCACGCGTGTCCCGGCGTCCAGCACGGTGAGGATGAAGAGGGCCTCGAACATGATCGCGAAGTGGTACCAGAGACCCAGCAGCCGCTCCCCGCCGATCACCGAATTGAAAATCTGCGCCATCCCCACGGCCAGTGAAGGCGCGCCGCCAACGCGGTTGAGCAGCGTTTGCTCGCCGACCTGCCCGGCTAGGCCGTCCATGGTGGCCGCCTCCACCGGGAACCCCCACCCACGTATGGTTGCGGTGGCCGCTTCCGCCGTCTGCCCGACAATTCCCGCGGGGCTATTGATGGCGAAATAAACGCCGGGCTGGAGCGCGCACGCCGCCACCATAGCCATAATCCCCACGAACGACTCCATCAGCATGGCCCCGTAACCGACCATCCGGGCGTGGCCTTCGCGCGTCAGCAGTTTGGGCGTGGTGCCGGAGGAAATCAGCGAATGAAATCCGCTGATGGCCCCGCAGGCAATGGTGATGAAACAGAAGGGGAAAATCGTCCCGGCGAAAACCGGCCCGCTGCCGTCCACAAACCGCGTCAGGGGGGGCATATGCATCACCGGCCGGACCCACAGGATGCCCAGGGCCAGCGCCAGAACCACGCCGACCTTGATGAACGCGCTCAGGTAGTCCCGCGGCGCCAGCAGCAGCCAGACCGGCATGGCCGAAGCCATGAACCCATACACGATGAGGGCAATGGCCAGCGCCGGGCCGCTCAACGTGAACACCGGCGCCCACTGCGGAGATTGCGAAACCCACTGACCAGCCCACACGGCCAGCAACACCAGCGCGAATCCCAGCACAGACGCTTCCAGCACGCGGCCCGGCCGCCAGAAGCGCAGGTACACGCCAATGAACATCGCAATGGGGATGGTGAGCGCGAGAGTGAAGGTGCCCCACGGCGAATCCTTCAGCGAATTCACTACCACCAGGGCCACGACGGCCAGCAGGATGATCATGATGGCCAGCACAGCCAGCAGGGCGATCATCCCGCCGCGCTTGCCCAGTTCTTCGCGAGCCATCTGGCCCAGCGATTTGCCGTCGCGCCGCATCGAGCAGAACAGGATGACGAAGTCCTGCACGCATCCACCGAGCACCGCGCCGGCGATGATCCACAACGTCCCCGGCAGATAGCCAAACTGCGCGGCCAGCGTGGGGCCTACCAGCGGCCCCGGCCCGGCGATGGCCGCGAAATGATGGCCCATCACCACCCATTTGTTGGTGGGGACATAATCGCGGCCATCTTCGAGCCGCTCAGCAGGGGTGGCGCGGGAGTTGTCCAGCGCCAGCACCTTGGCGGCCACAAAGGCCGAATAAAAGCGGTAGGCCACCAGGTAAGTGCACGCGGCCGCGACGATGAACCACGTGCCGCTCAACGGCTCGTTGCGCGCAAACGCGATGGTGCCCAGGGCGATAGCGCCCAGCGCGGCGACCACAACCCACATGAAAACCTTCAGCATTGAGCGCATAGCTCCTCAGCGGCCTGCGGCAGCGTTCCGGCGCATCCTACGCAACGCCGCACATCGCGTCAATGCGCCGCTGCGCTACAATCCGGCTGTGGCGCCGGACCCCAGCCTGATCAACCTGCCGCACGCGGGGACGATTGTCGGCCGGCTGCAAATCTACATCGCCAACCGCGATGCCCAATCCGACTTTGGCCGGCCGGAGTTGCGCGACCTGCTCGAAGAAATGGAAGAATTGCTCCACCCGTTTCAGGAAGACCCGCCCGCAGCAGCAGCCGTTCCAGCGGCGGAAGAGGTGGCGGGCTGTGCGCGACGTCTAGTGGACGGCATCGTACAGGCCGGATACCGCGGCGACCGGCTCGGCCAATGCGTGCGCAACCTGTTCGAGTGCTTGGGCCTGCCCGCCGAGGGCGCCGCGCTTTCCCTGGACTGCGGCGAGCGTCCCGATTCTCCGCTGCGACCGTAGCCGGGTTTTGCTTCTCCGCCATGCTGTGGTAGTTTCACTGCTTCCATTCTGCTGTGTGCTGTGATTCCCCAAATTGTGAGGTACTTCGATGCTCATTCGCAAATCGGTGAGGAATTGTGTCATCGCTGGGCTCCTGACGGCAAGATCCGGCCCGTGATGTTCCGCTGGGCGCGCGACAATTCCGGTTTTTACGCCGTCGCACTGTTCTCCTCTCATCCCACGTTTTACACGGCCTCGATTGCCCTGCTCTACTTCTACGACCTGGCCTCTGCCTCGCACACCAAGGTGGACTTGCAGTGGGAAAACGGCCTGGGTTTCGGCGGCCTGGAAATCACCCCCGACGGACTGATCGCCTCCGTGGTCAGCGGCGTGCGCCATCTGCCCGCGCGGTTCACAAAGGGCGGCCAGAGCTGGCGGCGCGCCTGATTTGCAAGGCAGCTTACTGGTGCTCCGCTCTGGAACACTTCAGCCCCTCTGGAACACACTTCAGCCGCTGGGTGCAGTGTTTCATACCAGCACACGCCTAAGTTACTGCAAAATAACAACTTACAAGGAAACTTTTCCCCTGATCTGCCGAAATCGGTGCTTCACCTGCACTTCCTCCTCCCGACACGAGAGGAGAAAGTGCAGCCATGAAAATGAAAAAGTTCAGTTTGATGCTGCTGGCAGCCGGGGCGAGCTTGACGAATGTGCAGGCCGTAGAGGCTCAGGACCAGGTTTCTATCAGCATCATGGGCCGGGTGCTTCCGGCGTGGAAGCTCGAGGCCGTGGCGGCCCAGGGCGACGCAGGGCACGCGGTCGTTGCCGCGGCGGAGTCTCGCCAGCAAGTCCTGGTGACCATCTTCCGCCGCGGGGCGATAGAATCGCCTGCGGGCACAGTACAGCTCTGGCTGGCCTTGCGCACCAATGCGCAGCACTACCAGCTCCGCGCCACAGCGCTTTCCACTTCAGATGAATTGCAGTTGGAATTCGGCCAGCCGCAGGCTAGCGGCAACGGCTCACAGGTGGCGGTCGCGTCGGTGCCCGGCTTCACGCCACAGACCAGCGTCCTCATCCCGGCGGAGGCAGGGGCGGTGGCTACCGGGACGCGCATATCGATGCGCGGCACGTTTGATTCGCCCCACAACGCACTGATGGTACCGGTCACGCTGCACATCCCTGCGTCTGGAAAGGGAGCCGGTGCGGCGGCGCAGACCTACCAGGTCAGGTTCACGATGGGAGAGTAGTCCTCGGACTGGCGCGGCGCCGAGGGCTGGGGCAGCACCTGCGGTGGAACCACTCGCTCTTCGATCCGCCGCTCGGCGGGCTGCAGCGCGAGCTTCAGACCGGTGACGCGCTTCCCGGCAACGACCACCGCCCGCAACCGCTGCGGCTTCACCACGTAGAGCTGCGGCAGGCCCTGCAAGTCCGGCGTCAGATAAATTTCTCCTGGCAAGACATCCCCGAAAATGAAGTAGCCGTCCACGGTGGTCAGCGTTTCCTGCCCGCAACTGCACAGGATTCGAATGTCGGAGGCCGGGTTTTCGCCCGCGTCCTGCACTCCGTTGGCATTGGTGTCAAACCACGCCGTGCCCAGCGCCGCGCCAGTCTGCGTGAAGCTGAAGTCCATGGTCAGGTGGACACGGGCGGGCAAGTCCAGCGCTCGGTCGAGTTCGTTGAGCGGAGAGAAATTGGCGGCCACGGTGGTCAGATCCAAGCGCACACGGTGCGGGCCGCCAAATACCGCCGGGTAGCGGTAGATGCCCTGGGCATCGGATTTCGCCAGCAGTGAATTGTCGAGCCACAGGCTGACGCCGTCGAGCGGTTGGTCAACGCCGGAGTCGAAGCGGCCATTCAGATTGAGATCCTGGTACAAGCGCCCGCTGATGGTTCCGGGGAGGGCTCCGGGGGCCACGCCGATGGGCCGGAGCACAGACTCCCTCGCGCGCGAGAAAATCGCCCCGCCGAGATTGAGCCGGAACTCCTTGCGGAATCCGTTGTGCTGATAGCTGAACTGAACCGTGTTCGCGCGCGGCAGGCGCACCCAGGCAGAAAACCGCGAAAGGAAATTCAGGTCGGAGATGCCCGTGAATTCCGTCGGGTTCCGCGCATAGCCCAGCCCGCCGCCGAGCTGGAGGCGCCCGCCCCACAGCGAGGGGGGATTCCAGTCCACGGTGCCGCTGTTGATGCCGCCGGTGGACACAGTCTCGAAGGCCATCAATGTGCCGCGATTCTTCAGGTCGATGGACGCGCCGAGCGAAGCGGACTCGACTTTGCGATCTGCCAGGTCCAGGCGGTTGTAGGTCAGCACGGGCCGCCAACGCGGGAAGGATTTCGTCAGAGTGACCTGCAGGTTTGCGAAGGGAGTGCCGCGGTCGCTGCGGGCGATGGTCTGCGACGCAGAGATGCTGGGCAGACGGCGACCGGCAGGAGCATAGCCGAGCGACCATGTGTACGTCGTGGTGTTCTGCGGCAGGCCAGTGCGCACGCGCGAGTGCGTCACGCTGAGCGCGGCATTGAGACCCGTTGCCAGCGGCGCGGCCCACGAGCTGCCGAACGTGGTGCGCCCGCGCAGCGCGTCGTTAATCTGCGGAGTGACGAACTTTTCGCCAAAATGCGACCCGCGGAAAACCAGGGAATGTCTTTTCCAGGTGAGTGAATCGCTCACGTCCAGGCCCAGGCCGCCGCCGGTCTGTCCAGCGCTGCCCGGCCCCACCCGGAACGCTCCGAAGCCGGCGCTCACTTGCAGGAGATTCCGGCGCGTGCGATGGCTGATCTGCTGGAGAAAAAGTGTCCCGCGGCGGTCGCCCCCGGCGAAATGCACGGCGCCGGATTCGTAGCCGAAGCCGTTGCCGCCTTCGAGGAATTTCCGGGTGCTCCACAGCAGGCCGGCGACTCCGGTGCCGAACGTCCGCAGTGAAAATGCGCCCACGCCTGCGATGGTGGAGCTGAGCGCGGCGCCGCCGAATACGGTCAGCCGGTTGCCGCCAAAGGACTGTTCGATTGAGAACCCCCGCGCCGGCGCCGACGCCAGGCGCGACGTGCGGGCCAGGGCGAAGTCTCCTGCGGTCCACATCTGCCCCGAGAGACGTTCCAGCGTTACTGTGCCGCTCAGAAAATTGAGCGCTTTCTGCCCGCTCGCGCCGGTGAAGTCCACAGAGGCGGAGAGAGTACCTTCATAGAGCTGCGCGCGGCTGCCCAGGCGCAGGTTGTGGCCATAGATGCCTTCCTGGACGCCGAGTGTCTCGCTGTATTCAATGCGGTTGAGCTGGATGGGTAGCCGGCCGCTGGTCTGTACGGCCTGTGCGAACTGCGTCTGCCGCCGGATGGAAACGCTGCCATCTTCGTGGCTCACCTGGATCGAAACGTCGAGCAGAAAGGAAAGCACGTCCACGGGCAGGAGCTGCCCTTCGGGACGCAGCGCCAGGACGATCTGCGCGCTGTCAGGCAGCATCGCCAGCACGATGGCGTCGCGGCGCACCTCACCGGTGGTGCGATGGAAACTGCGCATCTCGCCGCTGTGGCTCAGGCGAACGCGGATGGCCTGCGCGCCGGGATCGATCTCCACCGTGTCGCGCAGTTCCTGGGCAATCGAAAAAAGAGGGAGGTACAGCCGGGACTCGCGCAGCTCCGGCAGGGCCGCGGCGGCGGCCAGCGGCCGCCCTTCTACGAAGACCCTCTGCGGCGCCTGCTGCGCGGCCAGTTCCACCGTAAGGCACGCGGCCAGGGCAGCGGCCCGCGCTCCGCGCCGAAGCAGCCGGGCTCCGCCTCGCCCGCAAAGTCGGAAATGGCGTGCCTCACTCATTTCCTTCCAGTGTCACGGTGGTGGCGAGCAGGGGAAGGTCCTTGCCGGGGTCCACCAGGTAGCGCACCTGCTGGCCCGGGGCGGGCGCAAACCCTTTCGGCAGGCGCACCTTTACTTCGAGCATGTGCGCCGGCAGCAGCGGCATCGTCGGCTCTGCCTTAGTCTTCAGCACCACGGCGCCTGCGGCGTCCTTCACTTCCACCCAATGCAGCGGGCGGATGTGCTGCGTGCCCGCGTTTCCCAGAACGGCGATCACCGCCCAGTCGCCGTCCGTCTCTCTCTTGCACTCCACGCTGCGGATCTCCACCTTTCTCGTGAGCGATGGCACCATCACATAGATCAGCGTGCTGAGCCGGTAACGCAGCACCATCCGCTTGGAGCCCGCATCGGCCGGCGGCACCACGGAATGCTCCTCGAAGAACAGCCCGGCGCGGTAGAGGCCCGGAGGAGTTTCCGCTAGCACGGTGACGCTGACCCGCACGTTGCCGACGCCGCCGGGCGTCAGCAAAAAGCTGGCGGGCGTGAAGTTCAGCCAGGCGTTGGCCGATTCCGGCGTGGACTCGGACGGCAGCAGCATCACTTCGCCCTGGCGGCTGATATCCCAGTCCCCCGGCGCGGCGGTGAAGCGCACCGAATCCTGCGACCGGCCGGAAAGCGGGTCGCGCTCCACGCGCACCACAAATGTTTTCGTTTCCCCGGGCCGCATCTCCAGCTCCATCCGCGACGGGCTGACCACCCAGCCCTGTGCGAGCGCGAGTGGCCCGCCCGCGAGCAGCCAGAGGGTAGCCAGCACAATGTGGATTCTGAAGCGCATCAGTCTCTCAGGGATTCGTCAGCGTCAGCGTGATGGTGACCGAGAAGGGTCCCACCGTGAAGGCCTGCGGGGCGATGGCCAGGCGCAGGTCCAGCAGCACCTTGTTGCTGTTGGAATTCAGGCTGCCGCGCGGGCTGATGGCTCCGGTGCTTTGCAGGATCACCGTGCCCGGCAGCGCCGAGCCCAGACTGGCCAGCGTCGCGGTGTAAGCCGGGATGCCATCCATATTCTTGGGCGCAGCGCAGGGGTCCGTGGCGAAGCCGGCGACGATGCTGGTAGTGGAGAGATCCGCGTTGGGCCCGCCCGGCGCCAGGTTGCGGAAGCCGATTCCGATGTCGCTGGCTTTCAGCGCGCCGGAGCTGGCGCCGAATGAGGAAGCGGTGACCGCCAGGCGCAATGAACTGGGCACGCTGGCGCGCAGGTACAGTGGCTGCGTGAAACAGGCATAGGCATTGAGGTTGGCCGGCCCGACTTCCCCGAAACTGATGGTGGTGGTCAGTGTGGAATCTGTCGCGCTCTGCGAAGTAATCACGCCCGTGGGGGCGCCGGAGAGCACGGCCGCGCCGCCGCTGGTGAGCTTGGTGTTCTGCGCGCGCGCCAGGGGTGCGGTGAGCAGAAGAAGCAGGAGCATGGCTGGGCGTCGCATCTCAGCTTCTCAGGGCGCGGTCATCGTGAGCGTGATCGTGGCGGAAAAGGTGCCCGCGGTAAAGGCCTGGGGCACGATGGCCAGCCGCAAGTCCACCAGCACGCGGTTCGACGGCGAGGCGAAGCTGCCGCGCGAGGACCACGGGCCGGCGGCCGAGATCAGCGTCGTACCCGGCGCGGCCGTGACCAGGTCATTGAGGGTGCGAGAAAACGTGGGCACACCGCCGGCGACCGGCGCCGCGCAGGGGTCCGTCGCAAAGGCGGCAACGATCGTAGTTGTGGAGATATCCGCGTTCGGCCCCCCGGCGGCCAGGTTCTGCACACCGATGCCGATGTCCGATTTCTGGAGGTCTGCGGCGCCAGGCCCGAAGGTTGCCGCCGTCACCGCTCCCTTGACCGAAGCGCCCACGTTGGAGCGCAGGAACACCGGTTGCGTAAAGCAAACGTAAGTGCTGGAGTTCCCGGGGCCGACGTCGCCGAAATTCACCACAGTGGCCAGCGCGCCGTCTGCCGCGCTCTGCGTGGTCACGCCTCCGCCGACGTTGCCGCTGAGTGTGGCCGCGCCGCCGCTGGTCAGCTTCAGGATCGCTCCGACGCTCCCGCTGACGCTGATCGTTCCGGTGGTCTGGGCGGTTGCGGAGGGGGCCAGACACCACAGAGTGAAAAGCAACACTGAGAAACTAGCATTGGCACTGAATCTGCGCATCGCTCCTCCAACTGAACCCGTCAGTTTTTTCGGAGCTGCGCGCGGTCTCCCAAGGAACCTCGCTCAGCTGGGCTTGCTCACGAAACGCGTTTGCCCCGCGGTGGTCCGGCGCGCATCGTTCCCAATCCGGGAAGCCGCGCCTTCCCACCGCAGGGCAGTCGAGCTGCTCCCGTTAACGGTCGCCCGTCACGGAGAGGTAATCGTCAGCGTGACGGTAGCCGAAAACGTACCGATGGTGAATGCCTGCGGCACGATGGCCAACTTCAGGTCCACGTCCGCCTCGTTGGACGGCGAGTTGAAGTTCCCGCGCATCGAGATGGCGCCGGTGCTGGAAATGACCGCCGTGCCCGGAGCCGCCGTGGCGATGCTATTCAGCGTGGCCGAAAAGGTCGGCACGCCCGCTACCACCGGGGCCGCGCAGGGGTCGGAGTTGAACGCGCCGTTCACCGTCGTGGTGGCGATGGAGGCGTTGGGACCTCCCGCCGCCAGGTTCTGGAAGCCGAAGCCGATATCGGTCTTGGCGATGTCGCCTACGCCGCCGGCGAAGACTGCCGCAGTGACCGCCGCGCTAACTGTACTCGGAGCATTGGCACGGAGAAACAACGGCTGCGTGAAGCAGACATAGGTGTTGGTGTTGCCGGGGCCGACCTCGCCGAAATCCACAACCGTAGCCAGCGCCGCATCGGCTGCGCTCTGCGCCGTGACGCCGCCGCTGGTATTGCCGGCCAGCGTGGCGGCACCGCCGCTGGTCAGCTTGACTGCGGGGCTCACCGTACCGCTGATATTGATTGTGCCGGTAACCTGTGCCTGTGAGCTCGGCGCCAGCGCCAGGGCCAAAGCGGCCGACGCCAGTCCCATCCAGACTGTCTTTCGTGTGTTCATCGTTCCTCCATGATGCAGTGTGAAACTCAATCTCTGGCAAGTAATCTCTCGCCCATCTGTTCTATCGGCTGTTGGTCTGTTCCGCTTCAGTTGTCGTGCAGTCTCCACTCCACTCTCTGCGGCGCATTGCGCGTTGCGGCCCAATCTTATACTAGGCTACGGGAGTGCCCCGCAATGGGCCATCCGTACTACGGTTTCGTGCGGATTAGTGCCACTTCCGAACAGTTTTCATATCAACTTGCAGGTTTGGTATGCGCCATTTCGGAACATGTTTCTGTTGCGCGAGGAATCTCTGTCGTGCTTTCATCGTTCCCGCTATGGGAAAAGTGCGAACTCCTTTCCTGCTTCTGCTCCTGTTTTTTCATATCACCGCCATCTCAATTGTGTTTCATTTTGGGAATTCCGTCGTCGCGCAGCAGCATTCAGAAGAGCGCCGCACCATCGCTGATGGAGTGTACTACTCCCATCTGAAGCAAACCTCCTCTTCCGGCGAGCCCTGGTCCATCCATGTGCTGCGCGTCAGTCGCAGGGCCAGAAACACTCGCATCCGGGCCGCGCAATCCATGCCGGGCGCATCCGGGATGCAACGCCAATTGCCCACGCAGATTGCTGCACAATCGGATGCCGCCGGCGAATCCGTTCTCGGCGTGGTCAACGGAGATTACGATCTTCCCGCGCCCTACTTGGGTGTCTCGGACGGCCTCAGCATCAGTTCGGGAAGAATCTCGACAACGGGCAAACCCGCCTGGCCCGCCTTTGCCATTCTCACGTCCGGCACACCGGTGATCGATGTGCCCTCCGTTGCCATCGAGCTGCGCGCCGGCAAGCGCAGACGGCTGGCCGCCGCTCTGAACAAACCCTTCGGCGCCGCATTCGGGCCGGGCTCGCGGCTTTTCACTCGGGAATTTCGCCCCTCGGTGGGGTCCGACGGACCGCTCCGGGTAGCGATGATCACCAACCTCTCTGCGGCTCTGCCCTTGCGCGCGGGCCGGCCTGTGCGCGGAGTGGTAACGCAGATCGTGGAAAGCTCCGGCGAGCTGAAAATCCCCGAAGCCGGGCTGGCGTACGCCGAGCCCGCGGCGATGGAGAATGCCGTCGTGCCGCTGCTGCGGGTGGGAGACAAGCTCACAATCCGCGTGACCATCCGGATGCACGGCCGCGGGAATGTGCGCGAAATCATCGGCGGGTTCCCCGTGCTGGTCCGCAAGGGCCGCGCGGGAATCGAGGGCACACCGAGCGATTACCTGCGCCGCAGGCACCCTCGGACAGCCGTCTGTTACAACCGGGAGTACGTAATGTTCACCGTCGTGGATGGCCGCCAGCCGCAGCTCAGCGTGGGGATGACGCTCGAGGAGCTGGCTGCCTTACAGGTCTCGTTGGGATGCACAGCGGCGATGAATACCGACGGCGGCGGATCATCGGTGATGGCTGTGACGCTGCCGCCGCAAGATGGCGCAACCAGTGGCACGGGTGTGACGCCCCGGGAGGCGCCAGAGGCGGCGCGCCTGCGTATCGTCAATTCGCCGTCGGACGGGCGCGAACGCGGCCGCGGCAATGCGTGGGTGGTCGTCAAAATGAACTAAAGGGTGTGCAGGAGCATTGGAGATTGCTGCCTGGGAAATTTCACCGGCGGCGGGTCACTCGTCACTCATCCCTCGTCACTGTATTCCGCAGCGGCCGCAGCTTGAGGGAACACCTGAGCACGGCGATTCTGCCGCAGTGCGGCTGGCTCCGCCGTTGCCTTTGGGCGCGCTGAACACAGAGAGCTGTTGCTTGGCCCGCTGGCTTCCACACTTCGGGCAGGCGACCTTGGCCTTCGCATTCAGAACGATTCGTTCGAAGGCAGCCTGACATTCTTCACAGATATATTCGTAGATGGGCATGTCCGGACTCCGGCCAATCCATTCTAAGAGTTTGCGATCGCCGGCGCAATGCGCTGGCGAGTAGCACAGGCTTGGCGCCTGAGCCGAATCATCAGCAAGAGTCTGCCCGCGTTGTAAAGCTGCGCTACAAACACCAACGCCCCGAGAATCTCGGGGCGCTGGGAATTCTCAAGCCTTCGTGACCGCGACGCTAGTCGCCGGCGACGGCGGCCGTTTCTTCCGTCTTCGCAGCGGCGCCATTGCCGCCGTTGGACTTGGCGAAGTCGGCCGGGGTGGCCTGCTTGATGGCTTCTAGGGAGCCGATGGTGACCACCGGTTCCTGTTTCTTCCTGAGCACCATCTCTTCGTAGATCTGCCGCACCTGGGCGGCCTCATAGGCGGCCTTGCGGCGCATACGCTCTTCTTCGGCGGCGGTCAGCGGGATGTCGTGTTCCAGATGGCGCACGCGCGCCGCGTCTTCGGCATTGACCTTCAGCGAGTGCTCATAGGCTTCGAGGCTGACCTTCTTGCCTTTGGCGTAGATATCGTGCTTGCCGTGCTTTTTGTACCACTCCGCGACCGTCGCGTTCTTGTGCATGTTCTCGATGATGTTGCGCCATCCCACTCCCGTGTTGTAGGCGCAAAACGAGATTTCGCCTTCCTGCGTGGCGTAGGGGATGATGCACATTTCCGTGCGGCGGAAGTCGTAGTTAAACAGGTCCTGGAACCACATCCCCGCGATGAACAGGAAGTTCCACGGATCCTGGCGGCGCTTCATGGCGTCTTCGAGCGTGCGCGTGGGTTTCACGCTGCCGTATTTCTTGTCCGCATTCTTCGATGCGCCAAAGGTCTTGTCGAACTTCTTGAAGATGTCCTTGAGCGCCAGCGACGGCGGAGCGGCGAACGGCCGGTAGTTCTTCAGCAGCGCCAGCCCCATCATCACTCCGGAGAATTTCTGCCCGCGGTTGGCATCCGTGATTTTCTGCATGTCGGAAATCAGCCCGGGGACGTTGATGAACTGCGGCACCGGAGCCCATTCCTTGGTTTCCTTGTTGATCATCAGCGCGGTGCCCACGCCGCAATTGGGGTGGCAGCCGCAACTCAACTGGCCCCACTGTGATTCGGGGCCGTGCAGCACGTCGGAGAAGTCGGCGAAGGCGCCCATCAGGGAGATGGGGAACCAATCGCGAGTGGGCTCGGTGATTCCGGTCTGCTTCTTCACGTCCTGGGCCATGTGGCTCAGCGTGTAGCGCTGGCGCAGCCGGCGCTCCGGTGTGATGTCTTCATCGCGCCCGGTGAAGCTGACCGGCTGGAATGACACGAACGAGATCTTCTTGGGGTTCTCGCGGGCGAAGTTGATGATCGGGCCCACCTGGTCGTTGTTCACGCTGTTCACCAGCGTGGTCACCAGCACGATTTCGATGCCCGCTTCGTGCATGTTTTCGATGGCCCGCAGCTTCACGTCGAACAGGTTGCCCACCTGGCGGTGGCTGTTGGCGTCGTTGCCGATGCCGTCGAATTGCAGGTACGCGTAGCGCAGCCCGGCCTCGAACGCCCGCCGCGAAAAATCCTTGCTCTTGGCAAACTCGATCCCGTTGGTGGCTGCCTGCACGCTGTTGTAGCCCACCTTGCGGGCGTAAGCCACAGCGTCGAGGAAGTTCGGTGACATCGTGGGCTCGCCGCCGGAGAACTGCACGCTCATCTGTCGCCGCGGCTTGATCTTCAGCGCGTTATCGAGGATTTCCATGATCTCGTCCCACTGCAGCTCGTGGACGAAGCCCACCTGGTTGGCGTCCATGAAGCAGGGGTCGCACATCATATTGCAGCGGTTGGTCAGGTCCACGGTCAGCACGCTGCCGCGGCCGTAGCGGATGGTGCTGGAGCCGTGGTTATGCAGGTCCGTGTCGTTGTGCGCGGGGAGATCGCGTCCGGGGAAATTCTTCTCGATCCAGCGGAGGAAGTTGGAGTCCACGGCCATCATATCTTCGTAGTGGCCATGTGTGGGGCAGTCCTTGACCATCCAGACCTGGCCGTCGCGCTCGATAATCTGGGCCTTGATTTCGCCAATCTTGGTGTTGATCAGGTCGCGGTAGTCGCGCTTGCCGCTGATGATGGCTTCGCGCGCTTCCTTCACGCAACCCGGACAGAGAGAGTCCGTAGTGCGCGGCCAGTCCAGCGTGGGCTTGGTCTTCTCCCAGGACTTCAGCAGCGGCTTGTCCGACCACTTCGGCGTGAACGATGGGTTCGGCT
>Ga0247727_10001753_pt1 | contig 50598 bp, 48 predicted proteins | sample WisWelCaveWW1625_FD_202498 | JGI IMG/M metagenome (GOLD analysis project Ga0247727, IMG submission 202498) | Biofilm microbial communities from Wishing Well Cave, Virginia, United States - WW16-25 | ecosystem: Environmental > Aquatic > Deep subsurface > Groundwater > Cave microbial mat | place...
TGGCCGGGGTGGTGCGCACCTTGGAAGCAGGCCTGCCACGGCTGGCTGGGGATCGAGATCGCGTGCGGAGCATCTGCGCCTGGCCCTGGATAGTTAGTCTCACCTTGAACGCGAACTAGAATAAGCACAGCACCCGGGTTGGGGAAGATCCCGTCCCGCCCCAGGAAATCTTTATCGAGATCACCGCGCGTTTTATCGATTACGCTGATGGTGAAGGGGCTGGATTGCGGAATGGCAGCGCGAAATTCAGTGTACTTAGTTGAAACACAGACGCTCGTTACATCGAATTCGAGCACCTTGAAGTAGTTGTTTAGCAGCTTCTCTTTCTCCGCCAGTTCACGGTTCATATGAACGTCAAGACCCATTAAGCAGACGTAGTTCTTCTCCAAGTCGTTCACGCAATACGGGAAGCCGATCAGCTTGTCCCTATCAGGCGGCTCGGTGCCCGAACCATAAGTGATAAAGTTGATTCGTTCTTCGGCATCGGTCGTGCGTTTCCAACCGCCGAGCACCGCCTCATTGTCCTTATAGGCGGGGATACCCTGCTCCCAAGTCCCGCGGGGCTTGATAACCTCCTTCAGCGCCAACCACTGGAGCCTTTCTCCGGGCGCGTTCGTAGCGAGATTGGAAACAGTGACCTTGCCTAAGAGCGCTTGGTCACGATGGTCCGGTAAAACCCGAAACTCGAAGAGGATCGGTTCCCAAACGAGCGGGTTGATTTCGATGCCGCCGCTGATGTCTTCAATGTCATCGGCGGGCGCTCCTTGTGCCAGCGCACCGCCCGGCAACGCAATGGCCAACAACGCGGCGTGAATCAAGCAAGTCATTTTCATGGTGCGCCTCCCATTATTTCGACCGGGCGCTGACTTTCAACGCCAGCATCGGCGTGGATTTGTCCATCGCGAAGAGCTTTTCGAGAACGGGGCCCGGCGACGCGGGCGGAAACAGGATCACGATGTCGGTGGCCGGGTCGGGTTTATCAACTTCCAGTTTCCTCGTCGGGTCCATCAGCTTGTCGCGGAATTTCAGTTTGCAGTGCGGCACGAGCGAGCCGGTGAGTTGGACGCTGAGCTTTTTGAGGTCAAGCAGTTTGCCGTTGCTGTCAGTCACCTCGATCCGGATGCGCATCTCTTTCTCCGCCGTGTCCGACAGCGAGATGGGCAGCGGTTCGCCGCTCTTCAACTCCGGCTGGTCGCGGCTGGACATGAGCGTAAATTTGACCTCGCCGCCGCCGAGCAGCTTGAACTGTCGGGCAAATGCCAGCAGCAACTTGAACTTCTGGGTGACGGCCGCACCCCCGGCCGTTGGGTCTTCGTTGAGCGGTCGGCGCTGCGACACGGCCAGGACCACGTTGCCGATTTTGCGGCGCACACCGATCTGCACAAACTGATCGGCGGCGCTGGTCACGGCCTTGGAGACGATCTCGCCACCCGTTTCCTTGTCCGTGCCAAGGATTTTGTAACCGCTTTTGGCGACATCGGTGAGTTCGCCGCCACGGGTGACGCGGATGTAGCCGCGCGAATCCACGCCGTCCTTCACTCCGCCGAAATCCAGACTGTACGTGGCCTTCTTGGTGGCCGGGTCCACTTCAAACCGCGTCAGCCCTTTGCGAACCTTGTCGTCGTTGATTGATTTTAGATCCACGGCCCGGCCATCGTAGCAACTGTAAATAGCCGCCGCGGCGCGCCGGTCGTAATCCGAGACCGGCAACTGGGCGTTTGTCCGCGCGGCCAGCAACGTTGCGCTGAGGGCGATTAGTAATTTGATACGCTGTGACATAGGGCCTCCCGTGCTATTCAGCAAATGCCAGATATTCAATGTCCGGTTCGGTTTGTTTTTCCAACTGCGCCAGCGCGTGCGGCCAGCGATCCAGCAGGAACGCGCCGCTACGCGGCGGCTTGTATTGAGGGAAACGTTCCTTGAGGACGGTGTCCAGGACGTTGGCGCGCTCGCGGAGCACCTGAAACGCTTCGTCCACCTCGCCTGCCGGCAGGGTCTTTTGCAGAAGGTCCTTCAAACGCTGGCCGTCGTTCTCCGAAGACAGCTTCTTGATTGCCGCGACCGTGCCCTGCATATCATCATAACTGAGCATGTCATCCAAGCGCTCGATCCAGAAATACTTCGGAGCAGTCGGGTCGTGTCCGAACTGCGTCCTCACGTATTCCGGCATCTTCAGGCAAGCCGCCAGGAAATCCTTCTGGTTTGTAGGCTCTCGCCCCAGCGCCGCTTCGGGAGTAATCTGCCGGTGATGCTTGATATCCGAATTCAGATGACTCAATCCGAAATCGATCGGCGAAATGCGCCCATCCTTGCCGAGGCGCAGATTGCCCAGATGTCCATCCGTGTCGCCGAGCCAGAGCCGCAGGGCGCGCAACTTCGCGTAGTCGTCCTTGATCGCGACCAACACCGGCTCGGTGAGATTCCAGACCGGTTGCCCCTCGATGTAACGGGTCAGCAGTCCTTCGGCCAGATACCTCTCATCGGGCAGCGGTCGCGGCAAGACGTTCTGCAGTGAACTGGGCGTTTGCATCCGCTGGCAAGCGGCGGCGTTGATGCCCAATTCATCCTTCAACGCGATGGACACGGCGGAACCGAAACTTTCCGACCCGAGGTCCGCCTCCTTGACATTGGTCAGCGCCTTGAAAACGTACTGGGGCTTGCCATTCCTGTCGTTGATGAGATACACCGGATTGCCGCCTTCGAGCCGTTTACCGACAACCAAATCCCCCGCTTGGAATTGCCGCTGAATGGCCGCCGTATCAATTTCGACACCGACCGGCAGGGGGCGCTTGGCCGCGCGCAGCTTCTTGAACGCCTGCCGCAAATCGCGGGCGTGATCCGCGAGCGCCAGCCGGTAATCCACCAGGTCGTGGAACGTGTGGAGTGCCGTGGTGTCACCAATGTTTCGCGGCGCATCATTCCGGGCGAGCCGGTAGAAGTTGTGGGCGTTCTCGAAGTCGCCGCGACGCAACGCGTTGTCGCCCTCGTTGAGCCAATCGCCATGCGATCCTTTCGGATAACCGCCTTCCGGCTCAAACCGGTGGGCGTTGGGCGCTCCCTTAAGGCTTTGGAAACCCCTGCGCGCCTCCGCCCGGGCTTGTTGCGGCAGTTGCTGCAACGCGGTGCGGGCTTGCTGGACCTTCTGTGCCCACTCATCCAGTTCCTTGCCCATCTTCTCCAGCGTTTCGGAGGCGCTCTTCAGGGCGCGACTCGCTTCGGCCGCGTCGCCCTTCTTCAGCGCCTTGCCGGTCGCGGCCAGGGCACCGGCCACGTCATCCTGTGGATTGAAACCGGGGGCGACGGTGGGTGGACGCGCGGCGGCGAGCTTGTCAACGAAAGTGCCGACGCGCGCGCGCTCCGCCCCGGTGAGTGTCTTGCCGGACGTGGCAAGTTGTTCGGTGAACTGCTCCAGTTCCTTGAAGGTCTGTTTCGCCTCGACGAACGTGGCCCGGCCGACCGCCATCTCGCTTTCCAGCTGGCCGACCCGCATCAACATCCGCTCCGCCGGCACGCCCGCCCGCGCGAGAAGATTATGCGCCGCTCCCTCCAGGCCCAACGTGGCGATCAGATCCACCATCAACTTCAAACCCGGCACGCCCGAATCCTCCGCGAGACTCGCTGCGCCGCCATAGACGAGCAGGGTCGCGGCGAAACGGCTGGGATAACGAACCAGGTAACGTTCCGCCCAATGCATCTCCGAGAGAACCCGTTGATCGGCCACGATCTCTCGTCCCAAGGCTTGGACGGCCCGTCGCTCCGACAACCACGCCCCCATTTTGTCCAAGCGCAACGTCGTGACGAAGAGGTCGCCCCCTCGTTGGACCTTTCCCGCTTTTTCCAATGTCGCCAACTCAGCGGCGCTGGGGGTGGAGAACCAAGCCCAGTTGCCCTCGACCCTGACGATTGCGCGAGAACCAAGCACCGTCAGCAGCATCGGTGGGCTGAAGAAATCCACAATCGCCTCGCCCCACGTGCGCTCGGGATCAACCGCGCCGTAATAGTCGCTGCCGAAGAATTTCTCAAACTCCTCCCCATTGCCGCTGGCCAACTCCCGCAGATCAGTCAGCTCGGCGAATGTCTCATGAATGTCTTGGCAAACTCTGCTCGCTTTGGCGGGGTCGAGCGGGGTGCGCGCTACGGTGTGCAATACCATCCGCTGGGCCAGTTCCTTCGGCTTGAGATCGCGGACTTCCTGCAAGAGCAGGCCGTTGCGGCACAGCCGCGTGATGGCCAGCAGGGAAATCTGGTTCTTGGCCACGTTCTCCTGGTCGGCGGACGCGATTTCGGCCTCCACCTCCGCTCGGCTGTACCCGGGGATGCCGGCGTTGATGACAGTGGACCAGTAATTACCCACCAGCACGCTCATCGTCTCGACGCAACCTTCCCAAGTGGTGGCGAGGTCGTCCTCCCGGTAACCGCGCGCTGACAGGTAACGCTGGAAGCCGGCGAACGACGCGTGTTTCTCCGCGTCCAGCTTACCGGCAATCCAGCCCACCATCTCCACTTGCCGATCAATCAGCCGCCGGCGCGCTTCCGGATTGCGGGGATTGAGCGCCAACACCTCCTGCAACAGCCGCATCTCATCCATTCGGGCCGTGCGGGCCTGTTGTTCCACCGAAGCCGCCGGCCCAAGGGCACCGGGATAGAATTGCAGCCACTTCTCACGGTCGGAAAGTGTCTGCCAAAACGTGTCGCGTTCCTTTTCCGGGGAAATCCGCTGCAGCCAAAGCACGCGATCGAGCCGATCCACCCGCGCGTGCGCCAGTTTCGCCGACATCAGCACCGTGACTTAGCGCACCGCATTCGTGGCAAACTTGAACTCGTCAATCGCCTTCTGGAGTTCATCGGTCTCAAAGCGTCCCGCGGCTTCGTACAGATCGAGCTTGGCGACGGCGTACCGTTCCTGGCACCGGGCAATCGCTTTCTCCACTTCGGCCTGGTGATCCGGGTCATCATCACCGGACTTGGCTTGGGCTTCGGCGCTGTCGGTGAGCGCCTGCATCAAGCGGATACCCTCTTGAATCAGCGGGTCTTGCTCGAAGTGCAGCTTTTGCACTTCCGCCCGCAATTTTTCACGCTGTTGCCGCATCCGTTCCAACACCGGTTGCGAAATCGTCGAGCGGTATGGCGTGCGGTTCAGGAGATCGGAATCGGCTGCGCGGGGATAGGAGCGCATGTCCATTTCCATCAGCTTGAACCATTGCCGCCGCAATTGCTGGCTCTGCCGGCAGTTGGCGGCGAGTTGGAATCGGATCAGGGCCAGGCGCTGGTCGGTTTCCTCCCGCAGCGCACGGAATCGGTTCAGCCACGCCCAGAAGCCCTCCTCGTCCCGCAACAGATCGAATTGCTCGGCGAACGCCAGCAGCGACTTGAATTTCCGGCTGACGGGCGCGTCCGCCGCCAACGGATCTTCCTTGATCGGTCGCCGCTGCGACACGGCCAAGACCACGTTGCCGACCAGTCGCCGCACCGCGACCTGCGCGAACGGATCACCCGGCGTGCTCTTGGCGATGATTTCGCCGCGGGTTTCCTTGTCAACACCGAGGATTTTGTAACCGGCTTTCTCGACGTCGGACATTTCGCCGCGGCGGGTGATGCGGATGTAGCCGCGCGAATCCACGCCGTCCTTGACTCCGCCGAAATCCAGGCTGTAGGTGGCCTTCTTCGTGGCGGGATCAACTCCAAACCGTGTCAGCCCCTTGCGAACTTTTTCATCCGTAATGGATTCAAGCCGCACGGCTTGGCCGTCGTAGCAACTGTAAATCGCCGCGGCAGCGCGCCGGTCGTAATCCGACAGTGGTGACTGGGCCCCGGCCGAGATACAGAGCGTTGCGGCGGCGAGCAGTGGGGCGACCCGCACCAAAACCTGTCTGACACGCCAACACATGGGAACCTCCCGGTTGATAAACCTCAACCCATCTTGAGTCGTTGCTCTTTTCCTGAATGAGCCGCGCCGACTATGCCCACCCGCACCCGTCAATGACAAGCGACAAATTGGCTTGCCGACGGCCGCATCAAGAAAATCTACCGCCGCGTCAAACCCGCCCGCCACGCGCAGGAGATTCTCGGTACGTTGTAGGCCGACTCTGCGAGTCGGCATTCCGCCGCCTCAATCCTCGTTTGGAGGGCGAATCCATTTTCGGAGGCTCGGAAAGAACCGAACCTTCCACCATCTCTTGGGATGGACCGGCTCATCATCAACGATGGCCGGCTCCAGAATAGAGACATTGCGGACGTTAAAAGACGCCGTCATGTCGATTTGCAGCAGCTTGTTCACTAAAATCTCATGCAGGCGGCGAAAACGTTCCTTCTCCTCGCGCAGCGCCTGCAACTCCGGTACATCTGCGTCGATGGAAACGTCATGTTCTTTGGCGAACGCGAGAATCTTCTCGTCCGTCGCCTTCAGTTCTTGGCTGAGACGGGTGATCTCGCGCGTCAATGCAACGAGGGCGCTCTCTGCCACACTCGCCAGTTGTTCATCTTGGAAGCGCAGGTACTCCTCGCACAACGCGTTGGCAAACTCCCGGGCAAATTCGCGTGACGGACTATCCACCGACACTACGATGATGTCCGCACCGCGCACCGGTGCGATTTCTAACCCGCTGAGATTTTCCCGAATTTCCGCAGGCGTCTTCTTCATGCGCTGCTGCACGCGACGGAGGATGACCTGGCTGCGCATGATGCTGGCGGTCGTGGCGAAAAAGGTCGCGTTGCTTTCGCGCTGGATTTCCGAGGTCGGCAACGTGGGCTCCGCATGGGTGACCAAGAGTTTGGCGTTGGCCCGATAAATCGGTGGCCTGGGATTGCACGCTGTGATGCCGCACCAGCAACGTGCTCAACAAAATGAACGATCTCACGGCACCCGGCCCGTCTCCTTCACCAACCGTCCCAGCATTTGCACTTTGGCGCGCAGGTGGGGGTCCTGATCCAATTCCGCGACAGTCTGCGGTAGTCGGTAGGACCAATTGCTTTCGGCGACTCCACCGGGGCGGTTGAACTGGGCGTCTTGGCCGAAGACGTCGGTGATCATGAAGACGGCCATCCATGAATTCGACTCCAGCACGGCGCGCAGGATGGCTTGGTGGGCGTGATCGAAGTCGCGAGGCGGGTCTCCGTTGTCCTGTCCGCAATACCGCATCCACCGACGCAACTCCTCCCGCGCACCGTGGTCGCCGGCATCGGCGTACTTCCATAGATCGCGCCACGCGGCCGCCAGTGGCGGATGATCGTGCGTGGCGATCGTTGCCAGCGAGACGCGCGGATAGGTGCTGCCGGGAACGAACGAGTGGTCGGGCTGACGGAGAAAGTTGGGAATTTTGAAGCCGGGAATACCAAGTTTCTCCAGCGACGGGAGGACGTAATCCGGCACCATGCCGAGATCTTCAGCCACGACCGTGGTGTCGCCCGCGGCGTCGAGCACCATGCGCAGGAGCGCTTCGCCCTGCCGACGATTGAAGTCTTTGTGCTCGGGCGTGTCGTCGGGGTACGGCTTGAAACCCGGCAACCTTCCGCCTGTGCGCTGTTTCGCTTCTTCCTCGGTGAGCGGGAGGAAGACGTTGTTCTGCTCCGGCTTCCACGGGAACGAGTAGATGCGGAAAAAGCCGAGGACGTGGTCGATGCGGAAGATGTGGAAGGCTTTGTGGACGTTGCCCACGCGGGTGCGCCACCATTCGTAATCGCGCCCCGCCAGCACGTCCCAACGGTACAACGGAATGCCCCAGTTCTGGCCCCATTTCTCGGTGAATGGGTCGGTCTTGAACACCTTCTCGGGCGGCGCGCCGCCGTTCCAGGCGAGATCGAACACCTCCCGATTGCCCCACACGTCGGCGCTGTAGCGGCAGACGCCAAACGGAATGTCGCCCATCAAGTAAACCTGTTTCTCCGTCCCGTACGCTTTGATTGCCATCCATTGCTCAAACGCGATCCACTGGACGTACATGCGGAAGAGGATGCGTTCGGTATACGTCTCACGCTCGGCCTCCGGCAGCGCCATGTGCCACGACCACGCCCGCTTCGGCGTTTGACGATCCACGGGCCACTGATCCCACGTCGGCCAGTCGTGATAATCCTCCATCAACACGCGGAACATCGCGTAGTCGGAAATCCAATCGCCGTTATCCTGCACGAATTTCCGGAATTGCGCCGCGCGTTCCGTGTCCTTCCGCCAGTGACGCCGCAGAAACGCCTGAAACGCCTCCCACAACAGCGCCCGCTTCAGCGCCTTCACCTTCGGATACTTCACCGCGCCTTCCCGCAATTCCGCGAGCATTTCGGGCGTGGCAATGGCGTGAAACTTCTCCGCGGACAAATCGGGAACGTTCTTCGGCGAAATCGTGATCGTCGTCAGATCGAGCGCCATCGAACTGATCGCGTTGTACGGACTATTGTCGTCGCTGGTCTCGTTGATCGGCAACACCTGCAAGATGCTCAACCCGTGTTTGTGACACCAATCGATCATCTGCCGCACGCCCTCGGTATCGCCGATGCCGAGATCGTGCTTCGTGCGAATGGCAAACACCGGTTCGAGAATGCCGGCCAGTTTCTTGTCGGGATTCAATCTCATCGTGAACGCGCCTCGCCGCCGGCGCTACCTTTACCACAAGCCCAGCGCGCAGCGAAACAGCGAATTCGCACCTGCGCTTCGCCCAACCGCGCCAATTCAACCCGCCCCGCCTCCACCGCCCGTGTCAATGATTCGTGCGCCGACAGGATTTTCTCCGGGCTGTGGCATATCAACGCCAGGTCCGCGCCCGCGGCCAACGCCTCGACCGTCGCTTCGCCAATGCTGCGTCCCGTCGTCACCGCGCCCATTTCCAGATCGTCGGTCACCACCAGCCCGGCAAAGCCGAGTCGCCGACGCAACAACTGACCGACGATCACGGGCGACAACGAGGCGGGCTGCGGTTTTTCTCCCTGCACATCGGGATAATGGCCATGCCCGACCATCACGGCCCCGACCCGCGGCAGCAACTCCGCGAACACCCGCACGTCCTCCCGCGCCAATTCCGCTCGACTCCGGTGGATCGTGGGCAATCGGTCATGCGAATCAGTCAACGCCGCACCGATGCCGGGAAAATGTTTCGGACAGGCCGGTATGCCCGCCGCCTGCAAGCCGTCGATGAACGCACCCGCCCAACGTGTCACCTCTGCCGCGGTTTTCCCCCAACATCGGTCCCGCAGACCGTTGTCCGCATCCGCCGCGAACAATTCCAGGTCCAACACCGGCGCGAAATTCACCTCGATCCCCAACCGCCGCAGCGCCTGCCCCGTCTTGCGACCGAACGCGCGGGCCGCGCTCGCCCGGCCAGATTTCTTCAACTCCGCCACCGTCGGCAACTCGCCGAGGATCGGCCGCAACCGGTTGACCCGCCCGCCCTCGTGATCGATGGCGATCAGCGGAGCCGAGGGGATTTCGCGTTTCAACGCGCGGGTGAACGACCTGAGCTGTTTCGCTGACTCGACATTACGGCCGAACAGCACCACCCCGCCCGGCTGGATCGAATGGAGCAGCCGGCGGTTCGCCTCGTTCAGCTCCATCCCGGCAACGCCGATCCACAAATGCTGGCCGACCGCTGGTCCGTTCATGCCGGGGAGGTGTCGATCTGCGCCCGTTGCAGCCGGCCGCTGTAATCCACGTACACGGTTTTCCACTCACTGAACGTGTCCAGCGCCGCCTGCCCCGCCTCGCGCGCCCCGTTGCCCGTGCCGCGCGTGCCGCCGAATGGCAACTGGACCTCGCTGCCCGTCGTACCGGCATTCACGTACACGATGCCGGTCGTCAGTTCGCGCAGCGCCACGAAAGCGCGATTCACGTCCCGCGTGTAAATGGAACTCGACAGCCCGTACGGCACGTCGTTGTTTACCCGCGCCGCTTCTTCGGGCGAGCCGACTTCGATGATGACGCAAACCGGGCCGAAGATTTCCTCCTGTGCCACGCGCATGGCTGGCGTCACGTTGTCCAGCAGCGTCGGCCCGGTCGTCAACCGGCGCGCGCCAGCGGCCACGGCCTCCCGGACAAACTCCTCGCACCGTTGCGTCGCCGCCGCGTCGATGAGCGGGCCGATTTGCAACTGCTTCACGCGCGCGACGAGCATCTCGGTCAACTTCGCGCGCACCGCCTGATGGACGATCACACGACTGCACGACGTACAACGTTGACCGCCGGTGCCAAACGCGCTCCACACGATACCGTCCACCGCCAAATCCAAGTCCGCGTCATCGAGCACGATGATCGCGTTCTTGCCGCCCAACTCCAATGCGCATCGTTTCCCCAATTCCGCGCACGCCACCGCCACGCGTCGGCCGACGGCGTTCGATCCCGTGAACGTGACCAACCGCACCTGCGGCGCGCGCACCAACGCCTCGCCCACCTCCGAACCGCCGTTGACCACATTCACCACTCCTGCCGGCAGCCCCGCCTCGGTGAGCAGTTCCACAAGGCGCGCCGCGCATTGCGGGGTTCTCGGTGACGGTTTCCAGACCACCGTGTTGCCAAGCACCAGCGCGGGCAGCAATTTCCAACTCGGCACGGCCACCGGGAAATTCCACGGGGTGATCATCGCGACGACGCCAACCGGCTCGCGCAGGCTCATCGCGAATTTGTCCGGCAACTCGCTCGGCACCGTCTGCCCAAACGACCGTCGTCCCTCCCCCGCCATGTAGTACGCCATGTCGATGGCTTCCTGCACCTCGCCGCCGGCTTCGAGAGGGAGCTTGCCCATCTCGACCGTGATCAAGGCGGCCAGTTCTTCCTTCTGCGACTTCAGCAACTCGGCGAACCGAAACAGGATCTCGCCCCGTCGTGGCGCCGGGATGGAACGCCATGACGGGAAGGCGTTCGCTGCTTGTTCAACTTGCGTCACCATGAGTTCGTGCGCGGCGACAATACCGGATCCGTCCGGTCTTTCCCATCCAGAATAGACGGCTGCGATCTAAAGTGTCGGTCAGGCACGCAACAGAACCGTACCGCAGCCGTCCCCGGCTGCGAGTTCGGCCGGCGTCCCGCCGCCAGAGCCGCCGCACCGGGACGGTGCGGGAACTCGCAGCCGGGGACGGCTGCGGTACACGCACGTGACCGCCAGTTCGAATCGCACCCAGAATAGGCTTGCCCGTGGCTGGCCACTGGCCTATTCGTAAATCCATCACCCGGAGGCTCGCCATGAAACGATTGTTCTGCGGCGCGGTGATGCTGACCTTGGTCTGGTCCGCCGTCCACGCCGGTTCACCCGAACTGGAGCGGGTCAAAGCCCTCGCTGGCACCTGGAAGGGTAAAACCGACATGGGACAAGGTGAACAGGAAATGACCGTCACCTACGCCGTGACCGCGGCCGGCAGCGCCGTCGTGGAAACCCTGCACCCCGGCACGCCGATGGAAATGGTGTCCGTCTATCACGACGCCGCCGGCAAACTCACCATGACCGACTACTGCATGTTGGGCAATCAACCGCGCATGAAGCTGGACGCCGCCACCGACAACTCCATCACGTTATCCGTGCACGACACTACCGGTATCAGTGACGCCAACGACCCGCACATGCACGCCCTGACGATCGAGTTCACCAACGCCCATGCCATCACGCATCACTGGAAGATGTTCAAAGCCGGCAAGGAGGACAGCGTCCACTCCTTCAAACTGACGCGCAAATAATTTAGCGGCGCCCGAAACTGACGTTCGGAGCGGCTGCCGGATGGTCCTGGCAGGCCGCGTTGGTCGGAGCATCGGCGGAGGCGTTGCTCGGTTTGACGTAACCTTTTTGAATCAACCACGCCTCCACTTCGTCGCCGCTGACGTCGGCGACAATCTGTCCATCGACGTCAAGGGTCGGTTGGAGCGGCTGGCCGCTCTTGCGGACCATCTCTTCGTAGTTCGTCGGGTTGTTGATGACGTCGCGGTCTTCGTACGCCAGATTGTATTTCTTCAACACCGCGCGCACGCCGTTGCTCCAGCCGCACGTCGGTTTCATGTAGGCGATGATTTTGGGTGGCTTGCTCATGGCTTGTATATGACGCACCCGGCGGCGTTTTGCAAGCGCCGGCCATGGACGCCTTGAATTTCCTGACCGGGCGGTTAACCTGTGGTGGCATCGGGTCTGCTCAGGTATTTGCCTAGAAAATGAACGCGATTCAGGCCAATTGCCGGCAGCAACTGAGCGCGCAGGACTTTGCGTTCCTCGCGGCGACGTTGGCGGATCAGCCCGACCACACACCGCAATTGACCGATTTGCTCACCGACGAAACCGCGCGCGACGCGGCGCTGGAGAGCGGCCGGGTGCTGACGGCGTTGCTGGAGTCGCCCGCGCCAATGCCAGTTTCCCCCCAACTGTACTTTTACGTGCTGACGCGCAATTCGCTGCCGCGGTTCGAGCGGCTGGTCGCGGATTACGTGGCCAACGTGCTGGCGGCATTTTTGGACGTGAAGCGGCTGCGCGATGTGCCGGGCCAGCCCGACCGGCAGGCCGACTATCTCACCGACCTGCTCGCATTAGTGACGGCGGTTTCTTCGGACAACGCGTTTCTGCTCCGGGCCCAGGTTGGCAACGTGTCGTTGTTCCTGTCCGGCATTTTTCCCGAGCACATTCAAGCCCGCGCCCGACGGCGCGGCGCGCCGGGTTTGCCCTTCTACGAAGATGTTGGACGCACGAACTACCGGCTGGCCGCCGATCACCGGCGGGCGCAATCGACGGGGCTGGACGAAGTGTTCCGTACCGTGTCCGACCATTTCACGGATGTCCGGCACGGATTGAACGAGATGACGGATCGCTTCCTATTCATTGCGTCATGACCCTGCTCCGCGAAATCCAAATTCTGCTGGAGCGCACCTACGGCGAGACGGGTGTGAATTTCGAGGAGTTTTTGCTCGGACCGGAGCGCGCCGAAGTGCTGGCGGAATGGGCGGGTCGCATGGCCTCGCAGATTTCCGATTTGGGGCGCACCTTTCTGCGCACGGTCGAAGGCGATTTGCGGATCGGCATTTATTACGACCCGCGGGTGATTGCCGCGCTGGAGCACCACAATCCGCAGTACGGCCTGAATGATGACAACGTGCTCGCGTTCATGGTGTTTTTGGAAGAACTCGATCACGCGGTGCACGCGGCGTTGAAGTTCCGCGAAGGCCAGCGCGAGATTTACAGCGAACCATTCGTCCGCGACCTCGAATTGCAGGCCAAGGTGGACACGTATCTGATTCTGCAGATGTATGTGGCGTTCTTCAACAAGCCGAAGAAGCTGACCAGCCACGACCGCCGCTGGCTGCGCGACTGCGTGTTCGAGGCTGACAATTCCGCGTTCGACGAGCCACTGCTGCGGGAGCGTTACCGGGAAACCAATCGCCTGGGACACCGCTACGTCCGGCACCTCGACAAACTGTCCGCGTCGCGGCGGACCGCCGAGATCCGTCGGTTCCGGCAGCTTCCCTACAGCCAAAAGTGCGACCGGATCGCGGCGGTCTAGCGGCCGGCTCTACTTCTTCCCGAACAACCACCGCAGCGGGTCGTAGAACTTGTCCACCACGCGTTCCTTGAGCGGAATGATGGCGTTGTCGGTGATGTGAATGTCTTCGGGGCAGACCTCGGTGCAGCACTTGGTGATGTTGCAGAAGCCGAGGCCCGCCTGGGTCTTGAGCAACTCGCTGCGGTCGAGCGCATCCATCGGATGCATTTCCAAGCCGGCCATCCGCACGAAGAAGCGTGGGCCGAAGAATTGGCTCTTCAGGTTGTGATCGCGCAGGACGTGGCAGACGTTTTGGCAAAGGAAACACTCGATGCATTTGCGGAACTCCTGCACGCGGTCCATGTCCTCCTGGTACATGACCCAGTCGGCATCCTTCTTCGGTGTGAAGGCCGGGATTTTCTTGTTCACCTCATAATTCCACGACACGTCGGTAACGAGATCGCGAACAACCGGGAACGCTTTGATCGGGTGAACGGTGATCGGCGCATCGCCGGGGTAATCATCGAGCCGGGTCTTGCACATTAAACGCGGTCGGCCGTTGACCTCGGCGCTGCACGAACCGCACTTGGCAGCTTTGCAGTTCCACCGGCAGGCGAGATCGGGCGCGTGCGTGCGCTGAATCTGATGGATCGCATCGAGCACGACCATGCCTTCCTCGACCTCGACGGAATAATCGCGTTCTTGGCCGCCCGTTTGGTCGCCGCGCCAGACTTTGAAGGTGCGCGTGCTCATTGTTTTTCCTTCGCCTTCTTCTCCTCGACCAACGGCTTCAACGCGTCGGTCTTGACCACGGGACGCGGCTCGACCTTCATCTGATCGCCCTCCTTGCGGACGACGAGGTTGTGCTCGCCCCAGTACTCGTCGTACTTGGGATGATCAATCCGGCTGTGCGCGCCGCGGCTTTCTTTGCGCATCAGGGCGGCGCGGGCCACGGCCTCGGCGCAAACCAGCATGTTGCGCAGGTCCCGGCACAGATGCCAGCCGGGGTTATACAGGCGGTGGCCCTCGGTGATGCCCACGTGAGCGGCGCGACGCTTTAGTTCGTCCAGTTTCGCGATGGCCGCCTGCAAATCCCTTTCCTCGCGGAAAATGCCGACCAGGTTCTGCATCGTGGTTTGCAGGTCGAGGTGGAGTTGGTAGGGGTCTGCCGCGCCCGGTCGGCCAAAGTAGCCGGTCATCTCGCGCGCGGCCTCTTCCACCGGCGCGTCGTGGATCGTTGGCGGCGCGGCTCGTTTGGTGTACTCCGCCGCACCGGCGCCGGCGCGTTTGCCGAAGACCAGCAGGTCGGAGAGCGAATTGCCGCCCAGCCGATTGGCGCCGTTCATTCCGCCCGAGCATTCCCCCGCGGCGTAGAGACCGGGGACGCGGCTCGCGCCAGTGTCGGCGTCCACTTTGATCCCGCCCATGACGTAGTGACAGGTTGGGCCGACTTCCATCGGTTGCTGGGTGATGTCCACGTCGGCCAGTTCCATGAATTGATGATACATGCTCGGCAGCTTCTTCTTCACGTACTCCGCGCCACGATGAGAGATGTCGAGGAAACAGCCGCCGTGCGACGTGCCGCGACCTTCCTTGACCTCGGTGTAGATCGCGCGCGCCACGACGTCGCGCGTGGAAAGCTCCAGGCGTTTCGGGTCGTACTTCTCCATGAAGCGTTCGCCCTGGGAGTTTTTCAAGGTGCCGCCTTCGCCGCGCACGGCCTCGGTCACGAGCAAGCCCATCACGCCCGGCGGCCAGACCATGCCGGTCGGATGAAACTGCATAAACTCCATGTCCACCAACTCCGCGCCCGCCTCGTAGCCCAGGGCGTGGCCGTCGCCGGTGTATTCCCACGAGTTGGACGTGATCTTCCAACACTTGCCGATGCCGCCGGTCGCGAGGACGATGGCCTTCGCTTTGAACACCACAAATCGTCCGGTCTCGCGCCAGTAGGCAAACGCGCCGCAGACCCGGTCGCCGTCCTTGAGCAGGCGCGTGACGGTGCATTCCATGAACACATCAATCCCCTGATGCACGCCCTTGTCTTGCAGCGTCCGAATCATCTCCAACCCGGTACGGTCGCCGACGTGCGCCAGCCGCCGGTAGGTATGACCGCCAAACGCGCGCTGCAGGATTTTCCCGTCGGTGGTGCGGTCGAAGACCGCTCCCCATCGTTCCAGTTCGCGCACGCGCTCGGGCGCTTCTTTGGCGTGCAACTCGACCATCCGCCAGTTGTTGAGGTATTTGCCGCCGAAGATCGTGTCCTGAAAGTGGGTTTCCCAGGAATCCTGCGCATCCACGTTGGCCAACGCGGCGGCGATGCCGCCTTCGGCCATCACCGTGTGCGCTTTGCCGAGGAGTGATTTGCAAACCAACGCCGTCTTCGCGCCCATCGCCGAGCACTCGATGGCGGCGCGCAATCCCGCGCCGCCGGCGCCGATCACAATCACGTCGTGTTCGTGGATCTCGTACTTATCCTGGATCGCCATTAAAACATCCTCAGATCCTGCCAGATGCCCATCGCGCAGAGCCGCACGTACACGTCGGAAAACCCGACCCAAAACAAGCTGCACCACGCCCAGAGCATGTGATTTTCGTTGAGCCGGGTGACGCCCTTCCAAAGTGTGTGCCGGGGCTGCGCGCCCGGGCAGGTGAAGCAATCCAGTTTGCCGCCAATGAGGTGACGCAGCGAATGACACCCGAAGGTGTAACAGGAAAGCAGGATCACGTTGATCGTCAACACGAGCGAGCCGACGCCAATCCCGAAGCCTTCCTCGAAGGAAAAGGCGTTGATCGCGTCATAGGCCAGGATGAAGATGAAGATGACGGCGATGTAGAAGAAGTACCGGTGCAGGTTTTGCAGAATGAACGGAAACGCCGTCTCGCCTTTGTATCGTCGCCCTGACGATTCGCTGACCGCGCAGGCGGGCGGGTCGAGAAAGTACGCGCGGTAGTACGCCTTCCGGTAGTAATAGCAGGTCGCGCGAAAGCCCGCGGGCGCCCACAGGATCAGGAAGGCCGGCGAGAGTTTCCACCAGGGAAAAACTGAGCTGAGATTCGGCGAGTAGAACGGCGAGAGATACGGCCCGTACTCGAAGTACGCGTTCTGGAACGCCGCCCAGGTCGAATACACGATGAACGCGCCCAAGCCGAGCGCCGTTCCGAGCGGCGCCAGCCACCACGGGTCGCGACGCACCGTCGCGCCCAGACCGCTGCCTTGTAGCAAAACCGATGTTTCCGCCATGATGAATCCTCTCCTAGAACTTCAAGCTTGGAAAATAAGGGCCGCGACAAAGCCACACAAGAACTTTCTACGGTCGCGCGCTCATTCGCTTTTGCTTCCGCATCACCAGAAACATCGCCACGCCACCCAGCACGCCGAATCCGGCCATGATGACGTACCAGAACAACCAGCCGTGCTGCTCTTTCGTGGCGTCGAGCACTCGACCGGTGACGAACAGCGAGATCGCTCCGCCGTAATACTGAAACGAATCAATCACACCGGAGGCAAAACCGGCCATCTTCTTCCCGCCAATATCCATCGGCGCGGCCGCCCCGACGATGGAATGCGTCGAGTTCGCGGTGAAGGAAATGAAGATCAGGATGCCGCACCCGGTCAGAATTCCCGACGGGGTCGGCCCCACCAGCCCCTTGAGCAACAACATCGCCGACATGCCAATCACCGTCGCTTCCAACAGATACAGAACCATGGCCACGGGAGAACGGTGCCCCTTGAAAAACCTGTCCGAAACCCAGCCGGAGAGGAATGACCCGGCCACCGCGGCCATGGGCATCAACGCCAGCGTCCAGATCACGACGCGCGGGATGTTGGTCTTCATATCCATCCCGAGTTGTTCCTGAAAATAGAGGATGGCGAGTTGGTCGGAAGTCGAGCGAACGGCCCCGGTACAGCCGTAGGCCGCCGCGTAGAACCACACCAGCGGATGCGTGAAGATCGTCTTGAACGACTCGCGCAGGCTGACGGTGACACCCGCCGAGTTATCAATCTCATCCTCGATGACACCGGGATAACCCGCTTCCTCCGGCGTGGGCTTCGCGGCCAACGACATGAAGATGGCCGCCGTCAGCGTGACCAAGGGCGGGAGAATGAACAACCACCGCCATTGCCCCGGGGCGATCACCAGAATGCCGAGCGAGATGCCATTGAGAATCAGGGGCGAGAGTTTCGAACTGGCCACCTGTCCGAGCTGAATCATGAATCCGAAAATCCCGGCAAATGTCCCGCGCTCGGTGCGGCGGAACCACGCGGCGTTGACCTTCACCATGCCGGGCGCGCCGAATGACTGGAACCAGCCATTGATCAGCCAGATTCCCGAGATGGCCAGGAACGCGGGATCCAACGACGAAAGCCCCAACACGTTGGCGGTCGCCGCGATGGCGCCGCCGACCACCGCCAACGGCAGCAATCCCATCAGGAGATTGACGAGAATCGTCCCAAACGCGCCGATCTGCATCGAGCGTTTGCCCCCGATCCTATCGCACAGCAACCCGTTGACCAACTGGCCGGTCCCGTAAGTCAGCGACCAAATCGCAATCATGTCGGCGATCTGCGTGGTGGAAAATCCGAATTCGGTTTGCATCCCCGGCGTGGCAAACCGGAAATTGTACCGGCACATGTAGTACGCGGCATACATCAACCCCAACGAAGACCAGTTCAAACCGCGGCGGGGTCGAAAGCCGGCGGGGTAATGGATGCGTTCGCTCATGTAAAACTCGCCTCTGGCGTTTGGAGTGAGGCACGCAGCCCCGCCTGCGTGGCCGAAGCCACTTCGGCGCGGCGAAGGCCCGTGTCGCCACTCGGCCATGAGCTCGGGGCCGAATGGCTCGTGGCCGAAGGGTTTCGGGGCGAAGTGCCGTAGGGCCGGCCGGCCGCCACTTCGCGGACTCCGTGGCTCACTACAAACGATCTGCCGGAGTCGTTTACCATGGTGCCGTGCGCGCGAACGGGCTGCGCTCATAGCGCCGCGCGTTGCCGAGTTCCTCCAGAAGTTTTTGGCCGTCGCGAGAGAGTACGAACCGGAGGAACTGGCGCGTGGCCGGTTTCTCCTTCGGGTGGATCGTGTACAGCAACAACGCGCGGGCGTACGGGTACATGCCTTCGTTGATCGACAAGACCGAGGCCACGATTCCGTTGATGGTGACCGCATGCACGCCGGCGAACTGGGTGGCGTTCATCCCCACGTAGCCGATCCCCTGCGGATCGGCGGCCACGGCCCGAGCGATTTCAGCGTAGCTGCGGAAAGATTTGGCCGATTCGACATACGGCTTTCGTTCCATTGCCAACTCTTGAAAGCCCAGATACGTGCCCGACACGGGGTCGCGAATGTATGTTTGAATTGGCGTGTCCTCCCCGCCCGCGTCCTTCCAGTTGCTGATTGTCCCCGTAAAAATATCGCGCACCTGCGCGTTGGTGAGATTGCGCGCGGGACTGGACTCGTTCACGATGACCGCGACGCCGTAGTAGCCGATCAAGTACGAGTGCAGCCTGATCCGACGCGACCGCGCGAGCCGCAACTCATCCTCGTTCGCCACCCGCGAGGCCGCTCCGATGTCGCATTCGCCCGCCAGCAACGCCGCCAGACCAGACGCCGTGCCCTTGGATTCCAGCTCGACTTTGATGCCGGTGAATTTGTGCTGAAACTCGTCGATCAACCGCGGCCCGAGTTCCTCGCCGAAGGTGTTGGAGCCTTTGATGACAACCGTTTCCGCCGCCACCGAAAGTGGAAGAAGAAACGCCGCCAATAACCAGCGATCCCAGCGCATGCTCGTCAGAGATGTGATTGAGCCTAACCTACTCCCCGTCCCGCGACAATCCCGGATTTGCAGTCGCAAACTCGGCAGTTGAACATTCCGTTGTCCTCCGCTACAACGCCTTCCCGATGAGTCCCGCGGCAAATGAGATTCCGAAGGCCTACGAGCCGAGGTCGGTCGAGACCAAGTGGTACGCCGACTGGCTGGCGAAGGGGCACTTTACTGCCGACCCGCACTCGGCGAAGCCCGCCTACTCCATCGTCATCCCCCCACCCAACGTCACCGGCGTGCTCACAATGGGGCACGTGCTCAACAACGCCATCCAGGACATTCTCGCCCGACGCAAGCGGATGCAGGGCTTTGAGGTGCTCTGGTTGCCGGGGACGGACCATGCCGGCATCGCGACCCAAACTGTCGTCGAGAAGACGCTCAAGAAACAAAAGGTCATCAAACACCGCGACGATCTCGGCCGCGAGAAGTTTCTCGAAAAGGTCTGGGAATGGAAAGAGAAACACGGCGGCATCATCATCGAGCAACTCAAGAAGCTCGGCTGCTCATGCGACTGGTCACGCGAACGGTTCACGATGGACGAGAAGTATTCGGAGTGCGTCCTGCGCGTTTTCGTCGAGCTGTACAAGAAGGGCCTGATCTACCGCGGCAAACGGATGGTCAACTGGTGTCCCGTCAGCCGCACCGCGCTGTCGGACGAAGAAGTCATCATGAAAGAGGTGGACGGCCATCTCTGGCACATCAAGTACCCAATCGCGGAGGCAGCGGAAGAATGGAAGAATGGAAGCCTCCTCTTCCCACCCTTCCACCCTTCCAACCATCCAGTCTTCCAGCTTCCTCGTCGTCGCCACCACGCGGCCCGAGACGATGCTTGGTGACGAAGCGGTCGGGGGTCTGCCATGGGGTCACAGTGCCATGGGGTCAGTGCCATGGCAGTGCCATGGGGTCATGCCATGGCAGTGCCATGGGGTCTGGCAGTGCCATGGGGTCATGGGGTCTGGCAGTGCCATGGGGTCAAGTGCCATGGGGTCAGGTCTCATCATCAAACAATTCTCCGTCAAGCCTCTTCACCAGCCGGTCAAGCTCCCCATCCTCCTTGATTCGCCGCTCCAGCCGATGCACCGCCACTTGCGCACTCCCATAGTCAATCCCGCCCGCCGCGTGCGCCAACTCACGCAGCCGCAGCCCCCCGCGCCGCCGCCCTAGATACAGCACCATGTCCCGCCCCCAATCTCCGTGACGATCTCGAAACGCCTCCCACTTCTCCCCCTTTATCCGCTCCACCGCCCCGATGATCTGCTCCAACCCCGGCCGCTCCCGCAACTGCTTCAACGACGGCTGCTCTCGCACGTCACCCCGCGCTCGCCGTCGCATTCGCCGCACAAACTCCGCCCCGCCCAACAACACCTGCCCCGCCAACCGCTCCCACGGACTGTCCACCACCCCCTCCCGTACCGCCTCCTCCACGTACTGCTCATACACCCGCCGCCGCGCTGCCAACCTCCGCCCCGCCTCCGCCCCCAACACCGTCTCGATCCTCAACCACTTCGGCCTCTCCGCCAATCCCACATACCCCCGATATGAACTCCACGGATACTCCCGCAACCGCTCCAACCGCGCCCGCACCATCTCCCGCCCCGCCGCCTCACCTTCGCCCACCCGCCGCCGCCGCTGCGCCGCCTTATCTAATCCCAAAGCCCCAATCCGCACCGGGTTCAAATGCACATAGCGGCTCAACTCCCACACCGCCGTCTCGGCCTCCACCAAAATCGCCTTGTACCGCCCTTGAAACAAATGTCCACTGCGCCGATGCCGCCGATTAAACCTCATCGCATAACTGACCTGCAACCACTGCATCGCCTGCGTCAGATTCCCCCGCGGCGTCTCCACCAACAGGTGATAATGATTGTCCATCAACACCCAGGCGTGCAGTCGCACCCCGAACCGCGCCACCCATTCCGCCAACAACTCCACGAATCGCCGCCGGTCCGCATCATCGCGGAAGATTGCCTTGCGTTCATTCCCCCGAGCGGTGACGTGATACCAGCCGCCCGCCACTTCCATCCTCAACGGCCGCGCCATACCGCCCACCCTACCGCGAATCGCACCACCCGATCAATCAATTTGTTTGATGTTTAGACCTGACCCCATTTCCTTGATGACCCCATTTCCTTGACCATTTCCTTTTGTGACCCCATTTCCTTTTGATGGTTAGACCTGACCCCATTTCCTTTTGTGACCCCATTTCCTTTTGATGGTTAGACCTGACCCCATTTCCTTTTTGTGACCCCATTTCCTTTTTTAGACCTGACCCCATTTCCTTTTTGACCCCATTTCCTTTTTAGACCTGACCCCATTTCCTTTCCCTTCTTTTTTGACCCCATTTCCTTTCCCATTTCCTTTCTCCCATTTCCTCACTGCATTTCCTCATTTCCCTGTGACCCCATTTCCCTGCCATTTCCCGTAGGACCATATGCACCCCATTTCCCTGTAGGACCATGTATGCACCACAACTGATGCATGCTCCCCACACAACACATCTTCCAATTAGTCTTCGTCGCGGACTGCGCCACATCAGTAGACATGAAAGCAGAGCTACGAACGGGGGTAGCACTGGCAACAGGACACCGAGCCAATCCCCGAAACTATCGACTTGTCGAGGCCGCACAATGTAGCCATGCGTAATGACGGCTGTGGGAATCAATACCGCTACTGCCAATAATCCAATCACCGTCGCTACTGCTTTACGTACCATGTGTCCTTGCCCAACATCATTATTCACCGGAACTCGACACCCTTGATCCGAGCTGTGTTGGCTCAGGTTTCTGGAATGAAGATTGTCACTCGCCTTGGCGCACGTCAAGCGCGCTCCCCAGGGGTCGCGACAGGAATGTCGCTCCCACAACGACCACGGCACTGAACACTGAAAACTTCCGCCTCTACTTCGCAAACTCCACCGCTCGCGTTTCTCTGACCACCGTCACCTTGATCTGACCGGGATACTGCAATTCCTCTTCGATCTTGCGGCGGATGTCGCGCGCCAGTTGCACGGCCTCGCCGTCGTTGACGTGGGTCGGCTCGACCAACACCCGGATCTCGCGGCCGGCTTGCAGCGCGTAACTCTTCTCCACGCCGGGAAAGCTGTTGGCGACCGACTCCAGTTTCTCCAGCCGGTGCAGATACATTTCCACGCTCTCGCTGCGGGCGCCGGGCCGCGACGCGCTGACGGCATCGGCGGCGCTCGCCAACATCCCGTACACCGTGATCGGCTCGACTTCGTGGTGATGACACGCCACACCGGCATGCACTTCTTCCGGTTCGCCGTACCGTTTCAACAACTGCGCGCCCACCACCGCGTGCGACCCTTCCAGCTCGTGGCCCATCGCCTTGCCGATGTCGTGGAACAACCCGACGCGTTTGGCGGTCTCGACGTTCAATCCGAGTTCGCCCGCCATCAGGCCGGCCAGCCGCGCCACTTCGATGGAATGTTCGAGCACGTTTTGCGCGAAACTGTGCCGAAACTTCAGTCGCCCGATCAACTCCACGACCTCCGGGGCCGCCGGTCGCAAACCGAGTTGGAACACCGCGTCTTCGCCGGCCTTGCGAATCGACTCCTTCAACTCCTCGCCGACCTTGGCAACCTCTTCCTCGATACGCGCCGGGTTGATTCGCCCATCGGCGACGAGCCGCTCCATCGTTTGCCGCGCCAGTTCGCGGCGGACCGGGTCAAACGCGCTGAGCACCACGGCCTGCGGCGTGTCATCGATCACCACATTGACCCCGGTGCTGGCTTCGAACGCGCGGATGTTGCGGCCTTCGCGACCGATGATGCGGCCTTTCATCTCCTCGCTCGGCAGGGTGAGCAGACAACTGGTGGCCTGGTGCACGTGTTGCGATGCGGTGCGTTCGATGGCGGTGGTGATGATGCGTTTGGCCTCCTGGTCCGCGACCTGCCGGGCCTCCTCCAACAGGCCACGCGTCAACGCCGCCGCTTCCCGGCGCGCGTCGCCTTCCATCTGACCGAGCAGTGACCGCTTCGCCTCCTCCGCCGACAGGTGGGCGATCTTCTCCAGGTCCAGCGTCAACGACCGCCGCAACCCATCCACCTCATCCTGGAGCCGGTGCAGTTCGCGCTCGCGCCGCACCGCCTCTTCCAGCTTGTGCTCCAGCGACTCCGTCTTGGCGTCCATCTGCGCGGTGCGCTGCAACAACCGTTTCTCCGTCTCCGCGAACTCCTGCCGGCGTTCGCGCGTCTCCCGATCGAACTGCTCGCGGGCTTTGTACATCTCGTCGTGGGCCTGCAACCGCGCTTCCCGCAGGATCGCGTGCGACTCTTGCCGGGCAGCTTCGACGATGCTGCCGGCCACCTTCGCATCCGCGCGCGCCTGCCAGCGGTTGAAAACCCATCCGATCACCACGCCGAGAGCCAGCGCGATGATTCCCATCAGGATGGGATTGTTCATGGTGATTTCCTTTTACAGGTGATGATTCGGGTTTCGGTGATGATGAAATCCATCGGCACGTCGTGCTCGTGCACAGGGACTTCCTCGACAATCTGAAATTCGTAGGCCAGACCGATCTTGACGCTCGGCGCGCCCTCCAACAGCCGGTCGTAGTAACCCTTCCCCCGGCCCAGCCGACCGCCATGCGGGTCGAACGCCACGCCCGGCACCAGCACGGCCGCAAACTGGTCCCGCCCGATCCGCCGGACCTTCTCGGGCCGGGGTTCGAGAATCTGCAACTGGCCCGCGACCAGATCGCCGGGGAACTCGTCAATCAACGAGGCGTGATACTCCGCGCGGTCGGCATCGAACACCGGCACGCCCACCCGCCGGCCTTCCGCCAGCAACTGCTGAATCAACTCGTGCGTCATCACCTCATTGCCGCGCGACACGTACGCCAACACCACCCGCGCGGAGGCGAACGGCGGCAGCGCGACCAACCATTCGCGGATGGCCGCGCTCTTCGCGCGCACCTCGGCGACCGACATCGTCAGCCGCAACGCGCGCATTTGATGGCGGAACGCTACTTTTTGTTGAGCTGTTGCTTCCATTTGTCCATTCGTTCGCGGACGCGCACCTCGAACCCCTGATCGCTCGGCTCGTAATACGTTCGCCGCTCCGGCAGGTGCTCCTGCGCGACCATGTGACCCTCGAAATCATGCGCGTACTTGTACCCCTGGCCGTGACCGAGCCGGGCCGAGCCTTTGTAGTGCGTGTCCTTGAGATGGTCCGGCACCGCGAGGGTCCGGCCCGATTCCACGTCGGCTTTCGCGCTCCAAATCCCTTTGGCGCTCGCGTTCGACTTCGGCGCGGTGGCGCAATACACCGTCGCCTCCGCCAGCGGCAACTCGCCTTCCGGCCAGCCGATGAATTCGACCGCGTGATGCGCCGCGACCGACACCACCAACGCCTGCGGATCGGCCAGCCCGATGTCTTCCGCGGCCAGAATCACAATCCGCCGGGCGATAAACCGCGGGTCCTCGCCGGCCACGATCATTTTCGCGAGCCAGTACAACGCCGCGTCCGGATCGCTGCCGCGCATGGATTTGATGAACGCCGAGATCGTGTCGTAATGCTCGTCCTCGTCCCCGTCGTACACCACCGCCTTCTTCTGGATGGATTCTTCGGCGATGGCGCGAGTGATGAGAATTTCCGGTTTCTCTGTGGGAGCGACATTCTTGTCGCGACCGGCGGCCGAAGATCGCGGCAAGAATGCCGCTCCCACCGGCGGAGTGGTCAGGGCTGCAATTTCCAGCGAGTTCAACGCCTTGCGCGCGTCGCCATCACAGGCGGTAGCGAGGAAATCGAGGGCGGCCTCGTCCAACTTGATCGTCTCTCTTTCCGCCGCGCGCTTGAGCAGCGTCTTCACCTCGTCCGGCGTGAGCGGGTTGAGCTGAAAAATCTGTGAGCGCGAGACGAGCGGGGAGTTGACGTAGAAAAACGGGTTGTGCGTGGTGGCGCCGATCAGCCGCACCGTGCCGTTCTCGACATCCGGCAACAGCACGTCCTGCTGGGCTTTGTTGAACCGGTGGATTTCATCAATGAACAGAATCGTCTTCTGGCCGGTATTGGCGAGGCGATTGGCCGCGGTGGCGATGACGCGGCGGATGTCGGCGACGTTGGATTCGACGCCGCTCAGCCGCTCGAATTTGCTCTTGGTGACGTTGGCGATGACTTCGGCGAGCGAGGTCTTGCCCGTGCCAGGCGGGCCGTAGAGGATGATCGACTGGATGCGGTCGGCCTTGATCGCGCGCCAGAGCAGCTTGCCGGGGCCGAGGATGTGTTGTTGGCCGACGAACTCTTCGAGGGTGCGCGGTCGCATCCGGGTGGCCAACGGGACAGATTGATCGGCAGGAGCCGGTGCGGGCTGCGCCGTTTTCGGTTGGACTCGTGTGAACAGGTTCTCGGCCATGGCCGCCTCGTGGCGAGAATCCGCGGGCGGGGGAAACGAAATACCCCGCCGTAATGCCGTTTGAACGGGATCTTTGAACCCCTCGATAATAGGGCGCTCTGTCGGCGGCTTCCTGCTTCCTGAAAAGGCATGCAGTCCACAACCGAACTCCGAGCTCCGTCAGTGACGGTGTTGGCTCAAAGATACATCGTTCGTCACGTACATGGCAGGGTATTCCGTAATTGCCTCTGTACTGCCAAAGAACCACCGGCCTTCACGCCGCTTTTATAGTCTGATCGAAGGTCAATTAGCAAGCTCTGATTCATCACGACCCTGCGCATGTCACGTCAACTCTCACGGATCTCGCACTGCAACGTCTGTTGCAACTGCCGCTTCAACTGCGCGTGCGCCTCGTTGACCTCCGCGTCCGTCAAATTCCGCTCCGCCCGGTACGTCAACGAATACGCGAGGGACTTTTTCCCCATCGGAATCGGTCCACCCCGGAAAATATCAAACAATTCGACCCGTTCCAAGACTTTATTTCGATGGCGCTCGATCGCCGCCAACACGTCACCGTGTCGCACATCCTCGGCCACCACCAACGCCACGTCCCGCACCACCGCCGGGAACTTCGGCAACTCGCGGAACTGCTTCTCCTCCCGCCCCGCCGCCCGCACCGCGTCCAACTCCAATTCCGCAACGAAGACCGAATCACGGAGATCAAGTTTCTTAGCCTGGGCGACTGGAATCTCACGAACGTCCGCGGCGACGCCCAACTCTTCCAGCACACCCTTCAAATCGTAGTAGTCCACTTTCTCCGTCCGCTGCCAATCGCCGGTCGCCCGCCGCCCCGTCGCCGCCAGCGCCAGCCGCAACGACTCCCGGCCGTCCGCGGCAAACACCCGCCCGATCTCGAACAGACGCACATCGAACTGATGCCGCGACACGTTCGTCCGCAAATTCTGCAACAACCCCGGCACGAGAGAATCGCGCAGGACGGTCAGATCCGCGCTGAGTGGATTCTGTAGGGGCACAGCAGGCTGTGCCCCTACCGCCGCAACCATTGTCTGGTTCAGCGCTTCGTGGAAGCCGAGCGCATTCAAGGTCTGTCGCACGCGCATGATCCCATCCCATTTCGCGTCGAACTCCGACACGGCGGTCGTCGCCGGTTGCATCTGTGCGGGAATCTTCTCCACGCCATGAATCCGGCACACCTCCTCGATCAAATCCGCCTCGCGCTCCAAGTCCACGCGGAAACTCGGAATCTCAACCTCGATTTCGTCGTTGTGGCCGCGGTCGCCGACCGCGGCTACAGGCTGCAATCCCAACCCCACAAAAATCTTCTTCACCGACTCCGCCGGCACCTCGATCCCCAGCACCCGGTTCACCTGCGCATACCGGCAACGCACCCGCCGCCGCTCAATCGGTTTCGCCAGCACATCAATCATCCCGCGCGCAATCTGTCCGCCGGCCACCTGCTGAATCAGCGCCGCCGCCCGGTGGCTGACCCACACCAATCCTTCGATGTCCGTCCCGCGCTCGAACCGATAACTCGACTCGCTCGCCAACCCGAGCTGCTTCGACGTCCGCCGGACATTGCTCGGCAAGAAATACGCGCTCTCCAACAGCACGTCGGTTGTCGCGTCGCTGATCTCGCTGTTTTTGCCGCCCATGATGCCGGCCAGCGCCACGGCCCGCTCGGCGTCGGCAATCACCAGTATTTCGCTCGTCAGTTCATGCCGGCTGCCATCGATGGCCTCAAACGTCTCGCCGCGCTGCGCCCGGCGCGCGATGATGGAGGGCCGCGCTCCGTCGCGGCCACCTTTGATCAAGTGGTAATCAAAGGCGTGCAGCGGATGACCGACCTCCAGCAGCACGTAGTTGGTCACATCCACCACATTGTTGATCGAGCGCATCCCCACTTTCTCCAACGTCTGCCGCAGCCAGGCCGGACTCGGCCCGATCTTCACCCCGACAATCAATCGGGCGGTGTACCGGGGACATAGATCCGGCGCATCGACTTTCACGGTATCTTGTGGGAGCGGCATTCCTGCCGCGACCGGTTCCGCCTCCGGCAGCTTCAACGCATTCCCCGCCAACGCCGCCACCTCGCGCGCGATGCCGATCACGCTCAACCAGTCCGGCCGATTCGGCGTCACCTCGATATCGAACACGGTGTCCGCCCCGCCGAGCGACTCGCTGAGTTTGCTTCCCACCCGCGCCTCAGCCGGTAGGATCAATAGTCCCCCGGCATCCGCGCCCAGCCCCAGTTCCTTGGCCGAACACATCATCCCGTTCGACTCGACGCCGCGCAGCTTGGCCGGCTTGATCGTCAGCCCGTTCGGCAGCGTCACACCCGGCAATGCCAGCGGGACTTTGTCGCCCACCTGGTAGTTCTTCGCGCCGCAAACGATCTGCCGCTCGACGCTACCGTCGGTCACCCGGCAGACCGAGAGCTTGTCGGCGTTGGGATGCTTCTCGCTGGCCAGAATCTGGCAGACCACGATCTGTTCGAGCACGCCGCCGCCCACGGACTCGACGCTCTCCACCTCGATGCCGGCAAAGGTCAGCTTCTCCGCCAACTCTGGCGGCGACCAGTCGAAGTCCACGTACTGCTTCAGCCAGTTGTAGGTGAATTTCACGTGCAGGTTCAGATTAGCGGGTGAACCTTCTCCCGACAAGTGGAATGACCTGATGAGCTTGCCTAATCCCACCAATTGGGATGTAATCCGCCAATGCTGGAACGGATTCGGGCGTTCGTCCCCTACATAGTCATCTCGATCGTCATCACCCTGTCATCGCTGCCGGCATTGCAGTCGGGGGACAAGCTGTTGCTCAATGCCGATTTCTTTCAGTACGCCTCGCGCCATGAGGCGTTGCGGAAGAGCGTGCTGGAATACCACACGCTGCCGCTGCGGTCGCACTGGTTGGGCGGCGGCTATCCGACCGTCGGCGACCCGGAGGACCCGACGTTCAATCCGCTGGCGCTGTTGACCATCCTGTTCGGGACGGTGACGGGGCTGAAGTTGATCGTCTATGTCGCCCTGCTCATCGGCGGCCTGGCGACGTATGCGTTTGCGCGGTGCGTCTTGGGATACACGCGGTGGGGGGCGCTCTTTTCCGGATTGGTGTATGGAATCTGCCCGTTCATCCCGCTGCGGATCATCGACGGCAATTACAACGAGGTGTACGCCACATTTCTGCCGTTGTGTCTGCTGTTGATCGGGCTGGCGTGCCGGGGCCGGAAGATCGCGCAGGTCATGTTGCCGTTCGTGTTTCTCACCATGCTCTCCGACGGCAAGCTCGGCGCTCTCATGGCGATATTTTACATCGGTGTGCTGTGCTTGTTGCAAGTGCTCCCCTGGCTGCGTTCGTTGTCGCCCGCTGACGCGGAAACGCCGTTGCCGCGGATGGATGGGCGACCGCTGAAGGTCTTCCTGGTGGCGGTGGGATTGACGGTGCTGATCGGCATGGCGCGCATCCTGCCGGCGCGGGAGTTGATCCGTAGTCATGGCGGCATCCAGCAGATGCTCGCGTTCCATCCCAAGAGCTATCAACCCGGCGGCATCCGCGCCTATACCTTCGAGCAACTCTGGAAGGAAGCCATCGGCCGGGAAAACCGCACCGGCTTCGTGACGGTCGGCTTGCTCCCGGTCGTGCTCGCCGGGATTGCGCTGCTGGCGTACTGGCGGAACGTGCTGGCGTTGGGAATCGCCCTGGCGTTGTTCGGCTGGATCGTGCTGGCGTACAATGCGTCATTCGACCTGCTTAAGCTCCTGTGGCATCTGCCGGTCTTTGAGGCGATTTACCGGCCCGACAAGTATCTCAGTTTTCAGATCGCGTTCACGCTGGCCCTGGCGGGCGGGCGATGTTTCTCGCTGTTGCGGCAACTGCAATCCCGGTGGGTGGAAGGACTCGTCGCGCTGGTGCTGGTCGCGTTCAGCGTGAGTTTTCTGTACCCGAAATCGGAACTCATCCAGCGCACCACCTACACCTACAATCCGCCCGCTATCGAGCCAACATCCACCGATGGGTTCTTCAACGTGGAGGGACATCCCCTGCCACGCCACCGTTCCAACCCGCCCCGCGCCCTGGCCTATATCAACCTGCGCCGCAACATCGGGACCATCGATTGGTACACCGGCATCCCGATCCCGGAACACGCCGAACCCAGGTATTTCGTGGATGCCAGCAACAACTACACGGTGAACCCCGACTACCACGGCGAGGCGTTCTTTCTCCCGGCTGACAGCACGAACGCGCTCCCCGCAACGGCCACGTTCCGACCGCATTCGATGACGGTTCAGGTTGACGTGACCGCGCCCGGCGTCCTTGTCATTAACCAGAACTACGACCGCGACTGGCACACCGACCACGGGAAGCTGTTCGCCCAGGACGGTCGTCTCGCCCTGCAACTGGAGCAACCGGGTCAGCGAACGATTCATCTGCGCTACCATCCGCGCAGCTTCTACGCGGGCCTGGCGGTTTCAATCCTGAGCCTCATCTCCCTGATGGCTGCTTGCTGGACCTACAAGACCGGGCGCTTGCGCCGCTGGTCCCAGCACACCTCACCGGTTCTCAAGACCGGCAGTCGAGTGATCCTGCGGTTGATCGAGTGAGATGTCGCGCCAGGTCGCGGGTCCAGTTGCGCGCCAGCCACAAGGGCACAAATCCAATCACGCCAAACGAACAGTCAATCAACCGCCAGGACAACGGAATCTCGCGGATCGGCCCGCAGACCGAGGCCAACGGAATGACCAGTCCGCACGCGATCATCCCGGCCTGAATCACCCAGACGTTCCGCACCGGATCGCGCAGCGGTCCGATGAAGAACACCGCGATCACCAAATGCGCGAACGCCAGCCAGTCCGTTCCATACGCCAGAAAGGGATGCGCCGCGTAGGTGTCGCGCAGTCCGTTCCGCACCCGCGCGATCCAGTGCAGTAAGCCCGTGTACTGTTCCGGCTGCGCCGCTTCGCCCACGCCGAGCATCCGCGCCAACAACTCCAGTTCCCAGCGCAACGGAAACGCCGTCAGCCCGCTGACGACCAAACCGGCGACGAACAGCAGCAACACCCACCGGATCCTCCGCCGTAGTCTGGCTTCGACATTCATCCTCCCCTTACCACCCCGTCACCCGGCCGATGAGCCGCGCAACCTCGACGTACGCATTGCCCCAGGCCTCGGGCCGAAACAACTGAAACGGCTTCTTGGGATCACCCACAAACGGTCGCAACACCCACGCCATCTGGATCGCCACAAACCAGTACAGCACCGTCCAGAAGCGCAGCATCAGCCGATGCCGCGGATTGCCGGCGATCAACGGCCGGTACTGTTGGCGCATCCGCCAGTGCCCGAGCAGGCTGGCGACGACAAACATCACGCCGTTCCACAACACGATGAATCCGTAGTTCGCCGTCGAGACGTTCATCAGCCCCGTGATCGGGCCGAGCGCGCCGAGCACGATCGACGCCAGCGATTGAAACGCGAGCAGCGCGTTCAACGCCCGGCCAAAATCGGCGTGCAGCCCGGCCAGCGCGTTGATCACGAAAAACGACGGCACGCACAGCAGGAACGTCACGAAGAACAACACCGGCACCTTCGACGCCGACAACAACGCCTGCTTCCAGCCGTCGCCGACGAACCCGTTGTAGCTGCCCATGATCGCGCCGTACACCGCGCCGCACAACACGATCATCCGCACCTGCGCCCAGAAAAGCGCGCGGGGCGATGCTCCTGCCGGCGGCGACTCCGCAAACGCTCCGCGACGCCGCAGGAACTCATCGATGCTCAACGCCAGAGGCGACATGGCTCACGAAAAGAGGCTGATCAGTGAGCGCCAGACATCCACGAAGAAGTTGGCCTGCCGCGCGCGAAACCAGGTAAAAGCCTGCGCCGGGTCGCCGATGAATGGCCGCAGCACCCACCCCATCTGCGCGCCCGCCAGACCGTAGATCAGGATCCACACGCGGAACAACGCTTCCACCTGCCGGTCGGGCGATTCTAATTCCTCGCGCCGCGTCAACACCGGCGGCGTGGCCGGCAGCGGCGGCGGGGTGTCGCCCACCCCGATCAACGACCGCAACGCCCGCAGCAGTGCGCTGACGCCGAGCGCGCCGGCCACCGCGAAAAACGCCACGTTCAGCAATTTCATGAACGGGTAGTTCTCCGTGCTGACCGCGAAGAACGCCACGATCGGCCCGAACGACGCCAGCACCGTGACCGTCAGCGCCACCACCGCCAGCAGCAGTTTCAACGTTGGCCCAAACGTCAGCCGCGACCCGAGCAGCGCGCTGAAGACGTAGAGCGACGGGAAACAGATGAACAACGTCAGCAGGAACAGCGCGGGCACTTTCCACATACAGGCCAGCGCCTGCCGGTATTCGGGAGTGGCCCGCGAAAACAGCCCGTACCATCCCATGAAAAACCCGTACAGAATCCCTAACAACACCGCCGCGATCACCAAGTGACGCGCCTCCAGTTGCCCCAGCGCTGACTCCGACCGCAACCCGTCCTGCCCACGCAACAACCGGTCCAACTGCTGCCATAGCCTTTTCATGACGAACCTCCGTTGCTTACTTTGTCACACAAAGCTAAGCCGGCGTTCAATCAATTTTTAGGGGCAACCCGGCGGCGACGAGCTGTCACCAGGCTCCGGTGGACCGCCTCGGTGAAATCCATGTACTTCACGCCGTCCTCGAAGGTGGTTAGCTTCACGGGTTCATTACCCCGGATCGCGTTGATGAACTCCTTCTCGACGCGCCAACGGCTTTCCTTGTGAGGCGGAATCGGGATTTCGCGCAACGCGGCATCGGCGCGTCGGCCACCGTGCAGTTTGTTGTCGCAGAACCGCAGCGTGCCTTCGGTGCCGAAGATGAACGCCTCGGCAGGTCCTGCCAAGCCAGCCACGTTGGAGATCATCAGGTGTACTTGTCCGCCGCCCGCCAGGCTCGACACGACATCGAGGTGTTCCGGGATATCGACGGGCCGTCGCCGCCCGTTGGCATCCACACGTTCCTTCACAAAGACCTCTCCCCTCGCCGCCACGCGCGAAGACGGACCGACCCAGCGCATGAGGGTCTCGTACCAAATGCCGAGGCTCATGATGTTGAGGCCGCTCAGTGCCCGATCCTGCCGCCAATGCTGCGGCGCATGCTTGTCGAGAAACGTCCCGCCCGCGCGCACCTCCACCGCCAGCACATCCCCAACGAATCCCTCCGCGAGCAACCGCTTCACCGTCGCATCCACGCGCAACGTCATCGGTGCCGGCACAAGCTGCGCCACCAGTTGCGGATGCTCGCGTGCCGCCCGCAACATCGCGTGCGCCTCCCGTGCATCCCGCGCCATGCGCGCCTCACAAAGCACATGCTTCCCCGCCGTCAACGCCGTCACCGTCACCACGCAATGCAGATATGGCCAAGTCCCGATTACAATCGCGTCGGTGTCCCGCGCCGCGACCAACTCCTCCCACTTGTCGTACACCGTCGGAATCCCAAACTCCTTCGCCACCCGCTCCGAGGATTCCCGGCTCCGATTGCACACGCTCACGATCTCCACCCCCGGTATCGCCTTCAACCCGGGAATATGTCGCAGCCGTGTGTTCTCCCCCGCCCCCACGATGCCAACCCGAATTTTCTGATCGCTCATGTTGATGACTGTAGCAGTGCGCGGGTGTAGGTGGGAGCGATTTCTAATCGCGACTGGCCGGGGAACTTTTGGAGTGCGGTGGCTTGACACCGCTTTCCACGCGCGAGTCTTGACTCGCGCGAGTCACCAAACGCGGCGTCGAGACGCCGAAGGACAAAGCTGCGACAAGCCGCAGCACTACAAATCACGAAATACGAAACGCACCTTCTGTCGTGTCGATCAGATTGTCGTCGCTCATGGTTCACCGCAAACCCTTCAAAAAGCGTTGGACTTCGTTGTGATTGCTGAGCAACTTGAAGTGTAGCACCTCACCTCGGTCTTCGAAGACCAGACGTTGGCCCAATCCCAGTCGCACTTCATAATGGCTGCGTCGCAACTTCCGCAAACCAAGGCCGGCGTGCTGGTGCGGGTAACCGAACACTTCTTGCACCGCTGAAACCACTCCCCCGACTTCTCGTCGTCGCTCCTTGGGCGATGCCCGGAGCTGTTCCAACAGACGGCAGTCGAATTCGATATTCTTCAACTTGTTCATACACTAAGAAAGTGGAACAAGTCTGGATTTCAGAGGTTCAACATCAAATTGGACATCCCTCAACCGAGCTTGGTGGGATCAAAGCGGCCTTTGAATGTCACGATTCGGCCTTCGCGCTTGTCGCGGGCGTAGCGGGTCTGCTCGCGTTTCTGGTAGTTACGCCACTCCTGCGCCGTCAGGCCGTACTCCCGCATCACGTAGTCGCCGTCCATCGGAACGATTGTGATCTCACCCGGTTGCGCCGGACGAACTTGTACGGGGTGGAGCTGCAGGACCTGGTCTCCCGCGATGATCCCAATTTCTTCACCCTTCTTTGCTCGGTCGCAGAGTTTGCCGAGATTGGCCCGCGCTTGGGTGAGTGTCACAGTTGTCATGTGGTCTTTATACAGTCTTTTACCGGACAGGTCAATCGCCGCCTGCCCGGTCGCGACAGGAATGTCGCTCCCACCAACCGCCTTCTCCCATTCGTGATCATTCGTGACATTCGTGGCTAAAACTGCTCCAAGAACCTCACGTCATTCTCCGTGAACAATCGGATATCGCTGATGCCCCACATGACCATGGCCAATCGCTCGATGCCGAAGCCGAAGGCCCAGCCAGTGTAGGCGTCGTCGGGGTAGCCGACGGACTTGAAGACGTTGGGGTCAACCATCCCGCAGCCGGCAATCTCGATCCATTCTTTGCCACGGGCGCGGAAATGCGGGGTCGAGAGGTCGATCTCGAAGCTCGGTTCGGTGTACGGGAAGAAGTGCGGACGGAAGCGCACCTTGGTTTCGGGGTCGAGCAACTGCTTGAAGAAGAACTCGACCGTGCCTTTGAGGTCGGCGACGCTGACGTTCTTGTCCACGTACAGGCCCTCGATCTGATGGAAGGTGGGACTGTGAGTGACATCTGGGTTGTCGCGTCGGAAGACCCTGCCCGGTGCCACGATGCGGATCGGCGGTTTTTGCCGGAGCATCGTGCGAATCTGGACGGGCGAGGTGTGGGTGCGCAGGAGATACCGGCCGTACTTCTGGTCCGGGGGCAGATCAACGTACAGCGTGTCCTGAATATCCCGCGCAGGGTGGTCGGCGGGCGTGTTGAGGGCGTCGAAGCAATGCCACTCGTCCTCGATTTCTGGGCCGTCCTCGACGGCGAAACCCATTCGACGGAAAATCTGCACGGTGCGGTCGAAAATCTGGGTGAGCGGATGGAGTTTGCCGATGGGATGTCGCCGTCCCGGCAACGTCGTGTCCAGCGCCGGCCCGACGGCTGTGGCTTTTGACTCCAGTTCTTCCTGCCGAGCGGCGACGGCGGCGGTGAGCGCGTTCTTCACTTCGTTGGCCAGCTTCCCGACGCGCGGTTTGTCCTCTTTGGCCAATTTGCCGAGCGATTTCATCGCCGCGGTAACGTCGCCGTTGGTCCCGATATATTTCGCTTTGAGTTGGATCAGCGTTTGCAGATCCGCGCAGCCGGCAATCGCAGCTTCGGCTTCGGTGCGGAGAGTTTGGAGGCGTTGTTCCAGCTCGGTCATGGGCGTTTATTTACCACCAAGTCAGCGAGACACCAAGAAGATCTCCTGCGATTTCGGGATTGCGAATCGGGGCGGTTGGCGTACACTGGCGCTCGTTCGCGCAGGAGAGAGAGCTGTCGCGCAGTGAGGTGGTAGATTGCCAGCCGACCCCGTCGTTCGGTGACAGTCCGAAACCCGATGATCGGGAACAGTCACTGACCTTCCTCGCGGAGAAAGAGAGCCGGACAGTCAGGTATGGGTACGAGACTCTTCGTGGGTAATCTGCCGTTCACCGCCACCGAGGGCGAGTTACTCGAACTGTTCAAGCAGGCCGGCAGCGTGGTGCGGTGCGAGCTGATCATGGACAAGTTCACCAACAAGTCCCGCGGCTTTGCCTTCGTGGAAATGGGCACGCAGGAGGAGGCCAACAAGGCCGTCCAGCAGTTCAACGGCCAGGACCTCGGCGGACGCGCCATGACCGTCAATGAGGCGCGACCGCGGGAGGACCGGCCGCGGGGTGATTTTGGCGGGGGTGGCGGTGGCCGACGCGATTTTGGCGACCGTCGCGAACGCCGCTAGGTCCGATCCGTTCCAATCAGGCTGAGGATGTCCGCGGGGCGGGCGATGAGTGTCTGCGCGCCCGCCTCCCGCAACTCTTTTTCGTCTCGGAATCCCCAGCGCACGCCGACGGCGTACATGCCGGCCGCGCGGGCGGTACGCATGTCGGTGTTGGTGTCACCGAGATAAATCCAGTCGGCCGGCGGCACGCCAAGTTCGCGGGCGATTTGGAGGGCGGCGGTCGGGTCCGGCTTCAGCGGCACGTTGGGCCGTTGACCTCGCACGACGTGAAACGGATTGGGCCGGAAGTAATGCGCAATCATCTGCTTCGTGAAATCATCAGGCTTGTTGGACAACACCGCGAGTTTGTAGCCGCGCGCGGCGAGCGCGGCCACCGTTTCCTGAATCCCCGGATACAGCCGCGTCTGATCCGCCCAATGCGCGGCGTAGTAGTCGCGCATTATCGACCGGGCCTGCTCGGCGAGGTGTTGCCGGTCGGGCGGCAGGGCGCGTTCGCACAGTACCCGCGCGCCGTCGCCGACGAACTGCCGGTAGGCGTCGCGAGGATGGGTGGGGCAGCCGAGTTGGGCCAAGGCGTGATTGGTGGCGGTGGCGAGATCGGCGAGGGTGTCGGCCAGCGTGCCGTCGAGATCGAACAGCGCGGCGCGGAATTTTGGTGTCACAGCGCGATGGTACACGATGGAGAAGTTTTTTGGTAGAGTACCGGCATGGGACGAATGTTGGGACTGGTGGCCGGGATGCTGGCAGCAACCTCGACGGCGTCGGCGCAGATCGTGTTCGAGGCGCTGAACCTCGACAAGGGCTTGCTGCGGACGCTGGCGGGACAGGACCGGGCATTTTCCGCCGTCGTCTCGCTGCGGGCGAGCGGAGCGGAGGGGCCGGTCGAATCCTTGGAGATGCGGCTGATCGTGCGGGCCGGGCAGATGCGCGCGGAGGTGGACGTGGATCACGTCAATATCCGGCATTTCGGGGCGGACGAAATCGAGATGATGAAACGCGCCGGGTTGGGACAGGTGACGGAAATCGCCCGCTTGGAGAAGGGATTTTCATACGTGATTCTGCCACTGGCCAAGGCGTACTGTGAGGTGCGGCCCGAGGAGATTGGGCGGAGCGCTCACCCAAAATGGCGTGTCCTGGAGAAGAAAGCGACCGGCCAAGAAGAGGTGGACAAGCATCCCTGCGCGGTCAATGCGGTCGCGTTGGAGTCCGAGGGCGAGGACAAGGTGAAGCTGACGGTGACAACGTGGGAGGCGCGGGACCTGAAGGATTTTCCAATCAAGATCGTCGTGCGCGACGGCAAGGAAGAACGGGCGATTATCCAGTTCAAAGACGTGGACCTGACACCGCCGGATGAGTGGTTGTTTGAGCCACCAACGGGTTGGCGACGTTATCCCGGCATCGAGCAAATGATGGAAGAGCGCATGCGGCTGATGGGCGGAATGTTCGGCGACTAAACCTGGAGGAGAATGATGAAGACGAAACGGATCGTGTGGCTGTGGGCGACAGTGGCGTGGACGGTGTCGGCGCAAGCCGGCTGGTTCGGCGGCGGGCCGGAACAGGACCCGAGCGAGAAGCTGGGCGCCATCTTCGGGAATGACACTGCGTTCAGCGCGCAGGCGCAGATCACGGTGACCGACAAGAAAGGCCGCGAGACCTACGCCGGCGAAACCGGCTACGCCTACCTGAACGGCAAGGTCCGCGCCGAGATCGACCTGACCAAGACCCGCGCCGGTAAGAAGCGGTCGGATGAAATGGAGCAGTTGAAGATGCTGGGCATGGATACAATGGTGTACATCACCCGCCCCGATAAGAATGTGACCTTCGTGGTTTATCCGTCGATGCAGGCGTATTGCGAGATGCCCATCGAGAAGAAGAAAGGCCGCGAGACCGGCAAGCCGCCCAAGGTCGAAAAGACCGAACTCGGCAACGAGACGGTGGACGGTCATCCATGCAAGAAAACCAAGGTTGCCGTCACCGACGAGGACGGGAAGACGCAGGAGTTTCTCACCTGGGAAGCGTTGGACCTGAAGGGTTTCACCGTCCAGACCGAATACCAGGAAGAAGGCAACACCGTTCGTCAGTTGTTCAAGGAGATCAAACTCACCAAACCGCCCGCCGCGCTGTTCGACCCACCGACTGGCAGCACTAAGCACGCGAGCGTTCAAGAGATGATGATGAGCAACATGAAAAAGCTGTTGCAAGGGATGGGGCAGTAGAAGCTTGATTCCCCCGGCTATTCGGCCACAATCCGCCCCGTGAAGAAACCCTCGCAACGAACCTGGGGCGGGCGATTTTCGTCGGGACCTGCTGAAGCGGTGAAGAAGTTCACCGAAAGCGTGAGCTTCGACTGGCGGCTCTACCGGCAGGACATTGCCGGCTCCATCGCCCACGCCAAAGGTTTGGCCAAGGTCGGCATCCTCACCAAAGCCGAAGCCCGGAAGATCGAGCGGGGACTCCGGGCCATCGAACGAAAGATCGATGCCGGCAAGTTCAAGTGGGATCCTGGCCTTGAAGACGTCCACATGAACATCGAAGCCGCGCTCGTCCGCAAGATCGGCGTGGCCGGCAAGAAACTACATACGGCGCGGAGCCGGAATGACCAGGTAGCCACAGATATGAAGCTCTGGGTGCGCGAGGCTGAGTCGCAATGCGCTACTGATATTCGAGATCTCCAGTTGTCTTTGCTTTTGCTGGCTGAAAGGAACGCGAATGTGGCGCTTCCTGGTTATACTCACTTGCAGCGGGCACAGCCGGTCTTGTTGGCCCATCATTTGATGGCTTATGTCGAAATGCTCTGGCGGGACGCGTGGCGCTTCGAGGTATTTGAATCAAATCTTGTGGAATGCCCACTGGGGTCAGGGGCAATCGCAGGTACCACGGTGCCCCTTAACCGAGGGTATGTAGCGAAGCTCTTGGGTTTCCCGGGTGTGACCCAGATCCCAATGGACGCAGTCAGTGATCGAGATTTTGTCCTCGAGTTTCTGGCGGCGGCAGCGATCTGTGGGATGCATCTGTCGCGGTTGGCGGAGGATTTGATTCTGTGGTCCACGGTGGAGTTTGGGTTCATCACCATCGGCGACGCGTACACGACCGGTTCCTCATTGATGCCGCAGAAGAAGAACCCGGACGTGGCGGAATTGGTGCGGGGCAAAACCGGTCTGCTCTACGGCAAGCTTGTGGCGGCGTTGACGATCATGAAGGGCCTGCCGCTGACGTACAACCGGGACATGCAGGAGGATAATCCGCTGGTGTTTGATGCCGCGGACATATTGCAATCGTCACTGCGGGTGATGGCCGACATGCTGCGACACACCAAGGTCAACCGGCATCGGTGCGAGGCCGCGGCGAGCGATCCGATGTTATTGGCTACCGATCTTGTGGATTTCCTGGTGAAAAAAGGCACGCCCTTTCGGGAAGCCCATCACGCCGTCGGCGCGCTCGTGGCGGAGTCGGAGAAGACCGGTCAACCCCTGCCGAGGCTCGCCGGCAAGAAGTACGGCCCAGCCGCCGCGCGAGTTTTCGATCTGCGGCGCGCCCTCGCCGCCCGCACCGCCATCGGCGCGCCCTCGCCCAAGAACGTCCGTGCCCAGATCGCGCGCTGGACGAAAATCCTGTAGCCGCCTACGTGAAGGTGCAATCAAACCGGTCACGCCCCGCACCTCGTGGAACTCGCAGGCTTGCTCTGGCGGCTGTTTTCGGATAAGGGTTAACCGTGACCTACAGAGGAACAGTTCAGAATGGAGTGGTGGTGCTGCCGCCGGAAGCCCATCTGGCTGATGGCGCGCAAGTCGAAGTCAGCCCCATCGAGACCGAACACACTGATCCGCCGTTCCTGCGTGAGTTGCTGAAGTTGGCGAAAGACCGTGATTGGCCGTCCGATTTTGCGCTCAACCACGCGCATTACGCCAAGGGCCATCCGAAAAAGGCATGAAGGCGGTCTTCGCCGACACGTTCTATTTCCTTGCCCTGCTTAATCGCCGCGACCCGCATCACGCACGGGCGGTCGCCGCTTCTCGAACCCCGGATCTGAGGCTTGTCACCACGGAGTTTGTACTGCTCGAACTCGCCGATGCGCTGAACAAACCGCATCACCGGGACGACGTCATCGCCGTTTGGCGACTCGCTGAAACCGATCCCTCTTTCGAGTTGGTTCGCGCCACCAGCGAATTGCTGCTGCGAGGAAGGGCACGCTATCAGGAACGACGCGATAAAGAATGGCCGTTGACTGACTGCATTTCCTTCCTGGTGATGGAGGAGCGCGGCCTGACGGAAGTGCTCACGGCCGATCGCCATTTCGAACAGGCCGGGTTCAGGCCGCTGTTAGCCTGAAGCGCGCGACGGCCCTTGTGTTGTGTCACCGAACAGCGCAGCGGAGAACTGCCGCGGATCGAAGGGCTGCAAATCATCGGCTTGTTCGCCAAGACCCACAAACTTGACCGGCAGTTTCAGGTCGCGGGCGATGGCGACGACGATGCCGCCTTTGGCGGTGCCGTCGAGTTTGGTGACGATCAGTCCGGTCACGCCCAGCGCGGCGTGGAACTCGCGGGCTTGATTCAGCGCGTTGGCGCCGGTCGTGCCGTCCAGGACCAACAAGACCTCGTGCGGCGCGGCCGGCAGGACCTTGGCCAGCGAGCGGTGCATCTTCTTCATCTCGTCCATCAGATTCCTCTTCGTGTGAAGACGGCCGGCGGTGTCGATGAGCAGGTAATCCACATTGCGTTTCATCGCGGCGCTGGCCGCATCAAACGCCAATGCCGCCGCGTCCGCGCCGTACTGACCGGCAATCACTTCGCACCCGACACGGTCACCCCAAATTTTGAGTTGCTCGATGGCGGCGGCGCGAAACGTGTCACAGGCCGCCAGCAAGACGGAGTGCCCCTGCCCTTTCAGCCAATGCGCGAGCTTGCCGGTCGAGGTGGTTTTGCCGGTCCCGTTAACGCCGACGAGGAGGATGACGACGGGACGCGGTGCAGTCGCGACAGGAATGTCGCTCCCACCGACTGCTAACTCCTGCTCGATTTCGGCGCGGGCGATGGCGAAGACGTCCACCTGGCCAGACTGTTTGGCAGCGGCGCGAGTTTGCTCGGTGATCTTCGTCGCCGTGTCCACGCCGAGGTCGCTGGCGATGAGCGCAGCTTCGAGTTCCTCCAGCGCCTCCTCGTCGAGCTGCGGGGCGCGGGTGACGATGCGTTTAATGTCGTCGGCCAGTTTGGCGGAGGTCTTGCGGAGTCCGTCGCGGAATTTCTGGAAGAGATTCATCGGCGTTTCAAGGCTTCGACGCGTTCATACGGAATCTTCACCGTGCCGAGCAACGAATCGCGGCCGGGACCGTGGTCGTCGCTGCCGCCGGTGGCGAGGAGGTAGAGGTTCTCGGTCAGTTGCAGGTAGTGCTCGACCTGGGACCGGCTGTGTTTGGAGTGCCAGACTTCGAGGCCGGCCAGTCCCTGGTCCATCAACTCACGAATCCTGTGGTCCAGACCGTACAAACCCGGATGCGCCAGCACGGCCAGGCCGCCCGCGCGCCGGATGTGCCCGATCGCCTCGGCGACCGTCATCCGGTGGCGCTCGACGTAGGCCGGCCGCCCGCGCTTGAGAAACCGCTCGAAGGCTTCGTCGAGGCTGCGGACGTGTTTGCGCCGCACCAACGCCTCCGCGACGTGTGGCCGGCCGAGCGTGCCGGCCCCGGTCGTCGCCCGGACGTCTTCGAGAGTGAGGCGAAAACCGAGTTCATTCAGTTTGCGGACGAACTCGACGACGCGCTGTTCGCGCTCGCGTTTGGCGTGGTCGAGCACGGCGATCAACGCCGGCGATTTCCAGCCGTCGCCGTCAAAGTACCCCAGCAAGTGGACCTCTTTGGCGTCCACCCGACAGGTGATCTCGACGCCGGCGATAACCTCGACCCCCATCGCGCTGCCGGCACGGATCGTGGGCGCGACGCCATCCAGCGTGTCGTGGTCGGTCACGGCGATGGCGGCCAGCCCGGCTTGCTGGGCCGCGCGCACGAGTTCGGCGGGCGCGTAGTTCCCATCGGAATACCGCGTGTGCAGATGCAGGTCGGCGCACTTCATTGGCCGGGAGTCGTCGCCGTTCGGGCCGGACGGGGGAGGTCCATCTTCAACCGATCGAGAATGCCGTTGACGAACGCGCCGCTTTCGCGGGTGGAGAACTGCTTGGCGATTTCGACTGCTTCGTTGATGCTGACCACGGGCGGGATGTCGTCGCGGAACAGCATCTCGTAGATCGCGAGCCGCAGGATGTTGCGGTCCACGGCGGCGATGCGGCCCAGTTCCCAGTGCTCGGTGTACTTTTGAATCTTCTCGTCGATGACGGTGCGGTTGGCGACCGCGCCACGGATGAGTTCCTCCGCGAATTGACGGACGCCGTCCGGGATGTCCTGCTGGGTTTGCCAGAACAGATTGATCGCTTCCGGCAATTCCGCGGTGTTCACCTCGGCTTGATAAAGGAACTGAACCGCGAGTTCCCGCGCGTGCCGGCGGCGGCCACCGTGTTTCAGAGGTTTTTGCATAGCTGCGCCATTTCGACGGCGGTCAAGGCCGCTTCGCGGCCGCGGTTGTAGGTCCTGCTGAGACAACGCACGCGGGCTTGCTTCTCGGTGTTGGCGGTCACGACGCCAAAAATCGTCGGCACGCCGGTTTGGACGGCGATCTGAGTCAGTCCATGTGCGACGGCGGCGCCGATGTGCGCGGCGTGCTGGGTCTGGCCCTGTAACAACACTCCCAGCGCAATGATGCAATCGTACTGGCCGGACTTCGCCAATCGCCCCGCCGCGCCGCTGATCTCGAAACTGCCGGGCACGCGCACGACCTTGACGTCCGCCGTCTCCGCGCCGGCCTGGCCGAGCGTGTCGAGGCAGTTGGTCAACAGCGCGTCGGCCAGCTTCCGGTTGTACTGCGCCGCGACGACGCCGAAACGCAGGCCGGCCGCTGACGATGCGTGTGCCGACGTTTTCTTCGTGAGCATTTAGAGCTTGTGCCCCAACTTGGCTTTCTTGGTTTCCAGGTATTTGACGTTGTGCGGGGTCGGCTCGGCTTGAATCGGGATTTGCTCGACGATTTTCAGGTTGAAGCCTTCGAGGCCGACGACTTTCTTTGGGTTGTTGGTGAGCAGGCGGATGCTGTGCAAGCCGAGGTCCACGAGAATCTGCGCGCCGAGTCCGTACTCGCGCAGGTCGGGCTTGAAGCCGAGCCGCTCATTGGCCTCGACCGTATCGAGCCCTTTCTCTTGCAGCGCGTAGGCGTGCATTTTGTTGGCGAACCCGATGCCGCGTCCCTCCTGCCGCATATAGACCAACACGCCCGCGCCTTCCGCGGCGATCCGCTGCATTGCGTCGTGCAACTGCGTCCCGCAATCGCAGCGCTGCGAGCCGAACACGTCGCCGGTCAGACATTCGCTGTGGACGCGGACGAGGACGTTTTCTTTGTCGCGCACGTCGCCCATCGTCAGCGCCACGTGATGTTGGCCGTCCACCAGCGACCGGTAGAGATGGAGGCGGAACTCGCCGAACGGCGTGGGCATCGCCACTTCCTGTTCCTTGGCGACCAGTTTCTCGCGCATCCGCCGGTACTCGATCAGGTCACGGATGGTGCAGATTTTCAGCCCGTACTGCTGCCGGTATTCGAGCAGGTCCGACAACTGTGCCATCGAGCCATCCTCGCGCAAAATCTCGCAGATGACCGCCACGGGGAACAACCCGGCCAGCTTCACCATGTCCACCGACGCCTCGGTGTGCCCCGCGCGCCGCAACACCCCGCCTTCCCGCGCCTGCAACGGGAAGATGTGACCGGGCGACACGAGATCGTTCGGCGCGGCGTTGGGGTCGGCCAGGATGCGGATCGTGTGGGCGCGGTCGTAGGCGCTGATGCCGGTGGTGATCCCCACCCGCGCGTCCACGCTGACCATGAAGTCGGTTTTGAAATTCTCGCGGTTCTCCACGACCATGCGCGTGATGCCGAGTGTGCGCAACCGCGCCTGGGTGGTCGGGACGCAAATCAGACCGCGCCCGTGTTTGGCCATGAAGTTGACCGTGTCGGACGTGACCTTCTCCGCTGCCAGGACGAGGTCGCCTTCGTTCTCGCGGTCGGCGTCGTCCGTGACGATGACCATCCGGCCCTGCCGGATGTCTTCGAGGCAGGTCTCGATCGAATCGAATCCCGCGGTCGGCGTTGTGGACGACTGTTCCATGCTGGGAGGCAGAATAACAGGAACGGCCGGCAACCGCAATTTTACGATTTGACGAAGCGGATGCCCTTCTCGTGCAGCAGACATATCCAGAACCGGTATAAATCGAGCCGCTGCTCGAGCCGCCCGTAATTGTGGTCGATCAAGTCGCGGATGATTTCATCCATCTGGGGAAAACTCAGGCCCGTTTTCCCGGCCAAGTCGGGCAGATCGACCCCGGCTGTGATCGCGCATTTGCCCCGCAACGCCGCCAGCAGAAAGATCACATGATGGTTGGTCAGCCCCATCTTCGGCGCGTAGCGGATGACGTCGTCGGGAAACTCAATCAACTCGACCAGGCCTTCCGGCACGGTCGCGGGAAAATCGACCTTGCCGACGCGCGTGCGCTCCGATTTTACCTCGGGGACCGGAATCTCGTCAGCCATGCCGTTCCTTTCGTCGCTCCATCCACCGCGAAATCCAGATGCACGCTTCGTACAGTATCACCATCGGCCCGGCCAGCAAGCATTGGTTGAGCGGGTCGGTGGTGGGCGTGATCAGTGCCGCCACGATGAAGATGATCACTATGACGTACGGACGTTTCTGCCGGAGGAACTCGGCCGTCACGATCCCCAGCTTCGCCAACACCAGGATCACCAGCGGCATCTCAAAGCAAATGCCGAACGCCAACGTCATGTGCGACACGAACGCCACGTAGTTGTCCACCGTCCACCGCGTGCTGATGCCGAGATACTCGTTGTAGCTCAGAAAGAATTTCAAACCCGCCGGGATCACCACGAAATACGCCAGCGCCGCGCCGGCCAGAAACAATCCCACGCCCCCCGAAAATGCCGGGGCCAACAGCCCTTTCTCGCGCGCCGTCAAGGCCGGCAGAAGAAATTGCGCCAGGAAATAGAGCAGGAACGGACAAGCGACGACGATCCCGGCATAGAGCGCCAGCTTCATCGCCAGCGTGAATCCGCCCGTCACTTCCAGGGTGTACAGGTACTCGGCGGGGTTGGTCGTCACGCGTTCCAGCGGCCAGATCACCACGGCCAACAACTGTTTCGCGAACGAGAAGCAGAGCAACATCGCCGCCGCGAGCGTGCCGATCATCTTGATCAGCATCCAGCGCAGATCTTCGAGATGGTCGAGGAACGGTTTGACCAGTCCGTCGCGCTCTGGTTCGTCGCTCATTGGAGGGCCGAGCTCCCGCGAGGCCGCTGGCATCCCATCTCGGACTCGCAGGAGCTTGTCCCTCCAATCGTCAGACTGGTTTGGGAGGTTCGTCCTTGGGGACGGCCGGCTTGGCGGCGGCGGCCGGTTCGTCGTCGGTGGAGATGTCCTTCGCGGCCTTCTTGAATTCCTTCACGCCCTGCCCCATCGCTTTCATCATCTCGGGGATGCGCTTCGCCCCGAACAAAATCAGGATGATCAGCAGAATGAGAAGAATCTCTTTGAAGCCGATGTCCATAATCGTTCCTTTATTGCACGGCCAGTGTACGCCCTGCGCCCGGCGGTGTCAACGCATTCAAAGCCAGACGAATCCAGACGAATCGAAATCAAGTCCGCGTCGGTGGGACGGAACGCCTTCGCGTTCCATCTGAAGAAAAAGGGCGTCCCGAAAGTTTCGGGACGCCCTTTGTTAGTCGGACTACGCTGATTCAGGTCGTTACGCCGGCGTCGGTGCGGGTGTTGGGGGCGTGACTTTCTTTGTCGAGCGCGGCGGGAACAGGCCGAGCCGGAACTCGGCGCGGACGACGCTATTCGCGGTGTCGCGGTCGGGCCACTGGATGTTCGCCGCGTTTTGGACCGTGAGCAGACCTTCATAGAGGTTGTTCGCCGCGGTATTCCGCGAATCGGTCGAACCGGTCTTGTCGGCCTTCGCGGTTTCCTGTGTGTCGTCGGTCGTGTCGAGACCATCGACGGCATTGGTCAACGCCGTGGTGTCGGTCGCGAGCCAGCCTTTGGTGGCCAGCAGGGAGGCGTTCTCAACATTCGCGGACGCATCGCGCACGATGCGCGCCCGATGCAACACGCTCGCCAGATCGCCGGGACTGTTAATGCCGACTTGGAAGTCGTTGCGCAGTTTCACGTCCTGACCTTTGAACGCGCGCTTGGCGCTGTCTTTGGCGCGGCTTACCAGATCGTTCAGCGCCGTGATCGCCTGATCTTGCGAGATGGTGAGTCCGCCGATGGTCGCGGTCTTGGTTTTCTGCGTACTGGCGGCGCTGCGGACTGTCGTGAGCAGCGTACGTTGATTGGCCACGAAGTTCGCGGGCAACCGCGGGTTGACTGCGGCGGCATGCGCCTCAGCCGCGTCGAGGATGTAATCGGATTCCTGCGTGAGCAGACTCAGCGGGAACTTGAACGTCAGGTTCACAGACATAGCCACTCTTTCTCCCCGTTAGGGGTGTGCGACCGCGTGACGGGCGGTCAGTTTCTTGTTACGGGCAGTCACAGTTCGCATGTGGGAAGCTGTTTCCGTACCGCTGGGAATCGGAGAGATGGAGTTGGAACTGCCTGGCGTCTCGCTGGGAAGGAATTTCGTGGCTTGGGAAGCCTCACCGTGTCAGCGGGAGAGCTTCGCCGCGACGCGGGGAATCACATTCGCGTGAGCGGAAGTCCTGTCAAAAATGTACGGAAACCAAATTCCTTTCGACGGAAACGCTGGAAAACTTCACAAAAGTCACTTCGGACGCCACGAATCTGACTCCCCGCACCAAGAAGGTGTCTCCCTGCATCATTCCTGAGCCTGTTTGGCTCGGGAATGTGCAATTCCGGGTGAAAAATCAAGAACCCGGCTTGTCGCGGGGTCAGTAGGTGGGCAGAGCGGAGATTTCGTACTCGTCCCAAGTGTTCGTCCAAATGCCGCCGCCGAGAATACCGCGATACCAGCGGACGCTGCCGTCGCAGAAAAGTTTGTTCGAACCTTCCCGGTGCGCGATCCAGCAACCGGGGCCGTGGTCGTAGGTCCACCCGATTGCCCCGGGCCAGCGCGTCGCCGGCATGGGTGCGTTCGTGTTGTGGAATTCGCGCAGATTTACCACTTGCGCGGGATGAAGCACCTCGCGTAAGCGAAGACCGGAATAGCTGAGGTGTTCGTTGTAGTAATAACTGACGTCGTTGGTGACCGTCTTGTCCGTCGGACAATGCAGCGCGGTTTTGTTGCCGTCATAGTATCTCCCGAGCAGCCTCTGGCCGTTGAAGGGGGGAGCGGTGACTGTGGGAAAGCGGCCCGACCAATCGCCGATGTACTGCTGATAAGCAAGACCGAGTTGCCGTAGATTGTTGGCACAGTACGTCTGTTTTGCCAGCTCAGCGGCGCCACGTCGCGCCGGCGCAACCAAAAGGCCCAGCAGCCCAACGGCCGCAAACACCACGATCAATTCGACGAGCGAAAAAGCTCCGTGGTCTGGGGAAGTACGCCTGTAGCAGCGCAGGCTGAACTTTTTTTGGGTCCTTAACCGCATCAGCTTTTTCCTACTCCATTTCCCCCACGCGTGACCGCCTTCGGCTGGGTCAGGTCGAAGATTTCCAGCCGATCATTGCACAGGGCGAGATGGTACTTGGTTTGGAGGTATTGATGAAATTCCCGGTAGTAATCGAGCCACCAGAAAGCTAGCCAGACGAACGCGATATAACGCGCGCCAACCCGGCGTAGCCGTTCCAACTCTGCAATGGCCGCCGCGTCGTCTGCCGGCGGTCCCCAATACAACCCGTTGCGCTCCGTAAACGGAATCGCACGGCGACCGGGCACGAACGCCTCACCCCAATGGGCTTGATCAACAAGAATGAACGGTTCGTCGATTGGGACGATCTTCTCGATTTCGTCTGCGGACAACCGCCGACGGTGTTCGGTCAGTTCTTTGCGCAGCACCGGCTGGTGAACGATGATCGCCGCCAAACCCTGATAAGGAGCCGGCAACACTTGTATCTCGACCGCACCGCCGAGATTGTCCTGCAAGTGCGATAACGCCGCCTGCTCACTGGCACGGTCGGCGTCGTCCAGCACGATCACGGTTCCCGGGTGTGCATAGTCTAAAGCTTGGTACAACGCGCCCTCACGTCCACCGAGAAGCTCTGGCGGACCATCAACCAGAATCAGATCGGCGGGGGATGAACCGGCGAGCTGCTCGATGTCGAAAAAATAGACAGGCAGAGTCTTGCCCCCACAGTCGCGGGCGACCAACGGCGCCACCACAAAGCGCACGTCCCCGCTCAAGTTGGCACGCACCAGTTCTTCAGCCGCTGACCGGCTAAACTCCGGATCGTGGTCAACCGATGTGATCCGGCACGACAGCCCAGCGTTCGCACAACTTTTCGCCAGTACGCGGGTGGACAGTCCCGAACCGAACTCCAGAATATGACCGGGACGAAGCTGCCTCACCAAGCTGACCAGAAACTTCAGGTCATCGCGACCGAGCGTCCAAGCGCTTCCCGTGCTTGGCAATTGCAGCCATGACAAATCAACGCGCCTTGCTTCATCCAAAGCTCTCTCCAAAGTCGCTCGTGCTGCCGACACTAGTGAATCCTCGCGGCGCTGCAAGACCGTCTTTGTGGAATCATGATGTTCAATTTTCAAACGCTGCCTCCCGAGCGTTTCCGTAAAATGTAAAGCTGCGACCCCGGCGGTTACCCCGGCGGTTAAAGCTGCGACCCCGGCGGTCTGTTTTCCGTAAAACATCGCGTCGGGGTACGTCATCAAATGTTGTTTGATCAGACCTGACCCCGGTGCCCGTGCTCGAACTGACCCTCTCGACCGCGTCGCGTCGGCAACAGCAACCCGGCCAGAACCGTGATGACCGCAACCAACACGAGCAATTCAACGACCGTGAACGCCGGGCTGAAAGGGCGAACGTGTTTGCGTAAGTTCATTCGATTCCGTCAAGAGTCAAGCGCTGACCGTCTCGACCGCTCGATTGAGAGTTCCATTAGGTCGATTTCTAGAATTCGCTGCGCACGCCCACCCGAGGGCCATTCCAACAGGCAGACATCGCTCGCCGTGCTGGCGGCCATAGCCCAGAAACGATCTCTTACTCCGATGGCGACACTCGATACCTTATTCGATTTGACATCAACCAAACTTATCAGCGGGCTCATTGTAGTCTCAACCCCATGTAGAATCGCTAACCCAAGTGGGTCAACCCAAGTCCCATCGACGCACCATCTCCGCTCGACATCGACCATTGGTGGCTTACTACCGTCTTCGACAAAGTAAATGTCTTGGCCGCGGGCCGGGTACTTCCCATATCCGCAATCGGCAACAAGGTGCACTCTTTGGCTCGGCTCAATTGCACGTACTACTCCTGCACGGAAATCAACGTGATAGAGATCACCGGCAGGATTCATCACTGGACAACCAGACGTGCTCCGCCCGTCGCCGGGAATTTCAGATTCATCTCCGTTTGGAGCAACACAATGAAGAAGCACATCGGCTTCCGTACACGCATAAAAGATAGTCCCGTCCGCCCTGCATACCGTCTTTGTTGGCGGGTGTTGGGTGCTGACCCCACGCACCGGTTGGCCGTTCTCGAGTAAGCTTATCGTACTTGTATCTGCATCGGCAACCACAAGACCAGATCGCCAGTTCTCCATTATTGGCAAGTGGGAGCCAGGGGGGCGGACCAAGTTGTCAACCTTACCGAGGAGCGTGCCATCCCGAGCGAATTTCCAAAGACGCCGCCTATCGTCTATCAACCACACTTCCCCCATCGCACCCACAACCAAGTCACAAAAAACACACCCGCGTTCCGGAGGTTCCAGCTGAGTCTCTCGAATTCTCATGATCCTGGCGGACACTTAATGTTCGGGGGGCATTCTTCGGTCACTGTCTGGCCGCTCGGATCGCAGTATTGGTGGTTTATCTTGCTTGGACACGGGATGCCCGGTGGAACGGTGTAAGTCACCAAGCCTGGACTTGAGAGCAAACAGGAGTAACAGCACTTCGGGCCATAAATCGGCGGATCAAGAGGAGGAAAAGGAGGAATCTCATCCTCGGGCCCGCCGGCGTCAGCAGGAAATAGGAAGATTCCTCCAATGATGCCAATTAGCGCCCCCCAAAATCCCGAACTTCCACCACCGATCACACCAACCCCGACGGATGGCGAGGGTGCTGGTAAGGGCGAATACGAGGGAGGGAGGGATGGTGTAGGTGAAGTGACAGGTGAGGTCGATGGAGGTGTTGTCGCAGGTGGGGCGGGAGGAGCAGCAACCTGAAGTCCATGAGGATCAACCCACTTCGCTGGATTATTCAGAACGTACCGGTACAGATTCAGATCGCCGCCGTTAACGCCCGCCGCGTCCACCTGCACGAATCTTCCCAGGCTCGGGGAGTACCAGCGGTAGCGGTAGTTGTAGAGGATGGTGTCGGCGTCGCGGTCGCGGGCGGTGAAAAGTAACCGATTGCTGAGTGCCGAAGTGGCTATGATGGAACCGGAGGCGTTGTAGATCGTGGGCGCTCCATAGACGTCATAGGTGTAGCTCTCGATCTTGTAGCCGCCATTCGTCGTCACCTCGGACACGCTGCCGAGACCGTCCGGATGATAGTAATACTTTGTTGTGCTGC
>Ga0247727_10001754_pt1 | contig 50585 bp, 44 predicted proteins | sample WisWelCaveWW1625_FD_202498 | JGI IMG/M metagenome (GOLD analysis project Ga0247727, IMG submission 202498) | Biofilm microbial communities from Wishing Well Cave, Virginia, United States - WW16-25 | ecosystem: Environmental > Aquatic > Deep subsurface > Groundwater > Cave microbial mat | place...
TGTCGGCCGCTGGATTCCGTTCGCCAACGGCGAGACGTTCTTCGGTCCAACGCTGGCGTTCATGGTTCCGCGGGCGCTGTGGCCCGAGAAGCCGTACTTCGTCACCGGCCGCGACTTCGGGCGGCGTTTCCGCGTCGTCGGGATAACGGACCAGCAAACGAGCATCGCTCCGACCGTCGTTGGCGAGCTGTACTGGAACTTCGACCTTCCCGGAATCCTGGTCGGGATGGCCGTGTTCGGGCTGGGCGTGCGGTTCCTGTACCGGCGCTACGGCGAGGGGCCGGGGATGGACCCGTTCCGCCGGGCGGCCCACATGACGCTCCTCGTGCAGATCGCCCACTTCGACGGGGGAATCGCCGGTCACACGGCGGGGCTCATCCGCACCGCCCTGCTGTTCGAGGCCGTGATCTGGCTCGGCCGCCGGATGGGACAGCTCGAGTTCCGGGAGGTCGACGAGTGACCCCGCAACGCGGGGGCCCTTGTCAACCACGAAACTAGGACGAAAATCATGCCAAGGCCGCGGGGTCGGCGTGTGCGTATATTGCAGGCCGGGCCGCACGCGGTTTCCCGCTCCACATGACGTATCTCGCCATCGTCACGGTGCTCGTCGCCATGGGGGTTACCTGGATCCTCACGCCGGTGGTGATCCGTCTGGCGCGGTACCTGGGCGCCGTGGACCTTCCCGGGGGGCGCAGGACCCACACGCGACCGACGCCGCGGATCGGCGGGCTTGCGGTGTTCCTCGGGTTCGTCTGCGGCCTCGCCGCGGCGGCGTACTTCACGGGCTCCCTGTGGTCGCTGCCGCGCGTCGACGTGTACTGGCGCGGAATGGTGGCGGCCGCGACGTTCCTCCTGCTCGTCGGGATCGTCGACGACGTACGCGGCGTGTCGTTCCGTGGCAAGTTCGCGGCGCAGATCGCCGCTGCAGCCGCCGTCTGGTTCTGCGGCTTCCGGATCGAGCTCTTGAGCAACCCGTTCGGCGGGACGCTCGACCTCGGTCTGTTGTCGTTTCCGATCACCGTCCTGTGGATCGTCGGTATCACGAACGCGGTCAACCTGATCGACGGTCTCGACGGCCTCGCGGCCGGGATCGCGCTCATCACCACGACCTCGGTAGCGGTTCTGGCGTACGTGCGCGGCGAGTTCGGCGTTGCCGCCGCGAGCCTCGCGCTGGCGGGCAGCCTCGTCGGGTTCCTGCGCTACAACTTCAACCCGGCGCGGATCTTCCTCGGCGACTCGGGCAGTCTGTTCCTCGGCTTCGTACTGGCGGTGACGTCGGTGCGCGGGAGCCAGAAGGGCGCGACCGCGGTCGCGATCCTCGCCCCGCTGCTCGTGCTCGGGCTGCCCTTGGTCGACACGAGCCTCGCGATCGTCCGCCGACTGCACCGACTGGCGCTGCGCGGCCTCGGCACCGATCACGCCCTGCGCTACGTCCTGCGGAATCTCGATCACGTGTTCCTGCCGGACCGCGAGCACATCCACCACCGGCTGCTCGATCTGGGCTTCAGCCACCGATCGGCGGTCCTGCTGCTCTACGGCGTCGGGGCGGTGTTCGCGGCCGCTGCCTTCGCACTCGTGCTGTTCCAGAGCGTAACGGTCGGGCTGGTGCTCGTGGGAACGCTCGCGGCCGCCATGGCACTGTTCCTGGTGGCGCTGTACCTTCGCGTCTGGAGTTCCGCGCAGGGCCACGTTCGGGCGCGGCTGGACGGGGCGTCTCCGACACCACCCGCGCTCGGCGGCCCGTTCCGTGCCACGGGTGGCCAGGAAGGGAGCGGCTGAGCGCCTCCGGGTGACTCCGACAAGGCCGACACTCGCCGTGAACGCATCCCCCCGGCGGACACATCGAGTCGGCATCGGACGCTTCGTCCGGTTCGCCGCGCTCGTCACACTGTTTTCGGATGGCCCGCGCGCGGTCGCCGGGACGCAGCAACCGACCCCGGAAGGCGTGCCCGTGGGTCGCTGGTTTCTCGCGCCGTACCTCGTCACGACCTATCGCGCGGACAGCAACCTGTTCCGCACCTCGGAAGACCCCGAGTCGGACACGATCTCGACCTTCCGCGGCGGGCTCATGGCGCGACTTCCCGTCCACATGAGCCTGTTCGAGCTGGGGTACGAGGCGGACAAGGTGGATTACGCTCAGCACTCGTTCCAGCGCGAGCTCGTGCAGCGCGCGGCCGGGCTGTTCCGCTTCTCGTTCTCGACCGGAGACGAGCTGATCCTGAGCGACACGTACACGTCGGGCTTTTCCGACGTCACCGCGATCAACCCGGGCGGCGAGCTGGTGTTCATCGGAGAGCCCTACGATCTGAACGATGCCGACCTGGTGATCCGCCGGACGCAGCCGTTGCGAGCCGGCTACGAGGTGCAGCTCTCCCGCGTGGACTTCAGCTTCTCCGGCGAGTTCGACCCCGCGCAACCGGTGCCGTTCTTCGACTACCGCGGATGGGAGGGGAGTGCGGAGTACCGTCAGCCGATGGGTCTCAACCGGTGGCTGACCTTCAACTACGCCGGGCGGAGGTTCGACCATTTCGTCCCCAACGACCCGGCGCAGGCCGGGATCCCGTTCCGCAGCGAATCCGGCGACGCGCTCGGCCTCGGGCTGCGAGGCCAGCTGTCCGGTGGACGGCCGTATTTCCTGAAGGTCGGCTACACGAAGTACGAGCTCACCGGCGAGACGCCGAGCTCGCTGAACGCCTTCGTGGCCGAGGGCGAGATCGCGCTGCCGGTCGGTCCCCAGACCTCGGTCCGGGTGAACTTGACACGCCGCCCCTTCCCGTCGACATACGACACCTATTACCTGACGAACTACCTCCGGGCGGCAGCCGAACGGACCTGGCGTCTGTCCCGGGTCGGCGTCGAAGCCGCGTTCTCGTACAATGCGTACGGAGGCCCGCTGCTCGACCCGGAGACCGGTGATCCAGCGACGAGTTGCGGTCTCGAGATCCGGCGGGATCGGTTTCTCGGCCTGGGCACTTACCTGGACTGGCTCCTTCATCCGCGCTTGGCGCTGCGCGTGACCGCCGGGCGCGTGGCGCGTGAATCGAGTTGCGGAGGCGGGGCGTACGATGCCACCGAAGTGTTCACGGGGGTTCGATTCGGCTGGTTCTGAGACGAGGGTAGCGTGTTGCACCGACGAACGACGTTTCTCCGATCGGCTCTTGCGATCCTCGTGGGAGTCCCGCTCGTCCCGACGGCGCTCGCGGCCCCGACCGAGGCCGTATCGCCGAAGCTGACGACCACCGAGATCCGGATCGAGCTGCCGGACGGATCGTCCGGTGGCTGGTCGCTCGTGCCGGGAGAGAAGCGCGTCGTCCTCGATCTGCCGCGCGGCGCGTCGTTTCCTCTCGACTTCGGCGAGGCGAGCGCCGGCTTCGTGCACGACTCCGTGGTGTCGACGAACGGGGAGGGTGGGCATCGTCTGGACCTGACGCTCGCGGCCGGCTACCTGGCCCGTGTCGCCGTGAACGGCTCCGCGCTGGTCCTGACGTTCGAGAGTCGCTACGCGCCATCCTCGGGGACCCTATCCGAGGACGCCTATCGGCTCGGGCCCGGCGACAAGATCGCGCTGACCGTGCACAACCGGCCCGAGCTGTCCGCCACGCTGACCATCGGCGACACAGGAACGATCACGGGGCCGCTCGTCGGCGAGGTGCCGGCGACCGGGCTGAGCACGGGACAGCTCGCTGGCCGCCTCACGGATCTGCTGGGGCGGACCTATCTCGTCGATCCGCAGGTCGACGTCGCGGTGGTCGAGTACCGGAGCCAGTGGGTGATGGTGACCGGCGAAGTCGCGACCCCGGGCCGCGTGGCCCTGCGCGGCGGCACGCGGCTCAAGGAAGTCCTGTCGGAGGCCGGGGGGTTCGCCGAGGCGAGCGGCCCGCTGATCGTGGTCGCGCGGCGGATCGAGGGGTCGGACAATTACGAGAAGGACACGATCGAGCGCAAGGACTTCGAGAGCGGGTTGAGCAACCCGCTGATGCTCCCGGGCGACATCGTCGATGTCCCGCGGACCATGTACTGCTACGTGCAAGGCGAGGTTCGGCTGCCGAGTCGGGTCCCGATCGAGCGGGGAACGACGCTCCTGCGTGCGCTGTCCCTGGTCGGCGGCTTGACCGAGTGGGCCGACCGCAAGTCGGTCACGATCCGCTACGGCGACGGGCGGGTCGTCGCGGTGAATCTGAAGCGGGTCGTGGCCGGGGAGGCCGACGATCCGGTGCTCGGCGGCGACGAGGTCATAGTGGTCCGCCGGCGGTTCTTCTGATGTCCTTGGCCCGCGTCCCCGGCATGCGCGGGTGGAAGGCCCGGCGGTCGGAGTGTACATAATGGCCGTGGCCCGGGCGGGCCGAGGAGTGTGCGCATGAACCGAGCCGCGGCCCAGCCGGTGGCGTCGGGCATCCACCTGCGGGAGTACTGGAAGGTCGTCTGGCACGGTCGCTGGACCGTGATCGGGTGCTTCCTGCTCGTCGTCGGCTTGACCGCGGTCTGGACGTTCCTGCAGAAGCCGATCTACCGCGCGGCGGCGACCGTCGAGGTCCAGCCGCAGGCGAACCGGATCGCCGCCGGTCGCGACGTGTCCGGGCTCGGCGTCGCGGGCTACGGTTGGTTCGCCGAGGAGAAATACCACAACACGCAGGTCGAGATCCTGACGAGCCGGGACGTCGCCGAGCGTGTGTTCCGCCTGCTCGGGCTCGCGGACCATCCGGAATTCAAGGACCTCCCCGACGCGATCGGAGCGTTCCGGAGTCGCATCGTCGCCATCCCGCGGCGCGAGACGGGGATCATCGAGATCAGCATGACCGGCCCGAGCGCAGAAAACGTCACGGAGTGGGTCAATGCGGTCGCGAATGCCTACGTCGATCGAAACATCGAGATCGCCAAGCGCAACGTCCGGAGCGCGGTCGACACGATCAAGGACCAGTTGGGCCACTACACCGCCGATGTCTCGATTGCCGATGCCGCACGGTTCGACGCGCTCCGCGGCGACTCGACCGCCTTCGCGTCCGAGGATCAGGTCGAGATCGTCAAGTCCCGGCTGCGCGACTACAACGCCGATCTCAACAAGAACGAGATCGAGCTGAGTCGGCTGGGCGAGACGCTACGCCGGATCCGGGAGCTGCAGCGGGACGACGCCGACGTCGTGTCGCTCCCCGAGCTGGCCGATGACGTGGCGTTGCGCGAGCTGTATCAGCAGCGCGTCCGGCTGGATCTCGAGATGGAGCGCGCGAAGGTCGAGCTGCGGCCCGGGCACCAGCAGTATCAGAAGGCCGAGAGCGAGCTGGTCAAGGTCCGGCAGCGCATCCAGGAGCGGGTGAGCACGATCCTCGGCAGCGTACAACAGCGGTACGACATCACCCTGCAGCACGTCGAGTACCTGCACCGGGAGATCCGCGCGGCCGAGCAGGACTCGGTCAGCATCGCCCGGGGCAAGTCGAAGTACGACCTCAAGAAAACCGAGGCCGAGGCCAAGAAGGGCCTCTTCGACCTGATCCAGAAGACGATCGACGAGGTCAATCTGGGTCTCGTGTTGCTGTCGAACAACGTCTCGGTGCTCGATGCACCGACCAAGCCGCTGTATCCGATCAAGCCCAAGCGGAAGCTGAACCTGCTCGTCGGTGGCTTGTTCGGGCTGTTCCTCGGGATCGGTGCGGCGTTCTTCCTCGACTATCTGGACAACACGTTCCGGACGCCCGAGGACCTGGAGCGCATGCTCGGGCTGTCCGTGCTCGGACTGATCCCGAAGATGAACGACGACGGCCTCGCCGCGCGAGCCGCGAACGAGGCGTACCAGTCGCTGCGCACGAGCGTGATCTTCTCGAGCAAGAACCATCGCCGGCGGGTGATCCTGGTCACGAGCACAGGGCCCCAGGAGGGCAAGTCGTCGACCACGGCGAACCTCGCGCGCACGCTCGTCGCGGCCGGGGACCGCGTGATCGTCGTCGACGGCGACCTGCGCCGACCCGTCCAGCACGCGATCCATGGCAAGGAGCGCGACCCGGGCCTGACGAACTACCTGGCGGCGCCGCTCGACGCAGGACGCCAGGACGTCAGCTGGTCGTCGTACGTTCGCGTCGGCGAGCCGCCGAACCTGCATTTGCTCGCCTGCGGCCCGATCCCGCCGAGCCCGCCCGAGCTCCTGGGCTCGGATCGGTTCCTCGAGCTCGTCGCCGCGCTGCGCGAATCCTACGACTGGGTCCTGCTCGATTCTCCGCCGGCGGCGACGCTCGCGGATGCGACTCAGCTCGCGGCGGTCGCCGACATGGTCATCCTCGTCATCCGCCACGCCCACACGGACCGCGATCTCGTCGGCAAGACGCTCCAGCGCCTGCGAGCCGTGAACCCGAACGTGGTCGGCGCGGTGCTGAACAACGTGGACATCGCGCGGGCGTCGAACAAGGACTACTACTACGCCGGCGCGTACTACTACCAGGCGGACGACGGCAAGCGCCGCTCGACGCGCAAGCGCCGCGCCGAGTCCAAGGCCGGCGTGAACTGACCCGACGATCGGCCCGACGCGCGCGTTCGTGAACAGTCCGGGCTAGAATCGGGCGATGTTCCGCGTTCCCCCACTCCGGTTCGCTGCAGCGGCGGCGGTTCTCGCCGTGGCAGCCTTGGCCTGCAGGCCCGGCGATCCACGCGCGCGGGTCCTCGAGGAGCGCGCTCGATGGCAGGCGACGCTCGAGAGCTGGGCCCAGAGCCCCGGGCCCGGGCCCGTGACGCTCGCCGTGCGGCTCTCGGGTCCTCCGAGCGCGAAGCTCGAGCGGCTGACGGTGCGTGTGCAGCTGCACGACGACGCGGGGATTGTGATGTCGAGCCTGTGGCACACGTTCGACCTGCGGGACGTCCGGCGCGGCGGCCCGGCGGACAAGTCGATTCGCATTCCGTTCGACCGCGAGGTCGCCGGGGCCTCGGTCGAGGTTGTGGCAGCTCCGACTCCCGAGGAGCAGGCGAATCTACCGGAGCTCGCCCCGGGCCCCTGAACCCTGTCCGTCAGATCGGTCGCAGCGCTCCGAGCCGATCCCGGAACTCCTCGAGCGTGAGGCGCAGGCCCTCCGCGACCGGGACGCGAGGCGCCCAGCCGAGCTCGCGCCGCGCACGCGAGATGTCCGGCTGCCGGATCCGTGGGTCGTCGACCGGAAGCTCGCGGTGGACGATCGACGACGCGCTCCCGGCCAGGTCGCGGATCGTCTCGGCCATCCGGAGCACCGTCCACTCCTCCGGGTTGCCCAGGTTGACCGGCTCGTGGAGGTCCGACGCCAGCAATCGCACGAGCCCGTCCACCAGGTCCGCGACGTAGCAGAACGAGCGGGTCTGGGTCCCGTCGCCGAACACGGTCAAGGGCTCGCCGCGCAGCGCCTGGAGCAGGAAGTTCGGGATCGCTCGGCCGTCGTGCAGCCGCATGCGCGGGCCGAACGTGTTGAAGATCCGGGCGATCTTCGTGTCGACCCCGTGGACGCGATGGTACGCCATCGTCATGGCCTCGGCGAAGCGCTTCGCCTCGTCGTAGACGCCGCGGGGCCCGACCGGGTTCACGTTGCCCCAGTACTGCTCGGGCTGCGGGTGCACGAGCGGATCTCCGTACACCTCGGACGTCGACGCGAGCAGGAACCGCGCGCGATGGTGCTTGGCCAGGCCGAGCGTGTTGTGCGTGCCGAGCGATCCGACCTTCAGCGTCTGGATCGGATAGTCGAGATAGTCCTGCGGGCTCGCCGGGCTCGCGAAGTGCACGACGGCGTGGAGCGGCCCGTCGAGGGCGATCGGCCGGGTCACGTCGTGCTCGACGAAGCGGAAGCCCGCGCGACCGGCGAGATGCCGCAGGTTGTCCAGGGAGCCCGTGAGCAGATTGTCCATCGCCACGACCGGGTGCCCCTCGTCGAGGAACCGGTCGCACAGGTGCGAGCCGAGAAACCCGGCGCCGCCCGTCACGAGCACCGTGGGCTTCGTCATCGTCCGTGGCCCACGGTCGCCGACGGTCGTGCCGCGTCGGTCGCCGCCGAGAGCGCGCGCACGACCGCGTCGAGAGGATGACCCGCCGCGCGGTGGTCTCTGCGGCGGCGGTGCATGAGCCAGCCGGGAAGGCGGCTCGGACGCTCGTGCAGCACGGCGGCGAGATACATCTGGACGAAGCGCCGCCGTGTGCCGCGCCACAGCTCGAGCGGGTGGGTCGACTCGAGGGGACGGGCGAGGGCGAGGCGCCAGCGCGCGAGCGGGAGAGCGCGCAGGACGTCGTCGGGGACGAGCCCGGGGACGAGCTTTCGCATGTGGAGCAACGCCGCGGCGGCCGGCACGGTGGCACCCCAGCTTCGCAGGACCGCGACCACGGCCGGCCAGTCGAGCGCGCCCGCGCGCGACAGGCGCGCGAGGTCGACGACCCACTTGAGCCGGCGGTCGAAGTAGTGCGTGAAGTGGTGCAGCACGAGGTGCGCCGCGACGTCCGGATCCGCCAGCCGCAGCGCGGGCGAAGCCCCGATCCGGATCGGGACCGCACGCTCGACGAGCGCCCGCGGGTCGATCCGGAACCGGCCCTCCTGGGCCAGGTTCCAGTGCAGCTCGAACTCCACGCCGATCGGGCCGGGTCCGCCGAGCGGAACGTGGTGGCTGCTCCGAACGTAGTGCAGGGCCCGGTTCCGGTCGGGCAGCCGGAACCCCGCGGCGACGAGCGCGCGGAGGCTCGTCTCGAGGTCCTCCGATCGGATCAAGAGATCGACGTCGTCGATCGTGCGCTCGTCGAAGGAGCCGTACAGCCGGTGCAGGAAGTCGGTCCCCTTGAGCACGACCGGCTGCACACCGGCGCCGTGGAGCAGCGCGAGCGCCTCTTCGGCACGCGCGAGGAGCAGCAAGTTGTCCCGGCGCACGCGCTGGCGCAGCGCGGCGAGCGCGTCGACGGCCGCCCCACCGACGATGCCCGCGGCCCGGGGGTCGTCGAGGAGTCCGTGCACCCAGGGGTGGACATCGCTCGACCGGCACGCGGCGACGAACGCATCGTCATCGACGCCGCGCTCCCGGGCGAGCTCGCGCGCGGTATCGAAGCGCTCGCGAACGATCGCGAGGAGAACACGCGTGGCGTGCCGGTGAGGGTCCATGAGCGCGTGGCGAGGATAGCGGCGGGGTCCGGTAGCGTCAACGCGGACCGCGGAGCCGCGGGCGTGCGATCCGTGGCGCTCGGACCTGGTACACTCTGCGCCCCTGAGGACCATGAGCCTTCTCCGTAGTCGTGTCGTCGCCGCGCTCGCGCCGCACGTCGCGTACGCATACGTCCGGCTTCTCGGCGGGACGGTGCGCAGGACGCATCGCAACCAGGAAGCGCTCGAGCGCGCCCGAGCGCTCGGCGGGCCGATCGTGGCCGCGTTCTGGCACGCGCGGCTCGTGATGATTCGACACGCCTACGCGTACGAGCGGGTCGTGATCCTGCACAGCCGGCACCGCGACTCGCGGCTCCTCGGACAGGTGATGCGACGTTTCGGCATCGAGCAGGCCTGGGGCTCGACGACCTCAGGGGGCGCTTCGGGGCTGCGCGACGTGCTGCGACGCATGCGCGACGGCTTCGATGTCGGGATCGCCCCGGACGGTCCGCGTGGACCCCGTCGGCGCGTGCAGCCGGGCGTGATCGCGCTCGCACGGATCTCCGGTGCGCCGATCGTCCCCATGAGCTACTCGGCGCGTCCGGCGCGGCGGCTCCGCTCGTGGGACCGGACGCTCCTGCCCCTGCCCGGCGCTCACGCGGTGTTCGTGTTCGGCGAACCGCTTGTCGTGCCGCCCGACGCCGCCCCGGAGGCCCGCGAGCGTATCCGGCTCGAGCTCGAGGCGGAGCTCGACCGCGTGACCGATGCGGCGGATGACGCGGTGGGCCTCGCGCGCGAGGAGCCTCGTCCCGTCGTCGACCCGCTTCCGCAGCGTGCCCGTGCATGAGCCGGGCGCCGCGCATCTTGATCAGCGCCGGCGAAGCGTCGGGAGACCGGCTCGGGGCGGGGCTCGCCGTGGCCCTGCGCGCGCTCCGTCCCGACGTGGAGCTCGTCGGGATGGGAGGCGAGCGGATGGCCGCCGCCGGGGTGCGCCTCGTCGCGCGTTCCTCGGACGTGGCGGTCGTCGGCTTCACGGAAGTCCTGGCGCGGCTTCCGGCGATCCTGCGCGCGCGCCGTGCGATCGCGGGCGCGCTCGAGACGGAGCGTCCCGACCTGTTCGTGCCCGTCGATTTTCCGGACTTCCACCTGCGCATCGTGCCCCGCGCGGCGCGTGCCGGCGTTCCGGTGGTGTACTTCGTGAGCCCGCAGATCTGGGCCTGGAGGCGCGGGCGCCTGCGGGCGATCCGGCGCCACGTGCGCCGGATGCTCGTCCTGTTCCCGTTCGAGACGCGGTTCTACGAGGCGGCTGGCGTGCCGGTCACGTTCGTCGGTCATCCCGCCGTCGAGACGGCAGCCGACGGAGTGTCGCCCGACGAGCTGCGCCGCCGGGCCGGCCTCGCCGCGGAACGCGAGACGATCGCGCTCCTCCCCGGGAGCCGACCGTCCGAGGTCGCTCGCCTGCTGCCGGTGCTCCTCGGCGCGGCCCGGCATCTCGCCGCGCGGCGCCCGTCCCTGCAGTTCCTGATCCCGATCGCCCCGGAGCTCGACCGCACCGCGATCGCCGAAGCCATCGCGCGGTCCGGTGTGAGTTCGACCCACGCTCACGTCGGCGACTTCCCGAGGATCCTGACGACCTGCGTCGCGGGCGCCGTCGCGTCGGGCACGGCGTCTCTCGAGGCGGCGCTCCTCGGTCTGCCGATGGTCGTGGTGTACCGCATGGCGCCCGTCTCGTACGCGATCGGGCGGGCACTCGTCCGCGTCGAGCACGTCGCGCTGCCGAACCTCATCGCCGGCCGGCGCGTCGTGCCGGAGCTGATCCAGGGCGAGTGCAACCCCGAGTCGATCGCCTCCGCGATCGTCACGTACCTCGACGACCCCGGCGCCGTCGAGCGTGCGCGCGCGGGCCTGCGGGAGGTACGGGAGCGCCTGGGCCCCCCCGGCGCGTTCGCCCGTGCGGCCGAGGCGGTTCTCGACGAGACGTGAGGGAGGGTCGGATGCCGGATCCGGTTCGAGTCGCAGCTTGCCTGGCGTGCGAGGTCGCGAGGCCGCCCGGCAGGCTCGCCACGAAATCCCGTGGCGCGTCGGGAACGGTCCGGGCTAGAGTCTGCCGCGTATGAGCGTGCGGTCGATGACGGGGTTCGGTCAGGCGGCGTCCGAGACCGATCGGCTGCGGTTCGCCGTCGAGTTACGCGGCGTGAATCACCGCTATGCCGATGTACGCGTGCGCATTCCCGAGCCGTTTCACGTTTGGGAGAACGACTTGCGCCGCCGCGTCGGCGAGGTGGTGCGTCGCGGGCGAGTCGAGGTCTCGGTGACCGTCGAGCGTGCCGACGGTGCCGACGTGCGACCGACGCTGAACCGGGCGCTCCTCGCCGAGGCGCTCGAGGCGGCTCGCGTGGCCACGCGTGACCACGGCGTGCCGGGGGGGTTCGACGTCGCTTCGCTCCTCGCGCTGCCGGGGATGTTCCGCATCGATGCCGCGACGTCCGAGCCCAGCGAGTCCGAGCATGCGGCGCTCCTCGACGCGCTCGACCGTGGGCTGGCCGCGTTCGACGCCGAGCGTCGGCGGGAGGGGGCCGAGCTGCGGCAGGAGCTGCTCGAGCGCGCTGCGATCGTCGGGGCCGAGCTCGGCGAGCTAGCGGCGCGGGCGGCCGAGGTGCCGTCACGACTCCGCGACCGGCTGCTCGAGCGTCTACGTGGCCTCGAAGCCACGGTCGCGCTCGACCCCGCGCGCATCGCACAGGAGGCGGCGCTGCTCGCCGAGCGCGCCGACGTGACGGAGGAGGCCGTCCGCCTCGTCGGTCACGTCGATGCGGCGCGCGCGCTCCTCGGCGATCCGAGTGGTGAGCCTGTGGGCAAGCGGCTCGACTTCCTGCTCCAGGAGATCCATCGCGAGGCGAACACGGTGTGCGCGAAGGCTGCGGACCTCGAGCTGACGAATCATGCGCTCGCGATCCGCATCGAGATCGAGCGGATGCGGGAGCAGGTGCAGAACCTGGAGTGAGCGGTGGAGGCGCAACGCACGGGACTGGTGTTCGTCATCGCCGCTCCGTCGGGCACCGGGAAGTCGACGATCACGGAGCGTTTGCTACGGGCGGTTCCCGAGCTCGGCTTTTCCGTGTCGTTCACCACGCGGGCGCCGCGCCCCGGCGAGCGCGACGGAGAGCACTACCACTTCGTCGATCCGGAGACGTTCGAGCGGATGCGAGAGGCGGGCGCGTTCCTCGAGTGGGCCGAGGTGTTCGGCCAGCTGTACGGCACGGGCCTCGAGGCGACCCGCTCGGCTCTCGCCCTCGGGCGGGATCTGCTCCTGGATATCGATGTCGAGGGCGCCCGCCAGGTGCGCCGGACGCCCATCGATTCGGTGTCGATCATGGTGTTTCCCCCCGATTTTGCGACGCTCGAGCGGCGGCTAGCCGTCCGCGGCAGCGAGGACGGGCCGGAGCGGACCCGGAGGCTCGCCCGTGCGCGGAACGAAGCGACGAGCTATCTTGAGTTCGACTATCTCGTCGTCAACCGGAACCTCGACGACACGCTGGACGGGATGGTCGCGATCCTGCAGGCCGAACGCCGCCGCGCGCGGCGATGCGATGCGGAGGCGCGGCGGATCCTGACGAGCTTCCCGGCGTAGCGTGGCCGGGTCGAAGAACGACGACGCACCAACGATATTCGGGAGGAAGAAACGTGTTCCGTCTTCCAGAGAACGTCGAGAACAAGTACCGGTTCGTGACGCTCGCGGCCCGTCGGGCCGAGCAGCTCCAGCAGGGGGCGCTACCGCGTGTCGATCCGGACGGTCGCAAGTCGACCGTGGTGGCCCAGGAAGAGGTCGCGGCGGGCCTCGTCGATCCGTGGGACCCGTCGGCCGAGGCGACCTCGCTCGAAGCCGCGGCGGAGGAGCAGGAGGTCGAGTAGCGGCGTGCTCATCGCGCTCGGCGTCAGCGGCGGGATCGCCGCCTACAAAGCGGCGGAGATCGTGCGCGGCCTGGATCAGGCCGGTGCCGAGGTCCAGGTCCTCCTCACGCGCCACGCGATCGAGTTCGTGACGCCGCTGACGCTGCAGACGCTGTCGCGCCGCAAGGTGCTCGTCGGGCAGTACGATCTCGAATCCGAGCGCACGATCCAGCACATCGATCTCACCCGATCGATCTCGGCGCTCGTCGTTGCGCCGGCAACGGCAAACGTGCTGGCCAAATTCGCCCGGGGTGTCGCCGACGATCTGCTGTCGACATTCTACTCGGCTGTGACCGCGCCGGTCGTCGTCGCCCCGGCGATGAACACGCGCATGTGGCTCCACCCGGCGACGCAGGACAACGTCCGCGCCTTGCGCGCCCGGGGTGTGCTCGTCCTCGACCCGGACTCGGGCTGGCTCGCCGAGGGCGAGGTGGGCGAGGGTCGGATGGCCGAGCCCACGCGGATCGTCGCCGCCGCGCTCGACGCGGCGCGCCGGTCGAGCCAGCTCGCGGGACGCACGGTGGTCGTCAGCGCCGGGCCGACGAGCGAGGCGATCGATCCCGTACGGTACGTCTCGAACCGCTCGTCGGGGAAGATGGGGTACGCGCTCGCCGCGGCCGCGGCGCGGCGGGGCGCGCGCGTCGTGCTCGTGAGCGGCCCCGTCGACCTGCCCGTGCCGTACGGCGTGGAGCGCGTGTGCGTCGAGACCGCGGCCGAGATGCGGGAGGCGATCCTCCGCGCGCGGGACGGCGCCGAGGCGGTGTTCATGGCCGCGGCGGTGGCGGACTACGTGCCGGAGCGCGCCAAGACCAAGATCCAGAAGACAGGCGCCGATCTGGTGCTTCGGTTCCACGAGGGTCTGGACATCCTGGCCGAGCTCGGCCGAGATCGCCGCGAGCGCGTGCTCGTGGGCTTCGCCGCCGAGACCGGCGAGCTGCTCGACCGCGCACGGTCGAAGCTCGAGCGCAAGGGCGCGGACTTCATCGTGGCCAACGACGTGACCCGCACCGACATCGGACTCGACTCGGACCACAACGAGGTCACGATCCTGGGCCGTGGCGGAGAGATCTGGGAGATCGGGCGCGCGACCAAGGGCGAGATCGCCGACACGATTCTCGATCGCGTGCTCGGATCGGTCCGAGCGGCGGCGCCCGCGTGAACCCGCCTGGAGCGCCCAAGCCGTCCAACGCGCGGCGGGACCTCGCCGAGTGGGTCGCGTACCTGGGGGAGATCGGCGTGCGCGAGCTGCGCCACGAGCTCGATGATCCGCCGGGGCCGGATCCGGCGGCTCTTCTGGCCGAGATCCGCGCCGATCTCGGCGAGTGCACGCGCTGCAAGCTCCACGCGGGCCGGACGAAGATCGTGTTCGGCGTGGGGAATCCGCGGGCCAAGCTGATGCTCGTCGGCGAGGGGCCCGGTGCGGACGAGGACCTCAAGGGCGAGCCGTTCGTCGGGCGCGCCGGCAAGAAGCTCGATGAGATGATCCGCGCGATCGGCCTCGAGCGCGCGCAGGTCTACATCGCCAATGTGGTCAAGTGCCGGCCGCCGAACAACCGCGATCCCGAGCCGGACGAGATCGGGACCTGCTCGCCGTTCCTGGCGCGGCAGATCGAGGCGATCCGCCCGAAAGTGATCGTGACCCTCGGATCGCCGGCGACGCGGACGCTGCTCGAGACCCGGGTTGGCATCACGCAGCTGCGCGGGACGTGGCACTCCTACCGCGGGATCCCGGTCATGCCGACGTATCACCCGGCGTACCTACTACGCCAGTACACGACGGAGAACCGTCGCAAGGTATTCGAGGATCTGAAGGCCGCGCGCGCCCGCATGGACGACTGAGCCATGGACGAGACCGTGACGCAGCACGCCTCCGTCGCGGTTCCGGTTCCCGTGCGCCGGCTGTTCACCTACGCCGTTGGACCGGAGATCGCGTCGGCGCTCGCCCCGGGAACGCGCGTGCGCGTTCCGTTCGGCAGCCGCCGGCTCGTGGGCACCGTGGTGGAGTGGCCCGCAAAGCCACCGGCGGACGGCGTGGCGGCCAAGCCGATCGACGCGGTGCTCGAGGACGCGCCGACTCTGCCGCCCGACGTGCTCGCCCTGACCGGCTTCGTGGCCGGCTACTACCTGTGTGCCTGGGGCGAAGCGATCGGCGCCGCGGCGCCGCCCGGCCGCGTGGTCGCGAAGCCGTCCTTCGTCGTGCGTCGGACGCCGGGCTCGCGTGCCGATGTCGCCACGCGCGGCGCACCGGCGCGGGATCGGCTCCTCGCCGAGCTCGATCGCGCGGGCGGGACGCTCGAGCTCGCAAGCCTTGCGCCGGCCGCGCGGCGCATCGTCCGGGCGGCCGAACGGGCGGGCGTGGTCGAGGTCGTCGCCGCACCGCGCGAGATCGCGCCGGTCGCCGCCGCGGGGGCGGGCGCGGCACCGCCCGAACCGACGGCCGCGCAAGCCGCTGCGCTCGCGCGGCTCGATCCGTCGCTCGGCGCGCGAACCTATCGGCCGTTCCTGCTGTTCGGTGCGACGGGCTCGGGCAAGACCGAAGTGTACCTGCGTGCGGCGCGAACCACGCTCGACCGCGGTCGCGCGGTGCTCTGGCTCGTGCCGGAGATCGGCCTGACGCCGCTCTTGCGCGGAACGATCGAGCGGCGGTTCCCGGGCCAGGCGGTCGTGCTGCACAGCGGCCTGGCGCGGGCCGAGCGGCAGGCCGCGTGGGACCGGGTACGGCGCGGCGACTGCCGGCTCGTGCTCGGCACACGCTCGGCGGTGTTCGCGCCGGTCGTGGATCTCGGTCTGATCGTCGTCGACGAAGAGCAGGACGGCTCGTACAAGCAGGCCGATGCGCCGCGCTACCACGGTCGCGACGTCGCGGTCGTCCGGGCCCGTGAGGCCGAGGCGACGATCGTCCTCGGCTCGGCGACGCCGGCGCTCGAGTCGTTCCACCACGCGCGCGCCGGGCGCTACGAGCTGCTGCGACTCGGCGGCCGGATCGAGGACCGACCGCTGGCCGAGGTGCGGATCGTGGACATGCGGACGGAGTACGCTCGTGCGGGCGAGGTCGTCGTCGTCTCGTCGGTGCTCGCGCGCGAGCTCCGCGAGTGCCTCGAGCGCGGAGACCAGGCGCTGATCCTGCGCAACCGGCGCGGCTGGGCCGTCGCGCTCCACTGCCCCGCGTGCGGTGAGCGCGTCGAGTGCCCGCAGTGCACGATCGCCCTGACCTGGCATCGGGCCGCACGGCGCTTGCGCTGCCACGCGTGCGGCTTCGAGCGAACGGTTCCCGAGGACGGCTGCCCGACCTGCGCGCACCCGCAGCTCCATCCGCTGGGGGAGGGCACGGAAAAGGTCGAGGCGCTCCTTTGCGACGTCGTGCGCGGGGCGCGCATCGAGCGGATGGACCGCGACACGGTGCGCGGCCGCGGCGATCAGGAGCGGCTCCTCGGTCGTTTCTCGCGCGGCGAGATCGACGTGCTGGTCGGCACGCAGATGATCGCCAAGGGCCACGACTTCCCTCGCGTGACCCTCGTGGGCGTCTTGTCGGCCGACCACGCGCTGGGGCTCCCTGACTTTCGGGCCGGGGAGCGCGCGTTCAGCCTGCTGACGCAGGTCGCCGGCCGTGCCGGGCGGGGAGATCGGCCGGGCCGCGTGATCGTGCAAGCGTTCGATGCCGAGCACCCGGTTCTCGGACTCGCCGCGGCCCAGGACTACGAGGCGTTTTTCGACCGCGAGATGCGCTACCGGCGGGCGCTGCGCTATCCGCCCGTGACCGCGCTCGTGCAGATCGTCGTGCACGATCGGGACGAGAGCGTCGCCCGGCGGTATGCGGAGATCTTCGCCCGCGTGCTCGGCGAAGAGGGAGGAGGCCGGCTGGTCGTCTCCGGGCCCGGCCCGGCGCCGATGGCGCGCGTGGCGGGCCGGCACCGCCAGCAGATCCTCGCGCGGAGCCCGGGAAGGCGGCGGCTCGTCGAGACGGTCGATCGGGCGCTCCGCGCGACCGAGAGCGACGTTCCCCGCAAGGCGCTCCTCGTCGACGTGGATCCGCTGTCGCTTCTCTGAGCCGGAACCGATCGTGCACGATCCGCTCCGACCACCGTTCTGGCCGCGCGCCGGCTCGATCGTCATCGGATCGATCCTCGAGACCGACGCGGCGCGGACGCTCGCCACCCTCGCCACCCTCGCCGCCACGCCGGGCGCGCCGGGTCTCGTCGAGCTCCGGGCGGATCACCTGCGACCCAACGAGGTCGAGCACGTCGTCCGCGAGTCCGCCCGGCCGATGCTCGTCGCCGTGAGGCGCCCGTGCGACGGCGGCGCATTCGCGGGGTCCGAGGAGGAGCGCCGGGCGCTCCTCGAGCGCGCGCTCGAGGCCGGCGCCGCGATCGACGTCGAATGGGACGGATCCGCCGCGAGCCTCGCCACGCGACCCGGGGTCGGCGATCGGGTGGTTGTCTCCCACCACGGCGGGCCGTGCCGGATCGATCCACTGCGGGACGTGGTGCGCCAGATGGCCTCGCGGCCCGGGCTCCGTCTCAAGCTCGTGCCCGAGGCGAGCGCAATCGACGAAGTCCTCGCGTTGCGCACGCTGCTCGCCGAGGCCGCGGGCTCGGGTCTGCGTCTCGCAGCCTTCGCGACGGGGGCCTCAGGCGTCCTGAGCCGGATCCTCGGGCCTGCCTGGGGCTCGTGGGCCACGTACGGTGCGATCGCTCCGGGACGCGAAACCGCCGCGGGCCAGCTCACGGTCGACGATCTCTCGGACGTCTACGATGTGCTCGCGATCCGCGGAACGACGCGACTGTTCGGTCTCCTCGGCGCCACCGTATCGCGCAGCCCTTCACCGGCGATGCACGCCAAGGGGTACGACGAGGCCGGTGTCGATGCTCGGTACCTCCCGATCGAGACCGACGACCTCGAGCGGGGGATCGGCGCCGCCCGGGACCTCGGGATCGAGGCGGTCGGCGTGACGACCCCGTTCAAGGAGGAGCTGTCCGCCCGCTGCCGTCCGGACGACGACGTCGCCGCGGCCGCGGGCGCGGTCAACACCGTCCACATCGGGGCGGTGCTCCGGGGGTCGAACACCGACGGGCCGGCCGTGGTCGAGCGCATCTCGCGCCATCTCGATCCGCGCGGAGCGCGGGTCGCGATCCTCGGCGCCGGAGGAACGGCACGCGGGTGTGGCGTCGCGCTCTCCCGTGCCGGGGCCGAGGTCGCGCTCTTCGGCCGCTCGCCCGAGCGCGTCGGGCGCGCCGCGCGAGCCATCGGAGCCCGGGCGGGAACGATCGACGATCTGGCCGATCTCGCGTGGGACGTGCTGATCCACGCCACGCCCCAGGGCGGGGACGGCACTCGATTCGTCGCCCCGGAATCCCTCAGCGGCCGGCTCGTCGTCGACGCGGTCTACGCGCCGCGGGCGACCGCGCTCGTTCGCGACGCACGAGCGCGAGGGATCGCGACCATCGACGGCGTCGAGCTCTTGGCGGCGCAGGGTGTGCTGCAGTTCGAGCGCATGACCGGTCGAGCCGTACGATACGAGACACTCCACGTCGCGGCGACGCGCTGGCTCGCCCGGCGCGGCGCTTGACGGGTCCCGGGGCGCGGCATACGCTCAGGGCGTCGTTCTGCGGCCGCCCGGCAGGCCGGGGAGCCGGAGGTCGGATGCGCACACTCCATGCCGCCGTCGCGCTCGTGGTGCTCGTGGCTGCCGCCGGATGCGCCGGTCGCCAGCCGATCCGCGGGCAAGAGGTCACGGGACTCGATCGCAAACTGTCGACCTTCGCGTTCATCGAGGACGGCGACCTCGTGACGTTCGTGGTCGGAACGAAGGCCGCACGATATCGCGACGAGTCCGCGTTCATGCCGGTCGAGATCGCCATCGCGAACGTCGGCGTGAAGTCGCTCGAGGTCACGCGCGAGGCGTTCACGCTCGTCGACGAGCAGGGTCAGCGATACCCCGCCGCGTCGCCGATCGAGCTGTTGGAGGGATACGACTTCCTCGATCTCGATCGCACAGCGTTCGCCGAGCTGTCGGGCATTCTGACCTCGAAGTTCGCCACGTTCCAGCGCTACCCGAGCAAACTCAGCCCGACGCGGGACCTACTCGCCGGCCAGGCTGGCGTGTCGACGATCGTGCGCGACACCGTGTCGCTGCCGAAATTCAGCTATTTCATCGATTACGTGTACTTCCCGAAGCCGAGCACCGGGATCAAGGGACACAAGTTCGACCTGTTCCTCTCGTCGAGGACGCTGCCGAACCCGGTGTTCGTCAAGTTCGCGGTGGAGTAGGGCCGTGGGACCGCTGCTGCTCCTCGACAACCACGACTCGTTCACGTGGAACCTCGCGCAGTACCTGGCCGAGCTCGGAGCCGCGGTCGACGTCAGGCTCAACGACGCGATCGGCGTGGAGGAGTGCCTCGGTGGCCGCTACGACGCGATCGTGATCTCGCCGGGGCCCGGGAGACCGGAGGACGCCGGAGTCACGCTCGACCTGGTGCGAGCGGCGGCGCGGGAGCGCCTGCCGCTGCTCGGCGTGTGCCTCGGCCATCAGGCGCTCGGTCTTGCGTTCGGCGCCCGCGTCGTCCACGCCCCAGCCCCGGTTCACGGCAAGGCGTCGAGGATCCTGCACGACGGGCGCGGCGTGTTCGCCGGTCTGTCAGCGGGCTTTGCGGCCACGCGCTACCACTCGCTCGTCGTCGACGGTCCCTCGGTCCCCGAGACTCTCGTCGTGACCGCGCGCACCGAGGATGGCTTGGTCATGGGCCTCGAGCACCGCGAGTGGCCGCTTCACGGTGTGCAGTTCCATCCCGAGTCGATCCTGACGCTCGAGGGCAAGCCGCTCTTGGCGAATTTCCTCGTCCTGGCGGCCCGGGCGCGCCCGCGCGCGGCTTGCCTCGGGTCCGCCGTTGGTGGTAGGTAGTTCGCGCACACCCGGGAGGTTTCGATGCCGATCATGCCGCCGTTCAACCTGAAGGCCTGGATCGACGAGCACCGCGAGCTGTTGAAGCCGCCGGTCGGAAACCGGATGGTGTGGCGCGACACGGAGCTGCTCGTGATGGTCGTGGGTGGACCGAACCAGCGCAAGGACTACCACGTCGAGGACGGCGAGGAGTTCTTCTATCAGATCGAGGGCGACATCGTCGTCCGCGTGATGGAGCAGGGCAAGTCGCGGGACATCCCGATCCGCGAGGGCGAGATCTTCCTGCTACCGCCCGGCATTCCCCACTCGCCGCAGCGACCGGCGAACACGATCGGCCTGGTGATCGAGCGCGTGCGCAAGGTGGGCGAGCGGGATCACCTGGTGTGGTACTGCGAGTCGTGCGGCGACACGTTGCACGACGCGTCGTTCCAGCTCGAGGACCTGGGGTCGCAGCTCAAGCCGATCCTCACGGGGTTCTACGCCGACGGCCGGCTGCGCACCTGCCGCTCGTGCGGCGCGGTCATGGACCCGCCCGGGGCTCGGCCCTGAGCCACTCCCGCGACGGCGCTCGTCCTTGATCGAGGCTCCGTTGATGCCGTCGCGTCCGTTGAAGATCGACCTCCACACGCACGTGCTCCCGGAGCGCTGGCCCGACCTGCGCGAGCGGTACGGGTACGGTGGGTTCGTCCAGCTGGCCCACGATCCGGCCGGCGGCTGCGCGCGCATGATGCGCGACGGGGAGTGCTTCCGCGTCGTCGAGCCGAACCTGTGGTCCGCCGAGCGGCGGCTCGCGGAATGCGATCGAGCGGGCGTGGACGTGCAGGTGCTGTCGACGGTGCCGGTGATGTTCAGCTACTGGGCGCGCCCCGAGCACGCGCTCGACTTGTCGCGCCTGCTGAACGACCACGTGGCGTCGCTCGTGGCGCGCTGGCCGCGCCGCTTCGTCGGGCTCGGCACGGTGCCGCTTCAGGATCCGGACCTCGCGATCGGGGAGCTCGAGCGCTGTGTGGGAGAACTCGGCCTGGCCGGCGTGCAGATCGGCTCGCACGTCAACGATTGGAACCTCGACCGAGCGGAGCTGTTCCCGGTGTTCCGTCGCGCCGCCGAGCTGGGCGCGGCGGTGTTCGTCCATCCGTGGGACATGCTCGGCCGTGAGCGCATGACCAAGTACTGGCTGGCCTGGCTCGTGGGGATGCCGACCGAGACGACGCTCGCCATCTGCTCGCTCGTGTTCGGCGGCGTGTTCGAGCGCCTGCCGGCGCTGCGCGTCGGCTTCGCCCACGGCGGCGGTTCGTTCCCCGGGACGCTCGGGCGGATCGAGCACGGGTTTCACGTCCGGCCCGATCTGTGCGCCACGGACAACGCGCTGTCTCCGAGCGCGTACGTGCGGCGCATGTGGGTCGACTCGCTCGTGCACGACGCCGACGCCCTGCGTCACATCGTGCGCCGGTTCGGCGCCGAGCGCGTGTGCCTCGGCACCGACTATCCGTTCCCGCTCGGCGAGGAGGTTCCCGGCGCGCTGATCGAGGGGATCGAGGAGTTCGACGAGCCGACGCGCCAGTGCCTGCTCGGCGGCGCGGCGTTGCAGTTCCTGGGGCTGCCGCCGGCGAGGTTCGCGTGAGCGGCGCGGGGTTCGACCGGTCCGAAGCGCGCGCGCAAGCGCTCGACGTCGAGGACCGGCTCCGCGAGCTGCGCACGCGGTTCCACGTGCCGCACGCGGTCGACGGGACAGCGCGCGCGTACCTTTGCGGGAACTCGCTCGGCCTCGAGCCCGTCGCGGCTGCCGAGGGGATCCAGCGCGAGCTCGACGACTGGGCGCGGCTCGGTGTCGAAGCGCACTTCGACGCCGCGAGCCCGTGGTACACGTACCACGAGCGGCTGCGCGAGCCGCTCGCGCGTCTCGTCGGCGCTCGGCCGTCCGAGGTCGTGGCGATGAACTCGCTCACCGTCAACCTGCACCTGATGCTGGTCTCGTTCTTCCGTCCCGAGCCTGGGCGGCACCGCGTGCTGATCGAGGAAAACGCGTTCCCGTCCGATCGCTACGCGGTCGAGTCGCACCTGCGGCTCCACGGCTACGACCCGGCTGCCGGACTCATCGTGGCCGCGGCCCGGCCGGGCTCCGCGGCACTGCGGACTGTGGATCTTGAAGAGCAGCTCGACCGCGAGGGGGAGCGGATCGCCCTGGTGCTCCTCGGGGCCGTGAACTACTTCACGGGTCAATGGTTCGACACGACGCGGATCGCGGCCACGGCGCGCCGCAATGGCTGCGTCGTGGGGCTCGACCTGGCCCACGCGATCGGCAACGTCCCGCTCACGCTCCACGACGAGGGGATCGATTTTGCCGTGTGGTGCTCGTACAAGTACTTGAACGGAGGACCGGGCGCTCCGGGAGGGTGCTTCATCCACGAGCGGTACCACGACGACACCGAACGTCCGCGCCTCGCCGGGTGGTGGGGCAACGACCCGAGCACGCGGTTCCGGATGCACGCCGAGCGTTCGTTCGTCCCGGTCCGCAGCGCTGACGGATGGCAGGTGAGCAACCCGTCGATCCTGGCCCTGGCGCCGCTCGCGTCGTCGCTCGGCGTGTTCGACGACGTCGGGATGCCCGCGTTGCGCGCGAAGTCGGAGCGGTTGACGGAGTACGCGGCGTCGTGGGTCGAGCACGCAGCGAACGGCCGGATCGAGATCCTGACCCCGCTCGTTCCGTGCGCGCGGGGATGCCAGCTCTCGCTGCGCCCGGACGAAGGAGCGATCGAGCTTGCCCGCTCGCTCCGCGATGCCGGTGTGATCGGTGACTACCGCGAGCCGGGGGTGATCCGTGTGGCCCCCGTGCCGTCGTACAACACGTTTCACGACGTTTGGCGCTTCGGCCGGGCGGTCGAGCGCTGGGCGGCGGAGAGCCGATGAACGAGACGCCGAAGGACCCCGAGCTGACCTACGCCTCGTATCTCGAGATCGACCGACTGTTGCGGCTCCAGACGCCCCGCTCCGATCCCGTGGAGCACGACGAGCTGTTGTTCATCGTGATCCACCAGGTGTACGAGCTGTGGTTCAAGGTCCTGCTCCACGAGCTCGATCGGGCCAAGCGGAGCTTTTCTGCGGGCGAGCTGTTCCTGGCGATCCACACGCTCCAGCGCATGCGGACCATCCTCAAGACGCTCGTCGGACAGCTCGACATCCTCGAGACGATGACGCCGCTGTCGTTCTCCGCGTTTCGATCGCGGCTCGAGACCGCCTCGGGGTTCCAGTCGGCTCAGTTCCGCGAGCTGGAGTTCGCCCTCGGTCACAAGCGGGTCGAGGTGCTGCGCGAGCTCGGCCGGCACGCGGCGGGCGCCGAACGCGCGCGGCGCCGGCTCCACGAGCGCTCGCTCGTCGACCATTTCTACGACTTTCTCGCGGGTCGCGGCGTGACGATTCCCGAGGCCCTGCGGGCGAAGCCGGTCACTGAGCCGACGATCCCCGACGAGACCGTCCAGCGCGGATTGCTGGGCCTGTACCGGACGTCGCCCGAGGTCGCGATCCTGCTCGAGCTGATGACCGACTTCGACGAGGGGCTCCAGGAGTGGCGCTACCGGCACGTCAAGCTGGTCGAGCGCACGATCGGAACGAGGGTCGGAACCGGCGGCTCGCCGGGCGCTGCGTTCCTGCGCCAGACGCTGTTCCACGCGGTGTTCCCCGATCTCTGGGCGATCCGGAACGAGATGTAGCCATGGCGCGCCTCTACGACATCACGCCGGCCGTGAGCCCCGCGCTCGCCGTCTGGCCCGGCGATACGCCGATGACCCGCGAGGTGCTCCTCGACATGCGCCGCGGCGACCCGCTGACGCTCTCGACGCTGCGCGCCACGGTGCACCTCGGAGCGCACGCGGACGCTCCGAGCCACTACGGGAAGGAGGCGCGGACGATCGACGAGGTCCCGATCGAGACGTACATCGGCCCGTGCCGGGTCGTGCGCGTGGCGGTCGAGGCCGGCCGGCGCGTGGGGCCAGCCGAGATCTCCTGGCCCGCCGGCGCCGAGCGCGTCCTGATCGCGACGGGGACGTATCCCGACCCCACGAGGTTCGCTCGAGACTTCTCCGCCCTGGCCCCTGAGCTCGTCGAGCGCTTGCATGCCGAGGGTGTGCGCTTGGTGGGGATCGACACGCCGAGCGTCGACCTCTCTGACTCGAAGGATCTCCCGACGCACCAGGCCTGCCTGCGCTGCGGCGTGGCGATTCTCGAGGGGCTCGTTCTGGCGGAAGTGCCCGAAGGGCTGTACGAGCTGATCGCTCTCCCGCTCAAGCTCGCCGGCTTCGATGCGAGTCCGGTGCGAGCGGTGCTGCGGGAGCGGTAGCCGATCGAGGGCCTCAGCGTCACGCGCATGACAATCTCGCCGGCCCAGCCTCTCGCTGACCCGGCCCCCGTGGGTTGCCGCGTCTGCGGGAGCGCGGGCGCGGTGTTTCTGTGCCGAACTCTCAACGAGCACAGCGCAACGAGAACCCTGTCGCACTACCGTTGCGACGTGTGTGGGTCGGTCTTTGTCGGCGAATCCATCGCGGATCGTGAACTACTTCTCGCCTATTCGACTCTGGACGCTCGCGCCTACTATGAGGAGATCGCGGAGCAGAACTTGCGCAGGCTGAAGACCGCGGTGCAGTACCTTGCGCGCCTGCTTCGCGGGCGGTCAGGCGAGATCCTCGATATCGGAGCGGGGGACGGGCGCTTTCTCGCGCTGCTGCGCGACTCCGGGTTCACCCATGTCTCGGCTCACGAGATCCCGTGCGGTGAGTTGTTCTCACTCGCCGGCGCCCTGACCCAGATCTACCGGGACTTCGACTACGCGACCATTCCTTCATCGAAGTTCGATGTCGTGACGCTGATGGACGTTCTCGAGCACGTCCCGCGTCCCGCGGATCTCGTGCTTGCGTGTGCCCGGATTCTCCGTCCCGGTGGCATGATCTACCTTCGTACTCCGGTCGTTACACGCCTGGACAGCGTGATGCACGCATTTCAGCGCATGCGGGGTCTTCAAGCGCTCGGGCGGGCTTGGCAGAGAGGCCGCACGTCCTGCTTTCACCTGCAGAACTACACACCACGAGCACTCGAGGCATTGCTGGTATGCCGCGGATTCGAGAGGGTCGACGTGCGTGTGGTGAACGAGTTGTCGTGGCCGTTGGGGCGCTGTGTACGGGTCTACCTGGTCGACAAGTACTCGGTGCCGCCGATCGTTGGTCGCGGTTTGACACCGCTGTTGTACCCGTTTCTCTGCACGCGCTTCTTCAACGCCAACAAGGCGGTGCTCACGGCGCGTCGCGCCTGATTCTCAATTTCACCGGCTTCGACGCGAGCCCGGTGCAAAGTCCCATCTACCGGCGACAGAACGCATAGAAGAGCGTCGTTGCGGTCCCTTGATCCGTCGTGCAATCCGACTGGGTGCCGTCGATCGTCCGAACGGCGACACACAGGAGGTTGACGGACTGACATACCTCGTTTCCGGTGTCCGCCGTGTCGTCTGAATCGCCGAACATCACGGTCCCGACATGCTCGTTGTAGGGGTTCAGATGGACCATTCCCGAGGCATTGGGAAACTCCAGGCTTCGATCGACAGTCGGGTTCCGTGCCGTGACCTCGGTGTGGTTCGCGTCGATCACGGTACCCTCGAACTTGACCCGGCCGCCCGTCGACCCGCCCAAGAACAGCGTTCCCGAGCCCGACGCGACTTCGAGTTCTCCCCTTCCAATCGCCGCGGCGCCGATCGCCACGGCGAAGGGGTTGACTTGCAACGCGATCTGCGTCGGGGAGCTGTAGATCGTGTAGTCGAGAAGCGGCGAGTTTGAGTCGACGGACACGATGTTCCATGCGAACGGATACCAGGTCGCGGATCCGTCCTTCAAGACGTGTCGCAAGAACCACTCGGCGCGACGATCGCCGGATAGGTGAGTCCAGCCGGCGGTGAACTGAAACCCGAGCGAGTAGTCGGCAGGGTTCTCCCGCGCCAGGATGTCCGTCGTCGACGCGTTGTAATAGGGTCCGACCCAGATGAACTCGGTGTCATCGCCGGGAACGGAGCCGAGGGCGTCCGAGCCTGCATCGTACGACTCGTAGACATACTGCCTCATCTTGACACCGATGCCCGGCGAGCCACCGGACTGCCCACCCGGGAAGGTCGGCGCAGCCTGCTGCACGAAGCCCTTCGAGGACGTCAGCGTCGTTTCGTTGGCAAACGTATGGACGCCCGTCCAGGTTGGTGCGATCGAGCGATCGATCACCGCGGCGCCGAGCGTCCCTTCGACCTCGCCCGTCAACGTCTGTTCCGGGTGCGTGTGGCCGGGGTTCGTCCCGCTCGTGACGTTGCCGCCCGAAATCGTGCCATCGACGGACAGCGCGGCGGTCGTGGGGTTGTATGTCATCCCGGAGTCGCCGCCGGACGGGCCGGCGAACGCCAACTCCGACGCGGCGGGATCCCATGTCACGGTCGTGGACCCGGCGGCCGCCTCGAATCGGAGATCCACCGTGCTCACCGTCGGTTCGCCGAGGACCGCGCCGGTTCGTCCGATGAGCTGGTCCGCGACGATCGTCCCGGTCACGTTCCCTCCCGTCGCCCCGTCGAGCGACGCGACGCGATAGGCGTATCCGACGGTCCCGACGCGTGTCCGCGGGAGGAGGACGTCATCGTCCGATGAGCCCGCGAGCCCATCGGGATCGAGCGTGACTTCGATCCAGACTGGGACATCGCCCGAGCCGAAGACCGTCGCATCGAGCACGCACGGCCCGGACGCACAGTCGGACGCGGCGACGCCCGTTCCGATCAAGTGCGAGAACACGCCCTCGACCGGCGAGACCGTCGTGATCTCGTGGTACGAAAGCGCGCCCGTCGACGGGAACGATGTGTCGTCTCCGCCGCGAAAGATACGGAAGCGCAGATTCGCGGGCGCATTCGTGGGCAGACCGCCGGGATCCAGCAGGACGCCCTGGTAGGAGATCGCGTCAGGGACATCGGCCATCACGGCGCCGGCGAGGATTGCCGCGACGGCACAGGGCCCCAATCTCGAGCCTCGACAGAACATCGTCGTTCTCCTGTGTTTGTTCACGGGATGCTCGGTACGAAACCACTGAGAAGGCTGGCGCCTGAGCCGGACCACGCGGCACTCGCGGCGGTCTGACCGGTCGACGAGCGACCGATCTTCCGACTCACGCCGGTTGCGTACCCGCCACCCGAGGCAATCACGAAACGGGCCAGCCGATGCTCGCAGACGTCGCCAACCGCGTCCCCGTCCGTGTTCTCCTGGCCCGAATTGGGGACCGCTGTGCAGTTGTCGCATGCGTCGCCGACCGCGTCGGCGTCGAAGTCCTCCTGGGACGGGTTCGCGGTAATCCGGCAGTTGTCCGACGGGTCCGGGACCGTGTCGCTGTCGGAGTCGCCGGAGAGCGGATCGGTGCCCCAGATCAGCACCTCGTCGCCGTCGGTCAGGCCGTCGTCGTCGGTGTCGGGGTCGAGCGGATCCGTGCCGATCGTGGCTTCCTCGACGTCGGTCAGGCCATCGTTGTCGTCGTCGTCGTCACAGGCGTCGCCGCTCGCGTCGAGGTCGAAATCCTGTTGCTCGGCGTTCGGCGACGTCACGCAGTTGTCGATTCCGTCCGTGACGCCATCGCCGTCGACGTCGGTGCATGGCGACGCGGGAGGTCGAGGCAGCCCGCCCGGGCCGCTCCCGAGCGAGCCCTCGTCGCCATGGACATCCTCCTGGGTCACGAGGTAGTACGTGAGGCGGCCGTGGGCCAGAGGCACCGCGTCGACGAGGGTCGTCGTCGTGAGGTCGAGCGCCAGGCAGTCGTGCCCATAGGCCCATTCGTCCTGCGCGACCAGGATCGCCTTGTAGACGTTGTACCGGTCCGCGGTCAGCTCCGGGCTCCAGGCGAGCGTGTCGCGGTCCAGGAAGCGCACGGTCGGGGCGAGCTCCGGAACGGCCGCCACCCCAGGAGCCTGGATGGCAACCAGGAACACGAGAGCGCCGATTCGGGCCAATGGACGCATGGGGGACTTCCGGGCGCACCTCCGCCCGTGGTCCATATACGCAGATCCGGACGGCGGGGCCACGCCCCCTGCGAGATCTCCCCGCCGGGGCCCTCAATCGACCGTGGCGATGACCTTGAGCTCGACGGCGATCGGGGTCGGGAGGCTCCCGACCTCGATCGTCGTCCGGGCCGGGGGGCTCGCCGGGAAATGCTCCGCCCACAGGCGGTTGAACGTCGGGAAGTCCTTCTTCATGTCGGTCAGGAACACCGTGACGTCGACGATCCGATCCCAGCTCGATCCCGCGTCCTCGAGCACCGTGCGCACGTTGCGGAACACCGCCCGGCACTGGGTCTCGATGTCGTAGGCCAGGACGCGGCCCGCGTCGTCGAGGGTCACGCCGGGGATCTCGCGCCGCCCCCGGTCGCGGGGACCGATCCCGGAGAGGAACAGCAGGTTTCCCACGCGCCGCGCGTGGGGGAAGGCGCCGACCGGCTCCGGCGCTCGCTCGCTCGTCACGTTCGGGTCGGGGTCGCGCATCGCCTCAGCCTCCCGTCCGTAGACAAACGTTGCGCGGCTCTGTGAAGAAGCGCAGCGCCTCTTCGCCGCCCTCGCGCCCGAGGCCGCTGGCCTTCATCCCTCCGAACGGCGTGCGCAGGTCGCGCACGAGCCAGCAGTTGATCCACACCACGCCGGCGTCGATGCGCTCGGCGAGGCGGTGGGCGCGCGAGAGGTTCTCGGTCCATACCGTTGCCGACAGGCCGTACGGTGTGTCGTTGGCTCGCTGCACGGCCTCGTCTTCCTCGTCGAACGGCGCGACGGTCACGACGGGTCCGAAGATCTCCTCCCGGTCCACCCGGCACCCCGGGGGCAGGCCGACGATCACCGTGGGCTCGAGGAAGAAACCATCGCGGCACCGGTCGGGCAGTCCGGTGGGCCGGCCGCCCCCACACACGATCGTGCCGCCCTCGCGTCGCGCGAGCTCGACGTACGCCGCAACCTTGTCTGCGTGGCCGCGGGACACGAGGGCTCCCTGGTCGGTCGCCGCCTCGAGCGGGTCGCCGACGCGAAGGCGGCGCGCCGCGGCGACGAATCGCTCGAGGAACGGCTCGTAGGCCGCGCGCTCGACGAGGATCCGCGAGCCGCACAGGCAGAGCTGGCCCTGGTTCGAGAAGGCGGCGCGCAGGCTCTCAGGGACGGCTCGGTCGAGATCGGCGTCGGCGAAGACCAGGTTCGGGTTCTTCCCGCCCATCTCGAGCGTCACCTTCTTGAGTCGTTGCGCCGCGGCGCGGGCGATGCCGGAGCCGGTCGCCGTTCCGCCGGTGAACGAGATCGTACCGACGTCGGGATGCTCGACGATCGCCGCCCCGGCTTCCGCGCCGAGGCCGTGGACGACGTTCAGCACACCGGGGGGAAGGCCGGTCTCGCGGCACGCCTCGGTCAGAAGGTGTGCGGTCATCGGCGTGAGCTCGGAGGGCTTGGCCACGGCCGTGTTCCCGGTGGCCAGAGCCGGCGCGATCTTCCACGACAGCAGGTACAGCGGGAGGTTCCACGGCGAGATCAGTCCGACCACGCCGCGCGGCCGGCGCAGCGTGTAGTTGAGCGCCTCACCGTCCGTGACGTGGCTCTCGCTGGCCCAGTGGACGATCGCGGTGGCGAAGAACCGGAAGTTGGCCACGGCCCGCGGGATGTCCACGGCGCGAGCGAGTGCGAGGGGCTTGCCCGTGTCGATCGCCTCTGCGCGCGCGAACCGATCGAGGTCGGCCTCGATCCGGGCCGCGAGGGCGAGCAGCAGACGGGAGCGCTCGGTGACGGGTGTCTTGGACCAGACGGGAAACGCGCGGCGTGCCGCGGCGACGGCAACGTCCACGTCGTCGCTGTCGCTCGACGCGACGAGCGAGTAGACCCGCCCCGTCGCTGGCTCGACGTTGTCGAGCCAGCGCTCGGCGCGCGGTGGAACCGGCACGCCGGCGATGAAGTTCGGGATCCGCTCCATCAGCGCGCGGTCGATCCGGCGACGAGGGGACCGCGACCGCCGGGGGATTGTACCGCACGGCGCGGGCCGGCCTCGACTCCGATCGCGCGCCGCGCCCGCGCGAGCGGCTCGCGAGCGCGATCGGCGACGACGTGCAGCGCGAGCACCGTCGCCGCGATGGCGAGGCCCGCCGATGTCGCGACCCACCAGGCATCGAGCAGGTTCGCGCGGCCGTCGGCGACGATGTTGCCCCAGGACGGCGTGGGTGGGAGGACACCGAGACCGAGGAACGACAGCGCGGCCTCGAGCAGGATCGCGTCACCCACGCGCAGCGTTCCCTCGACGAGGACCGGCCCGGCCGCAGCGGGCAGCAGATGGAACACGCCGACGCGGAGCCTTCCCGCGCCGGCCGCGCGTGCCGCCTCCACGTAGTCCCGCTCGCGCACCGACAGCACCTCGGCGCGGACGAGCCGGGCCGCGGTCATCCAGGTCGTCGCCCCGAGCACGAGCACGGTGGTCGAGAGCGACGGACCCCACAGCGCGACGAGCAGCAGCGCGAGGAAGAGACGGGGCACCGCGAGCACGAGGTCCGTCCCGCGCATCAGGAGCGAGTCGGCAAGCGAGCCGGAAGAGCCGGCGAGGACACCGATCGTCGTCCCCAGGCCGATCGCGACCGCGGCGCCGAGGATCCCAACGAGCAGGGAGGTCCGCGCACCCCACACGAGGCGGCTCAGCAGGTCGCGCCCGAAGCGATCCGTCCCGAGAACGTACAGCGGACGCTCGTGCCACGCGGCGGGCCCTCCCGCGGCGAGATCCGCCGCCGCGACGCGGATGGTGCGCGCTCCACGCCGAAACTCGACCGATCCGTCCGCCGCCTCGCGCACGGTCTCGGCGTGCAGGAGCGTGCCGTCGGCCCGTCGAACGGTGTGCGGCCGCGAGAGCGGCGGGAGGCCGCGCAGCACGAGCGTGTCGGGCTGGGCCGCGGGATCGCGCAGCGGAAGCCACTGCGCGGCGAGCGCGAGCGCGGCGACGGCGCCCAAGAGGCCCAGGGCGATCCGCGCCGTCGCCCGATTCATGGACCAGCCGCTCGCGCGAGGCGTACGCGCGGATCGAGCGCGGCGAGCGCGAGGTCGGCACCGAGGCTCCCGGCGGCGACGAGCGCGGCGGACAGGAGCGTCGAGGCGAGCACGACCGAGACGTCCTTGGCCAGGATCGCCTCGTAGGTCAGGCGGCCCATTCCGGGCCACGAGAACACGACCTCGACCACTAGGGACCCCGACACCAGGACCGGAAGCGAGAGCGCGGTCAGCGTGAGCACGGGTCCGAGACCGCTGCGCAGGGCGTGCCCGACGAGGACGCGGCGCTCCGTGAGACCCCGGGCGCGCGCGGCTCGCACGAACCCCTGCCCGAGCGCCTCGACGACGCTCGCGCGCACGAACCGGCTCATCGCGGCGGCCGAGGTGAGTCCGAGCACGCACGCCGGGAGCACGAGGTGGCGAGCGAGATCCGTGACACGCGCCAGAAGGGCCCCATCGGCCGTGCCGGGGGCGCGCATCCCCGACGACGGAAAGAGGGGGAGCAGGTAAGAAAAAACGAGGATCGCCATCAGACCGACCCAGAACGCCGGCATCGCGCACAGCGCGAGGCTGCCCGCGCCGAGCACGCGGTCGAGCCCGCGGCCGTGGCGGGCCGCGCCGGCGACGCCGAGAGCGAGGCCGAAGAGCGCCTGCACCACAAGGGCCGTGCCGGAGAGCAAGAGCGTCGCGGGGAGCGTGTCGACGAGGAGCCGAGCGACCGGGCGCGCGCGCGAGTGCGACCACCCGAGGTCGCCCCGGACGATGCTCGCGAGCCAGACTGCGTAGCGTTCGACGGGGCCGCGATCGAGCCCGTACGCTCGCTCGATCCGCTCGCGGATCTCGGGGGGCACGGGGCGATCGCCGAGCAGGTGGTCGGTCGGATCGCCCGGTGCCAGCTCGAGCAGCGCGAACGCGAGCGTCGCGGCCGCGAGCGCGAACGGCACGACGAACAGCGAGCGCCGGAACGCGTAGGCCAGCATGCTGCCCTAGGACGCGGCGACCCAGAACCGATCGATCCGGGCCAACGGATCGCTTGGCACGTCGACGACCACGCCGCGCAGGCGAGGCCCGTAGCCGGCGACACGGCGCAGCTCGTACAGGAAGGTATACGGCGCGTCCTCGTGGATTCGACGCTGGATGTCGCGCAGGGGCTCGAGCATCTCGGCGCCGGATGCCGCCTCGCTCAACCGCGCGATCTCGCGATCCACGTCCGCGGCGCGGTAGCGCACGACGTTCAGCCCGGCCGGCGGGACGCGGTCCGACGCGAACAGCGCGGCCAGGTCGATCTTGCCCGAGAACGTCCAGCCACCGAGGTACGCCTGGTACTCGCCCGACGCGATCTGCTGGCGCAGCGTCTTCATCTCGAGGCTGCGCACCGACGCGCGGACGCCGATCCGAGCGAGCTGTTCCTGGATCTTGACCAGCATCTCCTCGCGCACCCGGTTGCCGCTGTTGGTCAGGATCTCGACGTCGAGCGTCCGACCCTTCCGGGTGCTGCCGTCCGCTTCGCGCGTCGCGAACCCATGGGCCGCGAGCGTGGCTCGCGCGCCGTGCGGGTCGTAGGGCCAGGGCTCGATCGCTCGATCGACGCCCCACGCGCCGCGCGGCAGCGGGCCCCGGCTCACGCGGCCGAAGCCGAAGAGCATCTCCTCGACGAGTCCTTCCCGGTCGATCGCCTGCGTGAGCGCGCGCCGAACCTCCGGAGCGTCGAACGGCGGGCGGTCGCCGTTCCAGCCGATGAAGTCGTACTTGGGCTGGTCGAACGCCAGGAGCTTGACGCCCCCCGCGTCCTTGTCGGAGAGCCGGTGCGCGTCGCGTGCCGGGACGCCCTCGAGCCAGTCGATCTCGCCCGTCTCGAGCTGGGTTACGAGGCTCGCGTCGTCGGCGACGATCCGCACGACGACACGATCGAGGAGCGGCCGGGCGGAATCGAAGAAGTGCGGGTTGCGAGCGAGCTCGATCTCGCGCTGCGGCGCGTGTCGCACGAGAACGAACGGCCCCGAGGCGATCTTGTGCTGCGACCAGTCGTGTGTCGCCCAGGCTTCGAACGGCACGGTGCCGAATACGTGTCGCGGGACGATTCCGCCCTCGACCGCGTCGGCGAGCTGGTAAGGATAGCGGCCGTCGAAGCGGAAACGCACCGTGCGTGGGTCGACCACCTCGACGCCCGTGATACGGGTCTTCGACGCCCCACCGACCCACGGCACTGCGGGCGAGGTCTGGGCCTCAAAGGTGAAGCGAACGTCGTCGGCGGTGACCGGGACGCCGTCGCTCCAGCGCGCGTCGCGCAAGCGGAACGTCAGGTTCAGCCCGTCGGACGACGATTCCCACGACTCGGCGAGAAGTGGCTCGAAGCCGTCCGCCGTCTCGAGACCTCGCCCGGTCTCCTGAGCCAGGCGCAGGAACAGCCGGCGCAGGATGCCGCCCGCGAACGCCTGCTGCGACACGTACTCGTTCCACGTGTCGACGTCCGAGATGCTCCCGAGCACGACCGTGCCGCCCCGACGCGGGGCGTCGTCGCCGGCCGGGGGAGCGACCGGGCCCGCGCAGCCCACGAACCCGGCGAGCGCGACGAGCGCGCACGCGACTCTCCCGGCCGATCGCCGACCGTCCATCCCCACCTCCCGGGCCGTGCGCCCGCGAGGGGAACATGGGTCAGCCCCGCAGATGGAACAAGCGGGGGGTCAGGTCTTGAATTACGGTGTCCGGTCGGACACCGTAATTCAAGACCTGACCTCTTCGATCTCCAGCAGCGTGTGACGCGGGCCGACGTCGATTCCAGGGCAGAACCGGCGCAGCTTGGTCCATGTGGTGCGCGACCGCAGCGTCTCGGGCCAGAACGGGAATGTCTTGCACTGCGTGGGGCGGGCGTCGTAGACCGTGCACCGGGTGCCGTCGAGGAACGGGCAGGCCGGTGCGTCCATCCGGAGCACGACGTGGCCGTCGTCGGGCACGGTGAATCGGCGCAGGAACTCCTCGCGCGCGAGGCCGAGGTGGGCGGCGAGCCGGTCGGCATCCTGACCTTCGAGGTACACGTGCGAGTAGTCGTCGTGGTTCGAGCAGCACGCGCCGCAATCCGGGCGGCACTCGAAGCACAGGCCGTCCGCATACCACGGAAGCGGGACGGGACCGTCGGACAGATCGCCACCGATTGACATTGCGGCGCAGTATAGCCTTCCGGTCGACCGTCGCATCCGTCAGCTCGACGCGATCCGAGGCAAGCGAATGCGGAACGTCGTGCCGTGCCCCGGCTCGCCATCGACCTCGATCCGTCCGGCGTGGGCTTCGACCGCGCGCCGGACGATGGCCAGGCCGAGTCCGGTGCCGGAGCTCTTTGTCGAGAAGTACGGCTCGAACAGCCGCCGCCGCACCTCGGCCGTGATGCCCGTTCCGGTGTCCTCGACGGACAGCACGACCTCGCCGTGGTCCGCGCTCGGTCGGACGGCGAGCGTCAGTCGCCCGCCGTCGGGCATCGCCTGCATCGCATTCTCGATCAGGTTCACGATCGCGCGCCCCAGTACACGCGCGTCGATCGCCACGAGCCCCGTCGGCTCGTATCGCTCCTCGAGCGTGATGCGGCGCAGCGCCGCCGCGCGGTAGGGGGCCGCGACCTCACGCAGGAACTCCACGGGGTCGATCGCCAGCGGCGCGAGGACCGGGAGCTTGGCGTAGGTCGAGAACTCCCCGGCGATGTCGTACAGCGCGCGGACCTGCTTCTTCACGGTCTCGATGCACGTCTCGAGGTCGCGGGCCGGCAACACGCTGCGGTCGCGCAACAGGCGCTCGAGGTGCTCGGTCGAGAGCTGGATCGGCGTGAGCGGGTTCTTGATCTCGTGCGCGATGGCGCGGGCCATCTCGGCCCAGGCGGCGAGCTGGTTGCTCCGCATCAGGTCGGTCACGTCGTCGAGCAGTACGAGCGTCCCGATCCGGCGCGCCTCGGGGTCGGCCAGCGGGACCCGCACCACGCGGAGGCGCCGCGGCATGCCGCGCGTGACGAGGTCGATCTCTTCGGGCTCTCCCGGCGATGGGGCCGAGCGCTCGAGCAGCCGGCGCAACGGAGCGAGGTCGGGGTGACCCCCGAGGGCGTCGCCGAGCGATTCACCGATGCGCGGGTGAACGTCGGCCGTCTCGAGCAGGCGCCGCGTCGCCGGATTCAGCGTCACGATCGACCCCGTGCGATCGAGGGATAGCACGCCGGTCGTCGCGTGCTCGAGCAGCCGCTCGGTGTACTCCCGGCGGCGCTCGAGGTCGGCGCGCTGTGTCGCGAGGGACGCCGCCATGCTGTTGAATCCGCGCACCAGCTCGGCGAGCTCGTCGCTCGTCCTCGGGCGCAACCGCGTTCCGTAGTCACCCATCGCGATCCGCGCGGTCGCGTGGACCAGGTCGCGGACCGGTCGTGCGACGGTGCGCGCCACGTACGTGGCGACGACCGCGAGGAGTCCGGCGAGAAGCACCGTCGCGAGCAGGATCGTGTCGGCGACGCGCTGCACCGAGCGGACGATCACGCGCGCCTCGGTGACGACGGGCACGGCGGCGACGAGCGAGCGTTGAGGATCCGGACTGTCGAGCGGCGCGTAGGCGATCGGGACGCTGAGCGACCCGAGACGCGCGGGAACGACGACGTACGGCGAGCCCTGCCTGCCGAGCCGCTCCTGCACGTGGCCATCGAGCCTTAGCGGCACCGCGCCCGAGGCGAACAGCTCGCGACGCGAGGTCGCCTTGAGCCGTGCGTTCTCGTAGACGTGGATCTCCTGGCCGTTGAGGTTCCGCAGCCAGTACACGATCTCGTCGTTGAGCAGGGCCGGCGCGGTCGGATCCGGATCGTGCGCCACCGCGATGTAGTCGTCGAGGACGCGCTGCGCCGCTCGAGCGAACTGCGTGGCCGAGTCGATGAGCGCGGCTCGCCCGCGGCCGTCGATGTACCCGCGCACGACGAGGCCGAGTCCGAGCAGCGGAACGGTCGAGGCCACGAGCAGCGCGGCCAGGAGCTTGCCGTAGAACGAGGCGCGCAGCGCTCGAACGATCGCGGTGGCGCTTCCCGGTCCGCGGGAGCGGCGGATGATCACCCGCACGGCGACGAGCCCGGCCGCGAGCAGCGCGAGTCGGACGGCAGCAGCGAGACGCGCGAGAATTCCCGGCGACGGCTGGAGCAGCGCGTGGAGCCGGTGGTCGCCGTCCTGCAACGCGATGCCGGCCCAGCGCTCGTCTCCCGCGGCGACGTCGATGCGGCCCTCGCGCTCGAGCGCCTCGACGAGAACCTCCGACATCGCCGGCGGCTGGATCAACGTGCTCAGCACGACGGTCCCCGACGCGTCGTACAGGACGTACTCGACGCCTACCGGAGCGGGAGATCCGGAGAACGGGGCTCCCGGGCCGAGCGCGGCAAGGTAGGTGCGGGATCCCGGCAGGAACGGCAGATTCGCCGGCTCGTCGAGCACGTGGCCCACGACCCAGCCGAGCGCTCCTTCCGGCCCGAGCCGCACCGCACCATGCAGGAGCTGCTGGCGCACCGCGGCGACCGGACGGAACGACTCGCCCTCCCGGATTCGTACGGGCGCATCGGGTGCGCCGGCCGGCCGCTCGTCCTCGGCGAGCAGAGGCAGATCGAAGCCGAAATGACTGCGGAGCACGCCGCCGGCGTCGTAGAGGTCGAGCGACGACCGGTAACCGCCGAAGAAGAGCTCGCTCTCGACCCACAACTCGTAGGCCAGCCGGTCGACATCCGGTCCGCCGATCCCGCGCCGGCCGTCGGCGAACGCCTCGCGCACACGCTCGAGGGTCGAGGCCAGGGCGAGCTTGCGCGCCGGGAGCGGATCGAGCACGAGCGCGGCGTACTCCGACCGGATCCGCTCGAGTGCGGCCCGCGCATCGAGGTGCTGGAGCCTCAGGCTCGCCGCGACGACGAGGCCGAGGAGCAGAGCCACGGTCCCGATCCCGACGCGAGCGGGTCCCGGCTCGCGCCGCGCGGTCCGGAGCAGCGCGGCGAGCAGGTCAGCCGCGCCGAGAAGCGCCACGCACACGGACAGCCCGACGGCGAGGCGCCCGCCGGAGCGCCACATCGGCGCCGTGTCGAGGAGCGGAACGCTCGAGCTGCGCGCGACGACGCCGAGGATCCACGCGACCCAGGCGAGGCTCGCGGCCGCGGTCGCCGAGAGCACCGCGAGTGCGCCCGCTGGCCGGAGCTTGGCGAGCCGCTCGGCCCCGGCCGCGACGCAGTGCACGACGCCATAGGCTGCGAGCGCGGACAGCACGAGATCGGCTGGAGAGGCGGTGAGGCGCCACGCAGCCGACGTGCCGAACGCCTTCGCCGTTCCTAGCTCGGGCGCGAGAACCCAGGCCGGAGCACGCGTCACCGCGAGCGCGATGCGGGCGAGAACGATCGCGCCCACGCCCCAGGCGACCGAGCTGGCGCCGGCTGCAGTCCAGGGAACGAGAGCAAGCGCGACGGCCGAGGACACGATCGCGGCCCAAGCCCACGCGAGATTACGCCACATCGCGGCCGCATGCTGCGACGAGACCGGGCGCAGCGTGGCGGCGACGAACGGTGCGCCGTCGGGTGTCTTGAAGACGCGCTCTATCCCGGTCCCGGTCGGTTCGCTCGTGCCGTCGGCGTCGTCGCCAAACACCAGCTCGAGGTCGACACCGCGCAAGAGCCTGGTCGGGATCCACCTCTTCGCCGACAGATCCGCCAGGCGCGAATCGACGACAAGCGACGCGAGCGCGCAGCGTCCCTCGTTGTCGGGGCCCGCCCGCACGACCAGGCGCACGTGCACGCCCGATCCCCTCACGTGCCAGCGGGATGCTCCGGGTGAGACGAGCAGCGCATCGGGCTCGGGTGGGGTTCCGCGCCACGACAGGTAGTTGAGGTCCGCGTCGAGGATCCCCACTCCGTCGAGGCGCTCCGTGAGGGCCGCCGACACCGGCTCGGCCCGGCCGCCGAGGAATGCCTCGGCGATCCCGAGCGCCTCGCCGAGCTCGCCGTGGAGCCAGCGCTCGATCCGCGTGGCCCGTGCGTCGAGCGCCGCGGGTCCGGGCGGCCCCACGAGGCCAGTGCCCCAGGCGAGAGCGAATCCCCCGAGGACGAGTCCCGGAGGGAGCAGCACCGCGAGGAGAAGAGCCCACGAGAATCGCCGCAGGGGAAGGCCGCGTCCCGGCCAGCGGCTCATGGCGGCGTTTCCCGGATCTCCCGCAGCACCCACCGTTCTTCCTCGGCGCGAAGTCCGAGTCGCAGCTCGACTGCACCCTCGCGTCCGTCCCTGTCGGTCAGGCGCAGTCGCATCCGTGCGAGGGCCACGCCGTTCGGATCGTGCTCGATCCGCACCGTCTCGAACGAGCGGACCACGGCGCGGTCGAGGAAGTCGCGCAGCAGCGTCTCGACCTGTCCCGCCGTGAACGAGCCGTGCACCGGGCCGAGCCGCACGAGCTGCAGTCGGACCGAGCCGTGCACCGGAAGGACGGGCCGAACCTGTCCAGCGGCGCCCGCCACGAGGGCCTGCCCGAACCGCTCGGCCGCCTCCTTGGCGGTCGGCATGCCGGACGCGCTCGCGTCGACGCGAGTCATGGCCAGGCAGGCAAGAGCGAGAAGCGTTCGACAGAGCCGGGGGCGCACGTCCGATCTCCGGCGGAAGCATAGGCGGCACCGCAAGACCGGTCAAACACGGCGAGCGGTCCTGCTAGACTAATTCGCCCATGCGCGATCCCGGGACCACGGAGCGACCGCCCCTCCAACGCGTCCTGCTCGTCGGCCAGGCGGTGTACGACTCGGTCGTCGACTCCTATCGCCGGGCGATCGCCGCGCACTACGACGTGCGCGTGTTCGACCCGTTCGCGGTGCTCGGTCGGCTCGGTGCGAAGCTCGGCCCCGTGTGGGCGCGCCGTCTTGCCGACGCGATGCAGCTCGCATCGCGCGCGATCGTCCGGGAGCCGCTGGCCGCCTCGGAGCCTGGCTTGCTGCGAGCCGCGCGAGCCTTCGCACCCGACCTCGTGCTCGTCACGTGCATCGAGTCCCTGCGGCCCCACATCGTCGCCGGGCTGCGAGGCGGCAACGCGGCGTGCCGGGTGTTCGGCGTCTTCTCGGACCACATCGCCAACTTCGGCCGCGGCTACTTCTTCGCCGCCGACTACGACGCGCTGTTCTTCAAGGACCGTTACATCGTCGACAAGCTGCGGGCGAAGCTCGGCTGGAAGCACGTCCGCTACCTTCCGCAGGCGTGCGATCGCCTGCTCCACACGTCGGTGCCGCTCGGGAAGGACGACCTCGCGCGCTACGGCTGCGAGATCAGCCTCGCGGGCAACCCGTATCTGTTCCGGAACGAGAGCCTGCGCCCGCTCATCGGTCGCGACATGAAGATCTGGGGCCCGCCGCCGCCGCGCTGGGTGGACCACCCGGTGGCCCGGCACTTCACCGGACGCTACGTGAGCGGACCGGAGAAGTGCAAGGCGATGCTCGCGGCGAAGATCGTCCTCAACCAGAACCACTACGCCGAGATCGCCGGAACGAACAAGCGCACCTTCGAGGTCGCGGCGATCGGCGCGTTCCAGCTCACCGACACCCCGGCGATCCGGGACGTCTTCGACCCGGAGACCGAGGTCGCTTGCTTCGACACGCAGCAGGAGATGGTCGAGCGCATCGACTACTTCCTCACGGTCCCCGAGCGCCGCGCGGCAATGGCGGCCAAGGCCCAGGCTCGGGCGCACGCCGAGCACACGTACGAGCACCGCTGGGCCGCGCACCTCGAGGTCCTGGGCTCGCGCCCTCCGTCGAGCTTCCCGGTTCAACCCGAACAACTGCGCGTTCGGGCACTGTAGCGTCGGGCCCGGTCATGTGCGGCATCGCTGGCCTGTGGGATCCGACGACTTCGCCCCTCGATCGGCTGCGCCTCGCCGGTCGCATGCGAGACGCCTTGGTTCACCGCGGTCCCGACGGCGAGGGCACGTGGGCCGCGCGGGACGAATCCGTTCCGCTCGTGCTCGGTCACCGGCGGCTCGCGATCCGCGGACTCGGCGAGCAGGGGGCGCAGCCGATGCAAGGCGGATCGAGCGTCCTCGCGTTCAACGGCGAGCTGTTCGGCGTCGATGCGCTGCGCGCCGAGCTCGTCCGGGGCGGCGCGGTCTTTCGCGGCACGAGCGACACGGAGATTCTCCTCCACGCGCTCGAGCGCTTCGGCGTTCCGGGCGCGATCGACCGGGTTCGCGGGCAGTTCGCGTTCCTGTGGTGGAGCGCGACCGCTCGAAGGTTGTACCTGGTGCGCGACCGCGTCGGGATCCGGCCGCTCTACTGGTCGCGCCTGGACGAGCGGTTCGCGGTCGCGTCGGAGCAGAAGGCGCTGCTCGAGCTGCCGTGGGTCGACGCCACGCCGTCGATCGACGCCACGCTGCGCTACCTGACCATGGGTCGCACCGACGACGTCCCGGAAGAAACGATGCTCACAGGAGTCCGGAGCCTCCCCGCGGCGCACTGGGCGTCCTGGGACGGCCACGAGCTGCGAGTCGCTCGGTACCATCGGATCGACGACGCTCCCGCGGCGTCGTCGTCCGAGATGCTGCGGCAGGAGCTCGATCGTGCCGTGGACGAGCAACTCGTGTCGGACGTGCCGATCGGCGCGACCGTCTCCGGTGGGCTCGACTCATCGACCGTGGTATCACTCGCCGACAGCGCGCGCCTGGGCCGCAAGGACACGACCACGCTCCATCTGTTCGCGTACCACGACGAGCGTGCAGAGCAGGACGAGCGGACGTTCCAGCGCGCGGTCATCGAGTCGGTGCGGAGCCCGCACGCGGTCCACTGGGTGTCGTCCAGCCCGGAAGCGCTCGCTGCGCGCTTCGAGCACTACGTGCACCACCAGGAAGAGCCGTACGCCGACGTGTCGAGCTACGCCGAGTATTGCCTGGCCGCGGAGGCACGCCGGAGCGGCGTCAAGGTCCTGCTGAACGGGCTCGGTGGTGACGAGGTGTTCGTCGGGTACGTGTCGTTCTTCGGTCCGCTGATGCTCGATCTGCTGCGCCGGGGCGATTTCGCGGCCGTGCGGCAGACGATCCGCGTCGCTCCGGACGTGTTCGGCCGTCCGCGGACGTTCGGGCTCCCGATCGCGGCGGCGAGCTATCACGCGCTTCCGGCCCGCGTTCGCAACTCGTGGTCGGCGCTCCGGAATGCGCGTGCAGCCGGCCTTCGCGTCTCTGACGCGATTCGCGGGGGCAAGGATGCCTGGCGCTCCTGGCACGTGCACGACGGGCGGGGCAAGACGAACGCCGCGCTGCGCGGGGCGATCGAATCGTGGTGCATCCCGCGGTTCCTGCTCCACAGCGACCGGATGGGACTGGCCCACGGGGTCGAGGGACGCGTTCCGCTACTCGACGACGGGGTGATCCGGACGGCGTTCGGGATCCCACCGCGGGAGCGTGTGGGCCCGAGCGGACTGAAGGCCAGCCTACGCCACGCCGTCGCCGACGTGCTTCCGCGCCCGGTACTCAAGCGGAGATGGAAGCTCGGGTTCCACGCGCCGGTGGCGGCCTACGTCGGCGCCCTCGAGGAGCCGCTACGGGACGGACACCGAGCGACGCGCGACCTGCTCGGCGGAGGTCCGGAATGGGAGTCGCTCGGACCGTTCGCGCGCTGGTCGTGGGGCGCGCTCGGTTGTTACCTGCTCTGGGTGCGCGCCCGACGCGCGGCATAGCGCGTGGACGTGCGAGACCGGATCCCACGGCCGGCGCGCGATCGCGTGCTGCTGCTGTTCGGTGGGGGCCTCGACGGTCGGCTGGCGCGCGAGGTGCTCACGCGGCAGGGCGCCGAGGTCGAGGCGGTGCATTTCGACACGGGCTACGTCCACACGGTGCGCCGGCGCGTCGTCGCCGAGGACGGCGTCGAGCACGTGGACGTGGCGCGCGAGTACCTCCGCGAGGTCGTACTGGCCCCGCGCCACGGCTACGGCGCCGGCCTCAACGCGTGCCTCGACTGCCGGGCGTTCCTGCTCCGACGGGCGGCCGAGATCGCACGGGCGCGGGGCATCGAGACGGTCGCCACGGCCGAGGTCGTCGGTCAGCGCGCGTTCGACCAGAGCCGGAGCGCGCTCGAGACGTCCGAGCGCGACGCGGGTCTCGCGGGACGCGTCGTCCGCCCGCTGTCGGCGGGTCCCGGTGCGACGGACGGGCCGCGGCTCCACGGAAGCGGGAGAGGCGCGCAACGCGATCTCGCGCGACGGCTCGGCATCGATCCGGGTGCGCCCCCGGGTGGGGGCTGCTGCCTCCTCGTGGACCGCGCGTTCGCGCGGCGCCTGCGCGATCTCGTCGAGCACCGCGATCCGGCGACGATCGAGCGGGCCGACCTCGAGCTGCTGCGAGTCGGGAGGCACTACCGGCTCGACTGGGCCGGGCGCCTCGTCGTCGCGCGCGACGAGGCCGAGTGCCGCTGGCTCGAGAGTCGCGCGGGAGACGCGTGGGTCTGTCGGGCAGCGGACCGGCCCGGCGCGCTCGGCCTTCTCGACGCCGATCCCGACGGCGAACGGGGCGCGCGCGCAGCGGCGATCGTCGCGCGTCACGGCCCGGCGGAGCCCGGTGCCGTCGTTCCGGTCGTAATGTCCCGGGGCGCGGCGGTGCGCCGCGTCGACGGCCGCGCCGCATCCGACTCGGATCTCCGCGCCTGGCGAGTGTGATCCGTCGCGGATCTCGTGCTATAAGAGTGCGGCCCGGGAGCCGCACGGAGCATCGGGGCGTTAACTCAGCGGTAGAGTGCCATCTTCACACGGTGGAAGTCGCTGGTTCAAATCCAGCACGCCCCACCAGGTCCGAGTCGCGTGGGCGGCTAGCTCAGCTGGGAGAGCGCGGCGTTCGCAACGCCGAGGTCGAGGGTTCGATCCCCTTGCCGTCCACCAGTCCCGGGTGCTTCTAGGCCAGGCGCCCCGCGGCGCGCTCGACGTCGCGCCGCAGCGTCCCGTCCCGCACCAAGCAGCGCGCTTGCTCGATGTCGGGAGCGAGCACCCGATCGCGATCGAGAGGCGCGATCCTGCGCCGGACCGAGCGTCGGGCGGCCTCGACCCCCAGCCCGCCGCAGAGCGGCCGGCGCAGATCGAGCGCCTGGGTCGCGCAGAGCAGCTCGATTCCGAGGACGGTCGTGACGTGGTCCACGATCCGCGCGGCCTTGCGCGCGGCGTGCACGCCCATCGACACGTGATCCTCCTGGCCCGCGGAGGTCGGGATCGTATCGACGCTCGCGGGATGCGCGAGGATCTTGTTCTCCGACACGAGGGCCGCGGCGGTCACGTGGGCCATCATGAACCCCGAGTGGAGCCCAGGGTCAGGGGCGAGGAACGCCGGGAGCCCGGACAGATCGGGGTTCAACAGGCGCTCGATCCGCCGCTCGGCGATCGTGGCCAGGCTGCACGTCGCCGTGCCGAGGTGGTCGAGCGCCACGCTCACCGGTTGGCCGTGGAAGTTGCCCTGCGAAACGAGCTCGCCGGTGTCCAAGAACACCATCGGATTGTCGGTCGTGGAGTTGGCCTCGATCTCGAGCACGCGGCGAACGTACGCCAGCGCGTCGCGGACCGCCCCGTGCACCTGGGGCTGGCAGCGCAACGAATACGAGTCCTGCACGCGCCCGCAATCGGCGTGCGAGCGCTCGATCGCGCTCCGGCGCAGCAGGCGCCGAGCGTTCGCCGCGGCGACCCGCTGACCCAGCTGCGGCCGCGCGGCGTGCACGCGCGCGTCGAACGGTCGATGCGAGCCGAGCAGAGCTTCGAGCGTCATCGCTCCCGCGATGTCCGCAACGACCGCGAGCCGCTCGGCCTCGAGCAAAGCCAGCGCGCCGATCGCGGTCATCACCTGCGTCCCGTTGATCAGCGCGAGGCCTTCCTTGGGCGCAAGACGGAGCGGCGTGAGGCCCGCCGCGCGGAGCGCGCGAGCCCCGGGCATGCGACGACCGCGCCACGAGGCCTCCCCCTCGCCCACGAGCACGAGCGCCAGGTGCGCGAGCGGAGCGAGGTCGCCGCTCGCGCCAACCGACCCGTGCTCGGGCAGGATCGGATGGACGTGCGCGGCGAGCAGGTCGAGCAGGCGCTCGAGCGTCTCGACCCGCACACCCGAATGCCCGCGGGCCAGGCAGTTGGCTCGCAGCGCGAGCACCGCGCGCACGACACGCTCCTCGAGCGGCGCACCCGTTCCGGCGGAGTGGCTGCGCACAAGGTTCAGCTGCAGCTCGGCGAGACGCTCGGCCGGGATCCGCACCTGGGCGAGATGCCCGAAGCCGGTGCTGACGCCGTAGACGCTCTCGCCCGAGGCCAGCGCCCGGTCGACGACGCGCCGGCCCTTGCGCACGGCGCGGCGCGCCGCGGGCGCGAGCGTACAGGCTGCGCCATCGGCTACCCGCTCGAGGCCCTCGAGCGTCAGGCCGCGTCCATCGAGGACGATCGGCCGCGAGCGATCCCGGGGACGCGCCATGTCCGCCCTCAGCGTGTCGCCGCCCAGGCGAGCAGCAATCCGACGGTCATCATGACGAAACCCATGACGCGCAGCGCCGGGTCGCTCATCCGGGCGATCCAGTCGAGGTAGCGTCGAACGGCCGCAGGGGACACGAAGTACGGGAGCCCCTCGAGGAACAACGCGGCGCCGAGCGCGAGCAGCAGCAGGCCGCCAGTCTTCACGCCCGCGGATGCTAGCACAGCGCGATCGCGCGCCCCGTGGCCGGATCGGCCCTGCGGCCAGCGTGGTATACTCGCGCGCACTCGCTTCCGCCGACCGAGCGCGCTCGCACCGAGCTCTTCCCGACACGGCGTCGACGACCTGGCGCGCAAGCGCACGCGGCGATCGAATCACGAACGGAGGCGGTCGAACCCCATGCCGAACCTCGCGGTGCTCGGAGCCCAGTGGGGCGACGAGGGGAAGGGCAAGCTCGTCGATGTGCTGTGCGACCGCTTCGACGTCGTCGCGCGGTTCCAGGGCGGGCCGAACGCGGGCCACACGGTGACGTTCGATGGACGGCGTCATGCGCTGCACCACGTGCCGTCCGGAGCGTTTCGCCCCGGCGTGCGGATCGTCATCGGCAACGGGACCGTGGTCGATCTCGGCAGGCTGATCGAGGAGATCGACGGGCTGACCGCAGCGGGAATCCAGCTCGAGGGCCGGCTGTACATCAGCGATCGGGCGCACGTCATCCTGCCGATCCTGCAGCGCCTCGACGCGCTCGACGAGGCGGTCAGCGGTCGACGCATCGGCACGACGCAGCGCGGCATCGGGCCGACGTACCAGGCCAAGGCGGCACGCTGGGGCCTGCGCATGACGGACCTGGCCGATCCGGGAGCGCTGGTCGAGCGGATCGCACGCATCCTCGACGGCCCGGCCGGCCAGCGGCTGCGCGCGGCCGGGGAGGATCCGGGCGACCCGGCGACGATCGCGGCGGAGACCCAGGCTGGTTACCGGAGGCTCGAGACCTACGTCGCGGACACGGCGATGCTGCTGAACGACTGGATCGACGAAGGGCGGCACGTGCTGTTCGAGGGCGCGCAGGGCACGATGCTCGACATCGACCACGGTCTCTATCCGTACGTGACGTCGTCGAACACCCTGGGCGGCGCCCTGTGCGCAGGGCTCGGCGTCGCGCCGACCTGCGTGCACGGGGCGCTCGGCGTGTACAAGGCGTACGGCACGCGGGTCGGTGCGGGTCCGTTCCCGACCGAGCTCGACGACGGACCCGACGGGATCGGAGAGACGCTGCGCCGTCGGGGACGCGAGTACGGCACGACCACCGGCCGGCCGCGGCGCTGCGGCTGGTTCGACGGCGTCGCTGGACGCTACGCCAACCGCATCAACCGCTTCGACGCCGCGTGCGTCGCGCTCCTCGACGTTCTCGACGAGCTCGACGAAGTGCAGATCTGCGTCGCGTACCGGGCCGACGGTCGGGAGCTGCGGGCGATGCCGGCATCGGCCGATCTGACCGCGCGCGTCGAGCCTGTCTACGAGACGCTGCCGGGTTGGGGCCGCGACACCACGGGCGTCCGGCAGTGGAGCGATCTCCCGCCGCGGGCGGTCGCCTACGTCGATCGGCTCGGCGAGGTGATCGGAGCGCAAGTGGCGATGGTCGGCGTCGGACCGGATCGGTGCCAGAGCGTCTTCCGGCCCGGCTCGTGGCTCGAGCGTCAGCTCGCGGGGCTCCCGGTGCGGCCCGACTGAGCCCGCTCGGACGAGGGCGGGAGCTCGCGGCGCCGTGCCGCCCGGACGTGCGCCGGCGTGTAATTGCGTCGCATCCGGTCCGTGTTGTCGACCGGCCTTCCGTCCGACCAGCGGTCCAGCGTGCCGTCGAGCACGACGAGGCCCGTGAGCGCGCGCTCCGGGTTGTCTGGATCGCCTCGAACGACAGGATCGTGCCGTCGACTCGGAAGTACCCGGCGTACGTGACGTCGAAGTAATGCCACGAGCCGGCGTAGCGCACTTCCGCAGCCGAGTGGCCTGAACCGGCGAAGTCGTCGAGCGCGACCCGGCGCACCTCGAGGCCCGCGCGTCGGGCGAGCTGCTGGAATACGGTGGCGCGGTGGCCGCAGAGGCCGAAGAACGGGACCCCGCCTGGGTTCTTCCTCTGATGATCGTTCGTCCCGTTGGCCGCGACCCAGCGGGCCAGGACGATTGCTCGATTCTCCTCCGACATCCGGGGTGCGACCTCGCGCTCGGCGAGACTCCAGAACGTGTCCATCTGCGGCCGCGGCGCCGGGGGAGGCGGCTCTGCGCAACCGAGCGGCACGAGTGCGGCGAGGACGAGCCACCGACCCATGCCCCGACCGACGACGGACACCGTGGTTCTCCGCGATCCGCCGGACGAGGCGGTCGCGCCAGAACATGGGTCCGGAGAAACGGGGAATCAACGCGCCGGCGCGCGCGCGCCGGGCGCTACTTCGAGGGCTGCAACAACGTCCGAAGGTCCGCGATGCGCACGGGTCCCGCGTGGGTCCACATTCCCGTGCACCAGCGCGTCGCGAGCCACGTCGCGAGGATGATCAGGAGCTGTCCCCCGGCGGCGGCGCAGGCGACACCCACCATTCCCGCGACCTGCGCCGCCCACCACGCCGCCGCGACGGTGGCCGCGCTCGACGCGATCGTGATCCACATCTGGACCGTGTGATACCCGGTCATGGCGAGCGTGATGCTGGCCGAACCCCCGACGACGTTCACGAGCTGCCCAACGCTCAGGATCGCCAGGACGACGGCGCCGGCGCGGTACTCGGCCCCGCCGACGAGGCCGAGGATCGCACCGCCGAGCAGCAGGAACGTCAGGAGCACGGTGAAGGCGGGGACTCCGGCGAGCGTCGCCGTCTGGCGGAGCACCCGCTCGAGACGCTTCGTTTCGCCGCGCGCGTACAGCTCGGCGATGAACGGCGGGACGATCGTGTTCACGAGGAGCAGCCACACGGTGACCATACCGACGAGTCGCACCGCGAGGAAGTAGATCGCGACGTCGGACTTGGGCAGGTACGAGCCCACGATCCACAGGTCGACCTGGCCCAGGATCACAGCGGTGATCCCGTTGATCCACAGCGGCAGCGCGATCCCGAGCACTTCGGCGGCCGGGGATCTCTCGGGCGTGCCGAGCGACCGCAGCTTGCGCCGCAGCAGGGCCAGGGCGACGATCGCGTTCCCCACCGTGGCCACGATGCCGATCGCGATCACCTGATCGAGCGTGATCGACCCGCGGGCGATCCAGACGACAGCGAGCAGGATCACGGTGAGCGTCCACGAGATCACGCCGCCGAACAGCGTCGCGAGTTTCAGGTCCTGGAACCCGCGGAATACCTCGGACAGCAAGACCTGGAGGCTCGTGAGCACTAGCCACGCCACGATGCCGGCGGCCGACGCGCCGAGGGCCGGCGCGCTCCACAGGTCGCCCAGCCACGCCGCGCCGCCGAGGAGCAGGCTCCCGGCGACGATCGCGTTCCCCAGGAGACCATAGCGCAGCACGGTCGCGACGGTGCCGGCGGCGTGACCCGGCCGCGCGGTCGCCATCGCGGTCGCGACGAGACGGACCGCGGCGTACTGCACGCCGAGCGGCGCCAGGAGAGCGCCGGTGGTGACGAGGCTCGACGCCAGGCCGTATTCGCCGAACGCTTCCTGGGTCAGGAGGCGAGCGAGCAGGACCGTCGCAGCGAAATTCGCCGCCATGCTCGCGACCTTTCCCCCGAGCGCCCACAGTCCTCCGGACAGGAGGCGCGACCTAAGCGAGCGGGACACAGGGCTCCAGGTCGTCGGGCCACGAGCGGCTCCGGACGAGCGGTGGGACGACGTAGTTGCCCGAGGCGAGCAGGATGGCGGTGGGCGACAGCGTGGAAAGGGTTCGAGTCTCGCGATCGATCCAGTCGAGCCCGTTCATCATCGGCCGCGGCGGATCGCTCAGACCGGCGACCTCCCGCGCCGCGCGCGCCCGATAGAGGAGGGCTTGCGCGCGTGCGTTCGAGACCGGCGAGAGCCGCGCCATCGAGCGCAGGGCCATCTCCTTGGCCCAGCCTCCCCGATCGAGGACTCTCAGGATCATGCGGGCCGGGCCGAGCTTCCAACGGGCTGGCGCCGCCGCGGTCGCGAACACCGCCTCTCGGCCGACCCGTCCGGCCTCGTACGTGAAGACCGCGCGCCACGACCATTGCGGACGATTGAAGAGGTCGTAGGTTCCCGGCCGCTCTCGACCCCCGGCGATGGCCAGCACCGCGTCGACGATCGTCGCCGTGTAGACCGTGTTGGACGGCCGATCGATCTCGGGGACGAGCACGGGCGGATGGGCAACTCGCTCGCGCATGATCCGCGTGATCGTCTGGTGCTCACCACACACGTGCCCGAGGCGCAGCACGTACACCTCGCGCCCCGAGCGCCGCCCGGCGCGCCGTGCGTGCCGCTCGCCGGCGAGCTTCTCGCGGCCGTACGCGTTGCGCCAGCGAAGGCGGGGCCAAGGTCGATGATCGCCGTATACCTCGATCGTGCTGCAGTGGACGATCCGCGCCCCGGGGGCGGCCGCGCGCACCGCGTTCTCCGCGAGCCGGCGGTTGATCCGCCGCGCCTCGCTCGGGCGTCCGGCGACGCTCGCGACGGTCAGATTGAGGACGACGTCGCAATCGCCGAGGAGACGGGGTGCCTGCTCCGGATCTCCCGCGGGCCCGTGCCGACACGGGAGCCCGTGGTAGCGCAGGAACGCCGAGCCGAACCGGTTGCGCGCGATCGGAACGACATCCGCGCCGCGCGCCGCGAGAATCAGGCAGACCTCCGCACCTACCTGCCCGTTCGCCCCGAGCACGGCGATGCGGCTCATCGTCGCGCCCGCTCGCCGAGGAGCGCGTCCACGAGCCGCGTCGTGAGCAGGCTCGTCGACGCGGCGATCCGCGATGGGCGTTCGCGCTCGAGCCCGTCGAGGAAGTCCCGCCACTCCAGGTGAAACGCCTGGTAGCTCGTGCGGGCTGCCGGCGGCCCGCCCTCGAGCGCCAAGGCGAGCCGCGCGCCGGCCCGCAAGTCGGCGGACACGGGGGAGTCGGGTCCGAGGTCGGCGGCGAGGATCGCCCGCTCGAATTCGACCTCCACGCGATTGGACTGCGGGCCGAGCCAGCTCGCGCAGAAACGGACGGGGACGCTCCACGCGCCGTCGTCGCGTCCACCGCTCAGGCTGATCTCGGCCGACGCCTCGCGATCCGTATCCCCGTCGAACACGACGTCGCTTTCGAGAACCTCGAAGTGGCTGGCGCCGGTCAGATGGACGGCGAGGTCGAGCAGGTGGCAGCCGATCGCCCACAGCACGCCGCCGCCGTCGCGGCTCGGACGGTCGAGGAACGTTGCGTCGAGGCCGGTCTTGCTGGCCCGATCGCCCTCGGCGATCCGCAGCGCCCGCACCGCGCCGAACGGGCGGTCGATCACGCAACGACGCAGGAGCGTCGTGCTCGCGTAGAACCGCCGCATGTATCCGCAGGCCAGCCGGTGCTCGGGAAACAGATCCGCGAATCGGCGATGGTCGGCTGCGCCGATCGAGAACGGCTTCTCTGCGAGCACGGCGGTTCCCCGCGCCGCGAACGTCTGGAAGTAGGCGGCGCGCGCATGGGCCGGGATCCCGAGGAACGCGACGTCGCACGCCGGCAGCGCGTCGGGCGCGGCCGGCACGTCGATCGCGCGAATGCCGAAGTCGCGCCCGGCGGCCCGCGCCCGCTCGGCCACCGAGTCCACGATCCACGCGATGCGGACACCCGGCATGCCGGCGAGCACCGGCAGATGGATGTCGCGGACGATCTGCCCGGCCCCGACGACGCCCACGCTGAACTGCATCATTATTCTTGGTTCCGGGTCGATCCGACGCGCATCTCGGTTGCGGAGGGAGGCCCGATGGATGCGGCACGCGACCGCGGCCGTATCGTAGCACGCCGAACTGGTACACTGGCCGCGACGAACGGGCCGTTAGCTCAGTCGGTAGAGCACCAGCCTTTTAAGCTGAGGGTCGGTGGTTCGAATCCACCACGGCTCACCACAGAACGCCGGGACCCTCCGTGTCAGCAGGACTGGTTCCGTCGAAACTTGTACCGCTCGAGGCGGCGACGGACGTCTTGGTGCGCGCCGGCCCGTAACGCGAGGCAGTTGCCCGAGGGGGGGATCGATGTGTCCGAGCGCGTACGGACGAGGCCCGCGGGCGTGAGGCCGA
>Ga0247727_10001755_pt1 | contig 50561 bp, 42 predicted proteins | sample WisWelCaveWW1625_FD_202498 | JGI IMG/M metagenome (GOLD analysis project Ga0247727, IMG submission 202498) | Biofilm microbial communities from Wishing Well Cave, Virginia, United States - WW16-25 | ecosystem: Environmental > Aquatic > Deep subsurface > Groundwater > Cave microbial mat | place...
CTCACGTCGGCAGATTGCACGGTTTCGCCATCCAGCTCCAACAGCAAATGAATCACGCCGTGCATGGCCGGATGCGAGGGGCCCATGTTGAGCAGCATGTTCTGCGTGTTCGCTCCGGGCTGCGGCGTTTTGATGCGGAACGGTTGCGCATGGCCGTTGCTGCTCGGCGCGCCCATCTTCTCGTTGGTGATGAGCGGATGGCGGCGCGTGATGGGATAATCCTTGCGCAGCGGGTGGCCTTTAAATTCCTCGTACATCAAAATGCGTCGTTGATCCGCGAGGCCTTTGAAGCGAATACCGAACATGTCCCACACTTCGCGCTCGAACCAACCCGCGCCGCTCCAAAGATGAGAAACGGTGGGAGCGACCGGTTCGATTTCCGAAATAGGCACGCGCAAACGCAGCCGCAATTTTTCGGGATAGGCATAGAGGTTATAGACAATTTCGAACCGCTCACGTTGCGCTTCGGGATATTCGAGATAATCCGTGCCGGAGAGGTCCATCAAAAAATTGAAGTCCGGATTGTGCTCGTCGCGCAAATAACGACAGACCGCGAGCAAAGCTTCACGCTTCACGAAGAGCACATGCTCTTGCGCTTTCGAGGGCGCGATTTGCACGGCCTCGGGGAATTTTTCAACGAGTGTTTCTAGCCAGGTCATCGTAACCAATTCCATTATTTGAGTGTGAGTATCGTCTCCCAACGCAGAATCGGATAGTCTTCTTTTTTCTCGACGTTCTTTTCTGCGTTCATGGTTCGGATGAGATACTCGATAATCTCTTCAACATCACGTTGCGTATGTACCATCGGCAGGGTTTCAATTTCCGAGTAAGACAGCTTCCGTTGTTGCTTTAGCAAACCGGCGGCGAGCAATTTTCCGGCATCCCGTTTAAACCGAGAGGTCGGCATCGTATTCGTTTGCATAATTGCTCCTTATTAGTTTTTCTGCGGCGGGGTTCCAGTATCATCGGTTGATTCGCGTAACTGCCTCAATATGTCTGGCGGCAGTTGTTTGAGCAATTCTTCAACAGCGACTTCCTGTCGTTTTATATGAATGCGATCTTTTTCCACAATCAATTTGCGTATCTCCCATACAGCGTCGATCTGATCATCAGGCAATATGGTTGCCCGTAAACCAAGAGCCGTGGCCTCATCGCAGTCAATACAGAAAGCGTGAGTTGAGTAATTGTTAACCAATTCGGTTGCAATTTTCTTGGACTTCGCGTGATCGTCTTTGAACATCCTTGAAGAGAGAAGTCGTTCAATGTAATGATGATGTTCAATTCCTCCGTTGCATATCGCCTGAGCAATAGCCCGATGTTATAAGCTGAGTCAATCGAACCGCCGCCGCTCGCCAAGATAACATCCAAACGCGAACCTTGGGAGGCAGAACCCAGTTTGTATCTTTTTCTCAGTTCATCAAATATATCATCGACGGCATGTTCTCTTATCTCCGCGCGATTGAGGAATAATGGAAAAACCTCGTTGTTGCGTAACTGCTTAAATCGATCCAGCGACTCGGCAAGCTTCTTATCAACAAGTTCTTCCTGGCTGTCTAGTTCGACTTTATTTGCCTTCGTTCTTTGTTTCGGCATGATATTCTCCCTTCCCAAGGAAACGAATCATTTTAATCGAAAAAAACAATTTGGATTCTGGCGTGAGGCACGAAGAATCGGAGTCCGGGAAAGCGGCTGCGGCTTTGAGCGACAGCATGTCGGGATCACATTGGAGCTTAGAAGCTTTCTTCATAGTCACGTCTTCATTTCAAGCTCGATAGAGCATTGGTTACCAATCCACACTCCATCACTCCACGCTTAATACTCCTGCTTCTGCTTTTGAATTTTTTCCTGCAACAGCATGATGCCTTGCAGCACGGTTTCCGGCCGCGGCGGGCAGCCGGGAATGTAAACATCCACCGGTATGATGGTGTCGATGCCTTGAACCGTCGCATAGTTGTCATAGAATCCGCCGGTGCAGGTGCACACGCCGAAGGCGACCACCCATTTCGGCTCGCACATTTGATCATAGACCCGGCGCAAAATCGGCGCGATCTTGTGGTTGATCGTGCCCACGACGAAGAGCACGTCCGCTTGTCGCGGCGAAAAGCGCGGCAAGGCGGCGCCGAAACGATCGACGTCGTAATGCGAGCCCGCGACTGCCATGTATTCCATGCCGCAGCACGCGGTCACAAAAGGATATTGAAAGATGGAATATTTTCGCGCCCAGCCCACGGCTTGATCGAGACGCGACGTGACGAAATTTTCTCCGCCAAAAAGGTTTTTCATTCCCATTCCAAAGCACCTCGCTTCCACGCATAAACCAAACCCAAAACCAAAACTGCCATAAAAGTCAACATGCTAAAAAACGCCGGGGCACCCAATTCACGAAACACGGTGGCCCAAGGAAAAAGAAACACGATTTCGATATCGAACAACACGAACAAAATTGCGATCAGATAAAATCGAATCGTGTGCCGGTCGCCGGGCGTTGCGATCGGGGCCCAGCCGCATTCAAACGGAATTTCTTTTATCGGATTGTTGCGTTTGGGGCCGAGCCACGAAGAGAGTATTAAAATTAAAGTGACCAATCCGCCGACGAAGGCAAAGGTGGTGATCACCGCAAGCAAGCTGGTCATATAAACCTCTTTCAATCAATTTTATTTTCATGTCATTCTGGAGGAATCTTTTCAAGCCGCTGCACTGTAACCGAATTTGAAAAAGATTCCGTACTGAATGACAAATAAAAAACGGCTAAATCCTCTCCGCAATCGCTTGCGCCATAGCCATGGTCGAAGCTTCGCCGCCCATGTCTTGCGTACGCACTTTGCCTTCTAGCACCACCGTGGCAATGGCGTTTTCCAACACACGCGCCATTTCAATTTCTTGCAGATATTCGAGCATCATCACCACGGCGCGCAACAGGCCGATGGGATTGACGCGATATTGCCCGGCCAAACGCGGAGCCGAACCATGAATCGGCTCGAAGAGCGCATACTTTTCTCCGAGGTTGGCGCTGGCGCCGAAGCCTAACCCGCCCACAAGCTGCGCACATAATTTTGAAAGAATGTCGCCGAATAAATTGCTGCTTAACAGCACCGCGAAGGTTTGCGGATTTTTCAGCAGCCACATGCAGAGATGGTCGATGTTCGCTTCGTGAAAATCGATTTCGGCATAACGTTTCGCGATTTTGCGCGCTTCGCGAATCAACATGCCGCTGGTTTCGCGCGTGACGTTGGGTTTTTCCACCACGGTCACGGAGCGAAAGCCATGTTGCCGCGCATATTCGAACGCTTGCTGCGCAATATGATTGCAGCGCGGCCGCGTCATCACGCGCACAGAAATAGCAACGTCTTCCGGATTCATGTCCGCATAACGCCGCGCCGCCGGATGATGCTTGGCCATGGCCTCGATTACTTCGGGCGGCAGCGGATGAAATTCCAAGCCCGTATACAAGCACTCAGAATTTTCGCGAAAAACCACGATATTGACGTCGTGCCGGAAGTTGAGCGGATTGCCGGGATAGGCCTTGCACGGGCGAATATTCGAATGCAAATGGAATTTCTGGCGCAATTGCAAAATCGCGCTGTGATACGCCAAACCGCGCTTGCGCAGTTCCGGCAACAACTCACGTTCCGCTTCTTCGCGCGGCTTGCTGGTAATCGCGCCCAGCAGACAGGCATCGGTGCTTTTCAACATTTCATAAGTGCGTTCCGGCAAAGCATTGCCTTCCGTGCACCAGTAGTGCCAGCCGATTTCACCGTGAAGATATTCCGCATCCAGCCGCAGCTTGTCCAGCACCAGCCGCGCCGCTTCCATCACGTCGCGGCCAACGCCGTCGCCCGGCAACCATCCGATTTTATGCTTCGCCATGATTGATTCCACCAATCATCACCACCACTACCATCCTGATTTTACGCTCTAAATTGGCGGGCGGCATTTATAAGAGTTCACTCTTTCCGAAAAAGGGGCTTCTTAGTCTTTTACAACTGTGCAAAAAAGTAAAAACTTTTGAAAGACAAAAATAATGGTTGACAAAATGATGAAAAATCATTTTGTCGTCTACCATTTTGTCTTTTTGAGCTAACCGCTTTGCATAATCGTAAATTGCATCGCGTCAGCGCTTCGATTGACGCGCGCGGCGCTCTTTGCGATCATTCCATAGTCAATGGCGAGGTCGCCAAATTTTTCTACCACCTCGTCATAAATTTTCATCTCGGCTTCCCCTCTTCAAAACAAAACAGAAACCTTTTATTGATGAATCGCTTCTCCCAACGCATCCGCCGCGGCTTCCATCACGGCCTCCGCGAACGTCGGATGCGCATGCACGGTCTTGATCAATTCGTGCACCGTGGTTTCGAGCGTACGCGCGACCACGAGTTCGGCGATCATGTCCGTCGCCTCGTGCCCTAAAATATGCGCGCCCAGCAACTCGCCATATTTCTTATCGACCACCAGCTTCACCAGGCCCTCGGTTTCGCCGACGGCAATGGATTTGCCCAATGGCTTGAAACTGAATCGGCCGACCGCAACGTCATGGCCTTGCTCGCGCGCTTGTTTCTCGGTCAAACCTACGCTTGCGACTTGCGGCTGGCAATAAGTGCAGCCGGGAATATTGCCATAATCAACCGGAACAGAATGTTTGCCCGCAATATTTTCCACGCAAGTGATGCCTTCTGCAGAGGCAACGTGCGCGAGCAATGGCGCGCCGATAACGTCGCCGACCGCATAAACGCCGGGCACGTTGGTCGCATAAGTTTTGCGATCGACCGGCATGAAAGTTTTGTCGATCGCGACGCCCAGTTCTTCCAGGCCGAGATTGTTGGTTTGTCCGGAAAAGCCGATGGCCATCAATGCCACGTCACCCGCCACTTTCTTCTCGGCGTTGTTGACAGAATACGTCACGGTCACATCTTTTGCCGAAGGCGCCACGCCCGAGACTTTCGCATTGGTTTCAATGACGATGCCGCTTTTTTTGTAAGTCGAAGTCAACGACTTGACGATTTCTTCATCTTCCAAAGGAAGAATCTGCGGCATCATTTCCAAAATCGTGACTTTGCAGCCGAAGGCGTTGTAGAAATATGCAAACTCAATACCGATAGGACCGCCGCCAATGATGATCATCGACTTGGGCAATTCCGGCCAGATCATGGCTTCGGTGCTGGTGATGACTTTTTTGCGATCCAATGCCACATTGGGAAGGGAGCGGTGCGCGCCGCCGGTGGCGAGGATAATATTTTTGGCTTTGTATTCACCAACAGCTTTGCCGTCTTTCGTCACTTCGACGACCTTGTCTTTGCGAATGCGGCCGGCGCCGTCGATATGCTCGATTTTATTTTTGCGAAACAGAAAAGCCACGCCTTTAGTAATTTGCTCGGAAATTTTGCGGCTGCGTTGAATGATCTTTTCCCATTCGAAAGAAATCTCGCCCACCTTTAAACCGAATTCCTGCGCGCGATGCAGCAGATGATAAACTTCAGCCGAGCGCAACAACGCTTTGCTGGGAATACAGCCCCAATTCAAACACAAGCCGCCGAGCTTGTCTTTTTCCACCACGCCCACCTGCATGCCAAGCTGCGCCGCGCGAATCGCGGCAACATATCCGCCCGGGCCGCCGCCGACTACAATTAGATCAAATTCTTTCAACCGTCACTCCTCGCCTTTCTGTTGATCACCGCGTTGCAGCGCTGCCGGCAATCTTCGCTCAAAACGAAGCAGCTCGTTTTCCAGTTTCAGGAACAACTTCTCACGCTCGTGTGCTTCATTGTCTTTTTGCCGTTGCAACTCATAAACAATCTTTTGCACAACACCTGACAATTCTCGCAATTCTTGCCGCAGCTCGTTAATCTCGTTACGATTTTGCTGCGTACTTTCCACCAGCATGAATAATTGCCTGGCCAATTCGAAGAGTTGCTTCCACATAATCTATGCCGCTTGTAATTGTTTTAAGATGGCACGCGTTTCAGCTTTCAACCGGTCGATTTCTTCTTTGTCGCGTTTCATTTTTTCGCCGGCGCGCTGCATCTCAGCAATAAGTTCTTTGACGATCTCTTCCAGTTCAGCCGCGGTTTCGGCAGTAAGCTCGAGAGTTAATGCCTTGTCCATATTTTCACCTCTTCTTTATCAATTTTCAATCTCATTTCTTGCTCTTACTATTGGCGCTTGAGGGAGGACCAATCGCCTCGCAATATCCTGCACTATGCTTTTCGCATGCATGCGGCCGTTCTCGATAAAAATGCTGTTGCCATCTTTTCCGGCAGCAACCACGCCGGCGACGTACAAGCCCGGAATATTCGTTTCGAAAGTTTCGCGATCAAAATGCGGTCGCCGGGTTTCGTCTTCAATCGCAATGCCGGCCTGCTGCAGAAAATCATAATCCGGATGATAGCCGGTCAATGCAAAAACCTGATCATTATCCAGCTCTGAACTTTCGCCGGTTTGGTTTTGAACAAAAATCTTTTCCGGTGTGATCGCGGTTACACGCGTGTTGAACAGCGCGCGAATGCTGCCCTCGGAGAGGCGATTCAAAATATCCGGCAGAATCCAATATTTCACACTTTGCCGTATTTCAGCGCCGCGATGGATCATAGTCACATCCGCGCCGTGGCGGTACAAATCCAGCGCCGCCTCCACCGCGGAATTTTTGCCGCCGATGATCGCCACGCGCCGGCGGTAAAACGAAAAAGGCTCGGTATAATAATGAGAAACTTTGGGCAGGTCTTCGCCGGGAATGTTGAGCTTATTCGGATGATCATAAAAGCCGGTCGCCACCACCACGAAGCGGGCATGATAAGTTTCGTGCGCACTGACAACTTCGAAACCTTCCGAACGCGTTGTGATTTTAGCCACACGTTCGTACAGCCGCATATTTAATCTGAAATGCTCGGCAACGCGGCGATAATAATTCAAAGCATCCGGGCGCGTGGGTTTCTCGGTGGAAATCACAAAAGGAACGTCGCCGATCTCCAGCAATTCCGGCGTGGAGAAAAAGGTCATGTGCTTGGGAAAATGAAACAACGAATTCGTCAAGCAACCCTTTTCCAGGATCACATGAAAAAGCTGGCGGCGCTTCGCTTCTAGGCCGCAAGCCAAACCCACCGGCCCGGCGCCGACGATCAAAATATCATAATGCTGTTGCGCTTCGCCTCGTGACATCGTGCCAATCTACCCGCTTTCCTCGCTGCCAATCTTCAAATCTCAAAATCGCATGCTCAACCTTAAAAAGCATAATAACTAATCCAGGATGAAATTTCAAGGGCTAATTCGAAGATTGCAGCGCCGGTTCTTCCCCTTTGAGATGGCGATCGAGAAAATCCAAAATCGCTTTGTAGCCTTTGATCTCGTTTTCTTTTTTGACAAAACCGTGCCCTTCGTCTTCGAAAACGACGTACTCGACCGGCGCGCCGTTTTTCTTGACGGCCGCGACGATTTCATCGGATTCCACTTTGAGCACGCGCGGATCATTGGCGCCCTGCAACACGATCAGCGGCTTGGTGATTTTATCGGCATGAAACAGCGGCGAGATGCGGCGCAGATATTCTTCATCCGTCACCGGATTGCCCATTTCTTTATAAAGCGCTTCGCGGAAAGATTCCCACCACGGTGGAATACTTTTGATCGTCCGCACCCAATTCGAGACGCCAAAAATATCCACGCCCGCGGCAAATTCTTGCGGACGAAAAGCGAGGCCGGCCAGGACCATATAACCGCCGTAGCTGCCGCCAATAATACCGATTTTGTTTTCATCGATGTAACCGGTGGCCGCGAGAAATTTTTTCGCTTCCACGCAATCGGACAAATCCTCTTCGCCGTGCTTGAGATCGTCCATCTTGTAAAAAGTTTTGCCATAACCCGAGCTGCCGCGATTGTTGACCGCAATCACCGCATAACCATGATTGACGAGATATTGAATCAACGGCGAATAGCCCACGCGCGATTGCCCGCCCGGACCGCCATGCACCCAAACCAGGGCCGGCGCCTTTTCTTCCGGCTTGATCTGTTGCGGCTTGTAATAAATCGACGGAATTTCCAAACCATCAAACGATTTATAACGCACCACCTCAGCTTCGGCCAAATCGCGCTGATCGATCTCCGGATTCATCGTATGCGTGAGCAGCGTGTATTTTTTCGTGGCAAAATCATACACGAATAAATTATTCGGCGAGCGCGCGCCGTTGACGTAGAACGTCATCAGGTTTTCGCTGCGGGAAATTTTCACAGCGGTGATTTCAGCATTCGGCAGTTTCGGAAGCTCGACAAGTTGATTGGCAGCCGTATTGTAAATTTTGATTTCAGTTTTGGCGTCGTTGTTGATGCCCATCACCCGGTATTTGCCGTTGCGCGAAAAGTATGCGTACCAAACATCCCAATCGGTTGCTTCAATTTTTTCGGATTGGCCGGCGGCAATATCATAGCGCTTGAGATACTGAAACTCGCTGCCCTCATCCGTCAGGAAATAGAGGCTCTTGGAATCGATGCTAAAAGTTGCCGGCGAGTTTTGCACGTCGCCCTCGTGAGGGGTGAGATGCTTCAGCTCCCTGGTCTCGCGATCATAAAAATACATGTCGGAGTTGTTGGTGGTTGTGCTTTTGGAAAAGGCGAGAAAACGCTTGTCTGGAGAAACGTCGCCAAAATCCAGCCCCTTGTCGTTTTGATAAATCATCACCGGTGCGAACGTCACCACGTCCATCTCGTAAACGTCCATGAAACGCGGGTCACGTTCATTGAAGCCATAGAAAAAACTTTTTTCGTCATAGCTCCACGCGTAAAACTGCGCTTTCGCGGTATCCACCGGCGTGAGATCGCGTACGGTAGCGTCTTCGTTGCGCAGGTAAATGTGATCGATCTCATTCCCGCCCTTGTCGCTGGAATACAAAATGCGCTTGTCATTTGGAAAAAAAGAAATCGCAAAAATGGAGTTATCTTTGGAATCGGTAATTGCAACCGGCTCGCCGCCGGTAACGGGCATGGTGTAGGCGTTATAAATGCCGGTTTTATTGCTGGAAAACAAAATCGTTTTTTCATCGGGTGAAAAAGAGCTGCCGAAGATATTGGTGGTGTTCATGAACTGCTCGATGGTGTACTGCTTGATTGGCCGCTCGCCGCGTTTTTGGCAGCCGAAGAAAGCGACGGCGATCAACATGGAGACTAAAAAAAAAATTCGCATACCATTTTCCTTTCCTTCACACTGTATTCAAATCAGTTTTTCCCAGAATACTCATAAACTCCGCGTCCGGTTTTACGGCCGAGGCGGCCGGCTTTGACGTATTTGACCAGCAACGGGCAAGGCCGAAATTTTTCGCCCAAAGCTTGATGAAGAAATTTGAGAATATTGAGGCGGGTATCGAGACCGACGAGATCCACCAATTCAAACGGGCCCATGGGATGATTGAGGCCGAGCTTGAGCGCTTTGTCGATTTCTTCCGCCGAGGCCACGCCTTCTTGCAGCATGTAAAACGCTTCGTTGCCGATCATCGCATTGATGCGGGTGGTGATAAAGCCCGGCGATTCGTTGATCACCACCGGCTCTTTTTGCATGGCCAACGCAACTTTTTTGGTGAGATCGATCGTGGCGTCGGCTGTTTCCAAACCACGAACAATTTCGATCAATTTCATCAATGGCACAGGATTAAAAAAGTGCATGCCCACCACTTGCTGCGGGCGTCGCGTTGCGCCCGCCATTTCGGTGACGGAAAGCGAAGAAGTATTGGTGGCCAAGATCGCATGCTTGGGCGCATGCCGGTCCAGCTTGTCGAACAAATCGATTTTCATGTCGATTTGTTCCGGTGCGGCTTCGATCACAAAATCAGCGAATGGCACAGCGTTCTCAAAAACCGCGGTGGTTTGCAAGCGCGAGTAGGCTTTGGCTGCGATCTCTTCCGAGATCACGCCTTTGGCCGTTGCTTTTTGGAAACTGGTCATAATGTAATTGCCGGCTTGCTTCAAGATTTCATCGGAGAGGTCATATAACTTGGTTTGATAGCCGGCCAAACAAGAGGCGTAGGCAATGCCGCGTCCCATGGTGCCCGCGCCGATAACGGCGAGGGTGTTTATTTCCGGGGGAATCATATTTGCAAAAGTCTCCTTTTCATTTGCAGCTCTCGCAAGATGTCATTCTGGAAGAATCTTTTTGAATACTTGAAACGGCGCTCGAGTGGAATCATCGTCAAAGACAGAGTTATACCCACCGCGAAAAAAGATTCCTACAGAATGACATTCGTGTGTGCCGGCAAATGCGTCCGTAGAAAATTTTCCGTGAGTGCATAGACGCGCGCCAGTCGCGCTGGGCCGCCGTCTTCGCCGGAGAATTTGATCACATCGCAGGTTTGCAGAATTTCTTCCAATTGCATGCCGCGCGAAACGTCGCCGTCGGCTGCGCGATAGGCGGCCAGCACTTCCGCAGTCGCAATGCCCTGCCTTGGAATTTCTAACCGGCGTTGCAAGTATTGCCGCAGGAGGCGGGATATTTCTGCAAAACCGGATTTCGTTTCCACACTATTCAGATCGACCGCGGCTTGCAGTTGCTCCAAAAATTCCTGGGCAAGCGGTTTGGCCGTTGCACGGGTGCGTTGTTCGAGCTCTTTCTTCTTTTGGCGCGCTTTCCACTGCCACACGCCAACGCCCGCCAAAATCGTTGCCGCCAATCCTATAATCATGGCCCAGCCCAGCCGCGCGTCATCCGGCTCGCGCACGGGCTCAATCACTTTTATGCCCAAACGATCGGCATAAAGCGAATGCTTTTCATTCGTCGCTTTATCAAGATAGCTCACGCGCAAACCTTCAACGTAGCCCATGCCCAAGCCTTCGGGCTTGAGCGTGTATTCAAAAGTTTTGATTGCGGTATTGCGGCCGTTTTCGACGCCCACCCAATTTGCAGAAGAAGAGCCGGCGAGCTTGAAGTTGGAAAGTTTGGGCGTTTCGGGTTGGTCGAATTCAATTTGCGCGAGTGGGCCGGTCCACTTCAATTCTACGGCATAAACCGCGGTGCGATTGAGCGGCACTTCGTCGTGCATGGCTTTCGCGCTGATTTGAACGCGCACCGCCTCTTGCGCGCAGAGCAGGGAAATATGTCCAATGAACCAAATCGCAAAAAGATTTCGCCGGGTCGAAGGGCTTTTTTTCATACTTTACTTTCTAGCGTGCAGGAGAGCAGTCGGAACTTGCGCACAAAATTTCTGAAATGCTCGACTCTCCCTCTGGCACAAGTCGGCTTCCACAAATTCCCAACAAAAAAGCCGAAAACAAGTATTTCGGCTTCATTGATAATTACAAAGCTCTTACAAAAAAAGCAAACACTTCATCGCTTCTGAGGCTTGCTGATCGGTGCGGCCAACGGCTTTTTGTCGGCGGGTTCGGGCTGGCCGCCGCCGGAGGCCTCGTTTTTAGCGTTGGCAATGAAATCCAAATCGCCGAGGTCTTTGCCGAGATGCTCCAGTTCCCAATCGACGGAAGGCATCAACTCATGTTGAGGATATTTTTGTTTGAACGTGGTGTAAGCCGTGCGCGCCTGGTCGAAATCTTTGAGGTGATTGGCGTAAATATATCCAACCATGAACTGCGCTTGCGCGGCATGTTTGCTGTCGGGGTATTCCTGCAACAAACGCCGGTAGGAATCTATGGCTCTTTGATATTGTTCCTGGTTGTTGAGATAAATCAGGCCAACCTTTTGCAAAGTTTCATCGCGGTTGGCGGCGTTGGGGAAACGCGAGAGCGAGGCATTATACAGCACCAGGGCTTCATTGAATTGTTCGTGCGTTTCGTGTTTTTGAATCTCGGCTTGCAGTTGGTCTTCCGGCAACGACTCCGCGTTCCCGATCAACGCGACCATTTGCCGCGCGGTTTCAACCTCGTTGTTCTGCGGAAAATCCTTGATCAGTTTTTCATAATATTTCTTGGCCTGCCGGTAGTCCGCGTTCGAGGCCGCTTCGCGGGCCTTGGTGGCGAGCTGCTCCTCGGTCAATTTTTCTCCGCAACCGGCGAGCAAGAAGACGGCGAGTACACTGATTATATATCGTACGCAGGGCTTGCGCATAAAACCTCCATGAAATGAAATGCATTTTCAAAAAGACGGGAAAATCTATGGCGCGGGAGCTAAAAAATCAAGCGCTATTTTTTCGTTGGGCGAAGTCCGGCTTTGCTCAAATTTGCCTTCCGGTCAAAATAAATCCCGCCCAATAATACGGCTTGGCATACCCCGGATCGCGGCGGATCATTTGCCGCTTGGCTTCACACAAGGCTTCAGCTTTGCCCATTCCACCGAGCATCTTGTCATAAAAATCCACCATCAAGTCCGAAGTCGTCATGTCACTCACTTGCCACAACGAGACCAGCACATTCGCGGCGCCGGCATACAGAAAGCCGCGCGTCAAGCCGATGATGCCTTCACCTTGGGCAATTTGTCCCAGCCCGGTTTCGCAGGCGCTCAACACTACCAAATCGGCATTAAGATTCAAATTGTAAATTTCACCGAGGTGCAGAATGCCATCTTCATTCGAAATTGTATCCTTCGACGCCAGAATCAGGCCGGAAAGCGCGGGTTGCTTTTCGTTGACCAAACCGTGCGTGGCAAAGTGCAGGTAGCGGTAATCGCTCACCTGCGGCGACTTGAGATTCTCTTCATTCGCTTCGTGCTCCAAATGCACTTGGGATTTTTGGCCAAGCCACCGCTCAAAGAAACCATACGAATTTTTGAACCGATCCAGAATGCAGGTGACTTCCTTCTTGGAAGTCGGCAAATAACCCCGGCGACGAACGGCGGTGCGGGTGGAATCAAGCGACAGATTCCGCTTGAAAAAACCCGCGCCGCGAGTGCCGGCCGTCAGGCCACCGGAAAAAACCGGCGCAAAGGCTAAATAGTCGCGCTTCGTCGTTATATTTTTCTTGCTCAACTTTTGTTGCAGCAGCACGGCCGAGTAGGCATAGCTGATGGTATATTCTTCCATCAAATACGGAAGTGTCAGATACTCTTTTAGGCCGCCTGTCGCGCTGACGGTTTGGGTCAACAAGGCTTCAAAAGGAATCGCGCTCAGCATGGCATCCGGTATGATGATCAGATGCTTGGCGTTGAGCTTGTCTGCGACGGGCGCCAGCAGCGTTTGATAGAGGTAATAGGCCGCTTGGGTATACGCCGCGTAATTCTGCTCGACAATGCCATGACGCAATTGTTCCACCTGCCGCGCGAAAAGAGAATCCTTTGCAACAATGCTGATCGCAAACGACTCCCGTTTGAGCGCAAAAATAAAAATCGAATCTTTGCCGGTGAAATATTCCACCAATGCCGCCTCGTCATCCAAAAGCTGCTCCTGCACCTCTTGGACGGACGCGGTGTTGACACGATATTTCAAATTGTAATAATCCGGATATTCCTGCTCGAATCGCTGCAGCAAAGCTTCGTAGGTTTGTTTGAGATTAAAAACCTTGTTCTCCCAGAGCGCGATTTTGGCGCTATCACCGGCCTCGCCTTGCAGCTTTTCTTCGATAAGGCTTTTATCATAAAAGGTCAAATCGAGGCGCAATTGCCGTTCCTGAGCAAGCAGGCTGTCCGGAATGCCGGCGAACTGTTTGGCTTCGGCTTCGGAGAGCGCTTCGAGCATGACGCCGGCTTTGCTCTTTTCGGCAAATTGGAATGCCGTATCTTTATGCTCATTTCGTTGAGTTGCGCGATGAAGTTGCAGAGAAGCTTGAATAGCTTCATCGTAGATTTGTGTCGCCTGTTGGGCTAAAAACAATTTTGACCCTTGCGCTTTATAACCGCTGCGCATTTGATCGATGAGTTGAGAAGCAAGTCGGTAGGTAGAGACTGCGGCTTCAAGATCGTGAAGATGGTGAGACTGTTTGGCAAAGCGGTTGGCCAAGGTCTCAGCTTTTTTAGCAAGGGATGCCAGCAGGGTTTGCTCAAAGAGAACGTCGTTCAAGGTTGGGTTGTCCGTGCGATTTGAAAACTCCAGCACGCTGGCGTTAATGGCCTGTTGATAAAAAACCATGGCCTGATCGTAAACGCTCCGGTTTTCGTAAACATCGCCAATACTGATGTAGATTTCAGCCAGCTCGCTATGATATGTCCCCGGGCTGGCTAAATGAATCGCCAGGGCCTTCTGGTAAAAACGCAGAGCTCGATTCGAGTCGCCTTTTTTCCGATAAATTTCACCGATGTTGCCATAGCCCATGGCGACGTCGGAATGTTGTTCGCCGAGGACGGTCCGCTTGATCGACACGGATTTTTGGAGAAACCGAAGCGCTTGGACAAAGTCTCCTTTCATCTGGTAGGCATTGCCGATGTTATTGTAGTCATAACTCACGTAGAGATGCTGCTCGCCAAGCTTAGCCAAGTTAATGGCCAAAGAATTTTCATAGCAACGCAGCGCCTGATCAAAGTCTCTTTGATCAAAATAAACGTTGCCAAGATTGTGGTAAATCCCGGCCAACTTGGGATGCCGGTCACCCAGCGTGATGCGACCAATGACCAAGGCTCTATTTATAAAAACGAGTGCTCGTTCATGATCACCTTTGCGCCGATAAACCACACCCATTCTGCTATAAGTACGAGCGACATCGGGATGCTGGTCACCGAGTGCTCCAAGCTGAATGGACAAGGCTTTTTGGTGGAAAACGAGGGCCTGGTTATAGTCACCTTGATCGGCATAAGTAACGCCCATTCTGTGATAGGTCTGGGCCACTTCAGGATGTTGCTCGCCCAGCGTCGCGATTTGAATGCACAAAGCTTGATTAAAAAATTTGATGGCCTCGTCGTATGCTCTTTTGATATGGTGCGCCATCCCAAAATGATAATAGATGCCGGCAATTTCAGGATGATTTTCGCCCAACTTCTTCATGCCGGCTTCAAGGGCTTGGCTTAAGTACTTCACGGCCTGGACATAATCAACTTTATCGATGAAGCTTGCTCCGATCTTGCAGGAACAACGGACATACTTTTCCCAATTTTGTTCCGTTTCATATAACCCACGCGCTTTCTCAAAGCGAACAATCGCGCTGTCATACTGCGCTTCTTTGGCAAATTGCTCCGCCTGCGCCAAGTACCTGCCGGCGAGAGTGGTATCGAAAACCGAAGCCGGGCCGACACTCTCAGGGGTAGCTGGCTTGGCGGTGGGAGTATCTTTCGCGGGTTGTTGTTCTTTGGAGCAAGAAATGAGGAAGGCGGCAAGCGCCGTCAGCAAATGATAGGCGGCTCGTGGGAACATGGCGGGTTACCTCCGTGCTGCGTTAATAATAAGCCCTGATCAGTTGTCAGTTGCCTGGTCATCACTGCTCGCTGAAAAACTGATGACTCATTGCTACGACAGCCGCTCCAACAATTTCGCCGCTTTTTCTTTATAAGCGCCGTCCTCGGCGATGATTTGGCTCAGTCTCAACTTGGCCTGGGCCAAATCATTCTTTTGCAAATAAGCCAATGCCAAATACCACGCGGCCGGCTCTGCCAATTCATGTTTTTTGTCCTGGAGTACATTTTGCAAGTGGGTGATGGCGCCTGGCGAATCCTTCGTCTCCAGGCGCACCAATCCGACATAGAAATGCGCGGTCATGTTTGACGGCTCGGCAGCAAGGATTTCTTGAAAAATTTGCAGCGCGCCGGCAAAATTTTCAGCTTCATATTGCCTGAGCGCAGCGGCTAGTTTTCCCGCCGCCTGCTCGCCGCGAACCAAAGAGAAGGCGCTCGGATACCGGTGAAAAAAATCGGCGAATAGCGTTTGATTGGGTTGGTCTTTCGCCAAATAAAGCACAGAGGCCAAGCCGAGCGCCAGCACGGCCGCAAGAGCATAAGCAGCCTTCCAGTGGTGCTGGAGAAAATTCCTCAAGGAGGCCTGCAAACGAATGTTGTCAGTTGGCGAGACAAAACTTTCTTGCAGCTCTTTTCTATCCGGATAGATACGAACGCCCTCCACCGCTTCGCTGCACAAGCGACATTGGTCGAGATGCGCCTCGATCTGCACGCGCCGCTCCGGCGTCAGCCTGTTGTCAACGTAATCGATCATCTGGTCCACGTGCAAGCAAATTTTCTCTTCCCCTGCGGAAACAGGAACAACGTGTTCTGGCTTGAACATGATTTTAATCCCTTGACCGAGGCAGCATGATTCGCAGATTCCTCATGCCATTCTGCAAATAGGTTTTAACCTGATTCAACGTGTAGCCGGTCTCTTCTGCAATCTCTTTATAGCTTTTGCCCTGGCAATAGAACGCCTCGAGGCAGGTTCTTTGGGTTTCATCCAATTTGGTCAGAGCCGTCTCGACTTCATGAAGCTGAGATCGATGATCAAGATCATCATCATCTTCTGGACGCGCCCAGCGGCCCTTTTTCCATAAAATTTCTTCAACTTCTTCTTCAGCGGACAGAGGGATGGTCAATCGCGCCTTCCGCTTTCGGATCTGATCATAACAGTGGTTCTTTATGACGATATAGAACCAGACATTAAACCTTTCCACTTTATCTTTCCGCAGCCCGTTCCTGGCCTTTTCAAAAATTTCCATGCAGGCATCTTTGCTCTCTTCCTTATTCCGCAAAAGCTTGAAACAAATCGGCAAGACCTTGTCCTGGTAGCGCGCAAAGAGCTCCGCAAAACAAGCGCCGTCCCCCGTGCTTTGATAGCGGGCGATGAGCTCCGCCTCTGAGCAATCCTTGTAAGGCCTTTTTTGGGGGAAGAGCACAGGCTTATCACTCCTTGGGATTAGCTTTAAAAATATGGAAACTGCCGGATGAATGCAAGCCGCAAAATTTTGGGCAACCGTTTATGGAATTTTTGTCAGGCATACGTCCTTGCAAATAGAAACATCATAACCAATGAACTCAAACTCTCGCACAACAAACTTTAGTACATGACAAACAGCCTTCATGCGAAATCCCGATTTTCATTCAATAATCAAAAAAGGAGAAGATGACCCATGAAGATCATTTCTTTAGCTAGGGCTTCGTGCTTGGCGCTAGTCCTCTGTCTGCCCAGCTCGATGCTGGCGACCGTCGTGGAGAAAAAAAGTTTTGCGGATTTAGTGCGCCAGGCCGATATGATTGCCATCGGCCAGGTGATGACGGTCGAATCGCATCCCACGCGCGATCAACAGTATGCTTACACCTACGTGATAGTGGGAAGACTCGAGATACTGAAAGGGACTTACCGTCAGCGCAAGATCACCCTGCGGATGGACGGCGGTTGGTTCGGCAACGATCAATTGTTATCGGTCCACGGCATCCCGGAGTTCCAGCCAGGCGAGAAAGTGGTTCTGTTTATCCAAGGGAACGGACAACACATGTGCCCACTGGTGGGCTGGGAGCAAGGTCTGCTGCGAGTGGTAAGAGATCAGCAGTCGGGCCAGGAGGTGCTGAAAACGAGTGCGGGCCTGAAGATTCACACGATTGAAAAAAGTGAATTCGTAATTGCATCAAGCCCCGAGGCTATCGCAGCAGAAGCCTCTGCCGGTATTCCCGATTATGGCCAGGCACAAGATCCGAAAAGCCAGGCCGGAATCCAAAGCAATGCCATCTTAACTTTGGAGAATCTCAAGAAAGAAGTGACCGCCGTCTTAGCCAAAGTTGACCCGAAAACCATACCGCGTGTGGAAGTCAAGAGCGCCGATCTCATGCTCGACTCTCCCGGACTCCAAACTGCTAAACCATATCAGAGGGAGGACTGAAATGCCAAGAAAAATCTTTGAGAGAGTAATCGCAACGCCGTCGATGAGCTTGGCGATGGCGATCATATTTCTGCTGCCCAGAGAACCTGAGCCCTTCCGGTATCAAACCTGTGATGGCGGAGACGACTTCGTGCTTTGGGAAAAGGATGAAGGCGCGCGCTGCGACGGCTGCGCCGATATGTTCATCAGCACGGTATCCTTTCCACCAGGGAGTGGTTTCGAAGCTCGGGTGCTGGAGGCCACCGGTTCGTGGATCGAGGTGGAGAGATGCAAGGCTTTGATCAGCTACCTGCCGTTTAGTGGGGGCTACCGCACCGGCAATGGATTCAGCGAGGTGGTCTTCGACAATATCGATAATAGCGGAGGCACGCTTGCGGTCACGCGGTCAGTTTACAATGGGCTCCCCAGACTAAGACCTTGCCTTCCTTTCGATGATGCCAACATCTCTGAGGCCGATGTCATATTCGATGTGGCCGAGCCGTGGTACACTTCCTCATTTGATTACCAGTCCTCAAACAGACACTTGGGATTGGTGGCGGTTCACGAATTTGGGCATGTGCTGGGGCTCAGCCCGAGAAATGATCTGCATGAAAATCGTGTGTTGGCCACCATGAATTCTCAATACCCGGTCGGCGGGCCCGTTGGACATGCTCGGTCGACTATCCCCCTGGCTGATGATCGTAAGGGTATTCGCTTCCTTTATTCGGAAGGAGGCACAGCCAAGGCTGATTTGGCTGCCTCCAACTACAAGCGCACGGGGGGCAACGGCACGAGCGGTTTGGTCAGCGGCCCGATCTCGGCCTTTCCCGGCGAGGATGTGACTTTCGAATTTACTTTCATGAATCTCGGCAGCGCCAATTCCGGAAGTTTTAACATGGGGTTCTATCTCTCGGACAACAACGTCATTATAGGAGAGTCAGATCTATTCTTGGGGGAGAATCTCGGCGCATTTTGTAACGTCGGTGTGGTTTTTACCTTCTCGCGCACTTTGAACATTCCCAGTGACGTGGCCCCGGGAAACTATTTCGTCGGAATGATTTTAGACAAAGACGTAAATGTGGAGGAGTGGAGTGAAAACAACAACAATCTGGCGCAGCCGCAGCCGATTGAGATCAAAACCACCACGATCACGCCGGCGCCATTGACGAAAAACTTCCCCAATCCATTTAATCCCTCAACCGTGATTCAGTTCGAAGTCGAGCAAGCAAGCCACGTGACGCTGAAAATTTACAACAGCCTGGGCCAGGAAACGGCAACGCTCATGGACGGCAAGCTGCCGGCGGGCAAACATTCTGCGAGCTTCGACGCCGCCGCTTTGCCTTCAGGTGTTTATTTCTACCGCTTGTCGGTAAACGGCGTTTACAAAGAAAGGAATAGGATGCTTTTGCTCAAATAGTCCGGTGCCGCTTTTTCGCGAGCCTAGTTTTCGCGAGCGCAGTCGGGCTTGCGCTTTATGAGGTTTATGTGTTTTCAACCTTAAGCAACAGATATTGACCGGTCGCTTAAATCGTCTGGTGGAATTATAGCGACCGGTCAATGAGTTGCTTAGAAGTGACAGACGCCCTTATTTAAGCAAGCCTGACTTCCACACAATGAAAACAAAAAAGGCGAGGGGGTCAACCTCGCCTTTTTCAGGAGTGCATCAAAGAATTACTTTTTCGCGGAATCTTCATCCACCACTTCGAAATCGGCCTCTTCGACCTTTTCCTTCGTGGCTTCACCGTTGGTACCCGGTTGCGGGCCGCCGGCGGTGGCACGCTCATACATCTTGCCGGAAACTTCATTCCAGATAGAGTTCAACTGCTCGCAAGCGGCTTTGATTTCATCCGCGCGTTCGCTATTGGAGACGTCACGAACCTTTTGCACGGCATTCTGCAGACGCTCTTTGGAATCGGCGTCGAGCTTGTCGGCCATATCTTTGACGTTTTTCTCGGTTTGATAAATGATCTGATCGGCATAGTTTTTCGCTTCCACCAGCTCGCGCTTCTTCTTGTCCTCAGCCGCATGCTCGCGCGCATCGCGTTCCATCTTGCCGATTTCTTCTTTGCTCAACCCGGTGGAGGCCTCGATGCGAATGCGCTGCTCTTTGCTCGTCGCTTTGTCGCGCGCCGACACGTTCAAAATGCCGTTGGCATCGATGTCGAAGGTCACTTCGATTTGCGGCATGCCGCGCGGGGCCGGCGGAATGCCGTCAAGAATGAAGCGGCCAAGCGTGCGATTATCCAACGCCATCTCGCGCTCACCCTGCAAGATGTGAATTTCAACCTGCGTTTGGCTGTCGGAGGCGGTCGAGAAAACTTCCGACTTCTTGCAAGGGATCGTGGTGTTGCGCTCGATCAAACGCGTGGTGACGCTGCCCAGCGTTTCAATGCCCAACGACAACGGGGTTACATCCAATAACAATACGTCTTTGACGTCGCCCGCCAGCACGCCGCCTTGAATCGCAGCGCCGACCGCAACGACTTCGTCGGGATTCACGCCTTTGTGCGGCTCTTTGTTGAAAAGCTTGCGCACAATTTCTTGCACTTTCGGCATGCGCGTCGAGCCGCCCACGAGAACGACTTCGTCAATATCTTCGGGTCGAAAATCGGAATCGCGCAGCGCCGACTGGCACGGGCCGATGGTGCGCTCAAACAGGTCGTCGCACATCTGCTCGAATTTGGCGCGCGTCAACGTCATTTGCAAATGTTTCGGGCCCGCATCAGTCGCCGTGATAAAAGGCAGATTGATGTCGGTCTGCATCACGGTGGAAAGCTCGCATTTAGCTTTTTCCGCGGCCTCTTTCAAGCGCTGCAAAGCCATGGCGTCCTTGCTGAGATCCACGCCCTCTTGCCGGCGAAATTCATCCACCAGCCAATCGATCACGCGCTGATCGAAATCATCGCCGCCCAAATGCGTATCGCCATTGGTCGCTTTGACTTCGAACACGCCTTCACCGATTTCCAAAATGCTGATATCGAACGTGCCGCCGCCCAAGTCATACACCGCGATTTTTTCATCTTTCTTGCGATCCAAACCATAAGCCAATGAGGCCGCGGTCGGTTCGTTGATAATGCGCTTCACCGTCAAGCCCGCAATCTCGCCTGCTTCTTTCGTGGCTTGGCGCTGGCTGTCGTTGAAATACGCCGGCACCGTGATCACGGCTTCCGTCACTTTTTCACCGAGATAATCTTCCGCAGTTTGTTTCATTTTCTGCAAAATCATTGCGGAAATTTCTTGCGGTGTATATTCTTTGCCGCTGATGTTGACCACGGCCACGTCATTCTTGCCGGAAATAACGGCATAGGGCACGGACTTGCGCTCGCGATCCACTTCACTCGAACGCCGGCCCACGAAACGTTTGATCGAATAAATCGTGTTTTTCGGATTCGTGATGGCTTGCCGTTTGGCCACCTGGCCGACAAGCCGTTCGCCGGTTTTCGAAAATGCCACCACCGAGGGCGTGGTGCGCGCGCCTTCCGAGTTCGGAATGACAACCGGCTCTCCGCCTTCCATGACGGCAACACATGAGTTCGTTGTGCCTAAATCAATTCCAATAATCTTAGCCATTGCAACAACCTCCACTGGGATGATCAAATTTTCAAAGACAAGATTGCCGCCACCATGCGGCAGAAAATCTTAGTCTGCTTCAAAATGTCTATATTGTTTGAGACACTTTATCTAACACAAATGCCGTGCCAAAACATGCGTACAAATAAAAAGCCCCGGATTGCTTCAAAATCAATATGTTATCCTTTACTTCAAAAAATAGTGAGAAAAATGCGTGCGTCTTTTTTACAGAGAAAAACGCCAAGCTGGCAGAAACAAAAACGGCCTGCGAAATTCGCAGGCCGTTTTTAATCTAAACGAACTCAATAAAGATGATTATTCCTCTTCACCCGCTGCGCGGCGGCGTTCATAAGACTCTTGCGCTTCGCGGCAACGCGGGGCCCACGGCATCGCCTCCAGCCGGGATTCGGGAATTTCTTTACCGGTATCGATACAAAGGCCATACGTGCCTTCGCGAATGCGCTTGAGTGCATCTTCAATATCCGTCAAAACGTCGGTATCCATCGACAGCAAGCCGGATATGTATTCTTTATCGCGGTCAAGCTTGGAAGATTCTTCAAATTCAGCCGAACGCGTGGTGGTAGTGCCTTCGAACTCGACTTCATTGCGATTGAGCGACCGCGAGATGCGTTCGCGCTCTTGCAACAAGCGATTCTTATAACTTTCCAACTTCTTCTTTTCCATGGCCATTGTGGCAAACCTTTCATAAAAAAATTACGCCGTTTTTTAAGCGGCGGGAATTTAGTCATTACTCACCTTCAATGCAACAAAGAAATTGCCGCTCTCGCGCGCGAGGCGCAGCAAAAGCATGTCCCCGGGTTTGCTCTGAAAAAGAATGCGCCGGAGCTCGCCGACCGAAGAAATGGGCTGGCGATTGACTTCGCCAATAATATCGCCCGGGCGAATGCCTTCTTTTCTGGCTTGGCTGCGCGGCTCAACATGCGTCACCACCACGCCTTCGGTTTCGGTGAGATCATACTCTTCTGCCAAGCTCTCGGTCAAATTTTCCAATTCCATGCCCAGCGTCAATTCGCTCGGGCGTTTTTCTTCAACTTCCGCTGAATCCGGGCGCTCGGTTAATAAAACGAAAGTGTCTTGCTCGCGTCCTTCGCGAATAAATTTCACTGCCACGCGCGTGTTGGGTTTGAACGTGGCGATGGTGTTCATCAAATGATTATGATCGCGAATGCGCGTACCTTCGACTTCTATAATGAAATCCCGTTCCCGCAAACCGGCTTTACCGGCAGGACTGTCCGGCGAAACTTTGGTGATAAGCGCCCCATCGACCGAGGCTAGTTTCAAGGTCGCCATCAATTCCTGATCCACGCCCTGAATATATACGCCCATCCACCCGCGCACCACTTTGCCGGTGGCAACCAACTGCTCCATAACCTGCCGCGCCAGGTTGATCGGAATTGCAAAACCAATGCCGACATTGCCTCCGCCCCAGCCGCTGGATACGATCGCGGTGTTAATGCCAATCACCTCGCCGCGCAAATTTACCAGCGCGCCGCCGCTGTTGCCGGGATTGATCGCAGCGTCAGTTTGAATGAAATCTTCATAATCGATATCGCCCACGCCCACATCCGTGCGGCCTTTGCCGCTGACGATGCCGGCGGTGACGGAATGCGCCAATTCTTTGAAAAAGGGATTGCCCACCGCCATCACCAACTCGCCCACTTCCAATTCATCGGAATTTCCGAAGCGTGCCACCGGCAAATTTTTTTCTTTGATGCGAATCACGGCCAAATCGGTTTTGGGATCGGCGCCGACAATTTCGGCCGGATATTGTTTTTTGTCGATCCACACCGTAATCGACTCCGATTCGCGAATCACGTGATTGTTCGTGAGAATGTAGCCTTCGGAGGTGATAATCACACCCGAGCCCAAACCTTCCTGGCGATATTCCTCTTCGCCACGCTCGCGCGTGCGCCCGCGAAACCAATCTTGATGAAAAAAATTCTTGAACGGATGCCGGAATTTTACCAGGGTCTCACTGGTAATGCTCACCACCGTGGGCATCACTTGCCTGGCAACTTGCACGTAGGCTTTGCTGGTGGCGGCCAAATCGACCGGCGTGGGCGGCAGATTGCCACTTCCCGTTTCCATGCGAAAAGCGGCGTGCTCGTTGGCCATGCCCGAGGGCGGAAAATCAAGCTGAGAGGCAATAATCAGCCCCAAGCTCAAACCCACGGCGAGCGCGATCACAATCCACGCCATATTTTTTGATTTCTGCATTCCACGAGCCTATGGTTAAACAATTTTTACAAACTGATCGCCATGTTTGGTATTGGCTTTCACGCCGAAATTTTTCAAGCGAAACACTGTGCCTTTTTTTGTCCCGGCAGGAATATTGAGTTCGACTTGCTTGCCTTGCAAAGTCGGCACGCGCAGGCGGACACCGTTGCGCAAGTTTTGATCTTCCACCTGGGCTTCGCAATATAAATCCGCGCCTGCGCGCGTGAAATAGGGATGCGATGTGACTTCCACGGAAATCAACACGTCGCCCGGCTTGCCATAAGGGCCGCTGGAACCCAGGCCGCGCAAACGCATTTGATGGCCGTTTTCAATGCCGGCGGGCAAACGCACGCGCACTTTTTTCCTGGTGTTGATTTGACCCGCACCGTTGCAACGCGTGCACGGCCCGCCTGAGCCGCGGCAAATGGCGCAAGTTTTCTTTTGGCGAATCGCAATGGTACGTTCCGCGCCCGCGATGGCTTCATCAAAAGAAATTTTAATGTGGCCGGTAATATCGCGCGGCGTTTCGGGCTGCATGTCGAACCCGGCGTGCGCGCCGTTTATGCCAAACAAGTCGCGTAAAATATCCGAAAAGGCAAAACCCTGGCCCTGGTTGAAAAGATTGCCAAAAGGATTCTGCGGCGGATTCCCGGCGCCCGGCGTGCCCGACCAGCCATGGCTGCGCAAAAATTCCGGATCAAAAGAAAACCAATTGCTGTTGCCGGCTTCCGGACGGCCATAAAAACGCAATTGATCGTACTTTTTCCGCTTCGCCGTATCACTGAGAACGTCGTAAGCTTCGCTGATCTCTTTGAAACGTTCTTCAGCAACTTTGTTGCCGGGATTGGCGTCAGGATGATATTGCTTCGCCAGACGGCGATATGATTTTTTAATTTCATCCGCCGCAGCGCGCTCGTTGACTTCAAGAACTTTGTAAAAATCTTTGACTTTCATCCGTATCCAAAAGCGAAGTGTACTGTTAATTCGTCACGTCAGAGAGTCCAACGATCAAATTCGTGCAAGTCTAATGCCGTAATTTGAGGTCGCGAAAATTAAACTTCCGTAACTACCGTCATTGCAAAGCATTTTTTCGCCGAAGCATTTTCATCGCGAGGCATAATTCGTAATATGTCAAACTGGCTTTAAAACGGCAAACTGACAGAAGCGTTGTTTTGAAAACTGGGGCAGGTGGCTATGTTACCGTTTCAATTTTGCCCAGAGCTTTTCCATCGGTGCGGGAAAAACCAGCCAGAAAGCGCAGCCCAGCAACAATACGCCCGGAATGATAGGCAACACCAGGCCTAACAAACCCAGCGCAAAAAATTTTGCCGCCGTGCGCAATTTGTCACGACGCCATGCAGAGTTTTTTTCGTGTAAGTTCATTTGATTTCTTCATGCCTCTAGACATGTCATCCTGTAAGGAACTTTTTAAGCAATGATCACTTTATTTGATGCTTACAAAATAGCCGGCGGCGCTCAACGCAAATTTTTCGTCAACACCAGCCGGTTGCCTTTAAGCATATCGGGAAAATATTCCAGATGATCGACGGCGCGCTTGATGATATGCATGCCGAAGCCGCCCGTGCGCCGCGCTTCCACTGCTTCTTGCACGTTGTATTCTTTTATCGGCTTCAGATCAAAACTGTGGCCGTAATCGAGAATCACAATCACGAAACGATCGGAGGTGTAATGCACCGACACTTCGATCCAATTTTCCGGGTTGGAATGATAGGCGTGCTCGATCACGTTCAAACACGCTTCATACACCGCGATGCGAATCTTGCTGATTTCCTTGTCTTTCACACCCGCCCGCCTGGCATGTTCCACCACGAAATCGCACAAGCGGTATAAATTCGCCGCCTGGCTTTCCACACGGCAAGTCTGCGTTTTAATTTGAAGCTCTCCAACGGCGTTCGGCACCACGAAAAAATCTTGCACCCTTTGAGGGTGCAAAGCTTTATCGAGCTGCCGCACCACCGGCGGTTCGGCAATTTCAACCAACGCTGCCGCGTCAAAATCGATTTCTTTCGAGTCCGGCGCAGAGGCAGCAAATGCGGAAGAAATTTCGCTTGGGGCTGCTTCTTGCCCGGCTGCCAAAAAATTAAACGCGCTGAAAGTCAAAAAATTGTCGCGCGCGGAATGAGCAACGTTTTTCAAAATTACCTCGCCTTTAAGCTGGCGTGCACGCACCCGGGCCGAGATCAGCAAGGCAATCAAATTCGTGGAAGGATAGAGCAGCTCTCTCATGTCGAGAACAAAATGGCTGCAGCGCTCGGCAAAAGCGTTTTCAAAAAACGCCTGCAACCCGGCGAACAGCTCGCTCGCCGACGCGTCCTTCACAAAACGAATTTTCATCAGGCGCGGCGGGCCTTCCGCCTTCTCCACCTGGAATAAATGCGAGAACATAAAATTCAATTTTTAGTATATTGGTTGCGTCAGGATGACTGCGCTACGTTGCTGCCCCCGTTTTGCTTTGCCTTTGCCGCGTGCGCTCTTCTTCAACCAACACCCGCCGCAGCACTTTTCCGATCATGCTCTTGGGCAACTCTTTCCGGAACTCCACCAGCTTGGGCGCTTTGAATTTTGCCAGGTCCTGCTGGCAATACGCGATGATTTCTTCCTCGGTGGCGTGCTGGCCGTCTTGCAATACGATGAAAGCCTTGACCGTCTCGCCGCGGTAAGAATCCTGCGCGCCGATGACTGCCGCCTCTTTCACTTTGGGATTATTATACAAAACTTCTTCGATTTCGCGGGGATAAATATTGAAGCCGCCCGCGATAATCATGTCTTTTTTGCGGTCGACGATGTAAAAGTACCCGTCCTCATCCATTTTCGCCATATCGCCGGTGAAAAACCAGCCGTCGCGCAGCGTCTGCTGCGTTTCTTCTTCCATGTTCCAATAACCTTGCATCACTTGCGGCCCGGCCACGGCCAACTCGCCCACTTCATTGGGAGGCAAAGGCTCGTGCGTTTCGAGATCGACAATCATGGCCTCGGTTTCCGGCAGCGGCAGCCCGATAGAACCTTCTCGCCGTTGCCCGGTAATCGGATTGCAATGCGTCACCGGCGCGGTTTCCGACAGGCCATAACCTTCCACCAAACGCGCGCCCTGCGTGATTTGTTCAAACTTCCTGGCAACCTGCAGCGGCAAAGCTGCGCCTCCGCTCATGCAAGCGCGCACGTTTTTCAAATCGTAGTGCGGCGTCCGGGGATGATTATTGACCGCGACATACATCGTCGGCACGCCGGGAAAAAGAGTGACTTGGTATTTCGCGAGCGCTTGCAAAACCGTCTCGACCTCGAAGCGCGGAATCAAAACATTCGCGCCGCCGATGTAGACGCTCATGTGCAAGCAACTGGTTAGGCCATAACTGTGAAAAAACGGCAATGCCGCCAGCGTCACTTCTTTGCCCGCACGAATGCCCGGAAACCAGCTTCGCACTTGCACGAGATTGGCGACGAGATTGCGATGCGTCAAAATCGCGCCTTTGGAAATACCGGTAGTGCCGCCGGTATATAAAAAGATGGCAACGTCCTCTGCTGCAATCGCGCGGCGCGGCGGCGGGTTGAATTTCCTTTTGATCAAATCTGAAAACGCATGCGTGTGCGCTTGCTTCGGCACTTTGATCCACCGGCCTGCGCGTTTGGCTTTGAGGGGATACAACAGGCGTTTGCTCGCGGGCAAATATTCGCCGATGCCGGTGTAGATTACCTCGCGCAGCGCCGTTTTGGCGCGCACGGCTTCAAGACGGGGAAAAAGCAAATCAAGCGCAACCGCCACTTCGGCGCCGCTGTCGCGCAATTGGTATTCCAGCTCGCGCTCAACATATAACGGATTCGTGGGCACGGCAATCGCGCCGAGCTGCATGACGGCATAATGCGCGATAGGATATTGCGGAATGTTCGGCAAGAGCAGGGCAACGCGATCGCCCTTTTTGACCCCCAAATGCGCCAACACCGCGGCAAATCGCGCCACCCCTTCACCCAGCCGGCGATAACTGACGCGCCTGCCAAAATAAATCATGGCGGTAGAATCACCAAACTCCCGCACCGCCTGCGCGAAAATTTCGCCGATGGTCAAATTAGGAATGCCGATGGTCTGGGGCACATGGGCTTCATAATGGCGCAGCCAGGGCTTTTCCATTGCTCCCTCGAATTATGAAATAGCTCGGTGAACAATCCCACATTGTTCTTTCCGCTAAATCGAGGTAAAATTATAGAAAGGACGCAGGAGAATCAAGCAAAATATTATAGAAAATTTGTGAACTTTGCCGCCTATATAGGTGTTTAAAGTGTTGTCGTTGAACAGCAAAGAACAGCAAATTATTCCGTGAGTCGTGCGACAAATTTGCTGTGCAACAACATAGAGCACAAAAATTCACCCACCTTCTTGAGATCAAACCATGCGATCTCGGCATCAAGTTCAACCGCATTCGGAGGCCAGTATGCCATCATTCTCGTGCCCTTCGTTTTTTGCACGCCGCTCTCATTTTGTCCTGTTTGGAATTGCGGTGCTTGCTTTGAGCTTCGCAGCCTGCGGCGGAAGCCGGCTGACCACGGCGCGCGCTTCAAAAGAATTGAAGCCCAAAGAACAACTTCCCGAGCGCGAGCTGCGCCACCTGCCGAATAATTTGATCATCAAAATCGACAACGTCGCCGATGACCGCCAAAGCTACAAGAATTATGTGGTGTTGCGCATCAATGGCCGCGAAATTACGCCGGTCGAAAAAATTTCGAATTTTTCTTCTGCTTACAGCTATCCCATGCGCTTGCAGCCCGGCGTTTATGAAATCAAAGCCGAATATCACACCGTGGGCTTTTGGCGGGAGCATGTTCATGAAATCACTCCGGATGAGCCGGTGAAAATCCTGCCCGACCAGCGCACGGTTTTGGAAGCGCGGCTGGAAAAAAATCATCGCGGCGAACTGGCGGAAAAACGCGCGAAGTTTCGCGTGTCATTTGAAAACCTCGTCACAGAAATTGCCGCCTTCAGAGGCGAAAACATTTCGCCGGTGAAAATCGTGCCGTTTCCTTCAATTGCCAGGACCAGCAATATCGTCGTTCCCCCGCTGCACGATGCCGAAATGCAGGAAAAAATTTCTGCTGCTCCAGCACCCGTTATTTCAAGGCCGATGCCAGCTTCACCCCGGCCGGCTATTGAACGCGAACCGGCCGCGGAATCAACGCCGGGCAAGCCGGCGAGCGGCGCTCTGGCGACGCTGCAAATCAACACCAGCCCGGCAGGCGCAGACGTGATCGTGGACGATCGTTATTACGGCCAATCTCCGGTCAAGATCACGATCGACAAAAATCAAAACCACGTCATTCAAATTGCCCAGCAAGGCTACAAAGAAGTCGTGAAAATTCTGAATGCTGCGGATTTGCAGAACGAGCCCCTGATGCAGCTGGTGATCAAACTGGAGGCGGTTGCTGCCAAAGAATAGTTTTGGAACCTGACTTGCCGTTTACCCAATGTCTTCAAATCAACCAGCCTCGCCCAGGCTGGTTTTTTATTGCCAGGAATCGCTTGCAAGTGAGGTTTTTTCGAGTAATTTACCAAGTGTTTGCGGTTTATCGGACAAACCTTGTTTGTGAAAAGGCCCAATAACCGTTGTGGATTAGGCAACGAGGAGCAGCGCCATTCATGAAAAAAATTTACACCTCGATCAAACAAGGGGATTGTTTGGAAGTCTTGGACGATTATCCGGACAATTTTTTTGATTTGATTGTCACCTCTCCACCTTATGCGGACAGCCGTGAAAGAACTTACGGCGGGATCAAACCGGACAAATACGTTGCCTGGTTTCTTCCGCGCAGCGCGGCATTATTACGGGTGCTCAAAACTTCTGGGACATTCATACTAAACATTAAAGAACGCGTAGTTGACGGTGAAAGACATACGTATGTCCTCGAGCTGATTTTGGAATTGAGAAAACAAGGATGGCTTTGGACCGAAGAGTACATCTGGCACAAAAAAAATTCTCATCCCGGCAAATGGCCGAACCGCTTCCGCGATGCTTGGGAGCGTTGCTTGCAGTTCAACAAGACCAAAAACTTTAGGATGTTTCAAGACAACGTCATGATTCCAATGGGCGACTGGGCAAAGACTCGCTTGAAGAGTTTAGGAAAAAACGATATCATCCGGTTTAACTCCCAGGCGCAAAGCGGTTTTGGCAAAAATATTTCCAATTGGGTGGGAAGGACGCATGCTTATCCTTCAAATGTTTTGCATTTGGCCACAGAAACCGGCAATAAAAATCACAGTGCCGCTTTTCCCCGCGCCTTACCGGAATGGTTTATTAAACTTTTCACGATGGAGGGAGATTGGGTATTGGATCCCTTTCTCGGATCGGGAACCACTTCCGAGGCGGCTTGTATATTGGGCAGAAATTCCTTGGGAATCGACATTTTGCCGGAATACGTGGCCATGGCAAAAAGAAAAACGAAAGAGCTGGAATTGCCTTTGTTCAATGCAGAAGAAAAACATGCCCCCGCTCGTTAAAGACGATATCATCAAATTCATCGAGCCGGGAATAGAGCTGTTTCATCATAGACGTCTGAATAATATCTTGGAGCTTCGGCTCGATAAAATTCTTCAACGCAAAAATCCATATTTATTCAAAGCTAAAAATTTAAGCCTTGCGCAAGATTTGATAAAGTGTCTTATCGATGCTCATTTGTCTTCACAAGAAGAAGGCATTTTCGGCGGTTTTTTGGAAGAATTGGCCGTATTCATTTGCAATCGCGTCTATAATGGCAGAAAATCATCTGCCGAGGGAATCGATCTCGAATTCGAACGCGACAACATCAAATACCTTATAACAATCAAATCAGGTCCGCATTGGGGCAACAGCAGGCAAATTGCCAGAATGAAAGATGATTTCCGTAAAGCGCAAAAAATTCTTAGAACAAATAATGCCGGCATGCAAACAATGATGATCAATGGCTGTTGTTATGGCCGGGACGATCAGCCGGAAAAAGGAGATTATCGTAAACTCTGCGGGCAGCGCTTTGGGGAATTTATTTCCGGCGACGAGAACTTATATATTGAAATTATCGAACCCCTGGGCTATCGTGCCAAAGAAAAAAACGAACAATTTTTCACGGAGTACGATAAAGTGATTAACAAATTCACCCTCAGCTTCGTGCAAAAATTCTGCGCTGAAAACGGCGCTATTTTATGGGACAAATTGGTTCAATTCAATTCCGCCAAAAAAATTGCTTCAAAATCATGAGCCGTGGCTTCACTATCATTTCCCTCGCCGCAAGCGCAGAGAGGCAGACGTGATTCATCTCGAACAATGGCTCGTGGCAGCCGCGTATGCCCTCGCTTGCGCGCATTATCTCAGCGTGTTCCGCACCGCCAAAACACATGGGCCTTTGCGCTCCGGCCAGTTGGGTGCACTCGCCGCCGCTTTGCATTTGGGTTATCTGTGCCATTTGGGCTTCGTCATGGGACGTCTGCCGGTGACCGGCGTTTTTGCAGCGCTGACGACCTGCGCATGGTTGTTCGCCGTGGTTTATTTAATTCTAGAATGGCGCTTGCGCGAGGCCTCGTTGGGTCTGTTTATTTTGCCGTTTATTTTGATTCTGCACGTTCTTTCCAATCTCTTTCTCGATCTCGACCGCCAATTGCCGCCGGTGTTGCTGGCTGAAGTCGTTTTCGAAATTCACGTGATCATTTTGCTGCTGGCCTATTCTGCGTTTGCCATTTCGTTCATCGCCAGCCTGTTCTATTTGCTGCTGGCGCGCGAAATCCACCAAAAGAGCCCCGGGCTTTTTTATCGCCGCCTGCCTTCGCTGGCGTTCTTCGATACCCTCAGCAATCGCGGCGTGAACATCGGGCTGGTATTTTTAACCCTGGGTGTGGCCTTCGGGGTTTATGAAGGCTTCAAGCTCGCCGAGCAATTTTTGCAATGGGATTTGAAATATCTGGCGGTGACGCTCACCTGGGTGATTTATGCGCTGCATTTGCTGGGGCGGCTGGCGCTGGGCTGGCAGGGCCGGCGCGCGGCGGTTATCTCCGTGCTCGGTTTCGGCACTCTGCTCTTTTCATTCATCGTGGTTTCCGCCTCTCTTTCGCAAGTCCATCATTTCCGTTGAGCCATGCCGCTGCGCGTTTATCATACCCTTCTTCCCGCCGATATTTCTCCAGGCCAATCGCACCATACGTTAGCCGCTAAAGCCGAAGACTGGACCGTATGGCGCAAGGAATTTAATTGTGAAGAATTGTTGCTCGTCGTCAGCAGTGAGAGACTCGAGCTTTATTTAGCCGGTGAAAATTCCACCGGCCGCGCGCCTCATTCTGCCTCCCAATCGCCGGCACAAGAACAGGAAATACTTCTGCGCTTTTTGCGCCATCAAAACCTCATCGCCGCCGGCCAAAGGCCGGCGCTTCAACTTACGCTAGGGAAAGAAGCGGCGACGCGCTTTTTTCGTTCGGCATTGGGCTGGCTGCCGGACGGGCGCTGCGATTATCGCCAAGCCGGGGCACTGCGCCAGGCACATCAACAAGCACAGCAAACCGGAATGAGCGGGCCGATTATGAATCATCTGTATACGCGCGCGCTTTGGCTGTCGGAAAAAGTGCGCCTCGACTCTGCTTTTTATCAACCCTCGCCTTCAGTGGCAACTGCCATTATTGAAATCGCGGGGAAAATTTTTGGCGAGCTGCAAAACTGCACGACCTTGCTGGTGGGCGCGAATGCTGAAGCGCAGGCGACGGCGCGTGCGCTTGACGAGACTCAAGCCGGCCGTTTGTTCTATCTGCCGCGCATTTCACCGGAAGAAGAACAACTCACGCAGGCCGTCCCCGCGCTCGCGCCCATGCACACCGCCAACGGGGTTTGGGAGCCGGCGGCGGATTTGATCGTGCTCTTTGAAACCTCGCCGCTGCCGTGGCACGAGCCGCGCTTTTTGCAAAAGCTCATGCAGCAACGCCACAATGCCCCGATGCTGTTAGTCGATCTTGCTTCTTCCCCCGCGCCGCCGCAGCCATGGGAAAAAATTTATAACCTATATCGCTTCGCGCGCGCGGATTTGAATCGTGTGACTGCGCAGCAGGCGCAGGCGCGGGCCGAGGTGTTGCAAGAAATCGAGGATTGGATCGCCGGGGAAGTCGCGAGCTTTTATCGCTGGCTGCAATCCACAGAGCGCTTTCATTTCGGCGCCATGGTGGGACGAAGCCACGCCCTGCAACACGTGTTTGAATGGATTGCGCGCCTGGCGCGCACCGACATCACGGTGCTGATTCAAGGCGAAAGCGGCACGGGCAAAGAGTTGGTGGCGAAAGCGGTGCACGAGGCCAGCGGCCGGGCACAGCGGCCATTTGTGGTGGTCAATTGCGGCGCGATTCCGGAGAGCTTGCTGGAAAGTGAATTGTTCGGCCACGTGCGCGGCGCGTTCACCGGCGCGATTCAAAACAAAAAAGGCCTGTTCGAAGAGGCCAATAGCGGCACGATATTTTTGGACGAGATCGGCGAGCTGCCGGCTGCTTTGCAGGTGAAACTGCTGCGCTTTCTGCAGGAAAATGAAATCAAGCGCGTAGGGAGCAATCAAACCCTCAAGCTGGAAGTGCGCGTCATTGCGGCCAGCAATCGCGATTTGCACGGCATGGTGACCGCCGGAAAATTTCGCAGCGATTTGTATTATCGTTTGAACGTCGTGCAAATCGATTTGCCGCCGTTGCGCGAAAGAGTGGAGGATATTGCGCTTTTGGCGCAGCATTTTTTGCGAAAATTTGCCGCCAAAATGCGCAAACCCGGCCGCACGCTCGCGCCCGCAGCGCTGCAGAAATTGCAAACTTATGATTGGCCCGGAAACGTGCGCGAGCTGGAAAACGTCATAGAACGTGCCGTGGCCCTTTCGCTCGAGCCTGAAATCGGCCTGGCCGAATTGCCGGAAAATGTTCTTCCGGAAATTGCGCGCGCTGGCAGCGAGGCGGCAAGGGCTTCTTTAAAAGAAATGGAAAAGGGCTATATTCTCGACACTTTGAAATATTGCGGCGGGAATTACGACGAAGCTGCGCGCGTGTTGGGCATCGGCCGGACGACGCTGTGGCGCAAGTTGAAAGAGTATCAGCAAAATGAAAGTGAGGCGGGGCGCGAAGAAGAGAAACACGAGGCTTAGAATTCCTCATGCCATTCGTAAGAATCTTTTTCAGCATAACCTCCGTGCCCATGCTTAAAAGATTCAGATTGTGTGAAAACGTCATTGCGAGTGCAGCGAAGCAATCCCGGCGCGTGCACGTATTGGATTTAGAGATTGCTTCGCTGCGCTCGCAATGACAAAATCCGAGTGTTTCACACAGTCTGATCCTTCCAGAATGACATAAAAAGAGCCGTCTCTTCACGCAAAAAAACCGCGGTAGAATCCGTATTTCTCATATCACTGCTGTTTCTGCGTCTCGCCGCCTAAAAAGCGCTGCCAGTCCAGGTCTTCCAATTCGCCGCGCTTGGTGGAATGCACTTGGGCATAGTCGCCGTAGCCGGTGCGGTCGACGAAGATAAACTCCACCCCGCTTTCGATATTGTCATAAATCCAGCGTTCGTACGCGCGCGCGGCGTCGGTGTTGGCAAAACGGCGTTCCTCGCTAGGCTTGCCGTAAAGGATGTAAACCCGCCCGCGCGCGGTTTCCCACCCCATCCGGCCCAAGCCGGAATATTTGTCATCCGCTTCACGCACTCGTTGCAGATAGGCCCGTCGCAGGTGCATGCCGGTGAGCGCTGCCGAGGCGCGTTGCTGCCAAAAATCCGATAGAAATCCTCGTTTCGCTTCCGCGCCTTTGAGCTGGGCATAAGCGACGCGCTCAATTTCATTCGCAATGTAGCGCACCTGGCTGGACTCTTTATCCAGCTCTGCTTCAGGCAATGCTTGCAATTCCGAACTCACGGGATCTTTGCCGGGCCCGGCGGCAACGGATTCGGGCATCAACTCGGGTTTATGCACGAAAAACTTTTTTTCCACCGAGGCGAAGATCTTCCCGGACAAATCTGCAATGGCGCATTGCAAAAAATAAGTGCCGGTGACCAGGGTTTGAATATCCACGGCGCCGGCTTCGATAAACGACGGCCCGGGCCAGCGTTTGCGCCGGTCACGGCCGGGCGCGCCGGCGATTTCGTTTTTCTGGCCGTCCAGAATTTGAGTGCGCAGCGCGTAATGCGGCTCGGCCCAGGTTTTGGCGAGATTGTAGACTTCGAAATAATAATACGTCATCGGCGCAGCTCCGCTAAAAACGCCGTCAATCTGCGGCACGATCAGATATTGATTTTTGACGAATGGGCTGGCAGATTGGCCGGCCTCGCCCAAGGAAGCGCACAACAGCAAGCTGCTCAAACCCGGCTGTTCCGGCCGCCAAGCGGGCACCACAAATGAAAACGAGGCCGCGGCTTCTTGTGCGGGATCGTTCACGTTTTTGACCGTCAAGCGTGCCGCATAATTTCCGGACGGAAGTCCGACGCGCCGCAGATCGATCATCTTTTCTCCCGCATGATAAGAAGCAGTATCCGCCTGCACGCGCCACGCGTCCTGATAACGCACGCTGTCGCCCTGCGCAATGCGCAAAATGACGGCGGCATGACAGGCCGGCTTGCCGGTGCTATCGCGCACCCACGACAGGGCGAACGGATTGATGGCGTAGGCAAATTCCACGTAAGGCTCGCCGCTGCGAGTAAAAAAAACGGCATAATCGGCGGATAAAATGGGGGCGGGCTGCGCCGCGGCCAAACGGCACAAACAAAAACAAAAGCCAAACAAAAGCCGTTGCCAAAGCATAAAATTCTCGGCTCTATGTTGATCTGTGTGGGTTAAATGTCATTCTGTAAGAATCCTTTTTAGTCTCGAGCAGGGCTTTAGATGGTCACGGGGAATTATTTTGTTTATCTCACAACGAATCCCGTGAGAAGCACGGTCTATGCCGGAGTGACGAATGATCGGCGTGTTCGTATACAGCAACATGATTTGAACAAAGGCAACAAAAAAACTTTTGCCGGCAGATATTATTGCTACAAGCTCGTATATTTTGAAGTTTTTTCCGACATCAAACAAGCTATTGCAAGAGAGAAGGAGATCAAAAACATGACGCGAGAGAAGAAAGACGCTCTGATTGCGATCAAGAATCCGAAGTGGAACTTCTTAAGCGTATGAATAGTTTTCCCGAGGCTCAAAAGGATTCTTACAGAATGACAGGTTTAGGGCGTACCCACACAAAACAACATAGAACCTGCAAAACTTTAGTTTGCAATGCTAAAGCAAGTAAATCCGGAGTGCAAAACTTTAGTTTGCAATGCTAAAGCATTGCACTCCGGTTCAGATTGCTAAACTCAAACGAAAATTTTAGAAAGCCAGCCGCACGGTGAAGACGTTATTCGCATCAAAATCCTGGACGTTGCGATAAGCATAATCCACGTTGACTTTGAAGGATTCCATCTCGTATTCCAAGCCGCCGCCGAGGGTCCAATCATATTGCGCGTCTTCGTTGTTTTGCACGCTGTAATCATAGCCGCCGCGCAAGAAGAAAATTTTCGCCGCTTTCACCTCGCCTCCCACCATGAGCAAATCTTCCAGGGAGTTGTTGTTGCGATAGGCGGCGCCGAGCAGCAAGGAATTATTGCCGCCGTTTTGCTTGAACTCATAGGCCGTGCTCATTTCAAAATAGCTCGGCACCTGGAACGCTTCGACCACCGGCTCGAAAATACCCGTGCCTTGCTGGTTCGGCAAAGCATCCGGCACGTCGGTGCGCACTTGCAAATCCTGGCCGCTGAATTTCATATTGCCGCCCAGGTTCTTGACGGTGACGCCGAGCGAAAGATCGCTGTTGAAGCGATATTGCACGCCAAAATCCAGCGCAAAGCCGCTGGCCGCAGTGGATAAAAAGCCTTCGTGAATGACTTTCGCGGTGATGCCGGCGCGGACTTGATCGGTGATGGTTTTAGAATAGGTCAAGCCCAGGTTGAAAATAGAAGGCGAATAGGTCGAGCCATTGCCATCCGGGTTGTCCACCGTGGTCACCGCGATCTCATCGAACCCGAATGTTTTAAAGCTCACGCCGAACGATCCCAGTTCACCGGGATGGAAGCCCAAAGCGAAATAGGAAATGTTGATGTCGGCAATATAGTTCATGTAGCTGAACATGACTTCCGTGCGTTGAATTCCGGACAGACCGGCGGGGTTGTAATAAATCGCTTCCACGCCGTAGGTGTTGGAGAGAAACGCGCCGCCGGTGGCGATGCTGCGCGCGCCCACCGGAATCAGCAATTGATCAGCGCCGGTGGTGCCTTTGCGCGAGATATCGCCGGCTTGAGCCGCACCCGCCAGTGCGATCAGAGAGCAGGTGAGAACGAGTTTATTTATTTTCATCGTGTAGCTCCTTTCTATAACCGAGGGTTGTGCCAAAATTGATTTAGCAAGCTGCTCGAAGATTTTTGCTGTTATTGATCTTCACTGTCATTGCGAGCGAAGCAATCCCTGCGTTAAAACTGAGAGATTGCTTCGTCGGGCTGAAGCCCTCCTCGCAATGACTGGAGGAGCAGGCCTTCGCGACACGCTTAGAACCTTTGAATCTGCTTCTGCGGCATGATAATCACAAATTTCAAAACCTTTTCGCCCAGGCTTGGCGAAACGACACGCGCGATGTACAAGCCTGAAGCCACACGCAGGCCCTGTTCATTCTCCAAATCCCAGTCCAAGAATGGCGAGCTTGGGCCCAAGGTTTTGTCCTGCGTATCCAGGGTGCGAACCAAGTTGCCCGAAAGCGAATAGATATGGATCGCCACTTCCTGCGGCAGGTTGGAGAAAGTCACATACGCATCGTCGGCATTGCGGCCGATGGCACTGCCGGTCGGGTTGAAGGCATAGAGCGGATTCGGGAAAACGTTGACGCGCTGGAATTGCGTCAGCTTGTCTTCCTCCGTCAAGGCTTCGCCTTTACGATTGGATTTGAAGGTAAAAACGTCGCTCGCCAAGAACGGATAAGCGACTTCGATCGCCAGTACGTCGCCGCTGGTATAGAAAGAGCTGGCGTCCTTGCGCTCCAGGCCCACGGCATAAAGCGCATCGAACCAGGGATTCTGCGCGATCGCGCGTTGTTCTGCAGTAATGATATCCGGACCCCAAGCCGCAGGCGGGTTCCAAGCGCGGAAGGGATCGGCCCAACCCGTGGCGCTGTTGCGCACGCCGCCGGTGTATTGAATCGAGGTATCGGCGCCGGTGTAAGTGCTCCGGAAGATAACGATATATTCACGCGAGCGATTGATATCGGTGCCCGGATCCCAAATGCCGTTGGCAGTCGGGCGTCCTTCCACAATCGCACAAGCCAGTTGGCGTTCTTCACCATATTTGGCGTCTTTGATCCAAACTTGGAACGGAACGTCGACGTAGCCTTTGCCGCGATTGGTCAGTGAATCGGGCAGCGCCAATCTGGAATCTGCGCCGTAGGAATAACCTGAGAGACGATTGGCTACGTAACGATAAGCTTTTTGCGTCGGGCCGAAACGGATTTCCACGCGGCGCAACTGCGGAGCTTTCGTCAGCGCGCTGAAGCGAGTGCTGAGCACACCCGGAACTCTTTCCACACTTAAGTCATTGCCGGTGTAGAAAACGCCGGTCAAGCCCTCGACGGGATCCTTATACCAAGTCGCACGCGAGTATCGCAGCGGTTTCAGCGCCGGATCCACTTTTTGCACATTCACCAAAATGCCGTCGGCTACGCTCGCCGTCACAATGCCGGGCGGAAGATCGAAGGTGGATTGCGCCTCCAATTTAACCGTGTTGGTGGTAACGTCGGTCAAGCTCCACAACACTTGATATTTTGCGCTGGCAGGATTCTGAACAAAATTCACGCGATATTCGTGGCCGGTCAGGGCATTCTTGTTGATTTCGGTGAAGGCTACTGTGCCATCGCCGATGTTGCCGGTAGCGGCTTGCGATTTCAAGTTGGAAAGAAACGGATCGTTCAGGTCGATGCCCGGCCGGATGCCGTTGTTCGCGGCATTGATGATCGCCGGCACGGTTGCGGCATCCGTGGCGATGGCGGTGCCGCTCAAGTAATAGTTGCCCACCGGACTGGTGGGATTGACCGGCACCAGCGCGTCCCGGTTCAAAGCATAAGAAGTGATTGCAAAAAAATACGGCTTGCCTTTAATTAGCGGGCCGCCGGTAAAAGGATCGGAATCGATCAAAACCGAGATGCGGCCTCTTTGCGAATCTCCATAAATGGCGGGATTCAACTGCGTGCCCTTCAAATAACGTTTGGTGCGCGTGCCCGTCAGTCCGTCTTCAACCAGAATATCGTCGAGATTATCCGCCAAATCAAAACGCGCGATGAGTCTGGCGTTTTCGACGCCGCCTTCCACCGCTGCCGTAGAATTCGAGCGATACATGTAAACTTCGTAACCCTGGAAACGCACATCCCAAGCCACGGTTTTATCGATGTGATTCACTTGCGGCGCCGTGTCCCAAATCAACTCGATGGTGCTTTCCGTGGTTTTCACGATGGGATTGACGGCGGGCGGAGGCGTAGGCGTGATGAAATTGCCGTCATAGATAAATTGCGCAAAGTCGGAGATGCGCTGCGACTCTGCCACGCTGGTGCGGGCATTGGTGCCGCGACCGGCAATATAAACCGCCACGATATCCACCGGCCGGTCTTTTTCCAGCGTAAACGGGCCGGCATTTTGCATCTGACGCACGTCGCCCGGAGTGGTATAAATCCAGCCCACATTTGTTTGCACATTGCCGGAGTACCAAAACTCCTTTGGCACACTATTGCAATCGACGCCCATAACCGCGCCGAATTGATCGTTGCAAGGATCCAGGCGCGCGCCGTTTTTCAATCTTCCCAACATATAGCCGCGCGCTTCGGACACGGTATTGGGATCGCCGCGGTCGGGATTGCCCTGAATGTAATTCACAAAAGAAGATAGGCTTTGGTTGCGCGCGCCGGGAAAGGATTGAACGCCTAACACCTGGCCGCGCACGTTGCTCGCCGTGGTCAGCGGCGTATCTACGCCGTCATCGAAGACGCCGTTGCCGTTCACGTCGGTATAGGTTTCGCCCGCAATGTAAGCGATCGGGCCTTGAAAGAAGTCAATAAAAAAACAGGGGGGATTATCACCAAATAAGTTGTCCGCGCCGTCGTTCCAGGTATAGCCGCCGCTGCGGGCAATGTCGCTGCCCACCAAATCGTCGGTGAACTCGCCTAAATCCGGATCGGCCCAAACCGCAAAAAAGCAGGAATCCATTTTCACGTTATTGGTGCCGCGGTTGATCAAACGATAGCGCAAAAAAATCATGCTGCCCAAAGGGCCGGCGGAGCGAAAGCCGAACACGGATTGCTGAATTTCGATACCGCGCGGAATGGCCTCGATGAAAGTGCGATCGGCCGAACGTTTGGCATCGTTATAAACGCACCAAGCGGTTTGATCGCCCACCAAATCCGGACGGTCTTCACTGCCACGATCCCACGCGCCGTTGCCGTTTTTATCCAGGGGATTGTAAGCGCCGTCACCGTCGCCGTCGTAAAAATCCGCGCCCATTTTGACTGCGTCGGCCCAAGCCTGCCAGGAATCGCCAAACGGAGCGTCGTTGCCGTCCACCACGTAAAGTTGCGGATCGTCATCCGGCCCCGCAATTACCCGGCCCGGCAAAAAATCTTCGATACGAGAAGCGGTCGCGGTCGCCGCCGCCCACACCTCGTTGCCGGCATTACCGCTAATGAAAAATCCGCCGGAAAACAAAAAGCCAATGCCGTTGATTTGGCCGGCGCCCACATTACCGATCGTCACATCGCCCATGACGCCGGTGTTGTTCATCGGCATGGCAATATTGTTGATGTTGAACAAGAAAGCGTCGCCGACTTTGCCGCTGGTGGCCGCGTTGCTCTTGGCCAGCTTGCGCGTGGAGGAAGGCTTCTTCCTTCCCACCACGTCCGACGCAAAAGCGGGGGCGGCAAGCGCAACCACCAGCAACAACAGAACTGCGCTTGTTAATTTGTTTTTCATGATGACCTCAGCTCCTTCGCAATTGAGTATACTTTAGCACGAACACTGCAATACTACCAGAACTCATCCCCCCGGCCCCCTTACTCTTGGGAAGAGAAGGGGAGAAAAGCCGGTTTGACGCTTTGAAAGTCCCCTTCTCTTTTAAGAGAAGGGGATTTAGGGGCGCTGATTAAATAACTTTCCCATTTGCGTCGGGCTGTCATTCCCGCAGTCTTTAAGCGGAAATCCATTTTACGCCGTCTGGATGCCCGATTAAAGCCCTCGGGCATGACAGATCAAATGAGCAAGTTATTTAATCGGTATTCCTTAGGGGATGAGTTTCGCAGTTCCTTAACCCGGAAGTAATACTCTGCGACGCACGGGAAAAGTGCGCCGCAGAGCTCGCTGCTTAAAACCTGATGCCCGACAAATTCATGCGCGCGCCCAAACGAATCGTGCGCGGGATGCCGAAGTTGGACGGATCGCGCTCAAGTGAGGCGTAATCGGCAGAGTAAGCCGCGGGATCCGGACGGCTGGCGACGATCTTCTTGCCTTCATCCGTGTTCAAGTAACCCGCGGTGTAAGCGCTGCCGGTCGAACGATACACATTGATGATGTTGTCGGAATCCAGCAAATTTTCCACCCACACGTAGGGCCGCAGGCTGAAATTGCCGAACTGAAATTCTTTTTCAAGTTTCAGGTTGATCAGAAAGCCGCCCGGACCATAAGCGGAGTTGACGTAGCCGCGCGTATCGCCATAGTTGGACGTGCCCGCGAGCAAGTCCTGCGATTGCAGCGGCGTGTAAGGCGTGCCGCTGTGGAAAGAAGCCAGCACGTTCAAAGATACGTTTTCCAGCAGGCCCAACTGGTCGCGGCTGGTGTTGAACCCGACGTTGACCGTGCCGGTGTGACGTTGATCGAAGTCCAACGGCGCGATGACTTTCGGAATTTCACCGCTATTGTTGCGAAATGTCGCCGTCGTGGACGATTGCACGGAAGAACCGGTGCCCTCGGCCAACGCAAACGTATAGTTGACTGCCATGCTCCAATATTTGCGGCGTGCTAAATCGAAGCTCATCGCCAAGCCGCGCACCGTGCCAAAATCAGTATTGGAAGGGCCGTAGTAACGCAGCACTTGGCCGCCGCTCCGGCGTTGGTAAAAGCGGGTGGCATCGTTGACCAAGTCGCGGGTATTTTTATAGAACGCGGTCACGTTCAGCGCCGCGACATTATCGCCCAAGATTTGCCGGAAGCCGATTTCATATTGCGTGGTTTTTTCGCTTTTCAGATTGCCGGTGTTGATCGGCAGATTGTTGTCGTTGATGATGTCGTCCAGGCTGTAAACCGTGGTATAAAGATCGACCAAGCGCGGCAATTGCACGAAGCGGCCGAATTGCGCGTGAAACACCGTTTTCGGCGTTACGGGAAAACCGAAACCGATGCGCGGGCTGACAAAAAACTCCCGTTCCGCCTGCTTGAAATCCGCGCGATCATAAAGCGCGGGATTGCCGGCCGCAAACGGCAGATCTTCACTGCGCAACACGTCGGCCTTGGTATCGAAATAATCGAAGCGCACACCCAAATTCAACACCAGGTTGCGCAGCTCATAACGGTCTTGAACGTAGAAATTCATCAGCAGCGGTTCTTTGGGGGAAAGATCGAGGCCGTCGACCACATCAATCTCGCCCTTTTTCGTTTTGCGGCTGCCGGTCACGTCATAACCATAAAAGAAGGGTTGCACCAGACGGAAGCGCTCCTCCACGCTCAACTCGTCCTTGCGTAACGCCAGGCCCAGCGGAAAGACGTTGAAATAACGCAGCGTGCCGCGCGAAATGCCGCCGCCGGCTTCCAACAAATGATTTTTGAGCTGATAGGTGAAATCGGCGTCGAGCGTCAAGGTATTTTCGTCAAGCTTGTTGAACTGATTCCACACGCGTCCGGATTGCCAAAAAATACCGACTTCATCCACGTTGCGATTGACCGCTTGCGCCAACAGAAACGGATTCTGCGAGGTGTCGCCATAGGCCTGCACGTTGTCGAAGAACACGCCGTCGCCGAATTCCCGGTGCAAGCGGCGATAACCGAGATTCACGTTCATGTAAGACGCGGCGGAAAACGGCAAACTAAAGCGCCCGCTATAGCTTTGATTGCGCTCTTCTCTGCGGGGACGGTGATGGGCGTTGTTCTTGGAATAGCGATGAAGATTGAGAGTATTATAGTCCCGCGAGTTGCGCTCGTTGATATTGGCTCCGAAGCGCAGAGAGGCCGAGCCCCATAATTTGTGGGAAGTGCGCCCGGTGAGCCGCACCACGTCCGCATTGTTGCCGGGCAGCCGTTTTGAGCTGAACTGCGGAGTGGTGGTCTTGAAATCGATGCTGATGGCCTTGGGATCGCCGTCGCCGAACAAGCCGCGCTCGCCCAACACGAAGAAAGTTTGGTTTTGCCATTGCGGCAAGATCGGGCCGGAAAGGCTGGCGTTATAAAGATTGTAGCCGTAATCATCGGTCCATTCGCTGGTTTGCATGTCGGTGGCGAAATTATAAGTGCTGCTGCCGGTCTTGGTGGTGATGTTCACAATGCCGCTTTGCGCCTGGCCGTATTTGGCTTCGTAACCGCCGACTTGGAAAGAGACTTGCTCCACCGCGTCCTGGCTCACTTGCGATATGTTGTTCGAGAGCAACAGGCCGTTTTGCGCCACGCCATCGACGATATAGACCAATTCGCTGCCGCGCCCGCCGCGCACGTTGATGGTGGCGTTGCCATCGACGCCGCCGCTGCCTTCCGCCGAAACCGTGCCAGCCCCGATGCTAATCGCTCTATCCACGCCGCGCACCGGCAGATTCTGGATTTCCTTGGCATCATAGATCTTCACGGTGTTGGTGGCTTTGGCTTCGAAGAAGGGTTTGTCCGCCACCACCACGATCTCCTCGATCTCCAAAGTCGATGGCTTCAAAGCTGCGTTAAGCTCCTTGGTCACGCCGGCCACCAGGCGCACGTCTTTGATGATTTGCGATTGGTAACCAATGAAATTGAAACGGATTTCATAGCTGCCGGGCACCAGGTTGAGGATGAAGTAATTGCCCTCGATATTCGCGGCGGCGCCGAAAGAGGTGCCGACGATCAGCACGTTGGCGCCCGGCAAAGCTTCGCCGGTTTCGCCATCGGTCACTCTGCCCGTAAGCTTGCCGACCGCGGTTTGGGCCGAAAGTCCGCCGCACAACAAGCACAAAACGGCCAAAGCGGCAAGCGCAGAGCGCATGCCCTTGTGCGTTCGCATCATACCAGACTCCTTGAGTTAAGGGTTCGAACTTTTTTAAAATTTCATCGCAACTTTTTTCGCCGGCAACCAGTCTATAGAGCCGTGCTTGCGGGAAGTGTCGGTGTGCGGCAGGAAAATCCACCCATAGCCCGAGGCCCCGCAGGCGCGAGGCGGCTCCCTTTTTCCATCTCCAGAAAAAAAGCAGGCCAGTTGCCGCTGGCGAAATTTTTTATGTTTATATCTTTTTTTATTGTCTGAAAAAATTTTGTGAAACATAAACACGGTGCTCGCGGTCTCACCAGCTCCCTCCGGGATGACGGCGCATATGTTTGTCAGGAGGAATCAGCGTGTGTGAAAACGCACTCTCGTTACGACGCTTTGCGTCGTAACGCCTATTGGAACGCTCAGCGTATCAGTTCTTCGTTCGCCGTCATTTTGTTTTCACAGTATTACTAAAACCTGTCTTTTCCGGACGCAGAGCGTCATCGTATGCATTCCACCGCTGAGCGGTGGAACGAGAGTTTTCACACACGCTGACTCTTTTTGAGCATAAGCACGGCGTTCGTTCCCTCATCAGCTCCCTGCGTGATGACCGCCGGTATTTGTCATGCACTTCAAAACAAGCGTAAGGCGTAAAACGTAAGCAAAATTTCCCAGCATTACGTTTTAAGCCATTTGACCTTATTTCATCAACACCAATTTCTTCAGCGAAACGTTATTGCCCGCTTCCAAGCGATAAAGATAAACGCCGCTCGGGAATATTTTAGAGAGACCATTCATTCGAGTTCTCGCCTCAGAATGTCTAGCAAGGCGAGTTTGGTCCACAATGGGTATTCCAATAATATACCGCAGATTGATGGCAGTCCGGATCACCACCCGGCAAATTACACAAATCAGGGACCAAACGAGGATCATTACAACCAGTATACGAACATATTTCATTAGCACCAGCATTTGCAGGTAAAAAGATTTGAATTGCACCGAGCAGCATCACAACAGTCAAAATCGACGCCGACAAAAACCGCATCAAAGTTTTCATGGCACACCTCTGATCATTACTGGTGAAAAAACGAAATCTGTTAAACAAAAGGGCGGCATTTCAATTACAGATGAGACTTGGAGAATAATTCTGCTTTGTCTTCAGATGTGAGAACCCCGCTAATTGCTTTTCTAATAACTCCACCTTCTCCTACAATAATTGTTTGAGGAACATTCGAAATTTTGTATTTCCCTATGACTTCGCGATGCCTTGTCAATGAATAAACTTCATAAGGAAGCTTCATATCGTCAAAAAACCTTCTTGATTCTTCAATGCTATCGAGAGATATAGGAATGATTTCGTAGAAATTTGATCTTTGATTCTCATAATATATATCATTCCAAATTTCCAAATTTTTTTGGCAGGCGGAACAAGTTGTCGTAAAGAACCAAAGCATCGTACTTCTATCTATTGACTCATATTTGACTTCAAGCGAATCTCCAGAAAGCCGAAAAACACTAAACGGTTCAACCTTATCCCCTGTTTTTAGTATAGCTACTGGTTGTATTGATAATTTTTCAATTTGAGCTTTTAGATTTTGATTCTGAAAAAAGAGAACAACCACTTCGACAGATAAAATTGCCAACGCCAAATAAAGAAATAATCGAAAAACATTTCTGTCTTTTAAAATCATCATAACACGGACTCACAAAGAATTTTAAAAGGCGGCAGCTAAAGATGCTCTGCCGCCTTTTAAAAACCTTATTTCATCAACGCCATTTTTTTCATGGTGACGTTGTTGCCCGCTTCCAAGCGGTAAAAATAAACGCCGCTCGGGAGATTTTGCGAAGGCGCAAACTGAATTTCATGCGTGCCCGCATCCATTCTACGATTGATCAAAGTCTCGAGCTTCTGGCCGAGCATGTTCAAGACCTCCAGCTTCACATTGACGCGCGCCGTCAACGAGAACTTGATAGTGGTCGAAGGATTGAACGGGTTGGGATAGTTTTGTTCCAAAGCAAAACCGTCCGGGATGTTCACGGGTTTCTCGGCAACGCCAGTGACGACGTTAGCCGGCAAGAACCAAAAATTGGACTCACTCAGATCGCCGGCAGACGATGTGGTGTAAAACATAGCCAAGTCACCGGTGTCACTCATATGGCCGGCCAAATTCGAAAAACCTTCGGCGATACCGGGAGACTGACTGACATTCGTCACTACGCCCCAACCGGTGCCGGCTCTCCAGCCAGCCACATAAATATCGGGATTCACCGAATCCGCCGGGGTGACGGGGTTCGCAATCACATCGATGAATTTTAACGCCAGGTCCTGACCTTGACGGGTCTTCGCAAATTCCGGCTCATTCAACTGTTGCAGCAGTGCGCCGCCAACATCCATAGGAATCGTGTTAAAAACTTGCGCACGAACTCTCGCAATGGAGGTTGCAGACCACGTGTTAGGCGCCGTGCGGACAAGATCAACAAGCGTAACCACGCTGCCGTCTATTGGCGAAGGCGTGGCAGTCGTGTCGACCAGCAAAGCTGCAATGTGGACTTGGTTGTTTCCATCGACGATCATGTCGAACTCATAGTTGCTGGCGCTGAAACCCGCTGCAGCATACGGAAACACGAATTCCGGACCTTGCCAGGTGGCGCCACCGTCGGTCGACCAATTCAAGCGATACGCAAAAGTAGAATCATCACCGTTCGGCGCATCGGTCCACGTATCACGCACAACGTGATACACGGTGCCGTTGTTGCCGACATCAATGGCAGCGCCGCCACCGCTCGTACCAATTAGATCAGGCACGACGTTAACCGGCGTTCCAAGCGTCGTTCCACCGTTGGAGATTTTAATGACGTCATAAGGGTTGGCAGTGACGGCCGCGATCGAGAAATAGCAGTCACCCGTGTTGAGATCAGTGGCGCCGGCATTGCCAAATGAATCGGTATTATCGGTGCCTTTGGAGAAGAATTGAGTTTGGTCGCCGGTAAAAGGATCTGCACCGAAAACGACTTCGCCAAAAGCGTTGCCATTGCGGGTGAGATCGTTGTAAGCAAACACCACGATATTGGAAAGCGGATCCGTAGCTTTGGTGGGGTTGCTCAACAGAATATTGGGATGGCGGCCGGCGTTCAGGTTGGTGCCGCTCACCGCAAAATTAACCGGGCCGATCTGCGCGCTCCAGTTGCTGCCGCCGTCATCGCTAATTTGATATACGATGCGGCCGCTGCCCGCGCCCGTGCGGTCAGTGCGTTTGATAACCGCGATCAGGTTCGAAATCGGATCGTAGGCGATCAAATTGGTATACGGCTGTTGTGGAGCATAGGCATTCCAGGTCTTACCAATCAAAACCGGCGCACCGGCGATTTGGTTGGCGGGCTGGGAAGGCTTGGAACTGGTCACGCCCGAACCTTCATTGAGATCAATTGCAGGCTTGGCCGCTTTAGCGTACTTGGTTTTTCTTTCTGCCGCCGTCAGTGCCAATCCCGGAATGGCCAGCACCAACAGAATAGTCGCAAATTTTCCCTTCACGCGTTACCTCCGTTTCATGTTACAGGTGAGTTGAACATAAGATAATTAAAACGAGCAACACTGCATTTTGAATCTGTTTCGCACCTCCTTACTTGTGACTTGACTTGTGACTTGCATTTGCGCCGGGCGGCGCAAAATCAAGCCAGATTAGAAGCTTAGGCTTTGCGGGATGGCTTTGCGGCAGCCGTTTTTCCGGGATCAATGCCCATAGCAGGCAGCGTGGGGAAGATTTCTTCATATAATTATCTTCGTCGCGCTTTGTTCCGAGATCGAACCACTGTCCGCTCGCATAGCAAAGTCCTCTCCAATCTTAATCAGCCCAATTTAGAGAAAGGCTTAAAGCGGCATAAATCCATGTCAAACTTGCAATAAAATTTTGATCGCCCAATGAGTTTGCACCCAATAGCAGGAAACTCTATGCAAAAAACTTCACATTTTCGTGATTTAGCCTACAGCAAATTGCACAGCGCCCTATCGTCATTGCAAGGCGTCTTTTTGCCGAAGCAGCTACTATCGAAGCTCACTATCATCATTGCGAGGCATCTTTTTGCCAAAGCAGCTACTACCGAAGCTCACTATCGTCATTGCGAGGCCTCCTTTCGCCGAAGCAATCTCAACGCAATTGCAGAATATCATAATATAGATTGCTTCGCCGATAAAGCCGGCTCGCAATGACGGGCAGCTAATCCGAAGCCCACTATCGTCATTGCAAGGCCTCTTTTTGCCGAAGCAGCTACTACCGAAGCTCACTATCGTCATTGCGAGGCCTCCTTTCGCCGATAAAGCCGGCTCGCAATGACGGGCAGCTAATCCGAAGTCCACTATCGTCATTGCGAGGCATCTTTTTGCCGAAGCAATCTCAGCGCAATTGCAGAATATCATAATATAGATTGCTTCGCCGATAAGGCCGGCTCGCAATGACGGGCAGCTAATCCGAAGTCCTCTATCGTCATTGCGAGGCGTCTTTTTGCCGAAGCAATCTCAGCGCAATTGCAGAATATCATAATATAGATTGCTTCGCCGATAAAGCCGGCTCGCAATGACGGGGCAGCTTTCTGGGAATCGCGCTATCGGAAGATTAAGAAAGCTTAACTCCGACCAACTCTATTTTTACCAAAATTTAAAAACATTGTCAAGTCAAATTTTTCCGCACGAGGAGGAATCTCCGATTCTTCCGGGCAGGTGAAAGGGCAGGATGAATGTGCAGCGAAAAAAGTGGGCCCTGTAGGGTTCGAACCTACGACCAACGGATTATGAGTCCGTCGCTCTAACCGGCTGAGCTAAGGGCCCGCAGGGGAAGCAAAAAACAAAAAGCAAAGAGCAAAAAGAAAAAGGCAGTTTTCCGGGCGGAAGCGTGGTTTTTTTTTGCAAATAACCGGCTGCTGCACTGTGTGGGTTAAAATGTCATTCTGTAAGAATCCTTTTAAATCTCGAGTAGGGCTTTACAGTAATTTGCAAACTATCAGAAGGAATCTTGTGACGCATGGGCACCAAACTCGATCTTTCACAAGATTCTTTCAGAATGACATGATCGTTGTGTTATGAATAGTTTTCCCAGTGCTCAAAAAGATTCTTACAGAATGACAGGTTAGGGGCGTACCCACACAAAACAGCATAGAACCGATTTCTTGCTGAATAACAAATTACTCGGAAGATAATATACAAATCTTGCCTTTTGAAATCAAGGCTGTGAGTTTTGCATTTCAAGCATCTTGCGCTGCAGCGGTTCAAAATCATGCTCGCTGTAAATCGCCGGCCTTTTCCGTATTTTCCCAGGTGAAACCCTCGCCTTCGCGGCCAAAGTGGCCGTAGGCCGCGGTGGCTTGATAAATCGGCCGGCGCAATTTGAAATAGTCGATGATGCCGCGCGGCGTCAAATCCCAATTTTTGCGCACGAGCTTTTCCAATTCCTCGTTAGGCAGCCTGCCCGTGCCGAAAGTATCGAGGCAGATGGAAACCGGCTCGGCTACGCCGATGGCATACGCGACTTGAATTTCGCAGCGTTCGGCCAGGCCTGCAGCCACGATATTTTTCGCCACGTGGCGCGCGGCATAGGCGGCAGAGCGGTCAACCTTGGTGGGATCTTTGCCGGAAAACGCGCCGCCGCCGTGGCGGCCAAAACCGCCATAGGTATCGACAATAATTTTGCGCCCGGTCAATCCCGCGTCGCCTTGCGGCCCGCCGATCACGAAGCGGCCGGTGGGATTGATATGATAGGTAATTTTGCGGTCATCGATCATGTCCACGGGAATCACGGGCTTGACGACTTTTTCAATCACCTCCGCGCGAATCTGCTCTTGCGAAACGTCGGGATGATGCTGCGTCGATACCACCACGGTTTCCACGGTTTTGGGCTTGCCGTTCACGTAGCGCACCGACACTTGCGCTTTGCCGTCCGGGCGCAGCCAGGGCAGAATACCCTGCTTGCGCGTTTCCGCCAGGCGCCGGGTGATCTTGTGCGCCAGCAGAATCGGCGCCGGCATCAGTTCTTTGGTTTCATTGGAAGCGTAACCGAACATCATGCCTTGGTCGCCCGCGCCCAAGCGATCCACGCCCATGGCGATGTCGGGCGATTGTTTATCAATCGCAGTCAACACCGCGCAGGTCACACAATCAAAACCATAAGCCGCATCAACGTAGCCGATATTCTTGATGGTTTCACGCACGATGTCCGGCACGGGCACGTAGCAATTCGTGGTGATCTCGCCGCCTACTAAAGTCAAGCCGGTGGTGACAAACGTTTCGCAAGCCACCCGCGCGGTGGGATCTTGCGCGAAAATGGCATCCAGCACGGCATCGGAAATTTGGTCCGCGATTTTGTCGGGATGGCCTTCGGTCACCGATTCCGAAGTGAAGAGCATGGAGGACATGGTTACTCCTGACTATTGACGATTGACCATTCGTACTGTACCATTGATAATTGACGATTCACCATTGACCATTCAACATTCGTTAGGCGTCATTCACCTCGCTACCGTCATTGCGAGCCGGCTTCATCGGCGAAGCAATCTCGTTTTACAGAGTTGCGCAATGACCGAGGATTGCTTCGGCGAAAAGAAGCCGCGCAATGACATGAACCAGTTGGGATTGCTTCGGCAAAAAAGACACCTCGCAATGACATTGACCATTTGTTAGGCGTCATTCACCTCGCTGCCGTCATTGCGAGCCGGCTTCATCGGCGAAGCAATCTCGTTGCACAGAGTTGCGCAATGGCAGGGGATTGCTTCGGCGAAAAGAAGCCTCGCAATGACATGAACCAGTTGGGATTGCTTCGGCAAAAAAGACGCCGCGCAATGACACTGACCATTTGTTAGGCGTCATTCACCTCGCTACCGTCATTGCGAGCCGGCTTCATCGGCGAAGCAATCTCGTTGCACAGAGTTGCGCAATG
>Ga0247727_10001756_pt1 | contig 50555 bp, 47 predicted proteins | sample WisWelCaveWW1625_FD_202498 | JGI IMG/M metagenome (GOLD analysis project Ga0247727, IMG submission 202498) | Biofilm microbial communities from Wishing Well Cave, Virginia, United States - WW16-25 | ecosystem: Environmental > Aquatic > Deep subsurface > Groundwater > Cave microbial mat | place...
CAACGTGTGCCGAATCAAAGTACGAATGCACGGCTCGTCGTCGATGGTGATGACTTTGAGCGGGCGCGCGGTTTCGTTATAAAGAGACGTCATCTCGTCGCCAGCTCCACGCGTTCGTGCATAATTTCCGGCGCGCGCAGCAAGCTGAACAACTGCTCCGTCACTTCGCCCGCGTCGCTGCCCTCTTGCGGCGAAAGCGCGCTCATCCATGCGCGGTTTTGCTGAAACCAACGCCGGGCGATTTCGACTTGCGCGCGTGTGCCGGCGTTCGCGCTCGCGGCGCGCGGGCTTAAATAATCCGCGACCGCTTTGCGGATTCGGGTTTGGGGAATGCGCGTGAGGGTGACGGACAGCTTTTTTAGGTAGTGAGGAGAAAGAAAATAAATGATGACGCGCTTGCTTGCGTTGTTCATCGCTTGGGGCCGCAGCGGCACGAGGAAGATGCCGCGCGCCGGAACGGGCGTCGCGCTTGCCTGCTCGTGCACTTCAACTTGACGATTGAACGCCGGACGAAAGCGCTTGATCAGCGTTTGTTCGCGCAACAGCGCATCCAATTCCGTGTCATACAATTCATAGTGCAGCCGCACCACCTGTGCGCGAATTTGCCGCAGCTTGGGTTCCTCGCTAAACGCATTCGCAAAATAGCTGCGCACACGCTCGCGCAGATTGCCCGCCTTGCCGACATAGATGACGCGCTCCCGGCGGTCCTTCATCACGTACACGCCGGGCGTTTCCGGCAGTTGATCAACGTCCTTTTCCTCAAAATCATATTGAGAAAAATTCGCGCGCTGCGAGCGCCGAGCATAATGCGCGATCTGCTCACCGCTTTGCAAACCATGTTCGGAACAACGAGATTGCAAGGCCTCCCAGATTTCCGCTTGCGCGAGCATTTGATCTTGCCAGCTCTCGCTGCGCGGGGCAAAGCTTAAAAGCTGTTTGTGTACGGCAGCAAGTTTCGGCGGGCGGCTCAAGCGCAGAAGGTTACGCGACAAATTTTGCAAAGAGATTCTTGTGGGAGGAAGCCACGCCTCGGCGAAATTCGCCGTGATCCGCCGCAACGCCGCGAGCACCGCGGATAAATTCCACGCGAGCAGCGCGCAAGTTTGCAGTTCCGGCAAGTAGCGTTGCACAAACTCCGCTGCCGAACATTGCGCCGGAGCTCCGCTCTCTTCGCGCGCACGATCCTCGCGCTGCAAAACCACTTCAATGAAATGCTGCGGCGCATCGGGCAGGATTTGCCAGCCGAGCACGAGCCGGCGCGCCGGTTTCAGCTCGGCTGCGCGCATCGGCGTATAGACGAGGCAAGCTCGCTTGCGAGGGATTTGCAGGCTCGCACCGTTCTCCTTCACGACATACCAATTGCCCACGCCGTCTTTGGTAAAGCGCGACTCCGCGCTCAACAATGCGCCGACCACGCGCTCCGCGGTTGCGGGCGTGGCGTTGTGCAAACGCAAAACGTTGGCCGCGATGGCCATGCTCGAAGCGTGCCCGCCGCAGCGTTGAATAAAGCTGTGAATTTGGTCTTGCATAGGATATAAAAAAGGGCGCTGCATTTTTGTTTAACGCAAAGGCTTCAAAAAAGCGAAAACCTCCGCGCTAAACAAACTCACAGTCGCCCTTGAAAATTTTCCTCATCATACCCGACTCCTGCGCGCGATGAGTATGTGTGCGTGATTTGATTCTTGCGACGCGGGCAAAATAGAAGAGCAGGTCTAGAAAGTCAAGAAGGATTTTGTTCTCGTTCGTTTGTTTCCTCTCGTGTCCTCTCGTTCTTGTTTCCAAACAGAGTTTGGGAGCGAGAGGCGAATGAGAAGCGAATAGAGTTTGAGCGCGAGAGGAGTCTCGCTCCTCAAGCACGCTCGCCTTATCTCTTGGCCTTCGGAATCATCAGCTTCAAGCCGCTGTGCGTCTCCGAAAAGCTCACCACTTTCACGTCAACAAGCTCCCTCGTCAACGCCGCGGCGCGCACCATGTCTTCTTTGATGTGCGTTTGGCCCTTGGGCCAGACTACCCAAATCGCGCCGTCTCTCTTGATCGTTTCGCGCAGCGCGGCGAGCCGATTGAGCGCTTTCGCTTCATTCACGCCGAAAAAAATCCAATCCGAATCCTTCGCGGCCTTGCCGGTTGAAATACTCTGCGTGCGCTCCTGCAACTGCCGCGCGAAACTCTTATCCGCGATCCCCAACACCGAAACTTTCTGGCCGGGCTTTACGCCGAGCTTGTCGATGAGATTTTTCGGATAGCGAATCTTCAGCGCCCAAGCTTCGGCTTGCTTGCCCAGCGCAAACTTTGCCAGTCCCTCGGCAAACTCTACTTGCAACTCGCCGCGCTGGGCTGCGACTTCCTTCACGCTTTTCAACGGAATCTCGAGTTTGAACTCGCCGCGAAAAGTGAGCGCATTGCCGTCCAAGTGCGCTTTGCCCTCGGAAGATTTTTTGCCGAATTGCGCTTTGCAGGTGGCTTCTAATCCCATGCCGCTTCTCCTTTCATGCTTTGCCGCTTGGCAGATTGTAATGCCTAGGCAAAAATCATTTTTTCATAAAAAAATCCCCGGCTCAAAAAACTGAGAAGGGGATTTTTAAAATCAAAGACGAACTTTGTGCGGCAATGTTCAATTGCTCACGGCTTTAAACGCATTCAAAATTCCGCCGGTCACAGTCTTGCCCTGCAAGCTCAACGAAGGATCGACCGAGCGCATCAATTTATCTTTTAACTGCTCGTCCGTCAACGTCGGAAACTTGGAAAGCGTCAACGCCGCAATGCCGGAAACGTGCGGCGTCGCCATCGAAGTGCCGGAAAACGTCGAGTACGTATTGTTCGGCGTGGTGCTGAGAATATCTTTGCCAGGTGCGCCGAGATCAACCGTCGTTGCGCCAAAATTTGAGCCGAGAGGATTCGTGCCGCCACCGCCGCCGTTGCAACCGCACAGGCCGGGCGTGCCGCCACCAGAGCCCCAAAGCGCGCGATCGCCTTTGTGATCAATCGCAGCCACGGCGAGCACATTGGGCACGTCATAGTTCGAAGGATAATTCGCTGTCGCATCGTTATCAGTGCCGTCATTTCCCGCGGCGGCAACAAAGAGCGAGTTGGCTTGATGCGCAGACCTGATCGCATCTTCGAGCGCTTGCGAACGACTACGACCGCCCCAACTATTGTTCGTGAGATTTACGCCAAAACTATTCGCATACGCAATCGCCGCGATCGCCGCGGAGAGCGAGCCGGAGCCTGTGCCGGTCAAAAATTTCAGCGGCATGATTTTCACTTTCCAATTTACGCCGACCACGCCGACGGCATTGTTGCCCGCAGCGCCGATGGTGCCAGCTACGTGTGTGCCGTGGTTATTGTCATCGAAGGGATCGTTGTCGTTGTTCGCGAAATCCCAGCCGCGCCAATCATCAATGTAGTTGTTGCCGTCGTCGTCGATGCCGTTGCCGGTCTTGGGATCGTTGGCATCAGCCCACGCATCTTCGTTGGGATTCGTCCACATGTTCGCGGCGAGGTCGGGATGTTTATAATCCACGCCGGTGTCGATCACGCCGACGATGATGCTGGTGTCGCCTTTGGTAACGGCCCATGCCTCAGGCGCATCGATGTCCGCGTCCGCAGTGCCGCCGGTTTGTCCGGTGTTGTTCATGCCCCAAAGGCGATTGAATTCGGGATCGTTGGGCGTGTCGAACGCATAGTACAGATAGTTGGGCTCGGCGTATTCGACGTTGGGGTTGGCCTTCAGGCTTTCGACGAGCTGCATGGCGTCCCGTTTACCAGTGGTGTCTTTGACAACAAAGATTTGGTCGTCGGTCCCGGGCACGCCTGAGACCACACTTTCGCCTATCGGACCGAGCGCCACTACACCAGGGGCGCGAAGCTTTACTACAACCTCACCGGGCACGAATAGCGGCCGCTCTTCCTGTTGCGGGGCTTGCGCACTGAAGATCATCATCAGCAGAAACACCGCCAAAACACTCCACCACTTTTTCATAGATCGTCCTTTGATTTGAATGTTGAAACCATGCGCCTGGATTTCAGGCCGGAAAATAAAAAAAAGGCTTGGCAGCTTTACGCATGAGCCATCGCCTTCAAAAACGTTTCCACCTCGTTCTCCAATTGCTGCAGAATAAGGCTCAACTCTTCATGTGATTTGAAGGCCAATTCTTCTTGTGCGCTGATCGGGATTCGCAAAATTTTTTGCGCGAACTGGATTTTGCCAATCAGCTCGCCTTGCGACAAGCCTTGCGATAAGCCTTGTGATAAACCCCTACCGTAAATCTGCTTGCCGACCGTGGTCTCTTCAAATGGCGTAAGGTGTAACATGGCAATCACCTCTTCTTCAGTTAAATCGGTAAATTTTTGCGCCAACACTTTAACGAGTAATTCGAGCAGATATTTTTCCCGACTCTCCGGCAATTGCAGCGCCTGGATAGCCGTGCGCCAAAGGGGAGCAGCGTCATTCAACTCGGAGCGTGTTTTGAGCGCGAGCGGCATCAACGCCGTCAACGTGCCCGATGCGCCGTCGAGTTTCTTCAAGCACTCCACTAAATTGGCGCGAATCAACCGGCACGGGGGGAAGGCAAGTCACGCCGAACTCGCCGGGATCAAGGCTTTCATCTAAAAACAAAACGATGGCGATAAAGGGCGTGTGATCGTCGCGTTGCTCATAAAAAGTACAGATTTCGCGATAGAGGTTCCAATAAATTTTCGGTTCGAGATAGCCCTGCACCTCGAGAAAAATGTGCGGACCCTCACCGTCTACACGCCGAAGAAAGCCGTCGAAGCGTTTTTCCGTGGACTTCACGGTAATGCTCTCGAAATCATACTCACCTTCCAGCTTCAACTGCAGGAGTTGTTTTAAGCATTGCGGGTCGAAGCGGAAGATTTCATAAAATATGGAATCCGTTTGCATCACGAGCACCCCGTGATTGGTTCGACGAGATCAAGTGGACGGCAAGTAGCAAAGCCACGCAGTGAAATAGACCCGAACAAAAACGAATACTCTTACGCTTCAATTTTGCTTCTCTGGAATGCGATACTCCAAATTCGGCTCGGCGTATTCGACTTTGGGATCGGCTTGCAATTGTTTGATCACTTCTTGCGCGGTTTTGCCCGCGGGCACGCGATAGACGCGCACGCCGATGCCGCGGAGGTCGCGCACTTTCTGCAAGCCGAACGCGGCCGTAAACACGCTCGCGGAGTCTTCGGAAAGCGGAGCTTTAAACTTCACCAAAATTTCCGTGGCGGCGGCAACTTGTGTCGCCTCGCGCGGCTGCACGCGGTCACCGCTGGTTTGATTGCAGGGGCCGTAATTTAGCATAGCGCAGGCGGCAAGCATGAGAGGAACTGAACGCATGATTTTACCCTCGACAGCACGAGGTGAGATGGCGAGTGATTGCGGAACTAGGGTAACTACAAAAATTGCGGTTGTCAATAGAATTTTCTACTGCCACGTGTGAAGCCGGACTTGGACGACGAGAGCTTGAAGGCGCACGAAAAAGTTTATGTCCAAAGTCCAACTTCGCCCTTGAGTGCTTCGACTTCGCTCACTGCGCCATGCGCCATGACGAGCCGAGAATGCGCGTTTGCTTCGCTTCGAGCAGGGCTTTATGATTGAAGACGATCACGCCTTGCGAAGGCGCATCGAGCGCACTGAGCACGGCCGCGGCAAAGGTATCGTCGGAGACGCGATGCTCCTTGCCCAAATCGCTTTGAATGACCGGCCACACCGGCTTGCCCGTTTCTTTCGCGGCATATTCCACGAAGCGCGCGATCCAATCGACTTCGCGGCCGCACAGCTCGTGATAGAGCATCGGCGAAAACACGTCGACATGCTCGCGCAGCTTGCGATAGTCTTGGCCGAGCACGTCCACGAGGGCAAAGTTAAACTCCTCGCGTTGCCACGGCACGGCGAACAAGCCGAGGGTGGCGTTGGCATTCTTCTTTGTCAAAGTCTCTTTCGCTTGCCGCGCGAAATTCGCAATCACGTTGCCGAGATAATTGCGCCACGCGCTGCGATGATTCGCCAAAATCCATGCGGCTTTCGCGGCGTTGTCTAAAGCACGAGCGCGCGCGGAGTCGGCGGGAGCATTCAACGTGGGCGCGGGCAGATCCGCGGGAAGTGCAATGCCCGTGGTGCGCGAAAAATCTACAAGTGTCGAATCGCAAAAGCAGACGCGCTCGAGTTTGGGCTTGGCTCGTTCCCAATGGCCGCTGAAGCGCATGAAGTCGAGCCACACGCCGTCATAGCCCGCTTCCACGCGTTGCGAGATGCTGCGCAAAGCGCGCGGCCAATGCCAACGTTGCGTGGGACAAATGCCGTTGCCGGGCTGCGGCGCAAGCGCTTCGCCGGTGCTATTCACTGGCCGCAAATTCGGATGGCGCTTCCACAAAGATTGATCGCCGAAAACATTGATCGTTGCATAGGCTTTGATATTGGCAGCGCGCAAGCTGCGCAACAACTCCGGCGAGAGGTTGTTGCTGAACACCGCGTTTGCGCCCAGCTCTTGCAACGCGGCCACGGTTTCTTGCGGCGCGCCGCCAAATATACCCGTGGCTTCAAAGCCCCAAAGCGCGCGCGTGGGTTGCGCTGCAACCGGCTTGATTAAAGGAGAAAGGCAGAGAGCGCAAAGGAGGGCAAAGAGATGAGATGTTTTCATAGTCCTAACCAATTGGGTTTGTCCTAAAATTTTATTCTCGTTCCCACGCTCAACGTGGGAGTGCAGCCGTGAACGCTCTGCGTTCAGTTGTGGTCACTTAAAGCTTTAGCAGCACAAAAAAAATCACACCAACGCTTCCGCCAAAACCTCGATCGCATGCCTGGCCTTGCGACCGGTGCCGTGCTCGATTTGATGCCGGCAACTAAAGCCGTTGGCAACGACGCGTTGTTCTTGCGGCGTGGCATTGACTTGCTTAAACAAACGCTGCTCGCCGATCTTCAGCGAAATTTCATAATGCTGCTTTTCATAACCAAACGCACCGGCCATGCCGCAGCAGCCGGAATCAACTTCCTGCACGTTGCAGCCCGCGGCTTGCGCGAGCGCGTCTTTCGAAGACTGCGTGCTGAACAAAGCTTTGAGATGGCAATGGCCGTGATACAACAAATCTTGCTGGAGCGGCTTGAAACGCGCCCCGTGCTTTTTTTCATCCCAATGCCGCACGACAAATTCTTCGATCAAAAAGAAATTCTCCGCGACGCGTTTGGCCTTCGGCAAATCGCGTACGAAGTCGGGATAATCTTCTTTAATCGCGGATACGCAGCTCGGCTCGCAACCCACGACGGAAATGTTCTGTTCGGCCAATTCGGCCAAGCGATCGACCACGGCTTCCGCGCGTTGCCGCGCCGTGCGCAATAGTCCGTTGGAAATGAGCGCGCGACCACAACAGCCTGCTTCTGTAAGCATGACGCGATAGCCCATGGCCTCGAGCACACGCACCGCCGCAATGCCGATCTCCGGCTCATGATAATTTAAAAACGTATCGTTGAACAACGCGACTTTCGGGCGTGCGTCCGCGCTGGCTTTGGCCTCATGTTTTTTAAACCAGCGCGTGAACGTTTCGGTCGCATACAACGGCAGCGTGCGTCGCGCATCGATGCCGAGCAGCGTTTGCAGCAACTTTTTCACGCCGGCGTTTTGCAGCGTGCGATTCACCAAGCCGGCAAACGGCGCGGCGAGCTTGCCCAAGACCTCGGGATGCGCAAACAAGTACGTCGCAAACGGAATCGCGTGCTCGTCGTAATAGTGCGCGAGAAACTCATACTTCAATTTTGCCATGTCCACGTTTGAGGGACACTCGGCCTTGCAGCCTTTGCACGCGAGGCAAAGATCAAACACCTCATAAAGCCGCTTGCTGGTGAAATGCCGCGTGCCGAGCTTGCCGGTCATGGCCGCGCGCAGTGCGTTCGCACGTCCGCGTGTCGAATGCTCTTCGTCGCGCGTGACCATGTATGAGGGGCACATGGTTCCGCCCAACACTTTGCGGCACTCACCCACGCCCGTGCACATTTCCACCGCTCGCTCGAAGCCGCCGGCTTCGAGATAATGAAAGTGCGTGTGCGGCACGTGCGCATGATAGCGCGGCCCGATGCGCAAATTCTCTTCGAGGCCCTGCGCGTCCACAATCTTACCAGGATTGAGCAGACCTTGCGGATCGAATGCGCGTTTAATTTCCCGAAACGCTTGATACAGCTTCGGCCCGAAAAATTTTTCATTCAAATAACTGCGCACCAAACCGTCGCCGTGCTCGCCGCTCATCATGCCGCCATATTTCAGCACCAAATCCAGCACGCCCTCGGAGATGATGCGCATGAGGCGCACGTCTTCCTCTTGTTTGAGATTGAGAAACGGCCGGACGTGCGTGAGGCCGACGCTCACGTGCGCATACATCGTGACTTCGCGGTTGTGGCGGCGAACGAGATCCACCACCTCGCGCAAGTATTGCGGCAACACCTCGATGGGCACGGCCGCGTCTTCGATAAACTCCGTGGGCTTGAAATCGCTCTTCAAGCCCTGCAACAGCCCGAGGCTCGCTTTGCGCACGTGCCAAACATTCGCCTGCTCTTTCGCGCTCAACGCGCGCGTGCAAGCATACGCGCGATGTTGTTGCAGCAACTCAGCGTGCGCCGGCTCGAGGCGCGCCAGCACTTGCTCGGGCGTGTCGCCGAAGAACTCAATCATCAACAACGCTTCCGGCTCGCCTTCAACAAACCTGCAGTATTTGCTGACCTCCAAATTCCGCGCGGCCAAACGCAGAATCGGGCTGTCGAGCAGCTCCACCGCCGCGGGGTTATACTTCAACATCGGCTCGACCGCGGCCACCGCCTCAAAGTTATCTTTGAAGTGCGCCATCAACAGGGCCGTGGCTTTGGGCAAAGGCTCGAGGCGAACTTTGGCTTCGGTCACAAACGCGAGCGTGCCTTCGCAGCCGCACACGATTTTGGCGAGATTCCAATTTTCTTCGCCGAGCAAGAGATCGACGTTATATCCGCCGGCGCGGCGCATCACTTTCGGAAAACGCGCGCGAATTTCATCGGCATGCGCATGAACCAAGCGCCGCACTTCGCGATAAATGTTGCCTTCCAAATCTTGTTGGCCGCACTTCTTTTCGTATTCTTGCGGCGTGAGCGCTTTGAACTCAACCACCTCGCCCTCCGACAGCGCGGCGCGCAGTGCGAGCACTTGATCAACCGTCTTACCATACACAATCGAATGCGTGCCCGCGGAATTGTTGCCGATCATGCCTCCCACGGTCGCGCGGCTCGAAGTGGCCACGTCCGGCGTGAAGTGCAACCCCAAAGGCTTGAGCTGCGCATTCAACACGTCGCGCACAATGCCCGGCTCGACGCGCGCCCAACGCTCCTCGACGTTCACTTCGAGCACCGCGGTCATGTGCTTCGAGCAATCGAGCACGAGCGCTTCGCCCACGGTTTGTCCGGCGAGGCTCGTGCCGCCGCCGCGCGGCAAAATCGCAACCTCATACTTCGCCGCGGTGCGAAGCGTTTGCACGATATCGTTTTCATCGCGCGGCGTAATCACGCCGAGGGGTTCAATTTCGTACAGGCTGGCATCCGTGCTATATATCCGGCGCGTGACCGCATCAAAAGAAACTTCGCCGCGCAGCTTGCGCTGTAATTCCTGTTCGAGCTGTTTCAGGTTGGCACGTGGCATAAAGAGGCGGTTGGAGGAGTGAAGAACTTCTTAGGAGCAGAGTTGTCTTGTCAGCGCCGTTTTTTTAATTTTAAGCGCGACAATATAAAATTTCCGGCGCGAGATGCAAAGACATTTACTCCCACGTTTTGCGATGTGAAGCCGCTGCAATGGTAAAGAGCCGCTTTATCGAATTGCTGCTTGCATTTGCGCGCGCCGCAGCACATTTTAACCGATGAAATCACCGAACATGCAGCGCACCTTCGCATGATGCAACTCTTCAGCAATTTGATTATGTGGATTACCTCATCATATCTGTTCCCAGCAAATCCCCCCTGGAGGGGGGCCAGGGGGGTGTTGCGCGGTATCGTTAATCAAGCCAAGTGCGGTGCGTCATTGCTCGAAGCATGGCGTGATGAATCTGACTTTTATCTTCGCGATCAACAACACCCCCCTAGCCCCCCTCAAGGGGGGAATTATATTCGTGCGCTCTTTCCCCGTTGGCTGGCTTTTCTTTTTTATCCTTGTTGGCTCATTGCATTCCTCTGTTGGCTCATTGCCGCTCCGCTCTTCGCGCAACAAGAATGGCACGAGCACTATCGCAACGCGCAAGAAGCCGTTGCCGCGAGCGATTGGAAGGCCGCGGAGAGCGAGTTGCTCAAGGCGCTCGCGCAGCGCGGCCAAGCCGGTTTGAATGTCGAAGAATACGGTTTGCGCTTCGTCGATTACTTGCCGCACTATTGGCTCGGCGTGACGTATTTCAACCTCGGCGCTTTCGAAAACGCCGCGCGGCAATTTGAGCTGTCACAGGCGCAAGGTGTGATTCAAAAATCGGCGCAGTTCAAAAGCCTTCAACAATACGAACAAGTTTTGAAGTCGATCAGGCAACTGCAACAGGCCGGCGCGAACCTGGATGCGCAGCGGAAATCTTCGGCGCAAAGGCAGGAGCATTGGCATGAATTGGAAAACGCGCTACGTCGCAATGACTTCGCCGAGGCGCAGCGACTTTTGTCGCTCATGGAAGCAACAAAAGCCGAGGCCGCAAATTTATCCGCGCTGAAAACGCTGTTGCAGCGCGTGCTGGAGGAACGCGCGCGCGCGGAAACCTCTGCGCCGGCCGCGCGCGATCAAAAATTCGAAGCCGGCTTGGCGCAATACATTGCGGGCAATTATGCCGCGGCCCTGCGGCTCTTTGTTGAACTAGAAGCGCAAGACCCGACGTTTCGCCAAGTCGCGAGCTGGCGCAATCAAACGCAAGCCGTCATGGCGCGTTTGCAGCTTCCGCCCGAAACCATAACCATTCTCGATACGATCACCTCCACCTCCTTGCCGGTGATCGCCTTCGCCTCGCCCGCTAGCGACCGTTTCGAAACGCGGGCGGATTCGATTCTCCTCTCGGGCGCGGCGAGCGATGACCTCGGCATACGGTCTTTGGAGTTCACACTGAACGGCAAAGCGTATTTGAATGCCCTCGGCCAACATTTGACCATTGCGCCGCGCTCGACGAATGAAGCTCTCAATCAACTCTTCACGATTACTCTGCCGCTGCGCCTCGGCGAGAATCAAATTGTCGTGACCGCATATGACAACGATCCCACGCCGCATCGATCCACGTATTATAAAACGGTGATTCGTTTGCGACCGTGGTATCAAACACCGTTTTTTTATCTCACCGCGAGCGCTTTATTGCTGTTGGGAGCGGGCGGCTTCGCGGCGAACGTGCTCCTCAAGCGGCGTCTCGCGTTTGTCAATCGCTACAATCCCTATATCGCCGGCGCGCCGGTGCGCAACGAGAAAATGTTCTATGGTCGCGAGCAGCTGCTCCAACGCCTCATCAACACGCTGCCCAACAACAGCTTGATGATTCACGGGCCGCGGCGCATCGGCAAAACCTCGTTGCAGCATCAGCTCAAGAAACGGCTGGAGAGCGGCGCGCATCCGGAGTATGATTACGTGCCGGTGTTCATCGATCTGCAAGGCGTGCGCGAAGAGCGCTTCTTTCTCGCCATGATGCAGGATATTCACGAAGCGTGCGCGCCTTTGCCGGCGGAGTTTGCGCGCAGCACCGAACGGTCGCGCGAGTACACGGCGCGCGATTTCAGCGCGGAGCTCAAACGCGTGTTGACGCACTTGCAAACGCGCACGACCAAGAAGCTCAAGCTCGTGCTCTTGCTCGATGAAGTGGATACGTTGAACTCGTACAGCGCGCGCGTGAACCAACAACTGCGCGGCATTTTCATGAAGGGCTTCGCGGAGAATTTGGTTGCTGTGCTTTCCGGCAGCTACATTCGCAAACAGTGGGAGAGCGAGGGCAGCCCGTGGTATAATTTCTTCGAAGAGATTGCCGTGCCGCCGTTGGAAAGGGAGGAGGCGCTCGCGCTCATTCGAGAGCCGGTGCAGGGGATATTTAGTTACGAGGCGGAAGCGTTGGAGAAGTTGCTCGCCTTGAGCCAGTGCGAGCCGTATCGCATTCAACGCCTGTGCGTGAATGTGATCAATCGCATCATCGCGCTGAAGCGCCGGCGCGTGACCGCGCACGAGGTCGAAGCCGTGCACGCGGAAATTTTTCAGCACGAGACGAAGAGCTAAAGTTTTTGGGGTATTTGATTCAGACCAGCGCCATCCGACAAAAGCAGAACTCCCGCGAAAGGGAAAAACATTTTCGTGGGAGAAGGCCAAAGCTTCAGCGCTTTTGAGTGGTTTGACCTCGCGCTTCTCCGAGCGCAGCCTGCAACTTGGGAGGCGCTATCAGCCGCCACGCCTCGCGTATATGAAACGCCAATTCTCTATCTTTGACTTGCGCCAGCTCGACGCCGATCCAACCGCGCACGCCGACGTATGGCGGCGTGAAATATTTCTCCGGCGAGGAGGCGATCAACATTTCCTGAATGCCCAACGGCGCGGGCAGCCAGACCGCAATGTGCCCGTCGCGGTGATGATTGTTGGCAAACATGCAAAAGACTTTTTTGCGCACGAAAAAGGTCGGCTCGCCGTGCGAAAGCTTTTCGGTTGACTCCGGCAGCGCTGCGCAGATGCGCCGCACGCGCTTTAGAAGTTTTTCGCTCATCTTAGCCCATGAAAAGTGTGACGCAAAATTCAGCCTTCCGAACTGGAGGGTCCTGTTTGAGCATGACATGGCGTTTTCAACCCACGACAAGATGCAAAACTAAAGTTTTGCACTCCTTTCCTTCAACCCGCGCTCTCATAAGCTTGTTTGATCCAGTCAATCAACTCTTGGTCAACTTCTTTGGTCTCGGCGAGATTGACTTTGTATTGGCACATGCCGCCCGGCGGAACGGCAATCAAGCGCGCGGTGGCCTTCACGCCTTTCATGTTCAACCCGACTTCAAAACGGGTATTGGTAGCCGGGCCGATCATGACGAATTGCTTTTTGCGCCGCAGACTCACATAACCTTTCTTAGGCGCAACCTCGAACTCGCCGAACTTGTTGATGGCCGCCATAAGCTTGTCATGAATCGGGCGGAAATGCGCTTTGGCGCCGATATAGATTGCCTCAATCGCAGCGTCCGAGGAGGCAACACTCGCCTGTGCGGCGGCGGGCTGCGTGGATTTCATGTAGAAGTGCACCACGGTGTTGGCATCGCCGTGGCCCAGGCTCAAATCTTTCTTGAGCATGTCGCGAATCTCGCCGTGTTTGGCCAGCCCGCTCTTTTTGATGAGGGCATAAAGCTGGTCCAGCGTTTTCCCGGTTTTGGTTTGAATGTTTTTGAGTTGGGTTTCCACTGCTTGGTCAATGCTGCTCATGAATGGCTTCTCCTTCGTTTGATTAGCTCGCCATGAAAACGACGGCAAAAATATAACGAACGGGTTTTGCAATTGCCAAGTAAATTCCCTCTCAAAATAAAAAACGACTTGCTTTATTCCCAACCCGGCGAAAGCCCCCCAACCCTTGCGAAGAGAAAAGGACGAAACAACACAGGCTACGCGAACGAGAAGCTTCGGCTCGGGAAGAGAACGCGCGGGCCATTTTTTTTACATCCGCATTCTTCGCTATGCTTCGTATAGCATGTTATGTTCTTGTGCAGGAGAAGGTGCGGTTGCGGCTCGCAAATTTGTACGCGAGAGCGCGATTGCGCCTTTTGTTTTTTGATCGGGCGGGTCCTCTTGCTCGGGCGTTCTGCAAAAATGCGCGCCCGGGTTTGAGGATGAACGTTCCCTCGCGGCTGAGAGAATTATCACCTTGGTTTCTGCATTTACTGCAATCCCTTTTTCGATTTTTAGCGAGCGTAATAATTCCTCGGGCGCGTTGGGCAACCGTAGCGCAGCTTGCCCCGGCTGCTTCGCAAACGGAGGCCTAACCGCTCTTAACCGAGGACGATCGCGAGTCTATTATCTGTTTTTTGCTATGGAGGCAACACATGAAGAAAATGACGAAGTATTGTCAATGCGTGCTCACGTTGTTGACTTTGAGCCTTGCGACGGACAAGCTTTGGGCGCAACCACAAGAACGAGCCGCCAACGCCGGAAGCGAAAGGCGGCAAAAGAAAAGTGTGGCTGCGGAACCCGCGGACGCCAACGGTTGGTATGAACAAGCGCGGCGCCATGCCGCGCGCGGCAATCTCGAGCTCGCCATCGCGGCCTATGAAAAATTTCTGCGGCAGACGGAAATTCAAAAAGACGCGCAAGAGCGGCTGCAGGCTTTGCGCCAACAGCTCGAGCAAAAGCAGCTCGCGGAAAAGTTGGAGCGCAGATATGCCCAGGGCAAAGCCGCGAGCACTGCGCGCGACTGGCCCCGCGCCGTCGTGGAATTTGAGACGATCACGCGGCACGAGCCCAACTTTCGCGATGCGGCGAAACGCTTGACCGAAGCGCAAAACAAGCTTGCCGGAGAAAATCGCGAAACCGCGGTCGTGCGCCTTTATGCCCTCGGCCTGGCTGCGATGAAGTGGAACGAGCTCGACGAAGCACACGTCGCCTTCCAAGCCGTGCTCCGGCTCGATCCGAACTATCGCGATACGAGCGCGCGTTTGCACGCACTGGAAAACCTGCGCGCACAACTCGTCTCGGGCAACGAAGCGGACGCGCTTGCTGATTCGCTCAAGCGCATGGCCCAACGCGCCGCCGCGCAGAGCGACTGGCAGCAAGCCGTCATCGCATTGGAAGCGTTGCGAATCGTTCGAACAAACGATCGCGAGGTGATTGACCGTCTTGCGGAAGCGCGCACGGCTCTGGCTTTGACGCAAGCGGCGCAGAACGCGGCGCCCGTCTCCTCGTCGGAGCAGAGCATGTCTTTTTCTCAAATCGGCGGCTTGACGGTTTTGATGTCGCTGCCGGCCTTGGGGTGGCTCTTCTTTTCGCCCTCCGCACGCGCGCGCCGTTTGAGGTTGCGCCATGATTATCGCTCCGCCGCCAAAATTTACGAAAGCGAGCTGACGCGTCATCCGAGCCGCGTGAAATATTTTCCCAAGCTCGCGGAAATTTACCTGCTCGAAGGCCGCAAGGACGACGAGGCCATGAAGGTGTATCGCAACGTCTTGCAGCTCAACCTCGCGGCCAACAATCGCGAGGAGATCAATGCCGTGGTGGCGCAACAATACCTGCAAGAAGGCCGCACCGACGCGGACGCCATCGAGGTTTTAGAAAAACAACTCGAAGCCGAACTGCACCGCCAAAGCCGCGCGCTGGTAAAGGTGGGTTGAAAAACGGAGGCCCCGTTCCGCTGATTGAAAAAAATCTTCTGCTTGTCTTTTCTCCTTCGCCGACATATATTGCCGCCCCTTTGTTGTTGAAAAGGAGTCTTCGACCCGCTTTATCTCCGACAACTCATCAAGCAAAAGAGGATGTGCTTGATTCGCGTTGAGCAAATCTCCAAAACCTACGGCACCGGCCCCCACGCCACGCATGCTTTGCTCGAAGTCGATTTCACCGTAGCGCGCGGCGAGTTTGCCGCGCTCTACGGCGCGAGCGGTTCGGGCAAAAGCACGCTCTTGAATTTGATCAGCGGCATTGATCGCCCCACCGCCGGCAAAATATTTTTTGAAGAAGAAGAGATCACGGCGATGGCGGAAACGCGCTTGACGCTGTTGCGCCGCAATCAGATCGGCTTCGTCTTCCAATTCTTCAATTTGCTCCCCACGCTTTCCATTCTGGAAAATGTTCTTTTGCCCGGCCAGTTGCAAGAACGGCCCTCTTCAAATTTGCACGAACGCGGCGCGGCCCTGCTCGAACGTTTGGGGATTCACGACCGGCATGAAGCTTTCCCCGATCAACTTTCCGGCGGCCAACAACAGCGCGTGGCCATTGCGCGCGCGTTGATCAATGATCCGCCGCTAATTTTAGCCGACGAACCCACGGGCAATCTCGATTCCGAAAATGGCTTAAAGATTTTGAGCCTGCTCCAACAGCTCGTGGTGCAGGAAGGAAGAACCGTGCTGCTCGCGACGCATAGTCTCGAAGCCGCGCGCTTCGCGGATCAGCTTTATCAAGTGCGGGATGGCAAGATTGTGGCGCTCGCAGCCGAAGCGCCCATTGACGGTGTAAGTGTTCCAACCTCGGCTTGGCCGAGGTTTTAAAATTTTTCAAGCTCACGTTTTGCAAAAAAATCTGGCAGAAACATGCAGGACAGAAAAATAAAAGCAACGCCGGCAAGTGAATCAAGCTGCAAAACATTTTTCTGACCTCCATCTTTCTGTCATATGAAGCTTTTGCCTCATCGCCTTCAAAGCAACGGCCAAGCCGTTGCTAGAACAATTACAGCCCTTCTCGCCATGTTTCGTTTGTTGCGACTCTTCAACTATCGCCATCTCCGTCGCCGGCCGTTGGAAACGATGCTGTGCCTCTTCGGCATCGCCATCGGCGTGGCCGTGATGTTGGGCATCGATCTCGCGAATGAAAACGCGCTCGCGAGCTTTCGGCGCAGCGTCGAAGTTGTGACCGGACGCGCGACGCATCAAATTGTCGCTGGCCCGCGCGGCATTGCGGATTCGCTTGCAGCGCGCGTGCTCAATCAGCCTTTGCTCCAAGCCGCGCCCGTGATCGACTATGTTGCGGCGTGCCGCGAGGCGGAGAAAGCGGCTTTGCACATTTTGGGCGTTGATCCGTTGCTCGAAGCGCCCTTTCGCGACTACTCCGCGTTCGCGCAAAATGATGCGAGCGCGCACTCGCCTTTCGCGGGCGGCTTGCAAATTCTAACCACGCCCGGCGCGGCGTTGATCAGCGAGAACTTTTTGCAGAAGTACGCGCTGGAAGTCGGCGATACGTTGCACGTGCTCGTCGGCAGCCAGTGGCGCGCGGTGATTGCGGCTGAGAAAATTCCCGACGCCTTGTTGGCCAGACTCGGTTATGAGCATTTGGCGGTTTGTGATCTCAGCACCGCGCAAGAAGTTTTAGGCAAGGTGGGCTTTGTCGATCGCATCGACGTGATTGCCAATGCGGAGCAACTCACGCAGTTGCGCGCAAGCTTGCCGAACGGATTGCAAATCGTTGCGCCGAGCGGCAGAACGCAGCGCGTGGATGACATGCTGCGCTCGTTTCGTTTGAATCTCACCGCGCTCTCGTTTCTCGCGGTGTTCGTGGGCATGTTTCTCATCTACAACACGATGTTGTTCACGGTCATTCATCGCCGCAAACAACTCGGCATCTTGCGCTGCCTCGGCGTGACGCCCAAGCAGATCATGGGCACGGCCCTGCTCGAAGCGCTGACGCTCGGACTCCTCGGCGCGTTGCTCGGGCTGATGCTCGGCGTCGTGCTCGCGCAATACACGACGAAAGCCGTGAGCAAAACGATTTCCGAGCTTTATGTTTTTCTCAAGTTCGACGGCGTCACGTTGCGCCCGCTCTTGCTGCTCAAGGCCTTCGGCTTCGGCATGCTTGCAACATTGGTCGCGACGGCCGTGCCCGCATTCGAAGCGGCCTCGACTTCCGCGGCAACCGCGGTGCGGCGTTCGAGCTTGGAATCGCGCGCGGGGAAATGGGCGTCTGGCTTCGTATGGCTCGGCGTCGCGTGGTTGATGGTCGCAGTGATGTTTTATGTGCTCTCGGAAAGTTTTTGGGGTGGGTTGATGGTCGCGCTCAGTGTCGGCTTCGCGGCGATTTGCTTTACGCCGAGTTTGAGTATTTGGCTGACGCAAAGATTATCGCCGTTGAGTCTGAAGCATGCCGGACAACCCGGGCTGCTCGCCACACGCGGCATTCGCGCCGCGTTGAGCCGCACGGCCGTGGCGATTGCGGCGCTCATGTTAGCGCTCGCCATGTTGCTCGGCATGCGTTTGATGATCACGAGTTTTCGCGCGACGATTGAGGTGTGGGTCAATCATATTTTGGAGGGCGACGTGTACCTCAGCGCTTCGGGCATTGCGACCGCGAAATGGCAAGCGAAGATCGCACCCGAGTTGATCGCCGAACTCGCGCAACAACCCGAGATTGAGGCGATTGATCTTTATGGCGTAACGGAATTTTCGTATCGCAACCAGCCGATTTATTTGATTGCGATCAGCGCCGAGGTCGTGCAAGACAGACTGCACTTTCTTTTTTCGAACAATGAAAGTCTGGAGAATTGGCAACGCGTGCTCCAGGGCGAGGTGATCATCTCCGAAACGTTTGCTAGACGTTTTCGCAAAAGCGCAGACGACACGCTCGTGCTCGCAACGAGCCATGGCCTGCGCGCGTTTGCGATTGCCGATGTGTTCATCGACTATTCGTTCGAACAGGGGCAGGTGATGATGGATCACGCCACGTATGAAAGCCATTGGGGCCCTTCGCGTGCGAATAACCTCGGCATCTTTTTAAAACCGGAAGCGAACGCCGAAGATTATATCACGAGTTTACGCCGTGCGCTCGCCGGGCGTTTTGAAGTGCGCATTATTTCCAACCGCGAGCTGCGCGAGGAAGTGCGGCGAATCTTCAATCAGAGTTTTGCGCTCACGAACGTGATGCAAGTGCTCACGGCAATCGTGGCGTTTGTCGGCATCATCAGCGCGATTATGTCGTTGCTCGTGGAGCGCACGCGCGAGTTGGGCATCTTGCGCGCGGTGGGCATGAGCCTGGCGCAATTGCGGCGCATGGTTTTGATTGAATCGGGCTTGATGGGCGCGATTGCGGGCGCGATTGCGTTGCCGACCGGCTCGCTCTTCGCGCTGGTTTTGGTTTATGTGATCAATCTGCGCACGTTCGATTGGACGATTGCGCTGCGCTGGGAGGGCATGGCCTATGTGCAAACGTTCGGCTTGGCGGTTTTGACCGCGCTGCTCGCGGCGATTTATCCGTTGCTGCGATTAAAACAGATTCCGATTGCCGGCGCGATGAGAGAGGAGTGAATGCTTCGTAGCATGCCAGGATGTTTGTAATGTTCAGCCACGGCTGGGCCGTGGCTTTATGAAACCCCAACGGATAACGGGGAAGTCGGACTTTGCAAATGTGAAGGGAACGAGAATCTTATTCGCGACTAAAGCTTTCATTCAAATCCAATGCAGCAAAGTCCGACTTCGCGCGCTTTGTCGTTCTTATCCGTTAATTCAGGTTAAAACGCATGCCACGGCCCAGCCGTGGCAGAGCAGATTGAATCGCGATTAGCAAAGTTGATATGAGCACGCGCATAAACAACACCCCCCTAACCCCCCTCAAGGGAGGAATTGCTTTGGCGCTCCTATTATTAATACGCATTGCCTCCCCGCAAGAATTAACGAAACCTGCGCACGAGTTGTCGCAGCCGCGGCGCGAATTTGCGCCCGTGCTCGCGCCGCACGCGTGGCAGTTTCCGCGCGATCATGGGAAGCACGAGGAGTTTCAAACGGAGTGGTGGTATTACACCGGCAATTTGCGCTGCGCAGAGGGCCGAAGGTTTGGCTATCAATTGACTTTCTTTCGCAATGCGCTCGCGCCCGAAACTCCGTTGCGGCAATCGCGCTGGGCGTTTCGCGACGGATACGTTGCGCACTTCACGATTACTGATGTCGATAAGCAAAAATTCTTTTATGACCAACGCATGTCGCGCGGCGCGCTTGGGCTTGCGGCGGCGAGGAATGATTCGCTCGCGGTGCAGGTTGGAGCTTGGTCGGTAGTGGGCGGAAACACGGCGATGCATTTGCAAGCGCAGAGCGAATTTGGTCGCATCGAGTTGGACTTGAGCACCAGCCGTGCTCCCGTTTTGCATGGGCAAAACGGCTTTGTGCGAAAAGGCGCGCAAACCGGCGAGGCTTCCTATTATTATTCGCAGCCGAACTTGCGCACGACAGGGCGGTTGATTTTGGGCAAGGATTCGTTGCGCGTCGCGGGGAAGAGTTGGATGGATCATGAATTTTTTTCCGGTTTAAAGAAGAGCGAGGTGGCAGGGTGGGATTGGTTCAGCTTGCATCTTTCCGACTCGACTGCGATCATGCTCTATTTGTTGCGCAAAGCCGACGGTGCGATTTCATCATTCTCCGGGGGAACGTTGATCGGCGTGGAGGGCGAGGCCAAGACAATCTCATTCGGCGCGTTTGAAGCCCGGCCGCAGCGTTGGTGGCACAGTGAGGCGACAGGAGGGCGGTATCCCATCGTATGGCAGCTCAATGTCGCTGGTTATGACTTGCGCGTAATAGCGCCGGTGGAGCAACAAGAATTAGATACGCGACTAACTACCGGGGTGATATATTGGGAGGGATACCTCGAAGTGAGCGGCAAGAAAGGAGCGCAGTCGATTACGGGCGCGGGTTATTTGGAGATGACGGGTTATACGCAGCGTTTTGATTTAAGCCACGAGCAATAGGCCCAAGATCATTTGTGCAATCGCCGCTCCTACAACTTGGTAATGATTTTACAAAGCCTCGGCAATTTCATTTCCGCATTTGTCTGCGCATGCTGATACTTTCTTATGTGTTTTGTGCGGCTACTAAATTGTAATTGCGTTTGTTTCAAGGCAAGACAATCGTCTCGCCGTGCAACTGGTTAAAGCGCGCAATTATTTGAGATGAACAAAAAAGCGACAATCGGTGCAACGGTTTCGCACGTCGTCTCGAAGCTTTCGAAAGTGTAACTCGTTGTATTCGTGAGTACGATTCCCACGCGGCAAAATTTTCTTACAGAGTTGAAAACTCGAATGAAGCGTCGGATCGTATAGGCAAGGCTGGTATGATGATTGCCAAAACGTAAGCGGCTTGTGAAAGTTGTTTGCCGTGTTTGCCAAGGGATGGTTGACACGGATGCGGCCGAGGTCGGGCCGTCTCATCTAAAAAAATGTTGCGGTGACTTTGCGCACTTGCGAAGCGCAGGCCGTTCATCAACAAAAAATCTCAGCGAGGGGCCATTGTTTAGCGGTTCGACAGGTAGGTCGTCCGAGATGATCCTGCCCACTTCTTTGCGATCGGAGTGCGAAGAAGGGCGGCTCGAAAAGCCGGCTGTTTTCTTCAAGGATGAAGAACGCCGGGTTCTAACAACGGGCAACAGCATCGTGACAACTATCGAAGCACCCAAAGAACTCGATCTGGATTCGATCCCACCGGATGCGGAGAGTTCGTGGGGAAAAAATTTCGGATTCGACTATCATTATCCTTTGGTGAGTCGCAGTCCCGAGATCAAAGAAATTTTTTCCCTGATTAAAAAAGTCGCAAAGAGCAATGCGACCATTTTGATTCAAGGCGAGACCGGCACGGGCAAGGAATTGATCGCGGGCTTGATTCAATTCATCAGCAATCGCGCCGACAAGCCTTACGTGAAAGTCAATTGCGCGGCGCTGCCGGAAAATTTGCTCGAGAGCGAATTGTTTGGGCACGAGAAGGGCGCTTTTACCGGCGCATATCAAACGCGCATCGGCAAGTTCGAGCAATCGGACCAAGGCACGCTCTTTCTCGACGAGATCGGCGACATGCACCTTTCCACGCAGGCGAAGATTCTGCGCGTGTTGCAAGATCAAAACTTCAGCCGCTTGGGCGGCAACAAGTCCATTCAAGTGGACGTGCGCGTGGTGGCGGCCACGAACAAGGATTTGTGGACCGAGATCGAGCTGGGCAACTTTCGCACGGACTTGTACTATCGCCTCAACGTTGTGACCTTGCAAATTCCGCCGCTGCGCAAACGGCGCGAGGACATTCCGCTCATCGCCGAATTTTTCCGCCGCAAGTTTTCGCGCGAGATTCGCAAGAAGAACAAAGGCTTCGGGCCCGAGACCATGGATTTGCTGTGCAACCATCAATGGCCGGGCAACATTCGCGAGTTGAAAAATTTAGTCGAGCGCTCGGTGTTGGTGGCGGAGGAAGGGGAAGAGATTACGGCCAAAGATTTGGCCATGGCCGGCAAGGATTATTTTGCCGCGGGCGGCAAAGACCGGCGCCGCTCTTCCGACGGCGATCTGCTGAATCTCGATACGTTGAATTTGGAGAAGATCGAGAAAGAAGCGATTCTGCGCGCGCTGGAGCTGCGCAATTGGGTGCAGAAAGACGCGGCACAGCTTCTCGGCATCTCGCCGCGCGCGTTGAATTACAAAATCAATTATCATAGCATCACCCACCCCACGTGGAAGAAAAACACCTAACTTTCCGCAATTGATACAACCGTCTTAACCCTTCGCCGTTGCAGCGCGGAGAGCATTGTTGCGCAAGCTTTTTGCGCAAGCTTTCTTTCACACGATAGTGGGACCCCACACGGGCGACGAAGTTACTTCGTCGCCCGCTTTATTTTTGAAGCGCGCGGTTTTCCGCAAACCCTTTCTTCGCGCGTAATCTCGATTGCATCACCTCACCTCGCGCGGCATCACCTCAAAGCCACCTCCTTCAACTCAATTTGTTCGGATTCGCAACCATTCCTTCAACGTAATTGTTCAGCCGGATTAGGCCGCGGCTAAACCGTTACCATTCGGCTTTACATCCGCGCTGTCAAGCGAGAGACCATTGTTGCAGCTCTCGCTGCCGGCGCAACGATGAACTTAAAATTAGGAGGATTTTATGAAGTGCCCCAAGCTTTTGCAATCGCTTCTGTTTCTCGCCGTTTTGTTTCCAGCGCTATCTCACGCTCAAGACGTGACTTGCCCTGCGCCGCCTAGCCACAAGTTCGACGATCCACCTTCCACACCGGTGCATTGCCTGGCTCCCATTGGCATAAAAGAAGAAGACGAGACCAAGTATCAACTCACCAAAGCTTTTCTCACACAGTCGCAAACCGCGGCCGGCGTCACGCGCGCGTGGGTTTCGCGTCATAATGCGGCTGCCAACGGCGACGACGTGGGCTACGCGATTGCGGTTGATGACAGCGGCTACGTTTACGTGACCGGTTATAGCTACAACGCCGCCGGCAACCGCGATTACCTCACCATCAAATACACCAACGACGGCGTCAAAAAATGGGTCGCGCGCTTCAACGGGCCCGCCAATCAAGACGACGTGGCGTATGCGCTGGCGGTTGACAACGACGGCAACGTTTATGTGGGAGGCTACAGTGTCAACGTAAATCTGAATCGTGATTTCGTCACGATCAAATATGATCGCAACGGCGTGCGGCAATGGGTCGCGCGTTACAACGGTCCGGGCAATTGCCACGACGGCATTTTCACCCTTCGCCTCGATCACGATAACAACGTGTGCGTCGCTGGCTATAGCTACGGCAACAACACGGAATATGATTGGGCCGTGCTCAAATACAACAGCGCCGGAGTAAAACAGTGGCTCTATCGCTATGACGGCCCGAGCCATCTCAAGGACTGCGCCTATGAAATGGCGATTGACCAAGCAAACAACGTACACGTCGCGGGCTACAGCGCGGGTGGAGACGGCGATTTTGATTACTTCACATTGCAGCTCAACGGCGCAGGCGTGCCGCAATGGTCCGCGCGTTACGGTGCAACCGCGGATTCCACCGACATTGCCAATGACATTGCACTGGATGAAGACGGCAACGTTTATTTGACCGGTTTCAGCCTCAACAAGGCCGGCAATTTTGATTATCTCACGATCAAATACGACGGCGCCGGCATTCTGCAATGGACTGCGCGCTACAATGGCGCGGCCGCGGGTTATGATCGCGCCATGGACGTCACCGTCGATGCCAATGGAAATGTTTTAGTGACGGGCCGCAGTTGGGGCGGCATCACCAACAGCGATGATTGGGCGACGGTGAAATACGATAACGCCGGCGTTAAGCAATGGCTTGCGCGCTACAACGGCCCCGGTGATGGACCCGACATCGCGTATCGCGTATGGGTAGATGCTACAGGAAACGTTTATGTCGATGGCTACAGCTATCGCGGCGATTTCGCATGCTTTGATTATACGGCGATCGGCTATGATGGTGCGGGGGCCAAACAATGGCTCGTGCGTTATGATGGCCCGGCTCATCTTTCCGACTTTTCTTACGACATGGCGCTCGACACCGCGGGATGTCTATATGTCACCGGCGGAAGCGGAAGCACGATTAACGGCATGGATCTCGTCACCATCAAATATAAAAATGCGAGCAGCGCGGCCGCCGCGAATGCGCCTGAGCTGGATAAAGAAGAAGGCTCCTCGCGGCAGAGCAGCTCCGCGGTGCCCGAATTTTTTGGTCTAGCGCAAAACTATCCGAACCCATTCAATCCGGTTACCAAAATCGGCTTTGCGCTGACCCGCGAAACGCGGGGTAAAGTGAAGCTCGCGGTTTACAATGTGCGCGGCGAACTAGTGCAGACGCTAATTGATGCGGAGATGGCGGCGGGCTATTATGATCTTGCCTTCGAGGCCTCGCGCTTGCCCTCTGGAAATTATTTCTATCGCCTGAACGCCGGCGCTTATTCCGCAGTGCGCAAGATGATTTTGCAAAAATAGTTTCGCCGGCTCCACCGAACTAGGCCGTCAGCCCTCGAAATACGCGAAATGCACTAAAAAAACTGTTCGTGTTTTTCGCGTGTTTCATGGGGCCGAGTTTTAATGTGATGAGGTAGAGCGAAGGCCTTGTTGACACAGCGGCCTTCACGCGAAACAATTACGCCGCGAGGATTTTTTGCGCAAGCTTTTCTTGCCGGGTTTCGTTAGCACGCGCTTGCCATAAAAACGGGCGATGAAATTGTCGCATCACCCGTTTTGTTTTTCCCGCCTGACAATTTCATTCTACGCTTTCGAATTACTGCGAAGTAATCCTGCCATTCATCTGCTCTCACAGTTGAAAGCACGCGCACACAATTGTTGAATTTGCTCTGTTGAACAAACACGTTCGCTGCATGGCACCGGCTTTGCCTGAAGCGACAACATTAAATCTTTGGATTGATGGATTGCTGGAGTGATGGAAAACGCAAGACGCCATTGCTTCAATGCTTCATTGTCATTTGGAGGCCTTTCACGCAATGCAGGATGCTACCACTCTGTTCTCTTTCAAAAGAAAGCGCGAGCTTCGAAGCACAAACTTTATCTCGCGCCGTACACCGATAACGATTCTTTTGTTTACGCTAGTTCTTTTGTGCGGAGTTGAGCAAACACTTTTCACTTCCGCCATTGCGGGCAATGTGGAAGTCAGTTGGAGCGCGAACAAAGAGTCCGATCTCGCGGGCTACAAAGTTTACTATGGCCAAGAAACGGGAAAGTATATTGCCAACGTCGATGCCAAGCTCGCGCTCAAATACGTTTTCAGCAATCTCACCGAGGGGCAAACGTATTATTTCGTCGTCACCGCATATGATACTGCGGACAACGAAAGCGCCTACTCCGTGGAAGTTTCGGCGCAAGCGCCGGTCTCCGATAAAACCCCGCCGACTATCGTGAGCGCAAAGGCGCTCGCGCAAAACCAAGTCGAAGTAAAATTTAGCGAGCCGGTCACGCTCGGTTCGGCGCAGAAAATTGCAAACTATGCGATCACGCCGCAAATCGTCATCACGCGCGCCGTGCTGCAAGCAGACACCTGCACGGTGCTCTTGTCGACTTCGCCTCATCTCGACGGCAAAAGTTATACGCTGAATGCCAAAAACATCATCGATCTCGCCAGACCGGCGAACAAGATCGTCTCTCCCGCTTCCGTGAATTACGAGTTTCATGCTCCGGACAAGATTGCGCCCACATTGGTGAGCGTGCGCGCGCTCGCGGCAGATCAAGTCGAAGTGCGCTTCAGCGAATTGATCACCAAAGCCTCAGGGGAACAATCTTCGAATTACAACCTCGCGCCGCAGATCAACATTAATGCTGCGAGCTTGCAAGCCGATGGAACTACAGTGCTCCTGGCAACGGCGCCGCACGTTGACGGCGCAAATTATACTTTGAGCGTGCAAAACATTCAAGATCGCGCCACACCGCCCAATACCATTGCCACGCCGGCGACGAAGAGTTATCAATTCCACGTTCCGGATACGACGCCGCCAACGCTCGTCAGCGCGCGCGCGCTCAATCAAACCCAAGTTGAAGCGCAATTCAGCGAGCCGATCACGAAAACTTCAGCGGAGAAAATTTCCAATTACGGCATTGTGCCCGGCCTCGCCGTCAATTCCGCCGTGTTGCAAGCCAACACGCGGTCCGTAATTTTAAACACTGCCGCTCATGTGGACGGCGCAAGCTACACATTGAGCGCGCAAAACATTCTCGACCGCGCCACGCCGCCGAATACGATTCGTACTCCCGCAACCGCGAGCTATCAATTTACTCTTGCTGATACGAAGCCGCCGTTGGTTGCCGAAGTGCGCGCGCTCGATCACACCAAAGTCGAAGTGCGTTTTGATGAAACGATAACGCGCAGCAGCGCTGAAAATTTGGCGAACTACTCGATTGATCAAGGCGTCAACGTCATCAGCGTCGCGTTGCACAGCGACGAGCGCGGCGTGTTGCTCAATACCAGTCCGCACACCGACGGCGTGACCTATCAGCTCACCGTGCGCACGATTGCCGATCGCGCGACGCCCGCCAATGTGAGGTCTTCGCCGTCAACGCACTCCTATCAGTTTATTGCGAATGACTTGCAGCCGCCGCGCGTCACCTCGGTTGCGCTCACAAACTTGACAACACTCGTCGTCACGTTTGATGAGAAAGTCACCTCGGCCTCCGCGGAGAACACGGACAATTATCGCATCAATGAAAACATGCGCGTGCTCTCGGCGCGTTTGGATGCCTTTGAGCAAGAAGTCACTCTCACCGTGACCGAACACGTTTATAATAGAACCTACTTATTGAATCTCAGCGGCATCGTCGACGCTTCCTCAAATGCGAATGGCATATCCGATACTTTGCGGCTCCCATACAGCTTGCAAGGCTCGGGCGATAAGCAAAACGGCAATCTCACCATCTCGACGTGGACGCCGGCGTATTATCGCATGGACACGCTGCGTGTCGGGCAAAGGCACTACATGGATCTCGCCACTACGGTAACGCACGTACCGATGCGCTTGCGCAACAAGCTCATGTTCCGCACGGCGAATCGCGACCGGCAAATGAAATCCGAAAACTTTTTTGAGTTCAATCTCAACCACCTTGCGGACGTGTATGTCGCCTACGACAGCCGCGCCGAAGAAGCGCCGCAGTGGTTGCGCGACAATTTCATCGACAACAATCAAAAGATTACCGTGGCCATGCCGGGCGGAAACGGCGTGCAGATGAAAGTGTGGAAGGGCCGCTTCTCGCCGGGGAGAGTGCAGCTCGGCGCAAACCTCGCGCATGGTGTGAAGACGAGCGCGGCGTTGAATATGTACTTCGTGCTCGTCGATGATTTGGAGTTGAACGGCGCGGGGGGAAACGAGCAGCCTCTGCTTTACGAACTTGCGAACAACTATCCCAACCCGCTCCGGCTCGATGTCGGCGCGACGCAAACGGTGATCGAATGCCGTTTGCGCCAGGAAAGCCGCGTCGTGGTGAAAGTTTACAACATGCTCGGCCAAGCCGTGCGCACGTTGCACGACGGCACGCTATCAGCCGGCACGCATCCTTTGATTTGGAACGGCCGCGACGACAACGCCGAGCCTGTGCCCAGCGGCAAATATCTCTACGCCCTCGAAATTCTCGAAGAGATCAAACAAGGCGACTTCACGTTGACCGCTTCGTTGAATCGGCAAACAAGAGTGATGACGATCTTGCGCTGAGACAAGAATCTTATTGCCTTTGTCGCGAATTTTTGCGGATATTGCTCGCGAGAATCGAGATAGAAAAAGGCAATTCGACAGCGCAAGTTCATCTCATGCCCCTCCCCTTTGACCTCCTCCTCAAAAAGAAAAAGCGCGACGGCTTTGCGTTGAGCGAAGCTGCCGCGCATCCCATAAAAATTTCAATCGACTTTTGCCCGAGCGGCGCGAAGATCGAAGACGTAGCGCTCATGCGTCGCGTGGTGGGCGAGCAACTCGGCGTGAAAGCCGCGGGCGGCATTCGCGAATTTCAAACCGCAGAAAAAATGATCGAAGCCGGCGCAACCCGGTTGGGCGCTTCCGCAAGTATTGCGATTGTGGAGCACAAGAGGGCGGCGTGAGTTTTTTTGAAGAATGAATATTGCGAGTGAAATTGAAACGAGATAAATACCACAGCTTACGACAGGAAAGGCAGCCACATGAGCACGACTCTCGAAGACAGACTTAGCATTGAAAAACGCGGCATGGAATTGGAATATGTAAGTATCCGAGGCGAGATACTGAAGCGAATTGAATTGCGACAGCAAATTGTCGCTGTAACCCTAACGCTTGCGGGAATTTTCTTAGGTATTGGAATCACGACAGAAACGGTCGCGTTGATTTACCCTGTGCTTGCAACATTTTTAGCTTTGGGTTGGGGCCAAAATGACTTTCGTGTTAGGGATTTGGCCACGTACCAACGTGAAAACATCGAGTCTTTGTTTCCGGGGATCAAATATGAGACACGCATTCATCAAAATAGAAGAATGAAGGATGGAAGTCTAGGATCGTGGCGCTTCGTCGTTCTTTCCCATGGCGGGATTTTTTTGCTCACTCAGTTCATGGCTATTGTTATTGAATTCTCCAAATTCACGTTTAATCTCCTCGAATACATTTTACTCGGAATCGATGTTTTGTCCATGGTGCTTGTTATTTGGGTGATAAGACAAAGCAAGCGATAGGGTATTTGATCAACAACGCGTTTGCAACAGCATGCTCAAGAATTGCATGAAGACGATAGGTTTGGAACAAGCCACGCTTGAAATCTGCCTCACTGACGCCCAACGCGAGCGCGTCGTTATCACTCGCGAAGGCAAGCCCTTCGCGCTGATCATCGGTCTTGAGGGATTGGATGAGGAACAATTGGAATTGGAATACAGCGACAAATTCTGGAAGCTGATCGAGCAACGGCGCAAGCAAAGAACCATGAGCCGCGCTGAGTTAGAAGAAATGCTCGATAACAAGATGTGATCGACTCTCCTCTCCACTTTATGGTTAAAGAGACATGAGCCTGGTATGTTGAAGATGGAGATTTCTTAGAAATGCTTTTTGCGCAGAAGGCGGGATACTTTCGAGGGGCTGTGGATGAGCGTCAAAACAACTTTATGTCGGCAAATTTTCCAGGTCGTTCAAATCCTTGAGTCTGCCGCTGGCTTTTTTGTTGGCTCGCAAATGCTTCAAGCTGATCACACTGACTTCGATGCCATCGAGTTGATCGACGATGCGTTGAGCGAAGCACTCATCAAAATCAACGCCCGAAATTTTGGTTGTGATGTCGATTCTGAGAGGCGGAATCCCCATGCGGACGATCTGTTCTTCTTTCAAAAAAAGCGCTTCAGATAATTCGGGAACATCAAAGCCAAATGCTTTAAGCGCCGTGACCAGCTTTTTTGCATTTTGCGGATGCACGGCGATCCAAATGTCAATGTCACCGGTTGGTCGCGGATAACCATGATAGCCAACCGCGTAGCCGCCGATGAGCAAGTATTCAACTTGCTTTGAGTTGAGAAACTGCAAGAACTCTTTGAAGTCGCGCGGTAGACGGATCGTAGCCATAAGCGATTTGCCGCATAAATTCTACTGCCAATAAGCGCTCTGCCGGTGTTTTCGAAAGCCAATACTCTTTCTCGTCGGACTCTTCGAAAAGTGAGGTCACTTTGAGAGCGGTTTTGTCCAGTGCGAAGGGAAAATCTTTGTCGGTCATATGTTCTGATTGAAAAGTGTTGTGTACGGCTTTAAAATTCACGTGAAAAATATACCACAAGGCCTAAAAAATAACAAGGAGAGTTTTGGCGAGAGTAAAGTCTGACTTGGGCGCGAGGAGCCTTTGAATCTTGCAGAGCCATTTGCCCAAGCCGGACTTTGCCCAATGCTGAGGCTGTTTGTTTTTATGACCCTCCTCGACCTCCTTCATAAAAAACGCGACGGCCTTGCTTTGAGCGAAGCCGAAATCGAATTCATCATCAAAAGCTATCTTGAAGAGCGCGTGCCGGATTATCAAATGTCCGCGCTGCTCATGGCGATTTATTTTCAGGGCATGAATGATAGCGAGACCGTTGCGCTCACGCGGCTGATGCGCGACTCTGGTGTGGTGATGGATTTTTCGCACGTGCCGGGGCCGAAGGTTGATAAACACAGCACCGGTGGCGTGGGCGATAAAGTCTCGCTCATTCTCGCGCCGCTCATGGCAGCCGCAGGCGTGTATGTTCCGATGATCTCCGGGCGCGGTTTGGGCCACACCGGCGGCACGCTCGATAAACTCGAAGCCATTCCGGGCTTTCGCACGCAACTCCCTCTGCACAAATTTCGCGAGTTGACGGAGAAGATCGGCACGTGTTTGATCGGCCAAACCGAAGAGATTTGCCCGGCGGATCGGCGCATCTATGCGCTACGCGACGTGACCGCAACCGTGTCCGCGATTCCGTTGATTTGCGCGAGCATTCTCAGCAAGAAACTGGCGGAAGGTTTGGATGCGCTCGTGCTCGACGTAAAAGTGGGCGAGGGCGCTATCTTCAAAGATGCCGCTACGGCAGAAAAACTGGCGCGGCGCTTAATTGCCACGGCCACGCATTTCAGGTTGCGAACGATGGCGGTGCTCACGGATATGTCGCAGCCGTTGGGCAATGCCATCGGCAATTGGGTTGAAGTCGTCGAGGCCATTGAGGTGCTTCGCGGCGGCGGCCCCGAAGATACGAAGCAAGTCACGCTCGCGTTGGGCGCGGCCATGTTGCAGGCCGTGGGGAAGAGTGATGATATTAAATCTTCGATGCGAACATTAAACAAGCTGCTGCAAAACGGCGCAGCTTGGGAAAAATTTTTAGAAGTGGTCACGGCGCAAGGCGGCGAGGTTGGAGTGTTGCACGAGCCGGCGCGTTACGCGCAACCGACTTCGATCATTCCGATCAAGGCAGCGCAAGCGGGCTATGTTGCGGCGATCAACGCGCGTGAGTTGGGGCGTTTGTCGATGGCACTCGGCGCGGGTCGTGCGAATCTCAAGCAGGGCGTTGATCCGCTCGCCGGCATTATGCTGCACAAAAAAGTGGGTGAGGCTGTAGTCACGGGTGAAATATTAGCCACGCTGCAAAGTTCGACGATTCATATTGACGAAGCACATCTTCATTCCGCGCGCTCTTCTTTTTCCATTTCCGAACAATCTCCTAAAATTCCTCCGTTGTTGCTCGCCAAGCTCGATGAACACGGCCGCCATGAACTCGCGCTGTGAGTTCGCCTGAAAAAGAATTGAATTTCTGCTTGGCTTTTCGAAGCCGCTTCTTTACATTTGCTCCCGCTTTGAAATAGATGATTCGCAACACCATTCATTTGCCGCAACCAAAAGCATTTTAAATTTTAAATTGAAAATTTTTAATTTGAAATTTGAAACTGAAGCTAGCGAAAGGAGAGGGCCATGACTGCTCAAGACTACATCAATCTCGAAGAACAATTCGGTGCGCGCATTTATCATCCGCTGGACGTCGTGCTCGCGCGCGGCGAAGGCATTTGGGTGTGGGATGTGGACGGCAACAAGTATCTCGATTTCTTGAGCGCCTACTCCGCGGTGAGCCAGGGCCACTGCCATCCGCGTATTTACCAAGCGATGGTGGAGCAGGCGAAGACGCTCACGCTCACTTCGCGCGCGTTTCGGAATGATCAAACCGGTTTGCTTTATCAAGAGCTGTTGGAAATTTGCGGCAAGGAAATGGCGCTGCTGATGAACTCCGGGGCAGAGGGCGTTGACACTGCGATCAAAACCGCGCGCAAGTGGGGCTATGTGAAGAAGGGCATTCCCGACAATAAAGCCGAGATCATCGTGTGCTTGGGAAATTTTCACGGCCGCACGACGACGTGTATCTCTTCTTCGCCGGAGCCGCAGTACCGCGAGCACTTCGGGCCGCTCACACCCGGTTTTGTGTTTGTGCCTTTTGGTGATCCCGATGCGCTCGCGAAAGCGATCACGCCAAACACGGCAGCGTTTCTGGTTGAGCCAATTCAAGGCGAAGGCGGCATCGGTGTTCCGCCGAAAGGTTATTTCACCAAAGCGAACGCGATTTGCCGCGCGAATAATGTGCTCTTGGTGATGGATGAAATTCAAACCGGCTTGGGCCGCACGGGAAAAATGTTCGCGTATCAACATGATGCCGACGTTAATCCCGATATTTTAATTCTTGGCAAAGCCTTGTCCGGCGGATTTTATCCCGTGTCCGCCGTGGTGACGAACAAAGATATTTTGGGATTGTTTCGGCCGGGTGATCATGGCAGCACGTTCGGCGCGAACCCGCTCGCTTGCGCTATCGCGCGTGCAGCTTTGAAGGTCATTATTGAGGAAAAATTGGTGCAGCGCTCGGATGAGCTGGGCCGCTACTTCCTCGAAAAGTTGTTGAGCCTGAAGAGCAAACACGTGAAAGACATTCGCGGACGCGGCTTGTTCATCGGCGTGGAATTGAAACCCGAAGCCCGCGGCGCGCGCCGTTTCTGCGAAGCCTTGCGCAATGAAGGCATGCTTTGCAAAGAGACGCACGAACATGTGATTCGCTTTGCGCCGCCGTTGGTGATTACAAAAGAAGAGTTGGATTGGGCTTTCGTGCGCATCAAAAAAGTTTTGGAGACGATGGAGTAATGCTGTCATCACCTCTGCTGCAAAAAAACTTCTGCTCACTTTTGTACGCGCCAGTCAAGCTCAACTTCTGCGATTCGACATCATGAACTGGGGCAATCATTTTTTGATTGCCCCGTTTTATTTTGAGCTTTTAACGGAGGAGGAAACATGTTTCGACGCATTTCGCTGATCTGGTTTATCGCGCTCGCGCTGGTTTGGGGCTGCTCTTCGCCCTCGACCGTGGCGTTGCTGACGGATTATGGCTGGGATGATCCCTATGCCGGCGCGATTCAAGGCGTGATTCTTTCCATCAACCCGCAAGCGCGCATTCTCAATCTCACGCATGCGGTACCGGCCTATAACATTCGTGAAGCGAGTTATTTGCTAGTCACTGCGGCCAAAGAATTTCCCGAGAAAACAATTTTTCTAGCCGTGGTCGATCCGGAAGTGGGCAGTTCGCGCAAGGCGATAATTATCGAGACGCTCGACAAAAAAATTTTCGTCGGCCCCGACAACGGCATCTTCACGGACGTGATTCGCACGTTCGGTTTCAAAAAGGCCGTGAACATCACGAACTTGCTTTGGTTTCGCAAGGGCGATGTTTCGAGCACGTTTCATGGCCGCGACGTGTTCGCGCCGGTCGCAGCGCGTTTGTCCGGGGGGAAAAACATGGACGACGCCGGACCGAAACTTTTAGAAAAAGATTTGGCGATGTTGAAACGCAAGCCGGCTGAGTTAACCGAGCAAGGCATCACCGGTGAAATTTTGCACCGCGATCATTACGGCAATTTGGTGACGAACATTCCTGCGAGCGTGCTGGCGAAAGCGGGATGGCGCGCGGGCATGGCATTGGAGTTTGTGGTGAAATATCAAGTCGTCACGGCCAAGCTCGCGGAGAAATACAGCGACGTTCCCAAAGGTGAGATGGTGTTGTTGCTCAACGGGCAAGGCTTGTTGGAGTTGGCTAAAAACATCGGCAGTGCGGGCGATAGCTTGCAGGCGAGGGCGGGCGATAGCATTGTGCTGCGCACGGTGGGATCGAAAGAGCCGGCGACGAACACCAACCCCGCGGCGACCGCAACGAGGCTATCGAATGCGGTTTCGAGCCGCGAGAAGTAAAACCTTTGCTTGACAAGCAGCGCTTATTTTGTTAGATTGGCCGCGCTTTTAAGAAGAAATCACCGGCAATGTAGATCAAACCCCGATCTCTAAAAGGAGCAAAACTGCATGAGTCTTGATGCGTTGGGAATGATAGAGACGCGCGGCTTGGTAGGCGCAATCGAAGCAGCAGACGCGATGGTTAAAGCCGCGAAAGTCACTTTGATCGGCAAAGAAAAAATCGGCGGCGGTTATGTCACGGTGATGGTGCGCGGCGACGTCGGCGCAGTGAAAGCCGCAACGGATGCCGGCGCCGCGGCCGCGGAGAAAGTTGGCGAATTGATTTCGGTGCACGTCATTCCGCGCCCGCATGCGGATGTGGAGTTGATTCTGCCGAAACGCACGGAAATGTCCAGCGGATCATAGCCATGAGTGAGCGCGCGTTGGGTCTCGTTGAAACCCGAGGATTAGTCGCGGCATTGGAAGCCGCTGATGCGATGATGAAAGCTGCTAACGTGGTTTGCATCGGCAAAGAAGTCACGGATGCCGCGCTCGTCACGATCAAAATCACCGGAGAAGTTGCGGCCGTGCGTTCTGCGGTTGAGGCGGGCAAGGCGGCCGCGGCCAAAGTCGGCGAGGTGGTCGCGACGCACATTATTCCGCGACCGGATGATGAGACCGAAACGATCGTTTATCAATAAATGAATGCGAGCTGTGCGGTTCAAAGTCATGCGTGTTGTAAGATATACCAACTCCTGGTTTCCCTCTCTTCCTCAGCCCCGTTCCACCAGTTTTAGGCTTCCCCGGGGAAATCATCAAACCCGCACTATACTTTTGATGCTACCGGCAAAATGAAACGCTGTTGTCTTCGTGCGTATGCGAAAATCAATTTGTCCTTGCGCATTGTGGGCAAGCGCGCGGACGGTTACCATGAGTTAGATACGTACTTTTTGCAAATTGATTTGGCTGATGACTTGTTCTTTGAAACGACCGGCTCTTCCGGTTTTGAATTGAGCAGCAATTGGGGTGCGATTCCGCTTGATGAAACCAACCTTTGTGCGCGAGCTTACAATCTCATCAGGCAGACAATGGGAGCAGGCATGGGCGCGCGGCTGCATTTGGAAAAACGTATTCCTATGGGCGCGGGCATGGGAGGCGGGAGCAGTGATGCTGCCGTAACGCTCGTGGCTTTGAATTATCTTTTTGAAGCCGGCCTGTCTGAAAAAACTTTGCTTGCTTTGGCACAGCAACTTGGTTCTGATGTACCGTTTTTCTTGATTGGCGGTCTTTGTCACGGCGCCGGCCGGGGAGAAATTCTTACGCCGTTGAGTTCGTTGCCCGACTTGCATGCACTGATTGTTACCCCCGATATAGAGCTATCAACCAAACTTGTGTATCAAAACCTGAAAATCGGCTTGACTACGAGGCATGAGAATACTATATTCGCCGACTTAAATTATGAGGCGAAGAAATTTTATGAGCAATACCCCCGCGGGCAAAACGATTTGGAGCCGTGGGTATTGCAGCAGTATCCCGCTTTAGCTGACATAAAACAAAAATTGCTCAAACAAAAAGCGTGGGGTGCGTGTATGACCGGGAGTGGTTCCGCAGTTTTCGGATTGTTTGATCGCCTGGAAGAAGCCCAGCAAGCGCAACGAGCATTACAGTCCGAATACGCCGCTTATATCGCACGGCCGGTCAAATACGGGATGAAGGAAATAGACGTGCTCTTGAATACGGAAGTCTTCGTCGGTTGAGTTTGCTTTGGGTCTGTCCTGATTCTAATTTTGTAGGCAGGAAGGAATGGTAATCACCGAAGTCACGGTCAGCATCCGAGACGAGGACAAGCTGAAGGCGTTTGTCAATGTAACGTTTGATGACTGTTTCGTGGTGCGTGGTATGAAAGTAATCAAGGGCGCGACCGGTTATTTTGTGAGTATGCCGAGTCGGCGCATGACCGACGGCACTTATCGTGATATTGCGCATCCGATCACGAACGAGTTCCGCGAGCATGTCGAACGGGCCATTTTAAAACAGTACAAAGAAGAGATGCGCAAAGAAGGCCTGCCTCCCGATCCTGATTTGGCAAATTATTAGGTGCGGTGAGCGCGGAAATATTGGGGCGTCGCCAAGCTGGCAAGGCACAGGACTTTGGTTCCTGCATTCGGAGGTTCGAATCCTCCCGCCCCAGCACAGTTTTCTTCGTGCATACCTATGGCGTGTTTGATCCGATTAGCGATGTATCAAGTACTCTCGCATAAGAAGGGCCTATGAATGCCCTTTTGAAACACCCGAAGATATTTTCCGGCAGAGCCCATCCCGAACTCGCCGAAAAGATCACCGGCTATCTCAATCTTGAACTCGGCAAGAATGAATTTCGCGAGTTCAGTGACGGCGAGACTTGGGTGAAATTTTCGGAGAATATCCGCGGGCAGGATGTTTTCATCATTCAGCCCACCAATTCGCCCGCGCGCAATTTGCTCGAGTTGCTCATCATGATTGACGCCGCGCGGCGCGCTTCCGCGGCTCGCATAGCCGCAGTCATTCCTTACTTCGGCTACGCCCGGCAAGACCGCAAAGATCAGCCGCGAGTTTCCATTACGGCAAAGTTGGTCGCGAATCTTATTGCCACTGCCGGCGCGGATCGGATCTTAACGATGGATCTGCACGCGCCGCAGGTGCAGGGCTTCTTCGATCTACCGGTCGATCATTTATATTCCGCCTCCGTGTTCGTCGATTATCTGCGCGAGATTCAAATGGAAGATCTCGTCGTGGTTGCGCCGGATTTAGGCGGAACGCACATGGCCCGCGCATACGCCAAAAGACTTGGCACGCCGATCGCCATCGTAGACAAGCGCCGGCCCCGTCCGAACACGGTCGAGGTGATGAACGTCATCGGCAATGTCGAAGGCCTGAATGCGATTTTGATTGATGACATTTGCGACACCGCAGGCACGATCACCAATGCCGCCTCGAAGCTCAAAGAAATGGGCGCGAAAAAAGTTATCGCCGCCTGCACACATGCGATTCTTTCAGGCCCGGCAGTCGAGCGCATCGACAAATCCAGCATCGACCAAATGATCGTCACCGATTCGGTGCCGATTCATCCGAGCAAGTTAATCGACAAAATCAAAGTACTCAGCATCGACAAACTCTTTGGCCGCGCGATCATGCGCATTCACAACGAGGAATCCATCAGCTCGTTGTTCGATTGATCGTGGGGCGAGAGTTCAAACGAAAATCAAAAAGGTAGGAGCATGAGCCAATCTTTCATAGAAGTGCAACCGCGCGCGGAAACCGGCAAGCAAGTCGCCAAACGTTTGCGCCGCAGCGGCATGGTGCCTGGCATTTATTATTATCACGGCCAAAGACCCGTGCCTTTCAGCGTCAATGGCAAAGAGTTGCGCAATCTGCTGGCGCACAAGTCGAGCCTGATTGACGTGAATTTCAAAGGCGGCGAAACTTCCAAATGCGTTGTGCGCGAAGTGCAGTGGGATCCACTCTCCAGCGCGCCGGTTCACATTGATTTCATGGGCATCAATATCGCGGAAAAAGTCAGAGTGGAAGTGCCGATTCACCTCGTCGGCACTGCGGTCGGCGTGAAAACCGGCGGTGGTATGTTGCAGCAGCTTTTACGCGAGTTGGAAATCGAATGTTTGCCTTTGGATATTCCGGAGGCCATTTCGGTCGAGGTCTCGTCTTTGGAAATTCACCATTCCGTTCATGTTCGTGACCTCAAGCTTGATAAGATTGAGATTCTCACGGATACCGAACAAGTCATCGTCTCCATCCTCCCGCCGCGCTTGGAAGAAACTGCTGCGGCTGCGGCTCCGGGTGAGGAATCCAAAGAGCCTGAAGTCATTACACAGAAGAAGAAGGATGAAGAGGGCGCTGAAGAAGGTGGCAAAGAAGGCGGCAAGAAAGAATCCGGCAAAAAGTAATTTGATTTTCGTCGCGCAGCTCGTCACGTTATGAATGCCAGATCTCTCATTGTAGGCCTGGGCAATCCCGGCAAGCAATATCAACACACGCGCCATAACGTGGGCTTCATGGTCGTGGAGGCGTTAGCGGAAAAACATCAAGTCGCGTTTCGCTCGGGCAAAGGCGAATATCTGGTCTCGGATATTTTGCGCTTGGAAAATGCCGGCGAAGAGTTGGTATTGCTGAAACCGCTGACTTACATGAACAACAGCGGCCTTGCCGTGCGCCACGCGCTCGATTACTATAAATTCGAAATCGCGCAGCTTTTGGTCATCAGTGATGATTTCCAGCTCCCCTTCGGCAAATTGCGCTTACGCCTCAAAGGCAGCGAAGGCGGGCACAACGGACTGCGCTCCGTCATCAGCCATCTCGGCACGCAAGATTTCGCGCGGCTTCGCCTCGGCATTGGCGAAGCGGGCTCTTCGAACACGACGAATTATGTTTTAACGCCCTTTGCTAAAGCGGAACAAGAAGAGTTGAGCCTGCTGATCATTAAAGCGTGCGACGCAGTCCGTGATGTGATTCGGCACGGTTTGCAATATGTGATGAACCGATACAATTAAGAATTTCTAATCCACCTGCTCACTCATGGAGCACACCACGGTCAAGCCATTAATGTTATGCGCCATATGTGTTCCGGCTTGATTGCGATGCGCAACACTGCAATCCTTGCGGTTGTTTCCGATCCGGAGTGCGCCTGAACCCTGTTGGTAGTTGCTCTAAGTTACGGAGGTAATCTTGACGCTGTACGAAACCACCGTCGTTATCGACTCGATGCTCAAGCCGGACGACATCAAAAACCTGCGTGATCGCATCACGAATTTCATTTCCAATAACGGCGGTGAAATCGTGAAAGTCGAAGATTGGGGCAAGCGCCGTTTAGCCTATGAAATCAAAAAGAAGCAATACGGCTTTTACGTCTACATTCGCTTCAGCGCCCCGCCCCCTTTCTTGCGCCTGATCGAAAAAGAATATCGCTTGAATGAATCGCTCTTGCGTTACTTAACGGTCAAGCTCGATAAACGCGCGTTGCAGAGAGAAGAAATGGAACGCCAGAAACCTCTCCCCACAAGCGCCGAAGAAGAAAACGGCGTGCCCGCTAGCGCAAGCGTGATAAATTCCGAGCTTGCTGCCGTTGGCGCATGATAGCGCACGAGTGAAATTTAATTGCTTCGGTCTTTGGCACAATCTCAGGTGGGATGATTCATGGCAGAATTAAAAATGCCGGACATCAACTCCGTGATGATCGCCGGTAATCTTACCAGTGATCCCTCTTTTCGCAGAACCTCCAACGGAACGCCAGTGGCCAATTTCTACATTGCTTCGAACCGTCGCTTCAAAGACAACACCGGCCAGTGGCGCGAAAACGTTTGTTATGTCGGCGTGGTCGCGTGGTATAAGTTGGCGGAAAGCTGCGCGGAAAATCTTCACAAAAGCAGCGCCGTGCTGGTTGACGGCGAGCTGCAAAGCCGCATTTGGAAAAATGAAGACGGCACCACGCGCAACGGTGTGGAGATCAAAGCGCGTCGCATTCAGTTTTTGAACAAACGCGCCGAAGCGACCGAGATGGCGTCCGCCGACGAAGAATACGAATCCGTGGGCGTGGAAGAAACAGACGGCAGCGAACGCGTGCATGCGAACAAGCCAGTGGTTTCCGAAGCGCCGCCAGCCGAACCGAAGAATGAATTTAATTTTGGCTACGATAACCTTAAACTGTGAGCAAATAAACCATGCTGAAAAGAAGACGCATTTGTAGATTTTGTGAAGAGAACGAAATCTATATCGACTACAAAGACGAAAAGCGCTTAACCCGTTTCGTCACCGAACAGGGCAAAATCATTCCGCGCCGCACCTCGGGCACGTGCGCTTCGCATCAACGCATGCTGGTCACTGCGATCAAGCGCGCGCGCATCTTGGCGCTCATCCCCTTCGTGTTTGATCAAGCCCGTTAATTCGTAGCCCCGCCCCCTTGTGGAGCGCTGAGGTTCTGCAGAAATAGCGGCCCATCCGCTGCGACGGGAGGCAATTCATGAGATATAATGTGGAAGGTAGAAGATGAAGGTTTTGCTCAGACAAGATTTCGATAAGCTCGGCGACGCCGGCAAAGTCGTGAATGTGAAAGACGGCTACGCGCGCAATTTCCTCATACCGCGCGGCATCGTGTTTGAAGCCTCCGAGCGCAACTTGCACGTCCTCGAGCAGGAAAAGAAGCGCTACGCCGTCATGAAGCTTAAAGAGAAGAAGGCCGCGGAAGCCTTTTCTGCCAAGCTCGACGGCGTCTCCATCACCGCCGCAATGCCGGTCGGCGAAGACGATCGCATCTTTGGCTCCGTCACTAATCAAGACATTGCGGATTTGCTCGCGGCCAAAGGCTTTGAAATTGACAAGCGCAAAATTATTTTGGAAGAACCGGTGAAAGCCCTGGGCATTTACGAAATCCCGATCAAGCTGCACTCCGAGATCGAGAGCAAAGTCAAGCTCTGGGTCGTGAAGCAATAACGCCGGTTCAAACGCTTCGTTGTAAATTTTAAAAGTGGAGGCGACTCCACTTTTTTCGTTGCTGGGCCTGCCGCAGGCATGAGAAGCGGTTGTGCTCTGGGATTTTTTTTCGCGATTGCTTTTCTGTGTTCCGTGATTTACTTTTTGTGTGCTGCTGCTTCACCCTTTTTCGGCGCGAATTGAAAAAGGGCGGCCTCATGGGTTGCACTGCATCTTTGACTGGTTAAACAACCGTGGTACTGCACCATGAACCAATCCCAGAGGGAGGTAGGCGATGGAAGCGGATAAGATTTATCCCGCGTGTCAGAAGTGTTCCAAAGGCGTTCTCATTCCGCTCTCGGATTACGGACGCGAAGGTGCAACGATCATCTTCAAAGCCTGGGTCTGCACCAACCCGGAATGTTGTTTCAGCTTGAGAATCGACAACGGCGAAGTGAGCCTCGGCAAAGTCTCCAACCACTCGCTGAAGTAATTCTCAATGCACGATTTGCAAATAGGGCCTCGGCTGTTGCAGCGCATGTGTTTTGGTGTTGCGCGAAGAATAGTCGATGCCCTATTTTTTTAGGAATGAAACGCAGGCCAAGCGCGATAATCGTCTCACTGGTGTGGTATCGGCGGCCCAATTGGACGAGGGCGACTCCCTGCGACGCCGCAATTTTATCTGGCAATGCTCACAACGGATGAATATATTCCTGCAAGGTAGAGCGAAGATGAAATCATAGAAACCTCGTCAGCGTGAAGCTTTTGAGCCCTGCGTGAAAACTCCCCTCCTTGAAAACTACCGCATTAAACTCGTTGTCATTACCGTGGCCACGCTTTTCTGGTTTGCGGTGGTGACGGAGAACGATTATTCCTACGAACTTGATATTCCCATCATCGTCACCAACCTTTTGCCCACGAAAACCGTTGCGTGTGCGCTGCCTGCGACCGCGCGCGTGCGCTTCGAAGGCCGAGGCAAAGCGCTGCTGGCCTTGCTCTTCACCCGCGATGCCTATCTGGAGGCGGATTTGGCCAACGCGCGTAATTCTGTTGAGCTTGAATTGAAGCCCGCAATGGTGCACGTGCCGCGACGCAACCTCTCTGTCACCGCGCGGCAAGTGATTGCGCCGAACACGATTGCGCTCAAGCTCTCCAATTTGCAAACGCGTGCCGTGCCCATCAAGCCGATGATCGAAATCGGCACCCAAGCGGGATTCACGGTCGTGGGCGGCGTCCGCCTCGAGCCGGATTCGATCACGATTAACGGGCCGGAAGAGCTCGTCAAAAAAATTACCGCGGTGCCGACCCAGGCGTGGAGCCAAAAAGAAGTGCGCGAAAGCATTGTGCGCGAAGTCGAGCTGCAAGCCTTTCCCGATTCGACGTGGATCAAATTGCCGTTTAAGAAAAGCACGGCCACGGTGGACGTGCAAAAGATTATCGAGTTGAACTTGCAAGAGATTCCCGTGCGCGTGAAGAATGCGCCGGCGCATCTCAACGTTTCGGCCGTGCCCTCCACGCTTGCGCTCACGGTCGAAGGCGGCGAGCGTTTGTTGCTCGACCTCAAGCGCGAAGACCTCGTTGCTTATATTGATTTCGCGCACGCGAGCGAGAACGAAGCGCATGGCCATCCCGTAGAAATCCTCGCGCCGCCGGGCGTGCGCTATCGCAATGTGAAACCGGCCTTATTCAAACTGATGATGGAGCGCGGCAATCATGCCCCTTCTCGCCATTGAAACTTCGTGCGATGAAACCTGCGCCGCGGTGATGTCCGGCGAAGCGCGCTTGCTCTCAAACGTCGTGGCCTCGCAAGAAATCCATGAACAATACGGCGGCGTGGTGCCGGAGCTGGCCTCGCGCATGCACTTGCAGCACATCGCCGGCGTGGTGCGCAAAGCCTTGGAGCGCGCCGAGGTTGCGCCTTCGCAGCTCGAGGCCATTGCCGTCACGCACGGACCGGGCCTCATCGGCTCTCTGCTCGTGGGCCTCAGCTTCGCAAAAGGCCTGGCGCTCGATCTCGACGTGCCCTTGCTCGGCATCAATCATCTCGAAGGCCATCTCTTCTCCAACAACATTTCGCCCGAAGGCCCTGAGCCGCCGTTTCTCGCGTTGATCGTTTCGGGCGGCCACAGCATTCTCGCGCACGTGGAAGATTGGGCGCGCTATCGCATTCTCGGCGAAACGCAAGACGACGCCGCGGGCGAAGCGTTCGATAAAGTCGCGCGCATTTTGGGGCTCCCTTATCCCGGCGGCCCGCAGATCGAAAAGCTTGCGACTACTGGTAATCCGCTCGCGTTCGCGTTCCCGGTAGCGCGTTTAAAAGGTGCGCCGTTCGATTTCAGTTTTAGCGGATTGAAAACCGCGGTGCTCTATCAAGCGCGCAAGCTGCTTGGCAACGAGCCGGCGTCGTCAAACGAGCCTGCGCGTTTGCAGCAAATAAAGGCCGACATTGCCGCCTCGTTTCAACATGCTTTGATCGCCGCCATTCTCGAAACTACGGCGCGCGCGCACGAGCAGTTTCCGGCGGCCGCGGTTGCGCTCGCCGGCGGAGTGGCTTGCAATAAAACTTTGCGGCAAGCGTTATTGAACCTTGGCACAACGCGCGGCTTTCAAGTGTTTTATCCGCCGCCGATCTATTGCACCGACAACGCCGCAATGATCGCACGCGCGGCAACGATTCGGCTCGCGCACATGCGCGAACGCAGCACGCACACGTTGCAGCTCGCGCCGGTGCCGGGGCTGAAGCTGGGATCATTTGAAGCATTAACCTAGCGCGGTGATTGCCGCAACTCCAAACAGTGGAAATTTAAAATTGAAAATTTTCAATTGACAATTTAAAATGATCTTTACCGCGTTAGGATTTCGCATGAACTTCGATCTCAAATTTTCTGCTTTCTCCATATACCCTCTGCTCTTGCTCGCGCTTGCCATTTTCTTTACGCTCTTCATCTATCGCAACACCACGCCGCCGGTGGCGAATTGGCTGCGTCGCATGTTAGCAGGCTTGCGTAGCTTCGCATTGGCCGCGGCCCTGCTGCTTTTATTCGAGCCGATATTAAGCCTCGCGTGGCAACGTTCGCAGAAGCCGGTCGTAGCCGTTTTGATTGATCAATCCGCGAGCATGGCGTTGGCGGACTCACTCGGCGCGCGCGGCGAGCTCGTGCAAAAAACATTGGCGCTGCCGTGGGTAGATCGCTTACGCGAACGCGCAGAAGTCGCGTTCTTCGCGTTCAGTGATAGCCTGCGCCCGCTCACGAAAGATTCTCTCTCCCATCTACAGTTCAACGGCGACGGCAGCAATCTCACTGCGGCTTTGCGTTCCGCCAAAGAGAAGCTTGCGGCCCGGCAATATGGCGCGGCCGTGTTGTTGAGCGACGGCGCATATAATCTCGGCGCCAACCCCGCGCGCGCCGCGGAAGCTTACGGCTTGCCGATCATCACGGTGCGCCTCGGCAGCAATCAACAAACGCGCGATGCGTTGATCAGCGAAGTCGTGACCAACGAGATTGCTTATGCCGAAACGCAACTGCCCGTGGAAGTTTCGCTCTCTGCCATCGGCTTCGCCGGCCGCAAAACAAAACTCCGCGTGTTCGAAGGCGATCAAGAAGTTCAAACGCAGGAAGTCGAGTTGCCGGGCGACAACACGCAAGCCGTGATCAAGCTGGCGTTGGCACCCAAAACCATTGGCCTCAACCGGTATGAAGTAAAACTCGACGGTCTTGAAAATGAGCAAACGCGCGCCAACAATCGCCGCGTGTTTTATGTGCGCGTGCTCAAGAGCAAATTGAACATTTGGATTTTTGCCGGCGCGCCTTCGCCGGATTATTCTTTTCTCAAACGCGCGTTGCAAAGCGATCCCAACTATCAAGTGCGCGGCTTCGCGCAAAAGCCGGGAGGAGGTTTTTATGATGCGCCCGGCGAGCCCTTGCCGAATTTTCGCCAAGCCGAGGTGTGGAAAGAAGTCAATGCGATTGTGCTCGTTGACTTCCCTCGGCGCGATACTGAGCGCAACGTGCTCGAAGCTTTGCATCGCGAATTGACGCAGCACTATCGTCCCCTGTTTTATTTGCACGGCGCCTCGGTCGATCTCGCCGCGCTCTGGCAATTGCGCGGCGCTTTGCCTCTGGCCGCAATGCCGAGCTTAACCAACGAGCGCGCGATTGCTTTGCAATTGGAGCCGAGCGGGCTCGCGCATCCGGTGACGCGGCCATTGGTGGAGGCCGATGCCAACGCCGCGAGCGTGACGAACAATTTGCCGCCGCTCTTTCATAACGTTGCGCCGCTCAAGGTTTTGCCGGGCAGCGAAATCCTCCTGGGCGTGGCGAACAATTCCGCGCGTGCTTCCGAGCCGTTGTGGCTGGCGCAAAAGAATGCCGAACGTAAAGCGCTCGCCGTTTTCAGCTACGGCCTGTGGCGTTGGCATTTGATGGCGCAAGCGCAAGAGCAAGGCTCGCCGGTTTATGAGAACACGGTGCGCGGCCTCGTGCGCTGGCTGGTGACGAAGGAGGATGCGAAGCTCGTGCGCCTGACGAGCAACAAAGAAATTTATCGCGGCGGCGAACAGATCGAATTGCTCGCGCAAGTTTATCGCGAAGACTATCAGCCACTCCAGGGCGCGCAAGTGCGTGCGCAGCTCACCGGGCCGGAATTGCAACAAGAAGTCATTTTGCAAGACGTGGGCAGCGGGCTGTATCGCGCGCACTTGCAAGTATTAGGCGGCGGCGAATATCAATTTCACGGCGCCGCGGAGCTGGCCGGACAAAAGCTCGGCGAAGACAGCGGGCGCTTTTCGGTGGAGCCGTTCAGCGTGGAGTTTTTGCAAACGCGCTTCAACGAACCGGTGTTGCGGCAAATCGCCGAAGCGAGCGGCGGAAAATATGTTGCGCCGGATAGCCTCGAGGCCGCGCTCGCGCAACTCCAGCTTGCGCCGGAGATCAAACACGAGTCGCGTGACTATGCGCTGTGGGGCAAGCCCGCGATGTTGTTCGTGCTCTTGCTCACGCTCGCGCTAGAATGGTTTCTGCGCAAACGGCAAGGCATGCTTTAACGCATTCCTTCACGCCTCTGCAAACGACCAAGAGCTTCAATAAAAGACTACAACAGATTTTCATCAAGCTGAAACCGCAGCCCTTCGGGCGGCTCCAACAGATAGACGAAGGCCAACGGATAAAAAAAAGAGCTTTTATCCGCTGGCCATCATCTATCCGTTGGTGATAAAAAAACTTTCAGAATCTTGTTCTGAGTTTGATGAAGTAATCACCTAGCTCAAACGGAGCACATTGATGAGCATTTCCCACTTCAACCTCGAAACCAGCAAAACCGTCCCGGGCAAACACCTTTTAGCCACGCGCGCGTTCAAGTCCGGCGAATTGATCTATCGCATCGAGAATTACAAAACGACGAGTGAGGCCAATTATCAAACCATTCAAGTCGGGCCGGAGCAGCACATCGAAGAACTCGGCGCGCTTGCATATTTGAATCACAGTTGCAATCCCGGCGTCATCGTGAACACGACCGAACTCACCGTGCGCGCATGCCGCGACATTGCCGCCGGGGAAGAGTTGAATTTTTTTTATCCCTCCACCGAATGGAAAATGGATCGCCCTTTCATCTGCCTCTGCGGCGCACCGCAATGTATTCGTCTCGTGGCCGGCGCGTTCTACGTTTCGCTCGACGTGCTCGGCAGATATTTCATCAACGCGCACATTCGCGAAATCGCCTCGGCGTGGCTGGAAGCCTCGACGAACGTTCATTGGAAAGTGCTGCCCGAAGAAACCGGCAAAGGCGCGAGCGATCTGCTCGAAGCTTGCGAGCTGCGATGAGAAAAAATTTGGCATCCCCTCAGGGCGTGCTTATATTGCGCACCACTTTATCGAAGGAGGAGAGATGAAAAACGCGATCTGGCTGCGCCTTCTGTTGCTCATCACACTCGGTTCTTTGCTTTCATGCACCGGCTCAGAGCAAAAAGCCGAACTCGTCTTGCGCAACGCCGCAATCTACACCGTCGATGCGCGGCGCAGTTGGGCCGAAGCGCTGGTCATTGCGAATGGCCGCATTCTCTACGTTGGCAACAACGCCGGCGTGGAAAAATTTGTCGGCGACAAAACCCGCGTCGTGGATTTGCAAGGCAAGATGGTGCTCCCCGGCTTTCATGATTCGCACGTACATCCCGTGAGCGGCGGCATCGAGCTGGCGCAGTGCAACCTCAATGGCCTCGAAACGCAGCAGGAAATTTTTGATAAAGTACGCGAGTACGCCGCGCAAAATCCGAGCAAGCAATGGATCGTGGGCGGCGGTTGGGATTTGCCGATTTTTCCAAACGCGAATCCGACAAAGGAACAACTCGATGCGCTCGTGCCTGATCGTCCCGCGTATCTCACGGCCGCGGATGGCCACTCAGCATGGGTGAATACTAAAGCCCTGCAACTCGCGAGCCTCACCAAAGACACGCCCGATCCGACCGAGGGTCGCATTGAGCGCAACCCCAAAACCGGCGAACCTTCCGGCACGTTGCGCGAGATGGCGACCGATTTGGTCTCCAAACATCTGCCCGAGTAGTCGCCGGAAGATTATTTGCGAGGCGCACGCGCGGGTTTGGCGATGGCAAATCGCTTCGGCATCACTTCCCTGCAAGAAGCGAGTGCGCACGAAAAAATTCTCGAAGCTTATTTTGAGTTGGATCGTCGCGGCGAATTGAGCGCGCGCGTGCTCGCCGCGCAGTCTGTTGATCCCAAACAAGACACAACGCAAATCGCGACGCTCGTGCAGCGGCGTGAGAAATATCATGGTCAAAACCTGCATGCAACGTCCGTTAAAATTTTCGCGGACGGTGTGATCGAATCGCACACCGCTGCATTGCTCGAACCGTATGTCGATCGTCCGAATGATCGCGGCATTCCGAACTGGGCGCCGGAGCAGCTTACGCGCGTAGCCACTGCTCTCGATAAAGCAGGTTTTCAAATTCACACGCACGCCATTGGCGACCACGCGATTCGCATGACGCTTGATGCGCTCGCTGCGGCACAACAAGCGAATGGCAAACGCGACGCTAGACATCACCTCGCGCATTTGGAATTGATCGATCCGAACGACATTCCGCGCTTCAAACAACTCGACGTGGTTGCGACGTTTCAAGCGCTGTGGGCTTATGCCGATCCATACATCACCGAGCTCACGGAACCGGTACTCGGCCTGGAACGCTCGCGCTGGCTTTATCCGATTGCCAGCGTCGCCAAAACCGGTGCAACGCTCGCGGGCGGCAGTGATTGGTCGGTGTCTTCCATGAATCCACTCGATGCCATTCAAGTCGCAATCACACGGCGCGGCCTCGAAGACACGACGGGCAGCGCGTGGATTGTGGAAGAAGTTGTCGATCTCCCAACCATGCTCGCCGCATATACCATCAACGGCGCGTTTGTGAATCATCAAGAAAAATTCACTGGCTCATTGGAAGTGGGCAAAGCCGCGGACGTCATCGTGCTCGACCGCAATCTCTTTCAAATTCCCGCGCATGAGATTCATCGCACGAAAGTATTGTTGACCTTGTTGGAGGGGAGGGAGGTTTATCGCGACGCGAGTTTCAAGTAGTGGCTATGAAGTGAATGCGAAAAATTTTTCACAGCACTCCTCCTCACTGTCATTCTGTAAGAATCTTCCCTAGCTCTGGGATCAAATCTAGTTTTAAGATTTGCGCCCAGTGCGAGGGAAGGTTCTTCCGAGAATGACACTTCGGGGATACTGTTCACATAAAGCAGAAACGGTGTAAAGTTAGATGGCAAAGCCTAAGAGCAAGCCGAAGCGCAAAAAACTTTCCGATGCGGAAAAATTCGCCCGCCGCGTCGCGCGTCGCTGCGAGCTTCTCGCGCCGCAACTTCCGCATATTGATCGGCACGATTTAGAATTGATCGTCGCAGAACAGCTCAAAACACCGGAAGAACGTATGCAGGTCATGTTCTTGAAGCGACACGATGAAGGCTTTTTGTCTTTTGATGAGACGCTTCTTATTAAGCTGATTGAAGCGCTGGCGCAAGCCAAGGTGGACGCAATTTTGTTTAACAATACTGCTGCCATCGTCTCCGGAGCGTCGGCGCCGAAGAAAAAGATCGACCTATTGGTGCATGATCATGCTGCGTTGCGATCGAAACTGGAAAAATTCGCGCAGGCTTTTGGCGTGGCGCGGCTACGACCTTATAAGGCTTTCTCCAAAGTCGTTCGCGCAATGGGGCGCTCGGTCAGCGTTGATTTTGTGCTTGCTCATTCGAGCCGGAAAAGTTTTGAATCCCTCAAGTCTCGCGCTAAAAGAATTTGCCTAGGAATGCACGAGCTTTATATTGCCACCCTCGAGGATATTATTGCCGCTGAGGAAGCAGTAGGCCGTCCACAGGATAAAGCTGCATTTCAAATTGTGCGGGAAGCGCTGGGAACGAAAGAAGCTTTAGACAAACACGAGAGTAAAGATCATCAACGGAGAAAACATGATGTCCACTAAAATCACGATCAACAACAACGGCAGCGTTCGTATGGAAGGTGATTTTGAAATCTTCGATCAGAACGGGAACAAGTTCGATTTGGCGGGAAGAACGACGATTTCACTCTGTCGTTGCGGGCAGAGCGGCAACAAGCCGTTCTGTGACGGCTCGCATCGCACTTCGGGCTTTCAATCGGAAGTCGTGGCGCGCAAGCTGGACCCGCCGAAGCCCAAGATCTAGATCAGCCCCATGTGTTTGGAGAGAGCGGTGGCGAGTTCGCTAAAGTCGATCTCGCGAAGATCTTCGAGCAACAGCGCAAGCTGCTCGGTTTTGGATTTAACGATGTGCGGGGACATGCTGCAGTGCCTTTATGCGTTGAGCGAGCGCTTGATCACGGAACCGGCGCAAAGGCTCGGTGTCCTCGAAAATTCTGTAAGCGCGAATCTTTTGTTCGAAGAATAAACCCGGTTGTGCCGCATAGAGACACTTGCCTTTTTGAAATACTTCCACCAGCAAAACCGGATCGGTGTCAAGGTCGAGAATGGCGACGTCGATCTCCTCGCGCATCAAGTCTTCCATCTCGCCATAGAGGCGAACGTGGTTTTCGCGCAGTGGGTTTGTGCGCGAGAACAAAGCAATGTCGGTGTCGCTGCCCGGATGGGTTTTGCCGGTGGCGCGCGAGCCAAAGAGAATCATGAGATCGATTTCTCGCGCTTGACACCAAGCTTGGAGAGTGTTTTCATCTATCTTGATCATGACGAAAACTCTTTTGGTTCGGTGACAAGATAAAATTAAATCATTTGACATGCAATCCGATCTTCTTTGGAATCCCCCGGCACAGGCGGATCGCAACCCAAAAGAGTCAGCCGTGAATCAAAACGAATGAGAAATATTAGCGTTGATTCGCGTTGATTCGCGGTTAAAGGTATTTGCTCTCAAAAAATGGTTTCACTTTCAATCGGCCAATGCAAATCTCCGATCTCAAATTCGATTGCCGCCATTTTCGCGGCGAGATTCCATGCGCGCCCAACAAGCTGCGCGATAAAGTCTGCACGGATTGCGACGAGTACGAGCAAGTGCGCACGCGCATTCTCATCATCAAGCTCGGCGCGGCCGGTGATGTCATTCGCACCACGCCGTTGTTGCAGCGTTTTCGGCAGGAATATCCCGGCGCGCACATCACGTGGCTCACGCACACGCCGGAGGTTTTGCCAAAGAGCCGGATCGACAAGATTTATAAGTTCGACTTCAAAGCGATTTATGCTCTGACGCATCTCAAATTCGACGTCGTCGTGAATTTGGATAAAGACGTGGAAGCCTGCGCGTTGCTCAGTGATATTCCGGCATCAAAAAAGTTCGGCTTCGGCTGGCAAAGCGGGCATATCGTTCCGGTGAATGCGCTGGCGGAGCATAAGCTGCTGACCGGCGCGTTCGATAATCTCTCCAAGCTCAATCGCAAAAACTATCTGCAAGAAATTTTCGAAATCTGCGGCTTCGAATTCAAACAAGAACCATACGTGCTCGAAGTCGATTCGCAATACGCAGGCATGTGGGGCAAGCTGCACGATATGGCAGGAGGCCGCAAGATCATCGGTCTGAACACCGGCTGCGGCGAGCGTTGGCTCACGCGCCTTTGGCCGGAAGAATATTGGCGCCAACTTATTCGCCAATTGCAGGTGAAAAAGTATTTTCCGCTCTTGCTCGGCGGCCCGGCGGAAGACGCGCAGAATCTCCGCCTCGCGCAAAGCTCCGAAGCGCATTATCCCGGCACGTTCACGTTGCAGCAGTTCATCTCGCTCACTTCGCAGTGCCAAGTTATCATCACGCCGGTGACGATGATGATGCACATTGCACTCGGCTTGCGGATTTCGCTCGTGCTCTTCAACAACATTTTCAATTCGCACGAGTTTGAGCTTTATGGCAACGGCGTCATGCTGCAACCCGAATCCGGCTGCGATTGTTACTTTGCAAACACGTGCAAGCGCGAGCGGCATTGCATGCACGATCTGCGCGTCGAAACCGTTTTGTCTGCCATTGAGAGCCTGTTTGAAAAGTCC